>TARA_R110000850_G_scaffold269167_2_pt1 | contig 19244 bp, 27 predicted proteins | sample TARA_R110000850 | Tara Oceans TARA_R110000850 (sample SAMEA4397586) | marine metagenome | biome: Polar Biome; feature: [SRF] surface water layer (ENVO:00010504); material: water (ENVO:00002006), including particulate matter (ENVO:01000060) such as... | depth 5 m | reverse complement strand
AATTAAACCAACCCTAAGCGATCTAAAAGAAGCGCTATCCAGAGAAGTTATTCTATTATCGCCATCAAAGAAAAAATGGATACTAGATAACGCGCCTAAGTCGTTCAGCTATGTACAGCGTGTTGTACTGGCATACGTTGAAGCCAAGTTAGTTAACAATCCAGATTGTAATTGGGTCAACATAGTGCGCGGTCGGTTTAGAGTGAGCGAAGCCGATTACAATGTGGTTAATGATTACTTAACAGGGGCTAGCTATGAACGCTGAATTAAAAATGTATTATAATGGCGATTCATTTGAAGCTATTGCTAATTTCCGTGGCATTACTGAGCGATCTATTAAGAGCTTTTTATTAAGAGAACGCGATAAGCTAGGACTAACACCTAGAACGCTTCTAAGAAAGACCACGCTCGAATTCATAGCTGATAAAAGCCTAGTAATGGAATTGTATCAAAGCGGTATGAGTCAGGATGTAATCGCGGTAAAATGGGATATTTCCCTATGCACTGCACATCGATACTTGTCGGCATGGTGCGATGACATTAGACCAGAAGGATACAGTGTTAACCTTAGTGAGTTTTATAGCAAATGGAGGGACACGCCTGATGAGTTTGTAGTGACTATTGCTAACCAGCCAATGTTTAAAGTAACCAGGATAGATAGATAAAGGGGTGAGGTATGGATAAGTATGGGAACGAGTCACTATGGGAGCATATTGAATCAGGAAAAAAGTATGAAATAATTCTTGTTGCAAACGCTGATTCAGATAAGTGGCCGACAATGATTGTGTACCATAATCCTGACAGCGATGGTACATGGAGTCGGCCAAAAGATGAGTGGGATAATAAATTTAAATTTCTATGTTATTAATCGGTAATACACAACAGCTCCTAACGGGGCGTTTAGACTTTACTCACTAACATGATACAATAACACTTACTGTTAAACTCATTGAGAAAATATCATGCCAAAGCTACCAGGGTACGACAAGAGCGAAAAGAAAGAAAAGAAAGAAAAGAAAGAAAAGAAAGAGAAAGAAAAGAAAGAAAAGAAAGAGAAAGAATTTCCCACCAAAAGCAAACAGAAGATGGAAGTGTCTTCAGGTGGCAATGGTAGAAAGAAATCAAAAGATAAGACGGCTTAATTAAATGAATATAGCAGTGATAGCCGCTATCATTTTTACATTGATAGTTATTGTCCTATTTAGACTCAGGCAATCAAGAGTCATTGTTGCTGCTATTGTCGCTCTATCCTTTATTCTGCATATCATCTTAGCTGATCATTTATTATATCTAGATGGATTCTTATACTATGCCACCGCTGCTATATTTGATATTGCAGCCATCGCGCTTATAGTAAACCTAGAACCAAAAACTAAACTAATCGTAGATACATGCAGTATACTATTCTTAATGATATGTATTAACGCATACGGCTGGATAATATACGAACTCTACATGAGCCCAATAACATATAATATTGGAATGGGGCTAGTTTATATAATACTGGCATTTAGAATCTTAATAATGACGGGAAGGGATCGTGGTGATAGACGGGCTAAAAATAATATTTGGAGTCCTTTGGTTCATCATCGTTATTCTGAAGGTCGATATAGAAATACTAAGGTATAAACGAGACTATGAACGAGAAGACAACTCAAGCTGTGAACATAGGAACAGAGATAGTGAAGGAGGCAATGAGTAGCCCTAAAACAGTAACTGTATTATCTGGATACATACTTGGCGTTCACTGGCTTGATTTACTGTCAGAAGCGTTTAAGTACGGATCAACCGCTTTAGCCTTCCTTGCATTATGTCTAGTAACCAATAACCACTTCTTAACGCGCAAAAAACTGAAGCTAGAAATCAAAAAGCTACAGCAAGACAAAGTAAAAACACCAGCCTGATAACAGGTAATGGCCGCCAAACAAAAGGTTTTAATATGAGCACAACATACAGAAAGAAACCAGTAGAGATACAAGCGCTAGAATGGACGGGTAAAAACTTAATTGAAATAATTACGTTTACTCAAGGTAAGCCAGATTTAAAGCACGGTATGGCTAGCGATTATTGGGATCAGTATTGCGACATGGTAAAGCGTGACGGATTAATAATTAAAACTCTAGAAGGTGAGCATCTTGCCTCTATTGGTGACATGATTATCAAAGGAGTTAAAGGTGAGTGCTATCCATGCAAGCCTGACATCTTCTCTATGACTTATGACAAGGTAGGTGAGTAATGGCAGAAGGTAGACCAGCTGATTACACTCCTGATAAATTCAGGTTAAACGAAGATCAACTAAACTTAGCGAGCGAACTAACAGTATTGCAGCGTAAGTTTGTTATAGAGCTAATAAAGCCAAACACAACGCAAAGACAGGCTTATTTGGCCGCAGGTGGTCAAGGAAAGACAGAAAACGCACAAGACTCATCAGCAAATACTATGTTTAGCAATGTTAAGGTTAGAGCTTTTTATGACTCCTTAATGGAAGAGATCACAGCTAACGCGGTATACACCAAAGAAAAAGCAATAGAGCGTCTATCAAATACAGCTAGAGTCACAATCAAAGATGTGTGCGACTTTAAAAATTCACAGGTAGGAGAAGATGAAGAAGGCAAGCCTGTATATCAAACCACATGGGTTATTAAAAATAGCGAAGATATTCCTGATCACATTGCAGCAGCCATTAAATCAGTCTCTATAACAAAAGATGGGCCTAAGCTTGAATTACATGATAGCCATGGATCAATAAAGCAGTTAGCCGACATGCTTGCTTGGAACGCGCCTAAGAAAACAGAAGTAACAGGTGCTGATGGTGGAGCTCTACAACATGCAATCACAGTCGAGTTCGTAGATGCAAACGAAAGTACAGATAGCGAATAAATTTAAACCATTATTCAAGCCATCCAGATATAAAGTATATTGGGGTGGTCGTGGTGGTTCTAAGTCATGGGCATTCGCTCAAGCTTTGGTTCTTAAGTCCTCACAAGAAAAACTATTAATACTTTGCGCGAGAGAGCTGCAAGGATCAATTCAAGAGTCAGTACATAGATTACTATCAAGAACCATTGAAAGGATGGGGCTAGTAGATTCATTCGACATTCAACAACGTACTATCAGAAACATTCACACAGGATCTGAATTCATATTCGAAGGCTTGTGGAATAACATTACCAAGATCAAATCAATGGAAGGCGTGGACATTGTATGGGTAGAAGAGGCTGAATCAGTTTCGGAAAATTCATGGGACGTATTAATACCAACTATTCGAAAGCCTAAGTCTGAAATATGGGTATGCTTTAATCCGGCATTTGAAACAGATCCAACCTATAAACGCTTTGTGCTTAATCCCCCACCTGAATTCACAGAAGGGCTAAAGGGAGAGAAAGAACAAAACTATATTGGTATTAAAGTTAACTGGCGTGATAACCCTTGGTTTCCTATTGAGCTCAAGAAAGAAATGATGCACATGCGGGAAACGGAGTTCGTTAAGTATCTTCATGTATGGGAAGGCGAGTGCTTATCTGAATCCGATCTACAATTAATACCGGCTGATTGGGTTAAGGCTGCACAGGATCGATGGACGTCAACACCACCAGAAGGCGTGCCAATGTGTGCAATGGGTGTCGATGTTGCTCAAGGTGGCGCAGATAACACGGTAATAGCTCCTAGACACGATGGATGGTTTGCAGAGTTAATAGTTACACCAGGAACAGAAACACCTTATGGTCGAGATGTAGCGGGCAGAGTGTTAGCATTTCGTAGAGATGGCGCAGATATAATCATTGATATGGGCGGCGGTTATGGTGGCGCTACTTACGAACAGTTAGGCCAATCAATAGAAAGTCGTCACTTACATAAATACAAAGGGGCAGAGAGTACAAATCACAGAGCTTTGCATTCACAACTGCCCTTTAAGAATACGCGAGCTTTAGCATACTACCGGATATATGAAGCTTTAGATCCTTCTCAACCAGGCGGATCACCTATATTCTTACCGCCTAGTGATAAGCTAAGAGAAGAATTATGCAGCATTAGATTGAAAACGATTGATATGCACATCATAGAGCTTGAGCCTAAGAAGGAATTAATCAAAAGGCTTGGTAGATCACCTGATGAAAGTGATGCAGTTGTGATGTCATGGCATAAAGGGTCAAAAAACGCTAATATAGAAGGCGGATGGCAGAACAAAAGTAGAAGAACACCACAGATTAAAATGGGTCGCGGAACATCAACAGGCAGGAGCGGGAGATAATATGACAGGTTTATTAAAAACACCAAAAGCACCAGAGCCAGAACCAGTAACAGAAGCACCAGACGAGACAGAGATTGCCAAGGCTAGAAAGCGTGAGTCAGCAAGATCGAGAAAGCGTGGTGGTAGAGCTAGCACAGTGCTAACAGACGGAAACGGTCAAGGCTTAGGCGGATAAAATGACAGATACTGCACGTGAATTAATGGGCCAAGCCAATACTCTATTCGAGAAGCGCTTTGGTCTTTTGTCGTTATGGCAAACAATGGCGGAAAACTTCTACCCAGAGCGGGCAGACTTTACGCGCCATAGAAACTTAGGCGAAGAGTTCGCGAGTAACTTACTTTCATCCTATCCGCTAATGGCTAGACGAGATCTACAAGGCGTTATCGCCTCAATGTTACGTCGTGATAAATGGTTTTCATTAGGCACTGGTAGAGAGACAGAGAAGGCCTCAGCCAAGAAATGGCTAGAGCATTCAGATAGTATTATGCGTAAGCTAATGGCTGAGCGAACCTCTGGATTTGATAAGGCCACCTCTTCAGCTGATGGCGACTTTGTTACGTTTGGCAATGCTGTGCTAAGTGTTGAGCTAAACAGTGCTAGAAATGGCATTCTTTACCGGTGCTGGCATCCTCGTGATGTTGCATGGTCTGAAGATGAAGCTGGAATGGTTGACTGTGTTTATCGTAAGTGGAAGCCACAAGCGAGAGAGCTGGTTAAATTATTTCCTGATACTGTGTCACATGAAACTAGAACCACTGCTAGCAATGCGCCATTCACTGAAGTTCAAGCAATGCATATTGTATGTCCTGCTGAAATGCTCGGTGGTGAATACAAAGAAAAGCTTAATGATGCGCCTTTTGCTTCTGTTTACATTGACATGGCTGGTCAGGCTATTCTAGAAATGACCGGCATTCATAATAAAATGTATGTCATACCTAGATGGCAGCAAGTATCAGGCTCTCAATACGCTTATAGCCCTAGCTCAGTTGCGGCTTTACCTGATGCTCGATTGATTCAGGCAATGACCAACACGCTATTGGAAGCTGGCGAGAAGTTCACTAACCCGCCAATGATCGCAACACAAGATGCTATTAGATCAGACATTCAAGTGTTTGCCGGTGGTATTACTTGGGTTGATGATAGCTATGATGAAAGACTAGGTGATGTGCTTAGGCCATTAAATCAAGATCGTGGCGGAATGCCGATGGGCTTTGATATGGCTGCTGATGTACGATCACAGATTGATACAGCTTTCTACTTAGATAAACTTAGACTACCAGACACTAGAGCAATGACCGCGTATGAAGTATCAGAGCGTATGCAAGAGTTTGTTCGTAGTACTTTGCCATTGTTTGGCCCTATGGAGAAAGAATACAACGGCCAGCTGTGTGACATTACATTTGACATTGCTATGCGCAGTGGTTTCTTAGGATCTGAGCAAGACATTCCAGATGAACTACGTGGTGAAGAGGTAGAGTTTACCTTTCAATCTCCTATTGCTGAAGCTGTTGAGAAAACCAAGGGTCAACTATTTATGCAAACAGCTGAAATGTTACAAGTTGCGGCTCAAGCTGATCCAGGCGCAGTGCATGATGTTGATGTATCTACTGCATTCAGAGATGCTTTACAAGGTATTGGTGTTCCTGCTACATGGATCGCTGATGAAGACGTAGCTGCACAGAGCAAACAAGCTGCACAAATAGCACAGGCTGCACAAATGGCCGCAGAATCAGGATTATTAAATGCCGAAACTGGACAGTAGCTCACCCGTTCAACCAGCCAAATACAAAAAGAGTGATGTATTGGCTATTCAATCGTTAATGAGCGGCACTGCTAACGAGCACCAACAGCAGCAAGCTATCAAATGGATCATAGAAGATTTGTGTAAAACCTATGATATGCCATATCGACCGGGCCCTGATGGAGACAGAGAAACAATATTCGCATCAGCAAAGATGCATGTTGGCCAACAACTTGTTAAAATGACTAAACTGAACACAGCAAATATCAAATAGAGGTTACACATGATCACTTACAAGATAGAAGAAGGAACCGCCACAAGTGATCATGATATAATGATACTTGATAAGGTTAACAGTATGATTATAGTCTTCGGTTTTGCTTTAGATAGCATGATAATTAGAATAGGCCAAGAAAGAATCGAGATTTGTTTGTGGCTTGAGAAAAGAAACAAGCGCTCTCTATTCACTGTTGTTAGTAAGTACACTGGCATAGAAGGCCTTTTCCATTACTTTAATAAACACGAAGAAATGCTCAAAAAAAACTTAACTCGTATTTCATAGCATAGAGGTTACACATGTCCGATCAGCCGCCAGTAGAAGCACCATCAGCAGCACCAAGCATTGCGCTAGAAACTCCATCGCAAGAGCCGGCAGCACCAGTTGCACAAGCAGCACAAACGCCTGCCACTGCTCCAGTTGCACAATCTCCTGCACCTATAGAAGCTGCACCCGCTCCCGTTATGCCTAACGATTGGCGTAATCAGATGGCTGGTGAAGATGAAAAGACCCTTAAGCTATTGGAACGTTATAAAACTCCAGGTGATGCAGCTAATGCTTTGCGTGAAGCTCAACAGAAAATACGTGAAGGTGTCGCAGATAAGCTTCCAGAGAATGCCACTGATGAACAGTTAGCAGTATATCGTGAGCAAAACGGTATTCCTGCTGATGCATCAGGCTATGAGATTACTTTAAGCGATGGTTTAGTTATTGGTGCAGACGATAAGCCAATGGTTGATACTGTGTTAGCGGCTATGCACGGTGCTAATGCTCCACCTGAATCGGTTAATGCTGCTGTCAACGCTTACTATACTATGCAAGAGCAAGCGTATAATGATCGAGAAGTTAAAGACAACGCAGATCAATCAAGCACGGTAGCGGCATTAAAAGAATCTTGGGGTAATGATTACCAAGCAAACCAAAACGCTGTCGCTTCACTACTTAACACGGTACCAGAAGCAGTGCGCGAAGAGTTACAATCAGCACGTATGCCAAACGGCGATGCTATATTTAACAGTCCTGAAGTCATGGAATGGATGGCTAGTGTATCTCGCAAGACTAATCCAGCCGCGACAGTTATGCCTAACTCGAACAATCCTATTAAGGGAATGAATGACGAGATCCAGCATATTGAAAAGCTAATGAAGACTAACAACGCTGAATACTGGGGTGATAGTAAAATGCAGGACAGATACCGTGAGTTACTAGGAGCACAGGAAGCTTCCAGATAATGGCTCGTATTAGAAACGTATTGATAGGAGTGGCCGCCATGGCCGCTCTTGTTTACGTTGCTGCCTATTCACCTGACGTATTAATAACAATGCTAAGGGTATTGTTTAACCTCTTCTAATCCCGCTATACGCAACACAGTGTTGCAATATATGCAATAACCACTTATCATTAACCTATTCGCAATATATAGACCCCAGTAGCTAAGCAACATGGCCCCGTTTTACGGTTTCCCCTGAGCAAAGCAAATTTACTGGCCACCTCTGGCGATAAAATTATCTTACATTTAATCATCAAGAGGGTCGCCCAATGGCTGACACAGCTTTTCAAAGGCAGTATCGACAAGAATTTGTAGTTGGTTTCGAGCAAAAGCAATCAATGCTGCGCCAAACAACTACAACCGAAGCGGTAATCAAAGGTAACGAGGCTGAATTCCTTGTTGCAGACTCTGGTAATGCATCTACTGTTACGCGTGGCGTAAACGGTAACATTCCAGCACGTGCTGATAACTTAAATCAATTCACTTGTACTTTATCTGAAGAACATGACTTAGTGCGTAAAACTGGCTTTAACATCTTTGCATCGCAAGGTGACCAACGCCGTATTATGCAACACACTACAATGGGAACTGTTAATCGTAAAATTGACCAGCAGATCATTGAGCAGCTTAATCTAGGTACTGTTAACACAGGCGCATCAGCAACTGCCGGTATTGACTTGGCAACACGCGCTTTATCTATTCTAGGTAATGCTGAAGTAGAATACGATGGTATGATTTGCGCGGTAATCACCCCGGCATTCCTATCCTACTTACTACGTGATAATTCATTCTCTAGTGCCGATTATGTTGGCATGAAACCACTTGAAGGCATGAATGCTGCAATGGGTGGAATGGAAAGCATGTACGGGTATTACAACTGGATGGGCATCAAGTGGATGGCTCACCCTCGTTTACCTGGACGTGGAACAGCTAACGAAAAATGCTTTATGTACCATAAGTCTTCAATTGGTCATGCTGCTAACGTTATGGATATGAACATGGCAGTAGGCTATGACGAAGAGCAAGACTATTCGTTCGCCCGTGCTTCTATCTACTCAGGGTCTAAGTTGCTACAAAACAGCGGCGTAGTTGTCATGAACCACGATGGATCTGCATTAGCAGCCGCATAACAGGAGGATAACCAATGGCTTATTCAACAGCTAACCCGCCTAACCTTTTGGCGCAAGTAATGGCACGCGGAGTAAATAACGAAGGTCGTCTATGGGTTTATACTCATATTGATGCACCGGCTCTGGTTCGTGTATCAGGCTATTTCACAAACGGTTTCGATATAGGATTGCGTGTAAATGATACGGTGATTGTCACTGATTCAGACGCTACCCCGGTAACGACATCGTTAATGATTGTTACTAGCGACACTAACGGCGTAATTGATCTATCAGACGGTACACCAATTACCGCAACTGATACCGATTAAAAGAAATAAAGTAACAGGGGGCTAGCGTCCCCTTTTTTATTTAGGTGATATTATGTCTAACAGAGCAAATGTCTTTTGGTTTACAGACAACACATTAAACACACGGATAACAGTAGCAGATGGTGATTACTTTACCGGAAACTTACCTATTGAATACCTGCGTGGCAATTGTTATTTAAGGTTCTTAGATGCAAACGGCGACTTAGTTACTCCAACAGCGGGAACGATTTCGTTTGTAGCTTCACCAATAGAAGGACAGTTCTTAATGGCTCCAGCTGTTACCAGTATAGATGCCACAACCGTTGGCGGGACTCCTGGCTCAGATGCCACATACACTCCACCAACCTTTGATTCAATTGCAATAGGTACTCGCATGACATTAACCGGCGTTACTGGTGCTGCATTTGTAGAGGCGTGGCATTGGAGATCTCAGTAAATGCCATATCCTGAAGCTAGGCGATCAAGGCGTGGTCGATCAGTTTATGGTGGCGGCGGCGCTCCTCCGCTTGTTCAAAGATTCTTCACGACTACTACTGTTAGCGGTAGTCAGCATTGGACTATTCCGCAAGTACTATCTGGTGAATCTATCACTATGGATGTATATCCTACTAACGGCAACACAGGATTGCCCACAGGCGCACCAGCCGTAACAGATAACGTATATCAAACAATAACATTTACACTAACCGGCAACATGGATTATATTAACAGAAATGGCGCGTCTTACTTTAACGGCATTACAGCTAATGTACTTGTTGACGGGCGAATATACAAAATAGACGAGGATTGGGCAGGGCAGTCTACAGTACTTAAAAATAGTTCGGCGGTGCTGGGGAATAATACAGTGCTTCTTCCAACCCCTTTCCAAAGTGACTTAATCGGCGGGGCTTCAATAATTCCTTACGATGCAGCAAATATAGTTAGTGGGGTTCTTTATTTAGTACGAGTGGTTATATCTAACTATCAAGGTACGGGAACTGTGGGAATTATCAGCGATAACGGCGTCCCTTCAGGTGAAAACAGTATAGAGGGTAATGGTGTTTTAGAGTTTCTGTTTACAGCGGATTCTACAGCAACACAGCGTTTCTTTAGTAGAGGAACTAACCAGTGTACATTTAGTGAATCATCCTTCAGACAAGCTGATGGATACGGCACAGCGGTGAACGTCACTAGTGCTGATGCAGATTCTTATATACTAAATGGCGCTGGTACAGTGTGGGAAAACCAAGAAGGAGGATCAGACCTTGATATTGCGTAACACATGGGTAGCATACCTAAAAGATGAGTCGATAATCAGCCCAGAGCGCGACTATCTGCTAACTATTCACCCAACACCAGCAGAGTACAGCACGTTTTACTTATTCGTACAGGCACACCCTAATCCTATTGATGCTATAGACGCAACAGAACTAGGCACAGACGAACTAATAGCACTAATCAGCACACACACCGGCCCGAACGCTGTTCATGTAACAACAGAGCAAGCGCAAGAAGTTTATAAAATATTGCATGTACCAGAAGAGATTTAAATTAGGATTAGTTATCTTGCTAACCGGATGTTCAAGCCCGCAAAGCTTTGAATGCCCAGCAGGCGAGTATAATGTAAAGATAATAATTAAAGGTAGTTTAGGTAAGTACAAAGGATTATATTTAAAAGAAGACGATAAACATATTATTGTACTACCGGCTAAGAACACACACGAATGCGCAGGGCATGAAATAATGCACATGTGCGGATGGAAACACGACAAACCAAACGTAAAATATTGCGCAAATAATTAATAAAAAGTTTATGGGTCTGGCGGCCTAAAATACCCCTGATAGATGATACAATTTCTTGAAGGGGGTATTCCTCCAGACCCGCCACCTTTGTCCCGCCAGATGCCTAAGCCGCCAGAAGCAAGCAACCTCTAACTTAGGTAAAACATATGCCGTATCCTTCAGGTCTTTTCAATCCAACAGAAGACATTAACATAGAAAGAGTATTAGATGGCCTAAGCACAGCACTTGAGCAGTCACCAACTGGACTAGGAGAAGCAAACCAAGTCCAAATAGAGTTTGGTGTCGCTGTTAATGACAGCACCGATCCTGTTAACCTTTTGCAAGATGGTACTTTAGTTATAAACAAAGATGGATTATATCGTTTAAAGATATCACTATTGTACGGAAGAGAGGTAGGCGGTGGCACTTCAGAGCTTAGGTTTAGAGTGCTAATTAATGGCGTTCAAGCTGGTCAAACTGTAGGCGTTGATATAGATAGCGCTAAAATATCATTACCTTTTGAGGATGAGGCATGGGTTAATCTAACAACTGGCCTGCTTATTACTTATGAGATAATGCGGGAGTCTTCTGGAGCTGACACAGGCGGGTTAATTAGCGTGCCGGTAACTTCAGCAACCGCCCCTTCATGGGCACAAACTACTTGTGCAGCAATCAGAGTCGAAAGGTGGGTATAATTATGATGTTTTAATTCTCTAGCGCAGAGTGGCGCATAAGATTCTAATAGTAAGCCCCGCTATAACGGCGGGGTGTTTGGTTAATCTTCGTATAGTTTTTTTTCCATCTCTTTTCCGTTAAATTCACTTGCTTTAACAGGCTCCATTCCATCTATCTGTATACAGAATTCACCATTTCTAAAATAAACATGGTAATCATGATCTTGGCCGTAATTATAATTATCACCGTGGATTATTTCCGCCCCTGATATATCTTGTATGTGGTTTGCCAGCTTAACAGCCATTGTGCCAGCTCGGTTAAACATAGTCGCTTTGTCAAAATCTGAGCTTCTGCCATTTACTAGTTTTTTTCCATTAAGAAAATCTGCTAAATCTTGACCGTGCCCAGATGGATAGCCATCAAAGTGACGAAAGAACACACAAACTACCTTGTCTCCTTTTAAATATTCGTCTTCCATTTCGTGGATGAATGTTAATGATCTTGTTCCCATGTCTATCTCCTTATTTAATTCACCCCACTATAAACCACCCAAACTGAACAACCCCTTAACGCATTGTAGCTTTTTTGTTTATGCATCCCCTATTGTGTTATTATCTACCTTTAAGAAACCAACCGCCGAGGCCTTACAATGTCAGAAGAAACAAAGAAGAAAATCAATATTTTACCGTCACAGTTTGAGCATAGTGACTTTGCTCGACAGGACATAACGATAACAGCAGATCACAACCAAACACCGGCAGACTTTTTAAACCCTAATTCATACAGCTCTATTGCAGAAAAGATTCAACCACGCGATAAAATTACGGTGCTTGATGAGGGCATGACGTGGCAGTTAGAACTGCTTGTGGTTAGTACTGCTAGAAACTGGGTGCGTGCTGTTAAAACAAACTTCACGGATATCACGGCAGAGATGCAAGAGTCCAGAGCACCAGAAGGCGCACCAGATGATTTCTTTGTTGATCATCGCGGCCGAGCTAAGTGGTGTGTTATTCGTCGCTCAGATAATGAAAAGCTTCACCGTGGCATCGAAACACAAGAAGATGCACTAAAACAAATGGCCGATTATATTAAATCGCTTGGCCTTTAAGGAGTAATTATGGACAGGCTCGGACTTTACAACGAGGCATTAAGAATATTAGGCGAACGCCGTTTAGCGTCTATTGATGAAGACCGCGAGCCTGGACGCCTTCTTAATGATGCATGGGATGCTAATGCGCATGATGCATGGTTAGAGGAACAGGATTGGAATTTCGCACTAAGATCAGTGCAAATAGGAATGGATCCAAGCGTGGAAACACCTTGGGGATATCAATTTGGGTTTCAAAAGCCTGAAGACATGGTTCGACTGTCCGGTATTTATACCGATGAATATATGCAGGTTCCATTTAGAAACTATCAGGACGAGGGCAAGTATTGGTTTGCAGAATCATTCCCTGAAATATGGATACAGTATGTTTCAAGAGCTGATACTAAAGGCGGTAATATTGGATTCTGGCCACGCTCGTTTGCTAAGTATGTCGCCGCCTTTCTTGCAAGAGAGATAGCGCCAAGACTAAGAAACGATGTTGATTTAAGAGCAGTAGAGGCAGAATTTGTAAAGCGTGAAAGGCATGCTAAATCAAAAGACGCTTTAAACTCTCCGAGTAAACCTTTCCCCCGTGGTACTTGGGTAGGCTCTAGATTAGCCGGTGCTCGTCGTGATGGTTCTTTCAGATAAGGAAAAACAATGGCTCGTCAAAACGCACCACTATTAGCATTTAACAGGGGCATAGTATCGACAAAGGCTTTAGCGCGGGTTGATCTAGAAAGGCTGTCCTTGTCAGCAGAAGAGCAGACTAATTGGATGCCTAGAACATTAGGCTCTATGACGCTACGCCCCGGCTTAGGGTTCATTGGCTCTACGCTGAATGACCAGCCTGTCTACAGCGTTCCTTTTATCTTCTCTACTGATGATACAGCTATACTAGAATTCACGCCTAACAAGCTTAGAATATGGGCTAATGACCAGCTAGTCACTAGAGACCCTGTTACTGCATCGGTGACAAATGGCGGGTTTATAAATAACCTTTCAGGCTGGATAGATGCAGATGAAAGCGGTGCTACGTCTGAATGGGCTGGCGGTAACTTTATGTCCCTTATTGGAACGGGACCTAATTCAGCAATCAGAAGACAAGAGGTTCAAGTATCAGAACCAGGCGCGCTGCATGGCATAAACATTTTGATTGCAAATGGCCCTGTGAATGTTCGAATAGGAACCACCATTGGAGGCGATGAGTTAATTAGCTTTTCAGCTGGCAAGGGTTCTCATTCAATTGGTATAAGGCCAAATGCAAACTTTTTCATAGAACTAAGTAGTGATTTAACTAGACAGGTTGTAGTTGAATCAATAGAGATATCAGCTTCTGGAAACGTTGAACTCGATACTATTTACGGGGCTGATGACTTATCTTTAATCAGGCCTATCCAATCAGCTGATGTCGTGTTTGTTGCCTGCTTTGGCAAAAGACAGATACGTATAGAGCGGCGCAATAACAACTCATGGTCTATTATCGATTACGATGCAGTTGATGGCCCATTTGATATTATCAACAGCACATCAACAACAATCACCCCAAGCGCTATTAGTGGCAATATAACGCTCACAGCCTCAAGCAGAATATTTAACCCTAATGTTATGGGCGGTATATATCGGCTAGACTCATTAGGGCAGACAGTATCCTCAGTATTGAGTAGTGAAAACACGTTCACTGACGACATTAGAGTAACGGGCACAGGTGCAACTAGATCATTTACAATAAGCTTAATTGGTACATTTGGTTTAGTGGTAACCCTTCAACGATCTTTTGCAGAGCCTGGTAACTGGTTAAACGTTCAAGACTTTGCGGGTGCTGAAGTTGTAAGCTTTAATGACACGCTGGACAATCAGATAATATTCTATCGAATAGGCTTTCAAACAGGTAATTATACTAGCGGGTCAGTAACTGCTAGCCTTATATCTGGCAGCGGAACAGCGACCGGTGTTGCTAGAGTAACAGGGTTTGTTAGTGAGACAGTCGTTAACGCTGAAGTCATAGAAGATCTAGGCAACACTTCGCCAACTGATTTATGGTATGAAGGCTTATGGTCGCCTCGTCGTGGCTATCCATCTTCATGCACATTGTTCGAGGGTCGATTATGGTGGGCTGGTAAAAACTATATATACGGCTCGGTGTCTGATAATTACAGCTCATTCGATATTAATGTAGAAGGTGATTCTGGCCCTATTATTAGAATCATAGGCTTTGGCCCAGTTGATAACATTAATTGGTTGTTGTCTTTGCAACGTATTGTAATGGGCACATCAGGTAGTGCTATCGCCGCAAGATCATCATCATTCGATGAGCCTTTAACCCCAACACAATTCAACTTAAAGAACAGCTCTACACAAGGAAGTGCGTTAGTTGATGCAGTGCAGATAGATAACAGAGGCTTGTTTGTACATAGAACAGGAAACCGGTTAATTGAATTGGTTTATGATGGGGCTGCATATGAATACCAGCCACAAGATCAAATGCTATTAGTGCCAGACCTAGCAGCTTCAGGTATTAAGCGATTAGCTATTCAACGCCAACCAGATACAAGAGTTCACGCCGTATTAAACAACGGTGATTCATTGGTTTATATTACCGATCCAGCAGAAAGCGTAAAGGCTTGGATTAAAATAGAAACCGACGGGCTAATTGAGGATGTGATTGTCTTACCAGGTCTACTAGAGGATTCTGTTTCCTATGTCGTTAATAGAAACGGCTTAAGATTCTATGAGAAGTGGGCGTTAGAATCGGAGTGTATTGGGGCAAATGTTAACAAGCAGGCTGACTCCTTTATACAATCAACGGGACAAGTGATAACAAGCTTAGATCGCCTTGAAGGGCAAAGCGTTATTGTATGGGCTGATGGCTTAGACATTGGATCATTTACTGTCACAGGCGGCTCTATAGACTTAGGACAGGTTTATACTGATGTAATCGTTGGTTTAAAATACACAGCGTTATATAAAAGCTCTAAATTAGCTTATGCAGCACAGCAAGGAACCGCATTAACTCAACGCAAGCGGGTGACTGAAATTGGTTTGATAATGGAAAACACACACGCACAAGGTGTTAAGTACGGTACTGATATTAATTACCTTGACGCTTTACCCCGCGAAGAAGGTGGTCGCATAGTTGACCCTAACTTTATATGGGATCAATTTGACGCACCATCATTTGCTGTTAACGGCTCTATTATTTCAGATGAGCGCCTTTATTTACAAGCTGAAGCCCCGCGACCTTGCACTATTTTGGCCGCCGTGCCAACTGTGGTAACATATGAAAAATCATAGGCCTATTATTAGAAACGCAACGACAGCGGATATTGTAGCTTTTTATGGTGAGGCGCCTAGCTTTGCCATAAGAGCGCTTGTAGCTGACTTGGACGGTGAGATTATAGCGATCGGTGGGCTTGCTTATCACCCAAATAGAATGCTTGCGTTTAGTGATATGAAAGAACCTATGCGAGATTATCCTATATTAATTTATAAGAGCGCAAAAAAAGTGATAAAGTTAATTGAAAAATATGGGGGTGGCGTTGTGGCGGTTGCGAGTGATTCAGAATCTAATTCTAATGAGTTTTTAAAGCGCTTAGGATTTATTGAAGCAGGTGAATTTAAAAACATGGAGGTGTATTCATGGATCCATTCACAGCAGCAGCGATAGCTTCTACAGCACTATCAACAGTAGGCTCTATTAAACAAGGACAACAGCAAGCTTCCTCTCTTAATGCACAAGCTAAGCAGAAAAAAATAATAGCGGGCCAAGTTACTGCCGAGTCACAAAGAAAAGCCATAGAAGATAGACGCCAATCTAGAATACTTCAATCTAAAGCGAGAGCAGGTGCGGCGGCTGGCGGCGGATCAACTACTGATGTTGGCATCACCAACCTATTGTCTGACATCGCGGGTGAGGGTGAGCTATCAGCGCTTACATCATTGTTTGAAGGAAATGAGGAGGCTAGAGGATTAAGAGCTAGCGCAGACATTGATAGATTTAGCGCCAAACAAACAAAACGAAACTTGCCAATAACAGCTTTAGCAGGGGTAGCGCAAGGCGCAGCACTCGCTTACGCACCTAAGAAAGGTTAATACAAATGCCTCGTTTGCCAGATCCATCGAATATCAGAAGATCAACCGCTAGAGCTTCAAGACAAGTCGTGCAGGCACCGGTTAATAATGCGGGCAGAGGGTTGCAAGAGCTTGGCCGTGCTGTTGGCGATACTGCTAACTATCTAGAGCAAAAGATAGAGCAGAAGAATAAAAGCAAAGGGCGTCTTGAATTAAGCAAAGCAAATGCAGAATGGACAAAGCTAAGAGCTTCCCAGAACAATGCATATAATCAAGATGATGATTTTGACACGATAGAGGAACGATACAGAGGCGAACTAGGAACCAAATCTAGCGAGATATCTGCGGCTATTTCAGATCCAGAAACGAGAGAGATATTTCAGAATAAAATAGGTTCTGATATAGAAGTTGGTTCTCAGTCAATAAAGAACCTAGCTTTCAGAAAGGAAACCGATTTCGAAACCGCTCGATTAACAGAAGATATTGCCTCCCTTCGCGATATTGCTTTAGAAGGCGATACAGAAGAAGCGATTGGCATGGCTAACGAGCGCATCAATGCAACACTTGAATCAGGATTTATCAGCGAAAACCAAGCCGTTAGCATTAGGCAGCAAAGCGCTTCTGATTATGCGATTGCTAGAATAAAGATCGCCAGCCCTGATGAAAAAGTTGCATTGCTAAAAGGCGGCTTAGGTAAGTTCATTGATAAAGACATTCAAAAGCAACTATTAAAAGGCGCTGCAGGTGAGTACACCAGAAACCTAGATGATTATGTAGCTTACTTATCAGCAGGTAACCAGCCAACTGAAGAAATGGAAGGCAAGTTTTCAAGCGAAAAGATAAACGCTATTACTGGTGATAACGCTAAAAACATTAATGAAGCGGTAAGCGATGCCAAAGAGTTTGGAGCGGCGGTCAATCAGGTTAAAACAGCTACGCCAGAAGAAACAAGACAGCTCCTTGCTAAATCAAAACCAACTGATTCAACGAAGTTCAGAAGAGAAAGCAAGCAGCAACAGGCGTTAAGCTCTGCTATCAATAAGCGGAATAAAGCAATATCTAACGATCCAGCTCAATACGTTAACCACGCCTATGAAGATGTCGGCAGAACGTATGAAGCTTTTACAGCCGCCTTAGACGGTAACGATTCAGAAGCCTTACAAAAGGTCTCGTTAGAATACGCAGACGCCCAGAGAGACGCACAAGAGGAGCTAGGGTTACCCGCCGCCTCTGTTCAACTATTGCCTCAAGTTTTAGAGGATAAAATAGCATCACAACTAAATAACTTCACAGAAGGTGGCGAGAATCCCGCTTTATTCCTAGATACTCTTAAGACATCGTTTAGAGAAGAGTGGGACACGGTACAGCGACAGCTTCAAAGCAGTAAAAAAATAGGATCAACTATTCGAGTAATGGCTGGTATGGACTTTGGCCCCGAAGTTATAGCACTTGGCGAGGCTAATTCAATTGGTCAAAAGGCTTATAAAGATGTAATCGGAAATGACCTACATAAAGCTATCACTGATGATTCAATGGAAATACTAGAAGAGTTTCAAGATACTGTTAGAGATCAGCCGGGCGGTGAAGGAGCATACATTCAACATAAAACTGCAATAGAAACTTTAGCTATGAAGTATGTCGCAGATGGCATGTTTGATGATTCGAGCGAGGCGTTAGAAAAAGCTTATGATGATGTTATAGGAAGTCGCTTTGAATTTATTGGTTCATATAGAGTGCCAACTAAATACAGTCCTAACAATGTAGAGCTAGGCGTTGATAATACACTTGAGCAAATCAAGGAAGGTAAGTTTAATTTATTCATACCTCAATCAAACACTGTGCTTAATGATGAAGATAGAAAAAATGTTTATTACACTAAGCTAGCGCCCGAGGCTATAACCTCACCTGATGGCGATGGAATATTATTTATTGATCAAAGCGGAAATGCTTTATTAAGTCCTGAAGGAGACCCGTTAATTGTTCCCTTTGAAGAGTTAGAAAAAACACGCGATGAAGGTTATTTTGGATTCTTTGGGGATGAAGAAGTACAACCAGAACCAGTGATAGAACCTTCGACAACAGGTATAGATGATACGATATTAGATAAGCCTATAGACCAATTAACACAAGAAGATCTCGATTCTATGACAGGCAGCCAAAGAACGGCAGTGCTTAAAAAAGCGGGGTTTAATGTTTAATGGGTATTCAGCTTGATGGTTATAAGGTATCGCGCACTCAAACGCTAGAAGATATCGACACGAGTTTAAGCACATCGTTAGGCGCTACAGTTGATCAAGCGTTTATTGAAAACCCTAGCAGCTCGCTTGTCAGATATGGCGAACTAGAAAGACAAACCAGAGGCGACTTTGTTCCAGGCTCTAAAGGTGCAGAGTTCACAGGCCCCACTTCTGCTATGGTGTCTCAAAAGGACGCGGATATACGCATAAAAGAAAACGGCGTGTCATTAAAAATCGGCGCGTTAGGAGTACCAGAGGATGCATTAAACACCTTGATTAGCAGAAAGCGCGAAGAAGTAAAGCGCAGAGCTGTGATTGATTCTGCACCTGAAGGCTTTTGGAGTGGCGCGGCTGAAATAGGAACAGGGTTGGCGGTATCTATTGCTGATCCATTAAACATAGCCTCGGCTTTTGTCCCTGTATTCGGTCAGGCC
>TARA_R110000850_G_scaffold1118_5_pt1 | contig 19257 bp, 19 predicted proteins | sample TARA_R110000850 | Tara Oceans TARA_R110000850 (sample SAMEA4397586) | marine metagenome | biome: Polar Biome; feature: [SRF] surface water layer (ENVO:00010504); material: water (ENVO:00002006), including particulate matter (ENVO:01000060) such as... | depth 5 m | reverse complement strand
AAGCCCAAGCCCAAGCCCAAGCCCAAGCCCAAGCCCAAGCCCAAGACCGAGACCAAGCCCAAGCCCAAGCCCAAGACCGAGACCAAGCCCAAGACTAAGCCCACGGCGGAGTTGTTTACTGGTCCGATACGTACAGAAGCAGAAATTGCTGAGATGGAGAGACTCTCTCCTTACGGGTATATGTCGGAGATTAATAAAGAGAAATTACGTACCGGTAAGTACAACCGTGAAGAAGACATAGTTCCTGATAAAGACCCTCTTAATGCTCAAGATAAAGAGAACATCACTGAGCTACTAGAAAGTGGGACGACGACACGTGACCTAGACGGTGTTTCGGCCAGAATATATTTAGGTAATTTTAATACCCCTATAGAAGGCATCGCTGCCGCAGTATATGACGTGGTTTATAAAACACCGCTATTCTCCGGTAGAGAAGCGGGTATGTCCGCAGAACAACGCACCCGACTCGGGGAGACATACCGAGGAACTGGGTTGAAGGCTGGAGAAAGGACTCTTGTTTGGGTTGAGAAGAACTTATCCCCTGAGATAAACGCTTGGGTTGCGAAAGAAGAACTGCGAGTTGCTAATGAAAGACAGTTAGAGCTAAACCTCGCGGAAGGGCCAGTTAAGCAGCGCGTAAGTGTTCTCGACATTATAAACGTTGAAAATGATCTTAGAATACAAAAAATACGGGAATCGCAAGACCAGATAAATCAAGAGATCCTTGAAGCCAACGCAGAGGAGGCTAGAAAATTACGGAAGCAATTAAATGCACTTAACGAAGACCTCCAAAAACGGCTGCTTCTAAAGTCAAATCAAGTTGTAGGGTTGGACTTACCCACGCATCCGAGCGTACGGTCGGCCCTGCGTCAAGGTAATTTACTAGAAGCTCTTAGGTTCCTCGCCGCTACGTCTCCAAGTAGCCGTGTTTCCCAAGTTGCTAACAAGCTGGCGCAGGTGCTGGGCGATACTAAAGTAGAAGTTGTAGAGAACCTGACCGATGAAGCAGGTGTATCCGTTGCCGGTCTGTTTGATCCCAAGACCAACACCGTCAAGGTTAACGCAGCAACTGGTGTCAACCCCCATACAATTTTACATGAGACTACGCACGCGCTGACTTCTGCAACACTGGCTAATAAGTCACACACGGCTACCAAGCAGTTACAGAAACTCTTTGATGATGTTAAGGATCAGCTAGGCAGTGTGTACGGGTCACAGAACCTAGACGAGTTTGTAGCAGAAGCCTTCGGTAACCCAGAGTTCCAGCAAACGCTCGCGGGGATTACCCCCAATGCTAACTATATCGCGAACGGCAAGCCGGTAAATGCTCTGCAACGGTTCTACAGGACAATAATAAATTTCGTGCGGAACAAACTTGGTATGGATACCAAACCAATCACAGAAGCGTTGGGCCAAGTCGATCAGTTCATCGAAGCTATGCTCGCCCCCGCACCGCAGTTCCGCGAAGCTGGCTCCCTGCGCCTAAAAGCCTCTGAGATTATGGCCGGTTTCGACAGGGTAACGAAGTCGTTCCCTAAAGCCACTGCTTCATATAGAAAAGACTTTGCTAATAGAACCCATGACTTCTTTAGCAGCGCCAGCCCTGCCAGAAGACTTGCTCGGTCGGTACTCCTGCAATCTGCCCCTCTACAAGCATTAACAGACGTAGCTCAGAGATACAGTATCAAGTCCGCGTTCAAGTTGCATACCACCATACAGAATATGGTTGGGGCGCAATCAATGGCGGAAGAAAACGTAGATGGTACGCTAAAAGTCATGCAGAAGTGGCTTAAAACTGCCAAAGACGCACAAGTTGAGTCCTTTAATAATCTCGTTTACGACAGCACCACTCAACAGGTAGACCCAACTAAACCCCGCGACACGTACGCAAACAACCCTGAGAAGTTTGCCGCATGGAAGGCTATGCAAGAGGATGTTAAGATAGTTGGGCCGTCTGGTATAGGCACCTACATCGAACTTCGTGAGAGTTACAGGAAGCAATTTGAAGCCCTCAGAAAAGTTATAGAGAGCAGAATTAACGGTCTTAAAGATAGTAATAACGAACCACTAGCAGAAGAAGCCAAAGAACAACTCAAGACCGACATATTTGATAAAATATTCGCTAAGGGTCGTATCGAACCCTACTTCCCGTTGACGCGCCGGGGTGACAACTGGCTAGAGTACAATACTAAAGTTACGGACGCGCAGAATAAGACAACCACTGAGCCTGTTTATATGGCCTTTAAGACTGTCTATGAACGGGATCAGTTTGTAGCATCTCTCGAAGGTAATCCTGATGTTGTTGGTAAACCGCGCCCGTATAAAAATATAGAGGACGCAGTGAAGGGAGCGCAGGGTAATGCGCCTTCATCTTCATTTATTAATGACACGATGAAGTTATTGGCGGGAGTGGATCAAAATGTAAAGGATGAGTTCACGCAGTTGTTTTTGAATGCGCTGCCGGAATCCTCTTTTGCTAAAAGCATGGTTAGCCGTGCTAACCAAGGTAAAGGTCGGTTAGGTTTTGACAGAGACGCGGAATCGGCGTTCCGGTACAAGGCTTATAACTTAGCTTCTCAAATAGAACGTATGAAGTATTCCAATGACATTGACGATGTTATGTCAGAACTTAAAGAAGAAGCCGAGGCTGCTAACCGAACAGAAACCGACACCAATAAAATGTCGGCTACAAGCGCTGTTTTTTCAGAACTAGCACTACGCGCAAAGTTCGCTAAGAACCCACCGACAGACAAACTTGCTTCTAGCCTTAATCGGGTAGCTTTTGTAGGCACGATTGGCTTTAACGCATCCTCTGCTATCGTCAATTTGTCGCAAATTCCGCTTATGTTTCTGCCGATGTTAGGAGGAACCTACGGGTTTAAAGGTTCTACCCAAGCTATAGCCCATGCGGGTAGGTTAATAGGGGGTAGTGGTAAATCACGTAAGATAGCCACCATGCTCGGCGGGGAAGCTGATGCAAAAGGTATGCCATCTATAGATAACTACTACCAACGGATTACGGAAAAGGGGGCATCAACGCTCAAGATAAGAGACGACCTGAACTTAGATGCGGCAAAGCGCAAGGAACTTGAAGACCTCATGCCTCTTGTCGAGCTAGCCGCTTCTCAAGGACAGTTAAATCGTTCTCTATTTTATGACACACTTGGTGTTGAGATGTCAGGTAGAGAGAAAGGTCTTTGGGATTACACTAATGCAATGTCTGCGTTCGCGTTCCATCAGGTAGAACGCTTCAACCGTCAAGTAGCATTGGTATCAACATACCAATTGGAACTTGCTCGCTTGAGGAAAGAGAAAGGCGGTATGACCGACGCCGCCATGCAAGACGCTGCCGCAGAATTAGCTATTTACAAAGCGCAGGAAATGAACGGTGGCGCGTTCTTAGCTACAGCCCCCCGTATTGCCCAAGAAAAGTGGGGGCGTGTCGCCATGATGTACAAGACGTTCGGCGTGCAGATGTACTATACGATTATGAAAACGGGTAAAGCCGCGTTCTCGGATGCCGATCCCGAAGTAAGAAAACAAGCTATGAAGGCGCTAGCTGGTCTTATGGGTACCTCTGTGGCTATGGCTGGTATTCAAGGTCTGCCGATGATAGGGGCCTTTTTTGCTATCGCTAACTTATTCCTCGATGATGATGAAGAAGACGCTGAAACAATCGCCCGTAAGTTTATGGGTGAGGGCTTCTATAAAGGGGGCATCAACGCTCTAACAGGTATGGACGTAGCCAGCCGCTTTGGTCTCGGCAATCTTTTGTTTAGGCTAAACCCATACAGTCAGAATCAATCTGCCATAGAAATAGCCGCACAAGCGGTTGGCGGACCTGCTCTAAGCGTTATATCTCAATTTACTCGTGGTGCAGCCGATGCTGCCGATGGTAACCTACAGCGTGGCGTAGAGACCATGCTTCCCTCCGCTTTCCGTAACATGGCTAAAACATTCCGTTACGGTAGTGAAGGCGCGATTAAGTCAAGGCGTGGTGACATAATATATGACGATATATCAAGCGGCGAACTTATGAGTCAGTTCTTTGGTTTTGCCCCGGCTGGATACACGCTTCAGCAAGAAAAGAACATGAGCACAAAGAAAATAGATCGCGCTGTAGGTGAAATGCGTACCGCAGCGCTAAAGAAATTGTATATAGCTATTCGCATGGGAGACCGCGATGGCTTTAAAGAAGGTATGAAGGCGGTATCTGAATTTAACTCAAAACATCCTAGCTTTCCCATATCTGGTGGCACTTTGATTAAATCAATGCGGCAACACGGAAAAACCTCTGCAATTATGCACAATGGTATAACCATCAGCCCCAAAATGCGTGGGGTCTTACAACAACATAGAGATGAATATTGGGGACAACCTGATATTTCTCTCCTTCGCCCTTCGGGCTAAAAAAACCCCCGCTTATTAAGGCGGGGGTGAGTAAAAGAGAAGATGTTAACACTTCTCTTCAAGGAGAAAGACAGACAAGAACAGAGCCTGTCTCTACGAATGTATCACGTAGTTCTCCATATACGAATACCTAATATTTCGTTCTCTATAACCACTCGTGCTTCAGTTTTGTAGTCTTTCTCTACTAAAACCTTAGCCGCTTGGCGCATTGCTTCTTCAGTGTTTATACAAGGGATAAATACCGACGCACCCGCCACCATATCTTCCCACTTTACAACGATCCTTACCCCGTCAGGGTCCAGATCATACGTCTTCAGTATCCCCTGCTTCATCACTTCCCTCTATAGAACAACCCACAACGATAACATCTGTAGGCGGCAACTGCATATGTGTGCCTTTGCTTAACCGTATCTTCATCTTTGTGGCCCCCATCTTGGCCTTCAAATCCTCCAAGAAAGCCGCGTAGTTTATCTGCTGCTCACCACACCATGCTTTTAGAGGTTTCGGTATAAGGTAGGCTTTCTTGAGGTCCGTCTCGTATCTAGCCACTAATTTACCTCGTGGCAGGGCATCCGGTACTACGAGGGAGTCAAGTCCATTGTTGTTCTGCTTCCGTAAATCATCCGTGCTTTTGATCCACAGCACATTACTCCAGTGTTCGTGTATGTAATCATTAAGTACTTCTTCGACTGAAGTATTCATATCGGTTACATAATTCTTGTTCTGCTTGAGCATACTGATAGCCCATTTGAACACCTTACCCGTGTCGTACTCTACAAGCCCTGCGCGTTTGGCTAAGAGGAGGCCCGCCATCGTGTTAGTTGCAAACGCAGACCAGAACCTGTTTTCAGAGGTTAGCCCCGCAGCCTTATCAACCTTCACACGAACCTCGTTAATCAGCTTCCTAGATGCCTCTAAATTGCTCATCACGTATTGTACGTACACCTTACCCGCGTGACCATAATGTTCCTCAAGCGCAGCACTGAAGTTATCCTGAGATTCTTTATCCTCTGATTTGGTGAACAGGCGGTCCACCTTCACTTCTAGCATCCTCTGGGCCTCCGCTTTCGGCATGGATTTGGCCGTACCGATACGTTCTATGACGCTCGTGTTGCCCGTTGTAACTGACAACAGCTTCCACGGTTTCCCACGATACCGTTCCGCATTACTACTGCCAGACATACGCCCCCGCTGCCTACCGCCTGTTAGTTGGTACACTAGATTGCTTAGTTCGGTGCCTTCGCTGTTGGTCAACTCATCCATGTACAAGGGCAGATTGTGGTATATTTCCCCCCGGTGCATCTTAGTGTTGAACGTGTCCTGTTTGTTCATGACTAGCTCCTCAGGGCTACCCCACACCGAAACCGCCGCATTTAGGGCTGTGGTCTTACCCACACCTGAGTCCTTACTGTGTATGTGCAAGGCCGCGCAGTTTATAGGAGACAACTGCATAAGCGCGGAGCCGAAAGACGACCCTACTATGAACTGATGTAGCTCAAACCCGTCCCGGTTATAGAAGTTTATAGTTTTCTTCCATTCTTCTAGCGTGCCTTTTGGTTCAAATGCCGGGAACAGACTCAAAGTCTGGCTAGACGGAGGGTTAAACTCCACCCGATCTTTGAATATCTCCTGATTACCCAACACGAAAGAGCTGCACTCGGTATCGGTCCAGCCAAACTGTTTATGTGCCTCATCTGCCACAGTAGTAGCCTGTAATTCGTTAACCCACGTTGTCGTATATTGCATTATATCCTCCATTTTGCTCACGGCCACGCCGTACATAGACATATTCTTACGAAATTCTTCACGAGAGTTTACGGCGGTAAGAGGTAGGGTGAACTCACGTACACCATCTTTAGGTAGATGCAACCGCATAACTACTGCTTCCCCTATTTCAGTGTCCCACAACCGCCGCACAACATATAGATCGTTATGGTATATGGCCTTCTCAGTCACTTCCCCGTCAGGAAGTGTGACCCGCGTGTAGATACCGCCGTTCGCGCCCCTAAAATATGGTGCTGGGTATGGAGGTATTACGTACGTGTTTACAGGTGAATCAGGGAGGTCAATAGACGGTGCCTCTACGATGTTATCTTCTTCTGTAGCTTCTCGTATTCTACTGCCCAAACTTATGGGGGATTTTACCTTATCTTTGTTTGGGCATTCCCCACATACTCCGGGGTTAAACTCATCGAATGTACCGCATAGATACGGACCTTTTATCAGGTCCATCTTCTTTAGCGTGTCTTCCACATCGTATTCAGGATGCTTCTTAGACAGTACATGAGCAGCCTTTTTATCGTCTTCGCAGAACTTGGCTATAGACAGCCCCGCTCTCCATAAAGGCTCACTTATTTCTTCCTGATTAGCCAGTATATTTTTTATCTGGTTACACCCTGTACCCGCCTGTATCTTGAGAACTATATCCTTGAATGTGTTTTTCTTGTTGCCCAGCAATGCGTCCATGACAGCGTTACTGCCAGCAGGTACATGCTTAGTAAGCACTGGTATCGCCTCGTCACCCAGATGTTCCGTAAACATATCAATACTTATTGGGTTTACGTCCCCAGAACCAAAACATCCTACCTCCGATGGAGGGTCCGTTTTATAGTTGTGTGTGCCGGGAACACGAAGAACTCGCGCTGCGTCAGCAGTAACCGAGGGGTCTGCTAGTAAATTATACTTAACGCATAATCTCTTTAAACCTTCCGCTATAGGTAACCATTCTTCCACGGTAATAGGTTCTAACAAGAACCAATACGCATGAACCCCCCGTCCAGAGTTAATCAGGGCAGGTTTAGGCAACCCCAATAACTTACAGAAACCCTGTAGCGCAACTACCGCTTCATTTTGGGTTGGGTAATCTTTACCGGGGCCACAATCCAAATCCAGAAAGAATGACCTGAGTTGTTTTACGTTAGTTACCTTACGTGACCCGGCTTCTTCAAACGTAGCCAACGCAAAATAAGCATCGAAACCAGAATTATCTAAATCATAAGCCGTCGTCAGAACAGCGTCTATGGAGTCATAGAACTTTTGAACCCTCCGGTCTTCGGAACCGTGGGACGCAAACACACAATAAAAGCCACTATCTCCTAACGCTCTCTGTAAGAAATCTTTTGTTTCCATTGGTACTTACCTGAGAGAAGCCCCGACCACGCGTTAACGCAGCCGGGGTTATGTTAGAAAGATTAACCGTCCCATTCATCCACAATAGCGTCGATCTCGGGGTCTTTTACCTTCGGAGGCGCAGCTTTCTTGGCTACCTTCTTAGGTTCTTTAACTTCCTCCTCAACCTCTACAGGATCAACATCAGGCTCCGCAGCAACTGCAAACGGGTTAGCGCCTTCTGCTTCAAACCCATCAGTAGCCTCAAACGGAGAGGTTGTCTGCATGGGCACATAGTTAGTTACTTGTACGGCGTTCAGTCGTAGGGATACTCCAGTACCCACACCTTGAGCGTGGTAAGGTACGAACACCCCCGCGATATTAATAGTGCTGCCCGTAGTAAGTAAGAAATCGTCGTCAAGTTTCGCGTTAGAGGCATCATACTGGGTAGGTTTCCTTGTAGCGTCCTTACCATATGCCCCCTTCAGGGTAGTCTTAAACGTATAGGTTCCATCCTCTTTTTTGCCAAAAGGGTTATCAAACTTCTCAGGCCAGTCATCCCCAGCGCGTGCGAGGAACGCAGCTTTCATCTCTGTGAATAACTTCTTTGCCTGTACGCTGGTCATACGGAAACTAACTTCGTACTTAGCTCCGTCGTCAAATACCTCACAAGGTACAGAACGCTTTTCTTTGTTGTCGAACCGGTAGGTAGTATTCAAGCGGGGCCATAGAGCCTCTACTTGGTCAACACGGAATTGGATAGCTTTGGGCTTATCAGCCATTTTATTTCTCCTGTTTGTTAGATTTAAAACCGTCTGTAGCTTCAAACGGGGACGTCTTGCTGCCCTCAATTGGTGTGTAGTCCAATGTGATTGCCTGTAATGTATCAACGTGGCTAATCATACTTGAGACTACACTTAGTTCTTCATCCCTTAGAGAGCGAATAGGTTTGAAGAATAATTTCGGTGTGTCACTATTGTCGTCAAAATATATCTTGGTAAGCACCGTAATGGCCCGAGTATCCCGGCCATGTAAAAATTCAGCATAGGCTTTCATTGGCATATGCCCGTCCCTTGCTCCCCCGAACACAGAAGTAGCAGGTAGTTTAATCTGGTATACCTCCTGTAACCTGTCTGCTGGTACAACTGCTATCTGTTGCGCGAACCTGCAAGCCCTACTGCTTCCGTAGCCTGACCCCCGTATATTATGGGAGCAATCCATACATCTGGCTGCTTGGCGTTGTCCTTGTGGTACGTCAGCAGATGGCATTTGTGTATCAGCCGACCAACAAGTAGGTAGTGATAGTTTGTCTGGGTTATATTCCCCCTCGTAGTACGACCTTGATACGAAAGCAGCATTTACTATAACGGCTTCATACTCTCCATCTATGACGACTGCTTCTTCCGCACCATCGTGCTCACTAAACATCTTATCACGTATGCTTATACGCCTCATAAATCTTCATCTACTTCACTAGTAGGCGTATCAATAGCGCCTTTATCCGCTGACAATGCGGCAGTTACATCGTCTATAGAAAAACGATACGTGTTGACTACACGCAGGTAGGTGTCTTCGGGTATGTGTTTATTCCTAACCCACCCACGTATAGTAGACACAGACACATGCAAGTGTCTGGCTAGGTCTTCAATCGGTACATAAGGTCCGCTCATTATTTCTTCCTAACTGATATTATGTATTCACTGTCCACGTTTAGCCCCGGTGGCACACTCTCGGGGTTCTCTTCTAAGAACTGTTTTACGTTCCCTTGGTTAAGGCGTTTCTCCAAAAACTCTGGTACTTCCTGATCGGATATAAATTTGTACATAGACTCCCAGTCGCTAGTCCAGTACCGAGTCTTTACACCCCTGTAAAAGAGTCCCGCTGAAGTCCTTACGCTCTCGACCTCATGCTCTTTGCAATGGTCTAGTAACGCCTTCTTTATAAGGTCTTGCTGCTCCTGCAAGTCCTTGTCTTTTTCCTTAAACTCTGCGGATAGTTCATTCCGCTTTGCTTTTATCTTCAGGTAAACTCTAGTCATCTTGTCTAACTGACCACTCATCCTGCACCTCCAAATCTTTGTAGGGACTGCAATCTAGTAGCAAGGGCTAAGTTAGTCAAGTAGTTTGTTGTATAAATCTATAATTTGTGTGTGAACGTCTAGCTTGCTATCTAACAATCGGTAAACGTGTTTCTCTACAAGAGAACCTTGTAGCTGGACTACAGTACATTTGTGTGTCTGCCCCGCCCGATGTACGCGAGCGTTAGCTTGAGCGTAGGTCTCTAACGAACTGGTTGGACCCCACCAAACCACAGTATTTGCGGCGGTAAGTGTTACACCGTGGGCTGCGGCTGCTGGTTGGATAATAAGGACACGAGGATCGTCCTGTTCTTGGAAGCGTTTAAATATATCCGTACGTTTGCCGACTGGCACATCCCCTTGGATAACTGCGTTGCTGATACCATCGGAATTTAGTTTGTCTGCTAGGATACTTATGGCGTGCTTAAAAGGTACGAACACGAGGACTTTCTTGCTCGACTCGTCAATGACTTCACGTAGAACCTTGTACCTATGCTTGATATCAAATTCTATCGTGTCACCTTTATCGGTGTAGATAGCACCACAAGATATTTGCAGGAGTTTGTTCATAGCGACGGCAGCGTTAACTGCAGTAACCTCCTCACCTGCCGCTTGCATAATCATACGGTTCTTGAGTTCTTTGTAATATTTCTTCTGTTGTCTTGTTAACTCTACCTCCCGTTTGACATACACCATGTCCGGGAGGTCCATACAATCTTCTTTCGTGAAACGTATCGCAGGTTGCAGTGCGCTAAATACAGTGTCTACAGCGCTCTCTTTAGGTACCCATTTAAAGTTAGATATTTTGTACATGACCATATCGCGGAACGATCCGAAGAAACGTGGTATTACTGTGGGATTTATTAGCTTCGCTAGGCCGTAGGCGTCTAGTGGGCTTTGTGCAGCAGGTGTACCTGTCATCATCCACAACCACGTGTCGGGCTTCAAAATCTGGTATAAAGTTTTCCATCGAGTAGTCTGGACATTCTTGTAATGTGTAGCTTCATCTACAATTACAAGGTCGAAACCACCCTTAATTATGTCGTCTCGTACAATAGCCACACCATCGTAATTTATAACCACATACTCAGCGCCGCTGTTTATTATCTTGCGGCGTTTGTCTGCAGAACCATAAGCTATATCTACACTCCGGTGCATAGCGAAGCTAAACAAGTCACTACGCCACGCACTATCCATGATCGAGAGCGGGCAGATAATTAACACCCGTTTTATAATCCCCTGCTTCATAAGAAAATCCGAGGCCCATATAGCGGATGCGGTCTTACCCGTCCCCTGTTCGTTAAAACAGAAGGCTTTACGGTTCATAGTCAGAAATGCAGAGGTATCTTTCTGGTGTGCGAAGGGTTTGTACTGACCCGGCCAATCGTACTGTCCATGTATGGGCGACGGCACCTTTATGTTTAGGTTCTTTAGGACGTGGGTTTCATCAACACCCCACCTAACCAACACCTTACCGTTAACTTCTTTACTCTTTGGTATAACCGTAGTCACCTGTTGCGGATGACGCAGCTTCAATAGCAACGCCTTGTTCTTTATGATCTCCAAAACTGATCTCCTAGACTTATGTTTTTTTCTTCTTACCGTTGTTTGCACGGTTCTTGCTGGGACTCATTAGTTTGTACCCATCTGCATTAGTGCCGCCGTTACGTAGGGGTTTGTTATGGCTTATGTCTTTCCCTTTCCTGTTAACACCTTTTTTATCCAATTCACGTCTAGCTCTTTGCCGCTCCATACGGTTTGCGTGTTCGCCACGTTTCTTCTGTAGCTCGTATTCATGTTTATAGGGGCGAGGGGATTTAGTGTAAGCCATTAGTTTCTCCCGTTGTGTGCACACTCGGTGACCGCGCAGTGACGTTTGCATAAGCCACTGGGACGTGGGTTCCACACGTTATTCTCCGCAGCGGCTTCCATCTTCTCATAATTCGTTAGCCACTTATGCCAGAGTATCCGCTCTTCTTCTTTCTTCTTGTAAGTGTCTTTTACAAGGTCTTTGGATACTACAAACAGAAGCCCGGCTCGTACCTCTGTAACTTCGGGGAAGTGTTTGAACGTAGCCAAAGCCATCAACTCTAGCTGGCCCTTGTCAGCGTACCTAGCGGACTTACCAGTCTTGTAGTCCACAACCCAAGCTATATCGTTATCTAGTATAATAAGGTCTGCTATGCCCCTGAACCACACATCCTCGTCGAAGAACCCGCAAGGTTCTAGGTCTTTAGTAAGCCCTAACTTGTACTCACATAACTTCTTACCCTGCTTCGCCTGTAAGCTATCCAACGCTTTAACAGCATAATCGAACCTCTTAGGCATGGGGGTACCACTTTTGATGTACTCCTCTGCCGCCGAATGGAAATGCGTGCCATACAACATGGCCTCAGACTCCCGAACCGGATACTGCTTTAGTATCTTCTCGTGGTAAAACTGCTTCGGGCATTGCTCAAAGGCTTTGATTTTACTGAAAGACCACGGGGCTATAGTCATTTATCTTCCTGCTCACACTTAACAACATCATTGCTCGCGTATCCAGCAAAGTACCCACATATGCTACCGCCGCTACCACTTTCACAGGAAATATTGTCCCCTGTTTCTCTAAACTGTCGGCAGCTTGTACAGTTTAGAGGTATACTACCTTCACTACCGTACGGTACTATTGCTACATATTTCACCCGACGATCCCTGCCGTCATCAATGTCATGCTCGTCCATTTTGGTCGCATATTCTTTTGGGTTAAACGGAACATCAGCTTTGGAGCCTATAGCTACATCCCACAGATCGTATTTATCTCCGTGTTGTTTAAGTTTTTTGCTGTATCCAGTAAGTGAGCAGTTTGTTAGTTTGTCAGAAGCAGTTGGCTCGTAAGGGACATATCTATCTACCCAATTTATTCGGGCAGTAAGCTGCGAATTACCTACATCACCATTAGACAATGCAAGAGTTATTTGTGTCCTACACCCGTTACAAGTAAATCCAGCGATAATACCATCTTTATCATGCACTACCCCATGAGACATGGAAGTTGTGTCCATAGTTAACTCTACTGAATCACATTTGGGGCAACACAAAAAATCATCCTTAACACCAACATTTTGGTTGTGTCTAATTGGCCCGTAACCGTTTTTAAATATGTATTCATCTATCATTTATTCACAATCTCCATAAGACTTACCTACACCTGACTCACAATCGATTGGCAGGCCATCTGCCCAATCAGGTATCTTACGCATACAAGTTTCTACGTGGCTCTGCGCCTCTGCCACCTCATCGTCCGGTACACAAGTCATAATCGAGTCATGGACGGTCAATACGACCTTATACCGCTTAGATACTTCTAGCAACTGGTATCCTATAATACACCTCGCTAATGCTTGGCATACGTTCTCTATAACTTTACCTCCGTAAATACGGGTGCGGCCTCGCCGTGTTTTGTAGGTATACTCTATACCCATAGCACCCTCCTCACCCTTGAGGTCTTCGTACCGGAGCAGTAAGCCAGACGGCAGCTCAATTGCTGTCTTATCTAGGTTAACTGTTAACAAGTTATTACACCCGAACGACAGCGCGTCCCCTCGTGAGAGGTACACCAACGTATTCTGAGCAGCCTTCCACAGGTTATAGATATCTTGGTTAGCCTCCCGGTAAACCTTTACAACCCGCGCTGCCTCTGACTCGCTTATCTCGGTCCCGAAGTTCTTTAGCTGCTCCCTAAACCTAACTGCTCCCATCCCATAGCCAGCGCCAAGAATGGTGGTCTTCCCAACGAAACGCTGCTCGGGTGTTATGTCTTCTTCAGCAACCCCATAAATGCGGGACGCCATTTTGACGTACACATCCTCGTTGTTCGCAAAAGCATCGACGAGGTTCTGCTGCCCCGCCAACCATGCAAGCACCCGCGCTTCGATTTGGGCCGAGTCAGCCTCTATGAGGGTATGCCCTTCAGGGGCTAAGATGCTACGCTTTAACGTCTTACCCCCGGCCCCCCTACTAGGTAGGTTCTGGAGGTTAATCTTATCGTCACCACCCCATCTACCGGTGTGCGCGGCGTAGTACTTGACCGGCACGGGCAGCAGACCCCGCTTCGATATGTCTATAAACCGCTGCGTACGTGTCTCTTCGAGAGTACTCTTATTACCTAGCCTAGCGGCTACCAACGATTGCACCTGTGGGTTATCGTGGTTTAGCAGGGCTTTAAATTCTTCGTCGGTCTTGGCGAAAGCAAAGGTACGTTTACCTGTAGTAAGGCTTATCTTCATGGGGGGTTCTACCCCTAGACCTTCTAGTAGGGCAGCAAATTTGACGTTGCTCATAAGGTCTTTCTTATCAGCCCCGGCTTTTTCTAGTAATTTGTCCTTATGGTCACGTGTTTCTATAAGGTGTTGTTCTAATAAACCTAGATCTAAATCTAAGGTAGGCTCTACAAACATACGTAGGCTAAGGTCTATTAGTTTAAGTTCTTCTCTCGGGAAGTTAGGGGCGAGTACCTTGAACAGATCATAGGTAAGGTTAACGTCGTTTATGCAGTAGTCGCCGTACCTAGAAAGTTCTTCTGGTGTGAAGTCTAATCGCCGTTTCCCCAGAGCGTCTATCACTTCTGTGCCTTTAACTCCGAGAGAGTACCGTTCAGCCAACACACCGAGACTACCGCCAACTTCCACCCCGTCCACAGCACGGGCGATACAAAGAGTGTCAGCAAGAACACGAGGGTTGATACCGAATACCCAATTAGCAATAGCAGCGTCAAACATAGTATTATGGGCAAGAAACATAGCCTCTTCCCAGTTAAAGGAATACAAGAAATCCCTGATCTGTATCTTCGTACCACTGGCCCACTCCGTTGTGCCATTGTTAACCTTGACCCCCACCCCAATTACTTGGAAGCGAGGGTCGCGGATATATTCCTCTGTAGTAATCTTAGACAACGAGAAATCCTTATCGTAATAAGTCTCGAAATCTACTGTTATGAGGTCCATTTAGTTCCCCTTTTACTACTCATCGCCATCTGCCAACTCGCCACCACAGGCTAGATATCCACAGCCATCTACCCAATTATCCAAGTTACCCGGGCTACTTTTGATACGCGCCACCTTCAGTAGCGTCATCATCGCTGCTACATCTACTGGAGTAACTTCTGTGCAAAGGTGTTCAGACCAGTAAACAGCAATGGTGTTGAAGTTATCTTCCATATCACCATGTTGTGTAGCTCTATCAACAGTTACGTATTCTTCGGCGGTGCGTAGTATATCTGCTCTTATTTGCATTCTTGGCTCGGGGCCAAAAACAACGTTAGCGCCAAAAGGTAATTCTAATTGTTCAGTCATTATATAATCTCCTATAGTTTGTGTGGGTGTTACGGGTTAGCATCCTGCTCGGAATAGGTCACTTCTTTTGCAGCGGTCACATATAAAATTAGGGCGATCCAGCGTAACCTCTTGGCGGCAGTTCAAACATTTACGGACCCATTGTTTATCAGGGCTAAACTCCTTTACCTTTGGCGGTTCGGCCTTGGGGGGTTTAGCCTTTGGGGGTTTAGCCTTTGGGGGTTTGGTCTCGGGTAGATACTTATTATCAGGCCCCTTAGCCCTTTTAATATTACCCTTAACACTCCGGGCCACCCGGTCACCCGTCTTTCTTAGGTGTAGGTAAGAGCCAATCGTATTTGCCCGTGACTGCCTTACACTTGGAACAGGCTAGCGCTGACCAACTAAAATTATATACGTGCGTTACGCCGCCGCATGTGGGGCAGTAAATATCTTTCCCTGCCCACCCCGAATGTGTCCATTTTGGTACGCGTATAAACTTCTTTGTGTCTGTAACATAATCATTGTCTGTTTCACGGTACGCGTACTGACCTTCATTAAATAACCAATCAAGAAATTTCATATCTTTCCTCCTGTTGCACCTAGCCGTATGCGGCTTGGGTAAGTAGTTCTAATACTTGGCTCATGTTTTCTTCGTTGACCACTAGATCAAACCCGCTGGCCGCTCGTATATCTCGTAAGTTCTTCTCCTGTAATGCTGTAGGTGTGTTCTTGCCCGCCTTGCACTCGATACCAAAGAACATCCCTTTATAGCACCCGACGATATCCGGCACGCCACTCTTGCCGTAGCCACCTGTGGCAGGGAAAAAGTAATAGGCTCCTAGTTCCTTGAGTTGTTTAACAACAACCTTCTTAACTTTAGCTTCTGGCGTCATCACCATTTTTTACTCCCTTTTCATAAGTTCTAGCTCGTACCCTAGCGCGTGAGCCACCCGCTCTATTTTGTCTACTCCGCTTGTGTATTTCCCCGACTCCATCCTACGTAAGGTGTTTCGGTGTAGTCCTGATAGTTCAGCTAATTGTCGCTTAGTCATATTTTGTTCTCTTCGTATGTCTCGTAACACAATCCCGATATGCATTATGATACCCCAAACTAGTAACAACTGGTATCGACCAGAGAGCCGTAGCCCTCTGGTCTGTGTTATGCGACGGCATAACATTAGTTAGGTTTAACTACCCAATACGTAGTCTCATCAATACGTCTTCCTACATCTTCCACAATCTCGGTGACCGGCCTCCAATCCGTCATCATCAGTACAGCTAACCTTTCTTGAAGCCACAATGGCAGCTCATCTGCGGAACAATACATACCTTCCGCTTCTGCGTCAACCCTATCTATACCAATACATGATACTTCAATGTTGTTTGTGTCACTATGTACTTGGACACGGTATAACTTATCATCGGGTGTGTTACCTAGTAACATAGTACACCGTAGGCGCAGCCTTATACCCGATACCATCAACCCATTGACCTATCTCGCACATCTGGAGCATAGCCAACTTACCCACAATATCGGGGTGGTTAGCCTGTAAAGTCTCCTCAACGAAAACGCCTTTCTCCTGCCACTCGGAACGCCACCTATCTACTTCCTCCGTATACGCTACAGAAAACCTAACCCCCGTAGGTGCCTCCTCGACTACAACCAACCACATACACTGAGTCGTATCCCTCGTTTGTTGGTCTTTCTCTTTAGTTATAGCCAAGAGTTTGTGCACCTCTTCCTCAAGGCTCTTATCTACGAAGGTGTACCCTGAATTGACAATCGCCCTTAGCTCGTTAAGTAGCGGGTTGTTTTCCTCTGGTCTTCCATGACGGTTATAATCAGTAACCTTTGACCATGCGTGTTGCACCTGTTTGCTAGTGTCATTGCTTGTGGCGGACCATTTATCGCGTAGGTCTGTGTCATGCACCGTCGCTATTTCCGTTGGGGACATATCCCGTAGGTATTTCTTAACATTACGTACGGCTACCTCTACATTCTTGCTCGCCTTGTGGTGGTGCTTACCGTGATTGTAAGTCGAGTATCTAGCGTTCGCTATGTTCCGCGAGCTAACTTCATACTTAGGTCCATCACCAGCATTTTTGTACGATACCAACCCCATACTAAAAGGTTTGTAGGGGTGGTACACAACCACTGTAGAGTACGAGTCTCTCCCAGACCCAAGGGTCATAGAAAATTCGCAAGAGGGGTATATATTTTTTACCTCCTTGAGAAACCCCTGAAATTGTGGGGCTAGGCCAGCGTTACTGATATCTGGTATGGGGGTAAGGTTTTCCGTGTAAAATGTACCTGCCGCTTCGTGAAGGTTTGATAGTCTGTTTGCCATTTTATTTCTCCTGTTTACTTGTTTGGATGTAAAGGTGCTAGGCTATGCGGACTTCTAGTACCCTTCACTTCTACTGTTTACTTGTTTGGGTGTTATGCCGTGGCATAACATTTGTTTCGTTTATCTCTCCTTGCGAAGAGCAGCGTTCGCATTGCCGGATAACGGGTTGACCTAAGACTTGGAGTTTTTCAATCCAGTAGCCATTACCGTTACATTTTGGGCAAATCATAATATTTCCTCCGATAAATTTTAAGGTTTATAGAAAACATGCTGCCCGATCTGGACAGTCATTCGTAGTGTGTATCTCCATTTCGGGGATACTTCGGTGGTGTGGTAGTGGGTGGCACCCTCCGACACGTCAACACGAGAGACACTGGTATCCCTGACAGCGGTGGCTATTCGCACGGCGGCTCGCCATGCGCTATGATCTTGTATGGTTTCCGGCTTGCCATCGCACCAGAACGAGAATTGGCAGCGGTGCTTTACCGGGTGCCCCGAATCATATGTAGCCCCCTGCTGTATAACTTCGCACACTGTGTCGGGGTAATGTCTGCTTGCGACACGGTTGGATATCACATGTGCTACGGCTAGCTGCCCCGCTATAGGCTGATTCCTAGCCTCGAAGTAGATAGCCACAGCCATACAAGTTATAGCGGATATCATATCAAGTCCCCCGACTTCACGTGCACGGCTGTGCCCACATCGGGCTTGGCGTTCTTGTTGTCGATGATAACCCACAGCACCGGGCAATCCCATTGACCCCATGAACCACCAAGGTATCCATCGGTAATGATAATCGCGGCCTGTGCCTTGATGCTGTGCTTGGTCATATGCGCGGGCACACACTCAACATTAGTGCCACCGCCACCCTTGGGCTTGGTAGACTTAACGAAGTCGTCAAGCTCGTGCTGCTCATACTTCTCGTCAGAACATACTTTCGTATCCCAATACAGCATCCGCACCCAATTCGGTGTAACTGTGTCGAACATCTGCTTGGCCTCGGTAAGAATGACTGCTTGCTCGGCTTGACCTATAGAGCTAGACATATCGCCAGCGACCACAACACCCTCGACACTCTCGGATATACCGCTCGGCATATATATTCCAGCGGATACGAACCTCCTGTTGGGACGTTTCCACGTAGAGTAGTCATTGCCTGAGCACGTCGTGGATATAAACTCGCGCATCACTTCGCGCCAATCCACTTGAGGCTGTAGTAGTTCGGTTAGCTCACGATCAACCCCCGTGCCTAACTTGCCCGCGATCAACGCACCCTGCCGTATTGCCTCGTCGATATCACGGGCAAGCCCACGTTGTTCCTCGTCGCTGAGTTCCTGTGCACCCTCCCAATCATGCTCGTCGAAGCCACCACCACGACCTTGACCACCATCTTCGTCCTGTTCTTGCTTGAGTAAGTTGTAGACCTCGGCGCTGTCCATACCCGCAAACGTGTCGGACCTTAACCCAAGCTCGGGCATCGTCGCGAACCCGTCCCTGTTATCATCGGATATCTTGAGGTTGATAACGTAGTCACATGCTTGGTTTGCAAGGTTGGGGTTTTGCTTGTATAGATGTTCCCACGTGGTGAGGTGTCGGTAGAGCTTGTGATAGTTCTCGTGCAGTATGAGAAACCGTAACTCCGGGTCAGATAAATCCTCAACAAACGCCCTGCCATACATCTCATCACGACCATTAGTGCACGCCGTGGGTATGTCGTCGCGTACCGTACGCTCCCCGATCATAAGTATACCAGCCAGCGCAACGTATTTGGGGTTACCCATGATATCAACAACGGCCTTGGATACCCGCTGTTCTACTGTAAGTTGCTTACCTAATGTTAACATTATCATTTTCCCTTTCATTTCTGACAAAACATCTACTTTTGTCAGATTCGGGTGAGGTACTACCCCACCCGAAAACATGTTATGCCGTGGCATAACTATTTCTTGTCCGCTGCAAACATGTAGTTGTTTGCCATAGCCCACTCGGTAAACTTCCG
>TARA_R110000850_G_scaffold206794_1_pt1 | contig 19307 bp, 18 predicted proteins | sample TARA_R110000850 | Tara Oceans TARA_R110000850 (sample SAMEA4397586) | marine metagenome | biome: Polar Biome; feature: [SRF] surface water layer (ENVO:00010504); material: water (ENVO:00002006), including particulate matter (ENVO:01000060) such as... | depth 5 m | reverse complement strand
CAAGCCGGGTCCGAAGCCGAAGACCGCCGCTGCGAAGCCGGCCGTAAAGGCACCGGCGAAGCCGAAGGGTAAACCCGGTCCGAAGCCGAAAGCTGCTGCCGCGAAGCCTGCAGCCGCTGCGCCCGCCAAGCCCAAGGGCAAGCCCGGTCCCAAGCCGAAAGCTGCTGCTGCGAAACCGGCAGTGACGGCGGCTCCGACCGCGCCGAAGGCGAAACCGGGTCCGAAGCCGAAAGCGGCCGCTGCGAAGCCTGCCGCGGCTGCGCCCGCGAAGCCGGCCGCGCCTGCGGGCCTTGCGCCACGCCGTCGCGGACCGCGTCCGTCGTCGCGGCCTGCGCCGAAGAAGTAAGCGTTAGAACAAGAATGGCCCGGCGCGTTTCGTATCCACGACGCGCCGGGCTTTTCTTTTGTCCTCGTATTTCCTGCGAAGCGGCCATGCGCTTCGACGAAGGACGCACCTCCCCCCGCGCAATCGCCGAAAGAATGCGCTATTGTGGAGGCCAATGAACAGGTCGTTGCTAAAAGGCGTGCTCGCCAACGATTCGGCACGCACAGCCATTCAGTCGATTTTCGGCTTCTGGCTCTTCTATTTCCTCGTCGTCACGCTCCGCGCCTTCGCGCTCGGTTTCGAAGACCTCATCGCGATGGCTGGGCGCCGCTCCGTCGTTACGATCATCGGGATGACGATCAGCTGGGCGCTCTACCTTGCGCTCGCCCCGCTCGAAAAGGCGCCCTTGCGCAGGCGCGCGCTGATGATGTTCCTGCTCTGCGTGCCCGCTGCCGCGCTGTTCACCACCTTCAATTTCTACACCTTCTACGTCTACGAACCGCTGCCCTCCGTTGCCGAGGATCTCGCGCACAAGGAACGCTCGCTCGCGATGCTGCTGGCGATCATCTTCGAAGGCACGGTCACCTGGTTCTTCTTTTTCGCAGCGTGGGCGGCCTTCCATCTGGCGCTCGGCTACGCGGCCGATGCAGCGAAAGCCGAACGCCGCGCCGCCGCCTTCCGCGAGGAAGCGCAGGCCGCGCAGCTCCGCGCGCTGCGCTATCAGATCAATCCGCATTTCCTTTTCAACACGCTGAACTCACTCTCCTCGCTGGTCCTCACCAATCGCAACGACGAGGCGGAGCGGATGATCCTGAACCTCTCCACCTTCTTCCGCGCGAGCCTCACCAGCGACCCGACCGAGGACATTCCGCTCGCCGACGAACTCGATCAGCAGCGTCTCTATCTGGAGGTCGAGCGCGCCCGCTTCGGTGACCGCCTCGAATTCGATTTCGACATCGACCCCGAAGCCGAACGCCAGCGCGTGCCCAGCCTCATTCTTCAGCCGCTCATCGAAAATGCCGTGAAATACGCGGTGTCACCTTCAAACGCGCCGGTGTGCATTCGCGTGAAGGCGAGCCTCCACGATGCGATGCTCCACATCGTGGTGGAGGATGACGGCGCATTCGCCGCGCCCCAGGCGCAGGTGGATGGCACCGGCACCGGCCTCAACAATGTCCGCGATCGTCTGCGCGCGCGCTTCGGAGATGCCGCGGCGTTCAAGGCCGGCCCTTGGCCCGGCGGCGGCTTCCGCGTAGATATTGCCATCCCCGTGAAACGACCGGTGTCCTGATGTCCGATAGTCCTCTCCGCACGCTGGTCGTCGACGACGAAGCCATGGCGATCGAGCGTATGCAGGTTCTGCTGTCGCGTTTCGATGACGTCAATCTCGTTGGAACCGCCAGCACCGGCGGGCAGGCGCTGCGGCTCATTGAGGCGCTCGCGCCCGATCTCCTGCTGCTCGATATCTCGATGCCCGGGCTCGACGGCATCGGCGTCGCGCAGGCGGTCCAGCGTCTGCCGCAGCGCCCCGCCGTGGTGTTCGTCACGGCATTCGATCAATATGCCGTCACCGCGTTCGATGTCGCGGCTGCCGATTATCTGCTGAAGCCGGTTGATCCGGCGCGCCTCGGCAAGGCGCTGGCGCGCGTGCGCGAGCTGCGCGTGAACGCCCCCGCAGCGCCTGCGGAGGATGATGGCTACGTCAAGGAATTCTGGGTTCCGCATCGCTCGGAAATCATCCGCGTCGATGTCGATACGATCGATATGGTCGAAGCCGAGCGGGACTATATGCGGCTGCACACCGCCGACCGCTCGTTCCTGCTCCACCAGACAATCAAGGAGCTGGAGCGACGGCTGGACCCGGATCTCTTCATTCGCATCCACCGTTCGAAGATCATCCGGCGGGACCGCATCAAGGGCCTCGTCCATCTCGGCTACGGCGTGTGGTCGGTCGATCTCGGCGACGGCGGCGACCACCGTATCGGGCGTACTTATCTCTCCGACGTGAAGCGCATCACGGCCAAATAATCACGGCGCAAAAAGAAAGGGCGGGCACCCCTGGGACGTGGTGCCCGCCCTGGTGGCGGCATCTGGGATTGCCGCCGGTTATGGCATCGCGATCGTGATCGCCGCGCCGGCGTTCGCAGCGACCTGCGTGCCGGCGTTGTTGATCGCGGCGGTGATCTGCGGCTTGGCGCTTGCGATCGCGGCATTGCGGCATTCCATCGACAGCAGGTCGCGGCGCAGATCCTGGCGTCCGCCTTCGAAGCACATCGCGTGGGCAGCGCGGCGCACGCGGCTGTGCAGCGTCTTCACGCCGTCGTCGCTGGCAAGGTTCAAATCGCCGTATTGCACATGGGCAACCGGGCGCGCCATGTTCGCTTCGACGACGGTTTCATCCATGGCATAAGCGGCGGGAACGAAAGCGGCAGTCGTCATTGCGGCGGCGAACGCAATCGCGCTGATCTTCACGAGGGTCATCACAACGGTCCTTCCTGTTTCGCCTGTGGGAGGCGGAGAATTTCTGGCTGCGAACCGGGAACGTCGGGACTTGCTGGGACTGTGGGGTCCGTCGCTCCCGATCCGCATCCTGTTGTTACCCCGCTTCGTTTGCCGCCGCCGCCCTGCTTCGATTTCCGGTGAAGGTCGCTCGACGAACGATCATTGCTGCCGACGAACGGCTGACGGATGTGGACGAAAGTCGCTATGTGTCAAATCGGTGAAACATCGGCTGCTCATAGACGGGCGGCGAACATGGAGATCGGACGGGTATGAGCAAGGCGAAGAAAGGCGGCGGTGCGGTCTCCGCAGTGAACGATGATCTCCGCCGCGAGATCGCCGAGGCGCTGCTTGGCGATGAAGACCCCGCGCGTCTCGCACAGCGGATCGCGAGCCGGGGCATCGGTCACGCCCTCGCCGTGTCGGAAATCGAGCGCGCGCGGAAGAGCCCCTATCTCGCCGCTGGGGAGCGGCTGCGCGCCCGCCTCCAGAAGCGCGACTGGTTCCTCGCCAATTATGCGAAGCTCGCCGCGCCCGCCTCGGGCGAAGTGCCGCGCGTCCACGCGATGCCCGCGGAAACCTTTTACACAGATCATTATACCGCGCATCGGCCGGTCGTGCTCAGCGGCCTCGTCGATCACTGGCCCGCGATGAAGCGCTGGTCGCTCGATGATTTCGAAGCCCGCGTTGGCGAGGCGCAAGTCCGCGTGCAATGGGCGCGCGACGCCGATCAGGACTACGAGCGCAATTCAGACGCGCACGGCGCCGTCCGCCCGCTTCGCGAAATCATCGCCCGCCTGCGCGCCAGCGAGACCGCGCCGACGAACGATTTCTACGTCACCGCGAACAACCACACGCACAACCGTGATGCCCTCGCCCCGCTCTACGGCGACACCGGCCCCCTCCCCGGCTACCTCGCCGAACCCGGCGGCCCCGGCGGTTTCCTCTGGATCGGCCCCAAAGGGACGATCACCCCGTGGCACCACGATCTCACCAACAATCTTCTCTTGCAGATTTCAGGCCGCAAGCGCGTGCGCCTCGTCTCCAGCCACCACAGCGCGCAGATGCGCAACAGCCGCCACTGCTTCAGCGACTGGGGCACGCAGCCCCTGGAACCCGGCCCCGGCGACGACACCCACCCACCCGTGATGATCGCCGAGATCGGCCCCGGCGAAGCGCTGTTCCTCCCCGTTGGTTGGTGGCACTATGTCGAAGGGCTCGACGTCACGATCGGCATGAGCTTCACGAACTTCGCCCGCGATAATGATTTCTGGTCGCACTATTCGACCTACGGGGCGGTGTAGGCTCCGCTTTCGCTCACGGCCCGCAGCGCCGATCCGACGAAGAAGCTGATCTCCATGGGGCGGCTGATCAGATAGCCTTGCGCCTGCGCGCAGCCCTGCTCCTGAAGCAGCGCGAGTTGGTCCATGGTTTCCACGCCCTCGGCAACGACCTGCAGTTCGAGCCCGCGCCCCAGCGAAATCACCGCTTCGACGATCGATCGGGCGTGGCTGTTGGTCAGCATATCGGCAACGAAGGAGCGGTCGATCTTCACCTTGTCGAAAGGGAACTGCCGGAAATAGCTGAGACTCGAATAGCCCGTGCCAAAATCGTCGAGCACGATCCGCACGCCCAGCGCGCGAATGCGGTTGAGTAGCGCCACCCCGCGCACGGCATCGTCCACGAGCACGCCCTCGGTGATCTCCAGTTCCAGCCGGGCGGGGTCGATGCCGCTTTGCCCGACCACCCGCTCCACCATCGCGGCAAGGTCGCCGTGCGCGAACTGGAGCGGCGACACGTTTACGGAAAGATGCAGCGGCGGCACCCACGACGCCGCATCGGCGCACGCCTTCGTCAGCACCCATTCGCCGAGCTGGATGATGAGCCCGCTGGCTTCGGCCATCGGGATGAAATCGTTCGGCATGACGAGGCCGCGCGTCGGATGCTGCCAGCGGATGAGCGCCTCGAAGCCTTCCACCTGACCGGTCACAAGGCTGACCAGTGGCTGATAATGCAATTCGAGCCCGCGCCCCCCGGCCATCAGCGCCTTTCGCAGGTCTGCCTCGAACACAAGGTCGTACCGGACGGCCTGATCGAGTGCCTCGGTGAAGACGCGCGAGCAGCCCCGGCCGTCGCCCTTGGCGCGGTAGAGCGCGACATCGGCCCGCCGTTGCAGCTCGACCTCGTCGAGACTCTCCGGCCCCGCGAAAACAACGCCGATCGATGCGCTCACCGAAACCTGCACCCCGGAAAGCTCGAACGCCTGCGATGCGGCGGCAAGGACGCGCCGGCAGAGATCTTCCGCGACCTCCTTGTCGGCGGCATGGGGAAGCAGGATCGCGAATTCATCGCCGCTGAGACGCGCCACGGTGTCGGAAGCGCGGACAATGCTCGAAAGCCGCGCGCCGAATTTCTGGATCAGTTCGTCACCGGCCTGGTGCCCGTGAATATCGTTCACCGCCTTGAAGCGGTCGAGATCGATATAGAGCAGCGCATAGCTCTGCACGCTGCCCAGCAGGGCCTGTTCGATACGTTCGGTCAGAAGCGCGCGGTTGGGCAGCCCGGTCAGCGCATCGTGAAAAGCCAGATAGTGGCCGTGCGCCTGCGATTCGCGGTAAGCTGTAATGTCGGTGACGACGCCGACGAGATATTCGGCATCATCCAGCTGCACGAGGCGCTTGCGCGTAATCACGCTGCGGACGCGCCCGGCGGCATCGGTGATCTGCTCCTCGTTCTCGTCATCGCCGTTGCCGGTGAAGACGCGATCATCCGCGTCGTGGAAAACGCGCACCTCGTCGGCGGGGAACAGGGTGTTGTCGGGATAATTGAGCAGGCTCTCGCGGGAGTGGCCGAAGAAATCGCAGGCGCTGGAGTTCAGCATGACGATCCTGTGCGCCTTGTTCTTGACGAAGATCGGGCTGGGAATCACATCGATGATCGCCTGAACATGGGCAGCCCTGTCGTATCCCTCGGGGCTATTGAGCATGGGCAGTCGTGGTGGGAAAACCGATGGTCCAAGTCGTGCCCGGCATTGCCGCGATGGAGACGGTTCCGCGAACCTGTTCGACAAGGCGCTGCACCAGCCCAAGGCCGTGCCGCTTGCTTTCGGCGTTGGGCGTGAAGCCCGGTCCGTCGTCGCTTACCGTCAGCGTTGCGCGGTCTCCGTCCTGGCGGTGCAGCGTCACGGAAATCGTACCCCTGCCCTTCGGAAAGGCATGATCGTAGCTGTTGGTCACAAGCTCCGCGACGACGATGCCGAGCGCTGTCACCGTGTCGAGATCGAGCAGAACCTCCTCGCAATCGCACGACAGCGTGATCCCGCCGTCAGGCGCATTCTGAATGTCCGAAAGATTGTTGCACAGCGCGCTGACATAACCGCCGAAGTCCATCGTTCGCGTCATTTCCGCGCCGAGCAGCTGATCGTAGACCTGCGCCAGCGTGGAAACTCGGCGCGCGATCCCGCGGATTCCTCGCTGCCCGCTGCTGTCGACCGTCTCGTCCAGTTGCCGGCTCAGCATCCCGTAGACGAGTTGCAGGTTGTTGCGCACCCGGTGCTGCAGTTCTTCGGCAAGGACCTTCTTCTGGTCCAGCAGGCGGTCCTTTTCCTCGACCAGCCCCTTCATCCGCGCGATCGTGGTCTGCAGAAGCGTGGTGCGTTCCGACGTCGCCACGGCTTCGGCCAGCACATTGGCGAAGCCCGTGAGGAAGTCGATGTCGTGCTGGTCGTAGTCGTGCTGCTGGTCGTTATCGATTTCGAGGATGCCGTAGGGCTGTTCGGTGCTGCCCTTGATGACGACGTCGATGGTCGAAACGATGCCGTGCTCGTCATAAAAGGCAGGCAGTTCGAACTCCTCCTCTTTCTGCAGGTCATCGCAGATCGAAGGTTCGCCGGTCACGAAGGCGCGCCCCTGCGGCGAGGTGGTGTCGGCGGATGAGACGACATGACCGACCACCCCCTCGGGCCAGCCATAGCCCGCTTCGACGAGCAGATCGTTTTCTTCGGGACGGTATCGGCAGACCTTGCAAAAAGGCACGCTGAGTCCATCGGCGCAAACCCGTGCAGCCTCCGTCAGCACCGCCATCAGGTCGCTTTGCCGAAGCGCGAAGCTGCCGAAGCGCGCAATCGCCGCCTGTTGGCGCAGGAGTTTGCGAACCATGGCGGCGTCTTCAGTCACGCGGTTGCCCCCATGGAGCCGGCCGCGGGTGAAGGCAGAACATGGAAGCCGCGCGGAAACGGCGCCATCGCCGTACCGTTGGCAACGATGCCCGAGACGAGCTCCAGTCCGCGAATAAGGTCCGAGGCGCTGTAAGGTTTGATCAGGCACGCGTGGCCGTCGTCCGTGGTGAGGCGCACCTGCGAGATGTTGCCGGTGGCATACAGAATGCCGAGTTCCACGAAAGGGCTGAGCTGCGCCGCGATCTCCGTACCCAGCCCGCCATCGGCAAGCCGCAGGTCGATAAGCGCAAGGTCGGGATGATGATGACGCGCGAGCGTCACGGCCTCGCCAACGGTGCGGGCAATGCCGCAAACCTCATATCCGCTCCCGGCGAGAAAATCCTGCGCCATATCCGCGATCATCAGATTGTCTTCGGCAATGAGAATCTTCAGCACCGGTGCCCTCCTGGACTGAGGCCGGACGATAGACATCGCAACTCACAGCCTAAGACGCAACGCACCAACGCGGAAAAAGGCTACAAATATTTTGGCCAAACAAAAATTTACTTCTGATTATTATCACAAAATCGGAAATTCCGCCAGATTTGCTCCCAATCGGCTGCAAAATTCAGAGATCATTCTCTTGTGATTTTGCATAATATTCAGGAAAAGCAGGGGCGTAATCATAACAAGCAGAAGTTTGGCGTGTACGGCCAATTGAACTTCGCTGCCGGCCTCCTACGCCTGTGATTCAACAAGTCATGCCGGCGATTCGGTGCCCCGGTCTTACGGAGCATGGCAGATACTGCTTGTGCGGGCTCTTCGGCCAATAATCACCGCGCATGGGCAGTCCGGCCAATCTTGGAAGCGGAAGTATCCGCTTGCCGGGGCCGCCGTCACCCAATCGTTACCGCCCCGTCATCCCCCCGACGCACCCAATGGTTAACGATTAGCCATCGACAACCACCGACCGCCATCCCGCGCGTCGGCCGCAACAGGGACATTTGCGATGCGTCATTTCCTTTCCGTCGCCGCGCTGGCGATGCTCGTTTCCACCGGCGCCGAGGCCGGTCTCGTCAAGGTCAGCTTCACGGGCACCAATTCCAGCCCCGTCGCGCCCAACGTGTTCGGCACTGCCGTGCCCACGATCACCGGCTATGTGATCTACGACGACGCGACCGCAGGCACCCCCTTCGTCGTCAACGCCACCCGCTCGGCCTACAACTACGCGGGCGCCATCAAGGAGGTCGGCTTCGATCTCGGCAGCGGCATCGGCGGCACCGCGAGCGGCGATCTCGGCTCGATGCAGGTCTCAGATCAGTTCACGGTCGGGCAGGACCGGCTGTCGTTCAACAATATCTTCCTCACGCCGTCGCAGACGACGGGCGAGCCCGCCGGCACCGTCCGGTTCCAGGTGACGATCGGCATGTCCGGCCCCTTCTCCGCGCTCTCCACCTCGGACCTCCCCGGCGTGTTCGATCCGGCGATCTTCACCGGCCAGAAGAACTTCTCGCTGTTCGTCAATCGCGGCACCGGCGCGCCGCCCGCAGGCGCCGTCAGCTTCAACTTCAACTTCGACAGCGTGACCGTGGAACCCTACGGCACCGACGTTCCCGAGCCTGCCACGCTGGCGCTGTTCGGCCTGGGCGCCGCCGCCGTCGGCCTGCGCCGCCGCAAGACCGCCTGACCTGTTGCCCGAAACGGCGGATCGGAGCGCACGCCCGATCCGCCGTTTCCCGTCCTTGCCAAGCGCGCCTGCTGTCCCCATCTGCTGTCTTCCCCCGGCGCCGTTTTGCGGCTAGTGTCCGACCGGAACAAACAGGAAACGACAGCCCTCCTTATGCTGACCCACATTTCGATCCGCGGCGCGCGCGAGCATAACCTCAAGAACATAAGCCTCGAGATTCCGCGCGAAACGCTGACGGTCGTCACGGGCCTGTCCGGCTCCGGCAAGTCGTCCCTGGCCTTCGACACGATCTATGCGGAAGGTCAGCGCCGCTACGTCGAGTCGCTCTCCGCCTACGCGCGGCAGTTTCTGGAGCTGATGCAGAAGCCTGATATCGATCATATCGACGGCCTCTCCCCCGCCATCTCCATCGAGCAGAAGACCACGTCGAAGAACCCGCGCTCGACCGTGGCGACCGTCACCGAGATCTACGACTATATGCGGCTCCTGTGGGCCCGCGTCGGCATCCCTTATTCGCCCGCCACCGGAGAGCCCATCGCCGCGCAGCAGGTCAGCCAGATGGTCGACCGTGTCATGGCGATGCCCGAAGGCGCGCGGCTCATGTTGCTCGCGCCCGTCGTGCGCGGCCGCAAGGGCGAGTACCGCAAGGAAATCGCCGAGTGGCGGCGAACCGGCTTCCAGCGCGTGAAGATCGACGGCACCGTCTATCCCATCGAGGACGCCCCCGCGCTCGACAAGAAATACAAGCACGACATCGATGTCGTCGTGGACCGCTTGGTCGTGAAGGAAGGCCTCGAAACCCGCCTCGCCGACAGTTTCGAAACCGCGCTCGGCCTCGCCGATGGGCTGGCGGTCATCGAGATGGTGGATGGCGGCGAACGCATCCTGTTCTCGCAGAAGTTCGCCTGCCCCGTTTCCGGCTTCACGATTCCCGAAATCGAGCCGCGCCTGTTCTCGTTCAACTCCCCGCACGGCGCCTGCCCCGCCTGCGACGGCCTCGGCGAGAAGCTCTATTTCGATCCCGAGCTGGTCGTGCCGAACCAGAACCTCAGCATCGAGAAAGGCGCCGTCGTGCCGTGGGCGAAGTCCAACCCGCCCTCGCCCTATTACATGCAGGTGCTGCGCTCGGTCGCCCGCGCCTATGATTTCTCGCTGCGGACGCCGTGGAACGAGTTGCCGGAGGAAATCCGCGACGTCGTGCTCACCGGCACCGGCGGCATCCCCATCACGCTGCGCTTCGAAGACGGCCGCAAGAGTTACGAGGTCAAGAAGCCCTTCGAAGGCGTCATCAACAATCTCGATCGCCGCTGGCGCGACACCGACAGCCAGTGGATGCGCGACGAGCTTTCGCGCTTCCAGTCCGCCGCGCCCTGCGAAACCTGCAATGGCGCCCGCCTGAAACCCGAAGCGCTCGCCGTGAAGATCGCGGGCGAGACGATCGCAGACGCCGTGCGCCGCCCGGTCGGCGACGCCTTCCGCTGGGCGAAGGTCCTGCCCGCCAAGCTTGGCGACCAGCAGAACCAGATCGCCGAACGCATCCTGAAAGAAATCGTCGAGCGCCTCGGCTTCCTCGACAACGTCGGCCTCGAATATCTGAATCTCGATCGCAAATCGGGCACGCTCTCGGGCGGCGAGTCTCAGCGCATCCGCCTCGCCAGCCAGATCGGCAGCGGCCTCTCCGGCGTGCTCTACGTCCTCGACGAACCCTCGATCGGCCTCCACCAGCGCGACAACGACCGCCTGCTCGAAACGCTGAAGCGCCTGCGCGATCTCGGCAATACCGTCCTCGTTGTGGAGCATGATGAAGACGCCATCCGCACCGCCGACCATGTGATCGACATGGGGCCCGGCGCGGGCGCGCACGGCGGGCAGGTCGTCGCGGAAGGCACGCTCGCCGACATCCTCGCCAACCCGAACAGCCTCACCGGCGATTATCTTTCCGGCCGCCGCGCCGTGCCGGTGCCGGAGGTGCGCCGCAAGGGGAGCGGCAAAAAGGTCACCGTGAAGGGCGCACGCGCGAACAATCTGAAGGACATCAGCGTCTCGATTCCGCTCGGCACGTTCACCTGCATCACCGGCGTTTCGGGCTCGGGCAAATCCACCTTCACCATCGACACGCTCTACGCCGCCGCCGCGCGCGCGCTGAACGGCGCCCGCGTCGTCTCGGCGCAGGTCGACGATGTGAAGGGTCTCGAACATCTCGACAAGGTCATCGACATCGACCAGTCGCCGATCGGCCGCACGCCGCGTTCCAACCCCGCCACATACACCGGCGCCTTCACCAACATCCGCGACTGGTTCGCGGAGCTGCCGGAGTCAAAGGCGCGCGGCTACAAGCCCGGGCGCTTCAGCTTCAACGTGAAGGGCGGCCGCTGCGAGGCGTGCAAGGGCGACGGGATGCTGAAGATCGAGATGCACTTCCTGCCCGACGTCTACGTCACCTGCGACGTCTGCAAGGGCAAGCGCTACAACCGCGAGACGCTGGAGGTGAAGTTCAAGGGCAAGTCGATCGCCGACGTGCTCGACATGACGGTGGAAGACGCCGCCGAGTTCTTCAAGGCCGTCCCCGCCATCCGCGACAAGATGAGTATGCTCGTCGAAGTCGGTCTGGGGTACATACACGTCGGCCAGCAGGCGACGACGCTTTCGGGCGGCGAGGCGCAGCGCGTCAAGCTCGCCAAGGAACTCTCGCGCCGCGCCACCGGCAAGACGCTCTACATCCTCGACGAGCCCACAACCGGGCTTCACTTCGAGGACGTCCGCAAGCTCCTCGAGGTGCTCCACGCGCTCGTCGAGCAAGGCAACAGCATCGTCGTCATCGAGCACAATCTCGAAGTCATCAAGACTGCCGACTGGATCATCGACCTCGGCCCCGAAGGCGGCAACGCGGGCGGCAATGTGGTCGCCGAAGGCACGCCCGAAACCGTGGCAAAGGTCGCAGCCAGCTACACCGCCCGCTACCTGAAACCCCTCCTCGAAAAGAAACCCCTCGCGGCCCCGATGCAGATGCCGAAGCCCAAGGCGAAGCGAAAATCGAAAGCGGCGGAACTGGCGCTGGAGGGCGAAGCCGCCGAATAGCGGTCAGGCTGCCGCGCCGAGCAGTGCGCCGAGTGCAGTGCGCCTGCGCGTGATGTCGGCAAGCGAATAGCCGTCCAGCACGGCCATGAACGCGCCGAGCGCTTCGCCGAGCGCGCCCGAAAGGCCGCACGCGGGTGCGACGACGCAGCGTCCGCAGTCGGCAAGCTCGTCCTCGCCTTCCGTATGGCGCACGAGTTCACCGATGCCGATCTCCGCCGCGGGCCGCGCCAGCCGTATCCCGCCAGAGCGCCCACGCTCGCTCGCGACATAGCCGGCGTTCGCGAGATCGTTCACGATCTTCATCAAGTGATTGCGCGAAATGGCATAGGCACCGGCAATCTCGCCGATCGAGCACAGCCGATCCGGATGCACGGCAAGGTGCATCAGAACCCGCACCGCATAGTCTGTATATCGCGTCAGCCGCATCGCCGCTGTCCCCTGCCATTTCGTCGCACGGTCATTATATGCATTTTAAATATATCTTTTAAAGCCCATGATCACCTTGTGCGAAAAAACGAGTCGGAGCCACCGAATGGATATCGACGAGGACGAACTGAAGACGCTGGTCGATCTGTTCTACGCGCGCGTGCGTGCAGACGCGGAGCTTGGCCCCATCTTCAATGATACTATCGAAAACTGGCCGGAACATCTTGAAAAGCTGGCGGCTTTCTGGTCGTCGGTGATGCTGACGAGCGGGCGCTACAAGGGCAATCCGATGATGGCGCATCTGAAGCATGTCCGCCGCATCACCCCCGCGCTGTTCGATCGCTGGCTTGCGCTCTGGGCACGAACGACAAGCGATGTCATGTCGCCCGCCGCCGCCGCAGCACTGCAGGAGAAAGCGCAGCGCATCAGCGAAAGCCTTCAGTATGCGCTGTTCCACCGGCCCGGCGCGGGCGCGCGGCAGGTCGCCTGAACATGTCAGCCCCCTATCGCTCCACGCCAGTGTTCGACGAGCATACGCTGCCCGATGCGCTGCGCAGGCGCCACAATACGAAGACGGGCGTCTGGGGCGTCGTTCGGGTGTTGGAAGGCCGCCTCAAGCTCACCTGGCTCGATCCGCCGTCAGACGTGGTGCTGGAAGAGGGCGGATCCGGCCTGCTGCTGCCGCAACAGGATCATTTCGTCGAACCCCTGGGCCCGATGAAGATGCGGGTCGATTTCTACGATACGCTCCCCGATCTGAAGCCGTGACAAGGGCCGATTGACTGACAGCCCGCGCCCGGCGAGGGTGCACGCCATGAACCCTTCCCCCTTCAGCGGCGTGCAGATCGCCGACATCGGCCACGCCGTTCAACTCGCGATCGCGCCCGTGTTCCTGATCGCAGGCATCGGCGCGCTGCTTAACGTGATGGCGAACCGCCTCGGCCGCGTCGTGGACCGCGCCCGCGCGCTCGAACGAGACATCACAGGCTACGACGAGACGATGCGCAGCCGCGCGATGGCCGAGCTTGTCGTACTCGATCGCCGCATGGTGCTCGTGCACTGGGCGATCTACGCCTGCGTGGCGAGCGCGCTTGCGATCTGCCTCGTCATCGGCGTGCTGTTCGTGGGCGATCTTGCCGACGCGTCGGTGGGCACGATCGTCGCGGCCCTCTTCCTCGCCGCGATGGCGCTCATCGTCACCGGCCTCGTGATCTTCCTAGTCGAAACCGGCATCGCCACGCGCTCCGTCCGCGTGCGCCAGGAAGTGCTGAAACGCGAAGTGGAATAACCTGAGAACGCGACGAAACGGGTCGCAAAGCCGTTCAGGCCGTGACGAAAATGGTGGATTTCGAGAACCGGCGCGCAGCGCACATCAGTACGTGAGCACCGGAAGCGCAGAAAGCCGACGTTTGCAGCCCGGCATGGACGGCTTTGCGACCCGTTTCAAAGCAAACGGGGGCTGACCTTTCGGCCAGCCCCCACTCGCTCCGTTGGTCCTGCGCCATTAGCCATGCGGCTGATGTTCAGGCTTCGGGGCTTGCGTCTCCGTCGGTCCCGGGGGGATCGGCCGGTTTCGCATTTCGATGCCGTTCGCCGGGGTCCATCCACGTCGCCTATGCTTCGCACGGGCGGGCTTTCGGGCCGGGGGTTCCGGTATCGAGGACCATCGGTATTTCCCGTGGGCTTCGCTCTCGCGCCGCATACAGGGAATGAACCGCGACCCTGGTGGTTTTCCGGGGATTTCCGCCCGTTTCCGGGCTTTCACCGCCTTCCGACCACGCATTGAAGGTCTCACGAATCTGTGAGTCGCCAAAGCGAAAAATGATCGGCCCAGCCTGTGGATAACGGGGATATCGGGGATAAGAAGGGCAGATTCGCCCAAACTGGAAACGCCCCACGCCGCATAGGGGCGCAGGGCGTTCCTGTAAAGCCTTGAATATTACGTGATTGTCGCGCGCCAGGCTTAGCCTTGCGCCGGAACCACAATGCCGTTGACGACGTGAACGACACCGTTCGAGGCCTTAACATCCGGCTTGGTGATGTATGTCGCATTGCCCTGGCTGTCGGTCAGCTTGACGATGCCGGCGTCCAGCGTGGCGGTCAGCGTGCTCCCCTGCACGGTTTTCACTTCAGCCTTGCCGCCGCCCGCTTCGATCGCCGCGACCACATCGGCCTGCGACATTTTTCCGGGGATCACGAGATAGTTGATCAGGCCCGAAAGCTGCGCCTTGGCATTGGGCTGCATCAGCTGCTGCACCGTCCCCGCACCGAGCCGCGCAAAGGCGTCGTTGTTCGGCGCGAACACCGTGAAGGGTCCGGGCTGCGAGAGATCGTCGACCAGCTCAGCCGCCTTAACCGCCTGCGCAAGCGTGCTGAGTTCGGGCGTCGCGAGCACGTTTCCAACAACCGATGTCGGATCGACCGCGATCGCGGCTGCAACCGGTGCTGCAGCCTCGGCTGGCGCAGCCGCGGTTGCGGCGGGTTCCGTCGTAGCGGCTGGGGCGGCGGGCGCGGGCGCGGCGGCCGTCTCGGCAACCTGTGCCGTGGCCGGCGCTGCGAGAAACGCGGATACGGCAACAGTCTTCAGAAACATGGAAATCTTCATTCTTCTCCCTCTCGGTTTTGGGCGGTACTCACCCCTCGACTTAGCAACTGCAACATAGACGGAAGGTTCCGCTGAAAACCGCCGCAGAGAACAGCCTGTCCCGGCTATGGCTCAACTCGTCCCGAAATGTTGCAGTGCAGCAAAAACGGAGAAAGGCCGCCCCGGATGGCTCCGGAACGGCCTTTCAACATGGGTCAGCGGCCGGCAATCCGGCCCGGGAACCCGTCTAATCCTTAGGCGAAAGCCCTAGGCGCGATACCCCCGAACGAACTGAACCGACCCCATCGCTGAACCATGAGACATCGGTCACCTCCTTTCGCGCTTGTTGAACTCGATTCGAAAGATGGTGACAAAATCGCGATCCTGCAAGCATCAAAAAGGCATGTCCCTTCGCCTCGTCTTGGTCTAGGCAGCGCGCCATGTCGGTTTTCGAGGCCCTCGCCAGCGATCTTCAGCGGCTCGACGCCGCCTCCCGCCGCAGACGGCTGATACCGCGCACGGGCACGGACTTTTCCTCAAACGATTATCTCGCGCTTGCGGGCGATCCCGCGCTTGCCGCAGCCGTGGCAGAAGCGGTCACGCGCGGGGTTCCCGCCGGGTCGGGCGGCTCGCGCCTGCTGCGCGGCAATCACGCGGAGCACGAAGCGCTCGAAGCCGAAGCCGCGCGTTTCTTCGGCGCCGAAAGCGCGCTGTGGTTCGCGACCGGCTACACGGCCAACTCGGCGATCGTCTCGACGCTGCCCCAGCGCGGCGACCTCGTCGTCTACGATGAACTCATCCACGCCAGCGTCCACGAGGGCCTGCGGCTGACGCGCGCCGAAGCCGTCGCCGTGTCCCACAACGACGTCGATGCCTTCGCCGATGCGATTGCCGCCTGGCGCGCACGCGGCGGCGCGGGCCGTACCTGGATCGCGGTGGAAAGCCTCTACAGCATGGACGGCGACCGCGCCTCGCTCGCCGAACTCGCGGCGCTCGCCGATGCGAACGACGCTGTTCTCATCATTGACGAAGCGCACGCGACGGGTGTGTTCGGCGCGGGCGGGCGCGGGCTCGCCGCTGCGCTCGAAGGCCGCGACAACGTCATAACGCTGCACACATGCGGCAAGGCGCTCGGCTGCGAAGGCGCACTCGTCTGCGCACCCGCTGTCGTCAACGACTTCCTCGTCAATCGCGGACGCGGGTTCATTTTCTCGACCGCGCCTTCGCCGCTGATGGCGGCGGCGGTGCGCGCGGCGCTGCGCATCATCGAAGCCGCCGACGACCGCCGCGCGAAGCTTGCCGCGCTCATCGCCCATGCGGAGCATCTGCTCGGCCCGCACGGTGCGCTGCTTTCCGGCTCGCAGATCATGCCCGTCATTCTCGGCGACGATGCGCGCACCATGCGCGCCGCCGCCGCCGTGCAGGCCGCCGGCTTCGACGTGCGCGGCATCCGCCCGCCCACCGTGCCCGCAGGCACATCGCGCCTGCGCATCACGCTCACGCTGAACGCCACGCAAGACGATGTTTCGGCGCTCGCCGCCGTTCTTCAGGACGTGCTTGCGTGACCCGCATCGTCGTCACCGGCACCGACACCGGCGTCGGCAAGACAGTGTTCGCCGCCGCGCTCACCGGGGCGCTTCGCGCGCATTACTGGAAACCCGTGCAGGCAGGCCTTGAAGACGGCAGCGACGCCGAAAGCGTCGCCGCGCTGTCGGGCCTTCCGGCGGATCACGTCCTCCCCGAAGCCTACCGCCTCACGACGCCCTGCTCCCCGCACCGCGCCGCCGAGCTCGACGGCATCGAGATCGATCCCGCCCGCCTCGCCCTCCCCGCGCACGACCCGCTCGTCGTCGAGGGCGCCGGCGGCGCGCTCGTGCCCGTCACGCGGAGCCTGCTCTACGCCGACATCTTCGCCCGCTGGGGCCTCCCCGTGGTCATCGTCGCCCGCACCGAGCTCGGCACCATCAACCACAGCCTGCTCACGCTCGAAGCCCTTCGCGCCCGCGGCGTCCCCATCCTCGGCATCGCCTTCTCCGGCGATGCGAACGAAGACAGCGAAGCCACCATCTGCGCCATCGGCAAGGTCAAGCGTCTCGGCCGCCTTCCCCACGTCCCCCTCACCGCACCGTCTCTGTCGTCCACCTTCGCGTCCGCCTTCCGGCTGGAGGATTTCCGATGACCTCGCCCGTCTGGCACCCCTTCACGCAGCACGGCCTCGACGAGCCGATCCCGCGCATCGTTCGCGCCGAAGGCTGCGCCCTCTACACGGACGACGGCCGCCGCATCATCGATGCGATCTCCTCGTGGTGGGTGACGACGCACGGACACTGCAACCCGCGCATCATGGCCGCCATCGCCGAACAGGCGGGCAAGCTCGATCAGATGATCTTCGCGGGCTGGACGCACGCGCCCGCCGAAACCCTCGCCGCCGCGCTCGTCGAAATGCTCCCCGCCCCGCTCGCGCACGTCTTCTTTTCAGATAGCGGCTCCACCGCCGTCGAGGTCGCGCTCAAGATGGCGCTCGGCTACTGGCGGGATCGGGGCGCCCGCCACCGCATTCTCGTCATGGAGCACAGCTACCACGGCGACACCATCGGCACGATGTCGGTGGGCGAACGCGGCGTCTACAACGCGGCCTACGCGCCGCTCCTCTTCGACGTCGGGACCGTCCCCTTCCCCGCCGCCGGGCGCGAGCAGGAAACGCTCGACGCGCTCGAACATCTCTGCCGCACGCAAAGCCCCGCCGCCTTCATCGTCGAACCGCTGGTGCTCGGCGCCGGCGGCATGATGATGTACGGCCCCGAAACGCTCGCGGAGATGCACGCCATCTGCCGCCGCCACGGCGTCCTTTTCATCGCCGACGAGGTGATGACCGGCTGGGGCCGCACCGGTACATTGCTCGCCTGCGAACAGGCAGGGATCGTCCCCGATATCCTCTGCCTCGCCAAGGGCCTCACCGGCGGCGCCGTGCCGCTCGCCGTCACGCTCGCGACCCCGCCGATCTTCGAGGCGCACCTGTCGCAGGACCGCGCCAAGCTCTTCTACCATTCGTCCAGTTTCACCGCGAACCCGCTGTCCTGCGCCGCCGCCGTCGCCAACGTCGCGATCTGGCGCGAGGAGCCGGTGCTCGAACGCATCGCCGATCTCGCCCGCCGCCAGAGCGCGCACCTCGCGAACCTCGCCGCCCACCCCCGCATCCGCAACGCCCGCCAGATCGGCACGATCACCGCGGTCGAGGTGGAAGACACGAAGGGCGACTATCTCTCCGCGCTCGGCCCTCGCCTGCTCGCAGCATTCCGCGATCGCGACGTGCTGCTCCGCCCGCTCGGCAACACCGTCTATCTGATGCCGCCCTATTGCACAGACGACACGGATCTTTCCCACATCTACGAAGTTATCGACGAGGCCCTGGCCGAATAGTTTACGCCTGCGCGGCAAGCGGATACCTTCGCCGCACAAACAACGGGGAGACGATCCATGCGCTGGCGCGGCCGCAGAATGAGCGACAACGTCGAGGACCAGACCGGGCGCGGCGGCATGGGTTTCCCGATGGGTGGCGGCAGGCTCCCGATCGGCGGCAAGGGCGGCCTTGGCTGCGGCGGTCTCGTCATCGTCATCGTGCTGGCACTCGTCTTCGGCGTCGATCCGATGCAGCTCCTCGGCGGCCTCTCGCAGCAGGGCAGCGTGCCAACGCAGCAGCAAGCCCCCGCGACGCCCGGCGAGGGCCAGGGCTGCGAACGCACCGATCTCCACCGCTTCTCCTGCACCGTCCTTGCCGACACCGAAGACACGTGGAACCGCATCTTCCAGCAATCCGGGCAGGACTATCCGGAACCAACGCTCGTCTTCTACGCAGGCCGGGGCCAGTCCGGCTGCGGCGCCGCGCAGTCCGCCACCGGCCCCTTCTATTGCCCGGCCGACCAGAAGATCTACATCGACACCAGCTTCTTCGATCAGCTCGAAAAGCAGCTCGGCGCGGGCGGCGACTTCGCGCAGGCCTATGTCATCGCGCACGAGGTCGGTCACCACGTCCAGACGATCACCGGCCTCTCGAACGACCTTCGCCAGCAGCAGGCGCGCGTCAGCAAGGCGGAAGGCAACGCGCTTCAAGTGAAGATGGAGCTACAGGCCGATTGCTACGCCGGCCTCTGGGCGCGCACCGTGCAGCAGCAGCTCGAACCCGGCGACATCGAAGAAGCTCTCACCGCCGCCAACGCCATCGGCGACGACCGCCTGCAACGCCAGTCGCAGGGCTACGTCGTGCCCGACAGCTTCACGCACGGCACCTCCGCGCAGCGCATGGCATGGTTCAAGCGCGGCTACGACACCGGCGATCCGAACCAGTGCGACACGTTCTCAGCGCGGGAGCTTTAAGCAACAAGCGCCTCCAGTTGCCTATTTTCAGGATGAAGGCATAGTAACTTCACAAACGATATTTGCATGAACCAGACACGCTGAGGAGACTTTCGAAATGCGGACTGGAGCATTACTATTCCTTGCCGCCACACTAGGCCGCGTTGACAAAAGGGATTCCCAATCCGGTCGGTTTCTG
>TARA_R110000850_G_scaffold107453_13_pt1 | contig 19352 bp, 16 predicted proteins | sample TARA_R110000850 | Tara Oceans TARA_R110000850 (sample SAMEA4397586) | marine metagenome | biome: Polar Biome; feature: [SRF] surface water layer (ENVO:00010504); material: water (ENVO:00002006), including particulate matter (ENVO:01000060) such as... | depth 5 m | reverse complement strand
GGCGGGCAATAGCAGTGCGATCAAAATTGCGATAATGGCAATTACAACAAGTAATTCAATCAGTGTGAAGCCGCGAAGGCGATTTGCAGGTCGAGGAATTTGCATAAGTGTCTCCTTGTGAACAGGCAATAGATAATGACTTATTTATGACACACAACACTCTTTCAGATGCAGCGTGTGAACGATGAGCTTCAGCGATTAAAAAAATTTACGTTTGCTGAATAAAATCAGGGGCTGGCAACCAGAACACGAAATTCGTCAACATATTTGGTTCCCGTATGTAAAATAAATTTAAGTGTTTTGCGATCTTCTGACAGACTCAGTATGTCCTGATGCGTGCCATCTTCTGCGACCCGGGCTTCGACTTCCTGATGTTGAATGGGGGGGCAATTGCCACCGGCACACAGCGGGTTTAAGACAGAGTCTGTCTCAAGCAGGCGTGTCTTTGTCGTGATCAAACCAAGTATGGGCTGATGAAAATGAACCACTCCTTCAGCACGAATCATGTCACGATGATTGCTGGCGGGATCGTAGTAAATCCGATAGCAATCCACTTTCATGCCTCGCGAGACAAAATCGGTTTCTTTTTCAATCTGCTCTTCTGCCCGGTAGTCGCCAGGTTGAGTAATTGAGACCGGCAAATTCTCCGAAAGCAGAATATCGCGTTTTTCTGGGAACAGAAAAATCGCTCCGTCCCGTTCGAGCATCTGGAATTCGCCCTGCGCAATCTGATCGGGCAGTTGTTCCTGAAAAATGACATTATCAGAAAATTGATCTACCGTATAATCTCGCGAAATGAGCGGGATAAAATCACTACTGGTATAATCCCCGGGTTGAATCAAATTCGTAACCGAATCGATCTGAACCGCTTCATTTGCCCGGATCTCACGAGGCGGTTCTGTCTCTTTGGAACCTGCGACCTGGACTTTGCCGCGATAGACTTTGATTTCCGTGTTCAGTTCAGCACCGACATTTACGGAGAACGAAGTACCCAGGTCAATAATCTTTCCCGTCTGCGTTTCCACAGTAAACCCGTGACCTGATTCCGGGACATCAGCTACCAGCTTCCCTGCTTGCAGGAAGATTTCATTTGAGTTGTGAACGGTAAACTGCGCGGGAGCCTTCAGATTCACAACTGATCCCGAAGTGAAGCGAATTTCGATCGCCCCTCTTAACAAATGCCTGCGAGAACCGGGCAGCAATTTTTCTTCCGTCGTGATATTGCCAGAACTCCAAACACTGCCGGGTTCCGGAAATACGTGGGCAACGGGTGTCATCAGGTGCATGGAGAACAGTCCCCCCAGAACCAGACAGACACAGCAAGTGACATATAGAATGAGATTCCAGTTCTTTTTTCTGGAATAGATTGACCCTGGTAAGTGTGTCATCTCCTGCGGAGAGGATGAGTCGGTATGGATCCATTCCAGTTGAGTCTGCAGGGCAGAAAACTGAACAAAGAAGATGCGTGCTTCCGGATCGCTCTTTAACCGGGTTTGCAACTGCTTCAATTCGCGTTCATTCAATTGGTTATCGAAATACAGGGCCACCAGTTTCGGGAGTGGGTCTTCCCAGCTGGTTGAATTTTCTCTAATCATCAGATGCGGGACCTCGCTGCGATGGATTTCTGGATGCAATCCTGCAGCCGCAGTCTGACACGCAGCAGCATCACGCCTATCGCTTTTTCTGATTTTCCCCAGTATTCAGCAATCTGTTTCAGAGGCAGAAACTGTCCGTATCGTTGCTGCATGAGTATCTGTTTGTCTGACGGTAAGTGGGTAATGCACGTTTTGAGTGCTTCTATCTGTTCGTTATATAAATCAGGCATGCATTCGATGGTTTCAGACATGCTGTTAAGCAGCTCATCGTCGAATAACATACGGTTGCGGCTCTGATCGCGCCAGTATGACTGAATCTTGAAGAATGCTACTTTTCGTGACCAGGCCAGGAAATTCGTACCCAGCGTAAAGCTGCTTTGTTTCTCCAGCAGACATTGATTCACGTCTTGTAGTAAATCGTGGGCATCGGACGTATTTCCAACCAGAGAAAGCACATAGGCATGCAACTGCCCCTGATGCTTAAGTAACTGTTGGAAAAATTCATTGTTCAAAATGACTTCGTTCATCAGATAATTCAGTTCTGATTGGATGCGCGTATAAACACTGTAATACAGACCCCCTTCTAACTAGATTCCAGTAATCGGGGCCAGGCTACAGAATATTTTCAAAATTCCAGCTTTATTTAATATTTTGATAAAGTTACGCGTATCGAAAGAGAGCAGTGTGTTTTCAGTTTTGTGAAATTCTGTGTTGTCTGTATAAAAGGCGGAGTGAGATTGTGGGGTGTTTGAGCGTCGGTTCAGCTCAGAAGCAGGCAATGAGATAGAGAATTTAAGATGGTGGATCTGGCTGGAAACTTAACGGGGCGAGTTTGACTGTTTTTTTATTGAAAATATAAATTCCAATCGAGTAATAATACGTGAATCTGTTGAGAGTTCAACGTTACCTGCTTTGAGGGAGGAAAGTTACATCAATTCAGGTTGCGATAATGAGAAAAGATAATTCATGCGTGAGCTTATGAACCGAAAAACTCTATATGTAATCCGCGGCGGCGTCGAGGGGCGGGAACGCCTTCGCGTGCTGGGACGTGTGATGGCAGAGAGCACAGCCACGCTACTTGACCAGGTCAATCTGACGGAAGGCATGACCTGTCTGGATGTGGGTTGTGGCGGTGGTGATGTCACATGCGAGCTGGCCCGTCGAGTGGCGCCGGTGGGAAGAGTGGTAGGCGTTGATATCGATGAGACCAAACTGTCGATCGCACGCCAGGAAGCAGCAGAGCAGGGGCTCACGAATATTGAATTCCGTCTCTCCGATGCGAGCGAGATTTCAGCGACACCGGAATTCGACCTGGTTTACTCCCGATTTCTGCTCACTCACTTGAGAGATCCTGTCTCGGCAGTCAGATCGTTTCTGAAACAACTGCGTCCCACCGGTTTTCTGGTTGTGGAAGACATCGACTTCAGTGGCTCGTTCAACTACCCGGAGAGTCCTGCCTTTCAAAAGTTCTTCGATTTATACAACACGGTCGTTCGTCACAGAGGCGGCGACCCGAACATCGGACAGCGTCTTCCGGGAATCCTGCATGACTGTGGCATTCAAAATCTGAAGGTTTCAGTCGTTCAGCCCACAGGTCTGCAGGGTGAAGTCAAACTGTTGAACGGACTCACCATGGAAAACATTGCCGACGCGATTCTCGAGGATGACCTTGCCACTCCAGGGGAGATCGATGAGATCGTCAAAGAACTCTATGACTATGCTGCAGACCCCAGAACATTGTCCGGAGTCCCCCGTGTCATTCAGGTCTGGGGACGATTACCCTTCGCTTGAAGAGAGTCGAGCATGCAATAAACTAAGATGCAGCGCAAGAACCGTATTTCCTGTTCGCTGAAACCGTCGATCGCTTCATTCATCAGCTGTCGCGCTGATTTTTCTCACAACCTGGATCCAGTGGCACCGGCTTTCCTACTTTGTCTACCGGTTCGGTAAACAGGTAACGCCAGACTGCTTCATGGATATACTGACCTTGCGCATTCTTGCCGGCACTCCCGCCTGGTACGACCGAGGAATGGGCGCGGCGGGTATTGTTTTTGACATCGAAGTCGGTAATCAGTCGCCGGGTATTTCCATAGGGTGGCTTTGCCTTGTCCACATTCACGATCGGGCCAAATTCATTGAGACCAATCAGTTCCCAGGAACGGCAGTAATGGTCGGCAGTCCAACCGCCATCCAGCACATGAGAAAAACCGAAGTAGCGATTGGTGGGAGTCGCGGAAGGCAGCATCTGCCAGTTCTGCAGTTGATCACGCGGGCCACAGAACATGACGACGCGACTGACCTTCTGATGTTTCGCGAACCGGGCCGCGGTTGTGGAACCGTGCGAACTGCCTGCCATGATTACGTCTTCCCAGCGAAGGTCTTTCCCATCGGGCGTCAGATAATAATCCCACTGCCCCTGTGGATTTTCTTTTGCCAGCCATTTCACAAACTGCAGCGCCCGTTCTTTCATGCCGTCCGGGTGGGGGATCGACACCTGATCGCTATAATCTTCCCCGGTCGCCGCTTCCAGACGGACATTGCCACGACAGGTTTCACCAACCGGATTTTCGCGACAGACCTTGGAGAACCAGCGGTTGGCGTAATGTACCTGAATGGCATGCAGGCCGTAGCTGGAGAGTCGATCAAACAGCTGACTGTTATAACCCATCAGCCAGATCACCAGTTTGCCGCGTGGTTTGACGCGGGTATCTACCACGGCATGTTCCACATCCTGGGGCTTACCTTTCGCTTCGAAAACATAATCGATCTCCGGATGCTCTTTCGTGCGGGGGTCAATTTTGCTGGCACGGGCCGTCAGCTTGTATTCCTGAGGTTTGCGATCACGATAGCGCAGCGTACGCTCAGCCGCCTGCAGGGGGGATGAAATAACAAGAGCGAGCAGAACGAGGAGACACAGGGATTTCTGATACATAATCTTTCACCAGTTCAAAGCAGTGTGGTCAGGGCGGGTATCACGTTATGGTTTCCATTATAGAAACCTGATCCGCCTGAGTCCCGACCACCGCGTCAACATCTGGTGAGAAGCAGAAAAAAACTGTCTGCTGTTTCTGATCGCTCAGAATATCAGCGCAGCAGACTGCTGTGAGTAAGCAACTGATCTCAGGTTGGAATTATGGACAGCGGACTTTAATTAAAACAGTCCGCGGATCATTTCGAGTATGGGCGAACTGACTGCGGAAGGCTCATCGTAATGCCACATTGTACGGATGAGGTCATACATCATCAGTCCGCAGATGCTCATTAACAATGTTGAAATGCCTAATCCCACAAAAGTTCCGACTCCCCATTCTGCTTCGGGAGCGGCCATCGCTGCGCCTCGTCCGCCGGCAAAAGATGCGGGAGCGACAAACTCGGCATGGCTTTCACCACTCTGGAAAGAGTCATCGAAATCATCATCGTCGGCATCGTAGATATCGTCGAAGTCATCTTCGTCATCGAAGACATCTGATATACCGTCATCACTGGCGAACTCATCGTCATCAAAAATCGCCGACTCACCATCATCATCATCCGAATCCAGGATGACAGATCCTGATGAACCACCGGCATCATCATTCACCATCAGGACGCTGGTATCGGAATTTGTGTCTTCCAGATCAAAACTGCTGTCAGCGAAATCATCGTCATCATCCAGTGCCGGGATTTCCATGGTCGCATCTTTCCCTGCACTGGCTGACATCATGGGGGAAGTCTGCTCATCGTCTTCCACGTCGAACGGTTCCAGCGAAATACCACTGTCGGCTGTGATGGAAATGTCACTGCCGTTATCATCGCCTTGCAGTGAAAGCCCGCTGGCGTCATCCCCGACGAGAGAAATACCGCTTTCATCTGCGGATTCCAGTGAAATCCCACTGTCCAGTGGTCCTGCCAGAGAAATGCCGCTGTCGGATGCTAAAGAGATCCCGCTGTCTTCAGCGAGAGAAAGCCCACTGTCTTCCGCGAGGATCGACGATTCATCGCTATCGTCAGACACCAGCGCCACATCACTGTCGCTGCCCAGGTCGAAGTCTTCTCCAATCAGAGCGACGTCACTTTCGCTGCCCATCGGGCTGGAATCGTCGGCGACGAGTTTGACATCGCTGTCACTGCCAGATTCCAGATCCAGTATTTCAAAGTCTGGTTCTGAGTCACCTTCCACCAGTTTGACATCGCTGTCGCTGCCCAGGTCAATACTCGAATCATCCGTCAGACGCACATCGCTGTCTGAATCTTCACCCACGGCAACCAGTTCCGGTTCACTGTCCAACTGCAGATCGTCACCATCGTCAACCACGAGTCGCACATCACTGTCGGAGCTGCTGAGTTCGACTGGTTCATCGTCGTCATCGTGCACACTGCCACGGATTACGGTTGCCTGTTCGCCAACTTCATCTTCATCAATGACACTGTCTGATTCCAGAGTCATGTCATCGTTGTCGAGAATGGCAGAGTCGAACAGGTCGTCATCTTCCAGGTCCTCATTGTTGAACAGGGGAATTGCAGGATCGGAATCCGCCTGGCGGCTGCGTCCTAATTCTTCCACATCCTCCATGCGAAATTTCCAGGCACCTCTATCGGCAAAACCACGAATATCTCCCGCTTCCCGTAAGCGGTTCAATTCTTCTTTTTCCATGCCCAGCTCGGCGGCTGCTTCTTCGAGGTTCAGATATTTTTTGGCCATGGTGGCACGACTCCAACATCATTGATGTAAATTAGGAATTGAGGATGTGTGTAATTCGTCATCGGACAATTAACCGCGGAATTTCAGTTGTTTCAAACTTGAAACCCGTTAGTTAAAAGCCTTTGAGAAGAACATGCGGGTTCTATTAATCGTATCAGCCATTCCGGAGCCTTCTCCGGAAATTGTGATCAGAACCAGAACCAGAGATCAGGAAGTTCTTCCAGATCTCCCAGTTATCTATATTTAATTCTAAATTAGAACTGATCGGTTGCAAGTACCATCTTGTTGAATGATCCATTCTTAAGCAACTATTTGTGCCTGAAGACGAATGTTCACACTGGCAGGTGCCGCAGTTCCATAAGGCGAAACGATTAAACGGGTTATAGCGAATTCAGATTCACCGGGTGTAAATCCGGGCCAGACAACTCCAGACCTCCTGTTACTGGCCTAGTTCCCGCTTTAATTCAGCCAGTTCCGAATCGATCTGTTCAGAACGGGAAGGATTCAGGGATGACTCGGCATCTGTAGTATTCGAGGTGCTTTGCGCCGATGTTTCTGACAGTCCGGTCTGTTCCGTTAATTCCACCTGCTTGCGTCGGGCTTCAGCTAATCTGGCTTCGAGGGCATGCAGGGTCGTGGTCAAATGCTCGCAGGTCGCGACAGCGGCCCGATGCTGCTGTTCCAGACCGGCTTTCAAGTCTTCCACTTCCTGTTTGCGCACCAGTGAGTTCCGTGCTTCTGTTTCATCACCCATTCCCAACGCGTTTTTCGCTGCTTCTTTCCACTGAAAGATCTGACTCTCATATTCAGCCAGTTCCTGCTGAATCGCCTGTTCATTTGCAGACGCGGTTTTCACACTGCGGTTAGCGCCTGCGATCCCTTCTTTCATCTCAGAGATAATCTGCTCGATCTCCTTAACAGGATCTTCCGCATTATTCAGCAGGTGAGTCAAATTACAGGTAACAATGTCAGTGAGCCGACTGAAATAGCTCATCCCCTCTACTCCGTACTGTTTGTGTTAGTGAAAAGAAAGCGACTGTGTCGGCCCGCGGGAGTCAACGCAGCATGCTTCGATCGGGTTCAATTCTTTTTGAAATTCTCTCTATTATACCAGCAATTTAATTTTTTTGAGGGCCTGTCACGCCCATCAGCGTCAACTTCTCTCGCAGTTTTTCCCGGGCCAGCCGCAGTCGACTCTTGGCTGTGGCCAGATTTGTTTCCATCACCTCTGCAACTTCATTCAGTGTCAGTTCAGAATAATGATGCAGTGTGAAAGTTAACCGTTGATCTTCCGGGATCGTTGCCAGCAGTTCATCGACAATCAACGCCAGCTCTTTGACATTGGCCTTCTCTTCCGGCGAAACGACTTCGCTGGCCAGGCGATTGAGCGAATCATCTTCATCTGCCTGCTTGCCTGTATAGGCTTTAATTAATGCATCGTGTGACTGTCGCCGGATATTGTCGATCATCAGGTTGCGGGCCACCCGGTACATCCAGCCCCGGAAACGTCCCTGCGGCAGATAGTCCCACGACTGGTTATAGACACGTAGCAGTGTTTCCTGGGACAGATCTTCCGAAATCTGTGAGTCGCGGGTGTTTCTGAAAAAAAAACCGATCAGCGGACCCTGGTATTTCTCAACCAGCTCATCAAATGCGCGCAGCTCACCACTTTGAATTCGAATCATTAATTGATCGTCTTCTGTCATGGTGACCTTCCTGTAGCGAACCCGGCAAAAATCCCTCAAACCGGAATGTGACTGATGCTGCAATCTGCAGTGACTTTCTAATATTGTGATCAGATATCCTGTAGAAATCACCTCTAAACCGCTAACATTCCTGTGTTGGTTCCTTTTTAACGGAATTCAACTCTCCAATTCGTAAAAAACACGATTCTCAGTTGAATCAGTACGAAACTAAGTCGAGTCAAGTGGGATGAAACAGCTTCGATGACGGAAACTGTCAACATAGAATTGAATTATGGTTTTAACGGTACATTTCAATGTGAAATTCCGTCCGAGCGTCTGATCCATTATCATCAGGCACCTGCCGGCATCGACGATGTAGCTTCCCGAATGAAGCAGGTCTTAAACAGTCCCCTGGAATTACCACCGCTGGATCTGGCGGTAGTCCCCGGAGATAAAATCACGATTGCCGTCGATTATCAGGCACCCGCTGCTGCTGAGATTATTAATAGCGTCTGGGACTACTTCAGTGATTGTGGAATCGAAGCCGGTGATGTGACCATTCTGCAGACAAGTTCAGAATCGAGTATGCTGCAGGAGAAATTAAAAGCAGCAGTCAACTCTGAACTGCAGGAACAGGCGTCGTGGGTGATTCATGCTCCGGATTCCAAAGAAGAAGTCGGCTACCTGGGAACCTCAGCCGGGGGAGAACGAATTTATCTGTCGAGGCATCTGCTTGAAGCGGATTTCATTCTGCCAATTGAAAAGGTTGGCTTTGATCCGTTAATCGGCTATGCCGGTGGCGGCAGTTCCATCTATCCGGGATTCTCCTCCCAGGAAGCGATTATCAAAAGCCGCGGACAGTCACACCGCGAACTGACTCCTGCAGAAAGTCGACCGCTGCGGCAGTTGATCGACGAGATCGGCTGGATGCTGGGGCTGCAGTACAGCCTGCAGGTTATCCCCGCAGGTGGTCAATCAGTCTCTGAAATTGTATTTGGCAGCCTCGAAGCCACGTTCCGAAAAGCCAAGCAGTTACTGGACGAGTACTGGAAACTGGAGCCGGAATACAAGTCGGAAATGATTGTCATTGCCGTCGAGGATGGTCCCACCGGTCATCAGTGGAATCAACTGGGCAGCGTACTGGAAACCGCCCGCAATCTGGTGGCCCAGGATGGACGTATTGTCCTGCTGACACAGATTGATTCCGCGCTGGGTGAAGGACTGCAGATTCTGTCCCGCTGCCATGAACCGCTGGACGCGATCAAGCCGCTGCGTGACAGTCAACCAGGAGATCTTCTGGCAGCAACACAGATGGCATTGACTGGAGACTGGGCGCTGATCTGCCTGCTCAGCAGGGTCAGCAGTGATGAAGTGGAAGACCTGTTTGTCATTCCCCTGGAAGATGAAGCAGAAGTGCAGCGACTGCTGCAGACGGATGAGACCGTATCTGTCATCGCCTCGGCGCAATATGCCTATGGCCAGTTGAAACAGGGATGATCTGAGCCGAGTCAAATCAGGTGACAGGCAGACTGGCTGACTTTAAGACGGTTTCCTGAACGTCGTAGTCATGCTGGTAAGAAAAGTCGATGTCTTTTTCCCGGCGGATGATCTTTGCCATGTCTGCAACATCGTCCTGATAGCGGGTATAACCTGAGAAGGATATTTCCTGCTGGCCTTTTCGATACTTCCCTTTTGCCTGGGCTAGTGTCAGGCTCGCGGATGGCCTGCCAAATGGTTGCAGGTGAAAGGTGCCTTCTGAACCACAGACGACGATATGGCGTCGATCGAATCCCTGGACTTCATTGCAGCTTGTTTTGACCGTTGCCAGTGCCCGCGGATAACTGAAGACCGCCAGCATGTTATCCTGTAGCGTGTCATCAATGTCCGACGCATGTTGTGCGAACGCAGTGACTTGATCGGGGCGGCCCAGAATCTCTACAACCAGATCAATGACATGGCACGCCAGTTCAAACATCATGCCTCCCGGTTGTGGTTCCAGTTGTTTGCGGCTGGCGGCATCCATTTTTTTGCTGATGACGGTGTGCACTTCGAACGGCTCGCCAAGCCAGCCTTTCTGCAGTAGATCGCGCAGCAGAACGACGCCTGGATTATAACGATACATGTAGCCCATCTGCAGCAGCAGATGCTTCTGTGCCGCCTGATCCAGAATGCGTTTGAAGTGAGGCAGAGATAATCCTGCAGGTTTATCCAGGTGAATATGTTTACCAGCCGCTATACAGGTCTCCGCGGTCGGCAACAGATCAGCGACCTGTGTCTCCACGGCGACTGCCTGCAGTCCGTCAATATTGAGTAATTGTTCCTGTGTCAGGAATGGCAGATCTTTGTAAATACCCGTTGATGCGGCATAAGCCCGCAGCTTTTCATCGGGCTCGACCACGCCGACGACTTCATATTCTTCCGATTTACGGAACGCCTGCATTTTTCCACCTGCGTGGGGATGCCCGACCCCAATCTGACCTACTTTGATTTTCTTCACGACAGTCTTCCTCACAGGGTTTTCAGGTTTTCAATAATACAGCGGTCGCAACTCACAGTCGGCGGGAATGATTTCTTCGGCTAGCGGCAGCAATGACAGGGGCCATGCAGTAGCTTAGAATAGTCAGCAGACATTGATCGTAAACAAACCATTCAGGAAAAACCACTCCTTTTCATGCTGGAAGGAATTCCGATGCTTCGCACTCTGGTGGTCGCTCTGCTGTTCTGCTGTCATCTTTCGATGCTGTCTCAAGCCAGTGCAGAGAATCAACGGCCCAATATCGTCCTGTTTTTTATTGACGATCTGGGCTGGCGGGATGTGGGCTTTATGGGCAGTGATTTTTTCGAAACGCCTCATATTGACCGCCTGGCGGACGAATCGATGAAGTTTACCGCCGCTTATTCAGCAGCACCCAATTGTGCGCCCAGCCGCGCCTGTCTGATGTCAGGTCTCTACACGCCTCGGCATGGGGTCTACACAGTAGGCGACCCGGCACGTGGAAACGACCGTTATCGGAAGTTGATTCCCGCTGAGAATAACAGGGTGTTAGATGACCGGTTTACGACCATTGCCGATCGACTTTCACAGGCGGGTTATCGTTGCGCCAGCGTGGGTAAATGGCATCTGGGTCAGTCCCCTCTCTCGCAGGGTTTTCAGGTCAATATCGCCGGGAATCAGACGGGCAGTCCGCGAGGCGGCTATTTCAGTCCGTATCAGAACCCGCAGCTGAGTGATGGAGAGCAGGGGGAATACCTGACAGATCGTCTGACCACGGAAGCCTGTCAATTCATCAAAGACAGCCAGAGTTCCCCTTTCTTTCTGTATCTGACACACTATGCAGTCCATACGCCTTTGCAGGCAAAAAAAGAGGACATCGCTCACTTCCAGTCGAAGCCAGCCGGAAAACTGCATCAACATGCCACTTATGCAGCGATGATACGCAGCATAGATCAGAGTATAGGCCGCGTACTGCAAACCCTGCGGGAACAGCAGCTTGATCAGAATACGATCATTGTTTTTACATCCGATAATGGCGGGTATGGGCCTGCCACCAGCATGTTACCGTTACGTGGTTCAAAGGGGATGTTGTATGAGGGAGGAATCCGTGTACCGCTGCTGATCAAGTGGCCCGGTGTCACACAGCCTGGAAGTACAACCGGCGAAGCAGTGATTAATGTCGATCTCTATCCGACCTTTCTGGAAATGACGAACATACCGGTTCTGGAAAGTGAGCTATTGGACGGTGAAAGTCTGGTTCCGCTGCTGAAAGATCCGCAAACTCGACTGGAATCAAGGAGTCTGTTCTGGCACTTCCCCGCTTATCTGCAAAAATACCAGGGCATGCAGCAGCGGTTTCGCACAACGCCTGTCTCGGTGATTCGACAGGGAGACTGGAAGCTGCTGGAGTTTTTTGAAGACGGACATCAGGAACTCTACAATACGCGGCTCGATATCGGGGAATCAAAGGAACTGTCCGGCAGTCACCCCGAAAAAACGCAGGAACTGTCACAGGCACTGCATCGCTGGCAGAAACAGGTCAAGGCGGCGATCCCTGCTGAGTTGAATCCAGAATACAAACCGGAAGATTAAGAATCCAGTTTCAAAGGAAAGACGAGATACAGCATGGAGTGGGACGATATTTTCAGAGATTTTGTGTATCTCTGGGCCGTCATCGATCCGATTGGTTCGATTCCGGTTTTCATCGCGGTTACCGCGGGCACGAGCAGAATGGTGCAGCGGAAAATCGCGTACCAGGCGATCATCACGGCTGGCCTGGTCCTGCTGCTGTTCATCGTTGGTGGACAGATAATGCTGGATCTGCTTGAGATTCCCCTTGCCGCGTTTCAGATTGCGGGGGGACTCGTTCTGTTTCTGTTTGCTTTAACTATGATTTTTGGTGACAGCAAACCGGAGGCGGAGATTGAAGAATCCACACACATCAATGCACACCAGAATAAAGCCGTTTTTCCTCTGGCAATTCCTTCGATCGCTTCTCCCGGCGCGATGATGGCTGTTGTACTGATTACTGATAACCATCGTTTTCACATCGGACAACAGTTGATCTCCACACTGACAATGGTGTCGGTCCTTCTCATCACTCTCGGGTTCCTGTTGCTGGCGGGGCGAATTCAGAAACTGATCGGAGATGCAGGAGCGAGTGTCGTCAGCCGGATTGGAGGGCTGATCCTGGCTTCGGTTGCCGTCGACAGCGTTCTGAGCGGCATCAAAACTTATTTCGGGATTTGATCAATTCCACGCAATGGTGGTTCGGAACGCATCAACGAAAAAAAAACAGACTCGGTGAAACGAGTCCGTTTTTTAAATTACTGGCTGATGTATTATTTAATTTAACAGCGTGGGATTTGGATCCCAGCCGGCGACCACGGCATCAGGAGCGAGCACAAAGATTTCTACGCGACGGTTCTTCTGTCGTGCCGAATCGTTCTGGTTGGGTACAACTGGCTGGAACATACTGTAGCCGGCGGCTCCCATTCGTTCCTGCTTCACACCGAACTTGGAGAGCGTGAGCACGACCGAGTTGGCCCGGTTGGTCGACAGGTGCCAGTTGGTGCGGTGCTGACGCTGAGTGCTGGCTTTCGAAATCGGTTTATCGTCTGTGTGTCCAACAACCAGGACATTTAATCGCTTGGCATTTCCATCATTCATAATGGCAGCAAACTGGTTCAAAATTTCCTGAGCTGCTGGCTTCAGGTTATCACTGCCTGAAGAGAACAGAATGTCAGAGTGAAATTTACTGACGCCCGTAATCGGATCGAATTCGAAATCGGGGTACTTGTCAGCCAGTTCCTGAAAACGTCGCGTGGCTTCGCCATCCAGGGGGCTGGGTTGTCCTTTGGCTTTTTTCATCAGGCTGACATACCGCTGCTGCATTTCGGAACGTTCCGCATTCAGGTTGTCGAGCCGTTTATTGGCGATATTAAGATTGGATTCCAGCGACTGGGCCCGCATCGCCAACTGATCCCGCTCGTGCTGCAGAGCGTTGGCAGACTGCTGGAACTGATCACGCTGCATGGCAAGTTCCGAATTCTGGTCATAGAGTTGCTGGGAGCGGTACATACTCTGACGCAACTGGGCGTTCGGTCCACGCTGACAGGCTGACTGTGAAATCGTAAACAAACTAACTGCGGTAAGCAGGCATACCCGTACAAGGATGGGCATCTTGAGTGCTCCTTTATCGATCTCTGAATAGAATCACGTTTTCCGGGAGCGCGATTTCAGAGAGCTGAACTGCTGCGAAGGCATCAGTCAATTCCTGAAAATTCACACACCCTTGAAAAGCCACGCTGATTCAAGGAAAGATGAATGGCATAAAAATCGGTTTTGAATGGGATGGTAGGTTTTTTGAGATATGATATGCGACTGCATATCCTGTCGTGCCTGAGAATGAGTAATGTGAAGTGAGAGAGTTTTACTCATTCAGAAGTCGACAGAGGCGGATTTATAATGCGTCTTCTTTTTTCTGCCAAGAGCAACATCACCAAAAACGATCGCTTTTTAAAAGTTTGAAATATCTACAAAAACAGTTGGAAAAGTATGAAATTGGAACACGGGGAAAGAAAAAAACAGGTGAAACCTGATAACCGTATCAAGCTCCACCTGTTTTGCTGGAGAGTCATTTTAAATGTAGTCAGCGGGGGCAAAGCCCGGATCAGTCTTGCGATTCCAGTTGTTTTAAATCGTGCTTTAACTCTTCGATCGCTTCTACCAGGTTTCGTCGTGCGACCAGGGAAGCTGTATTCTGGCTCAGATCAAATTTAAAGTTCTTCAAAGCCCGTTTGGTTTTCGCAATTTTCTCTTTTCTGGAGATCTCCTGAGCCCCCAGATCGGTATGGCGTTTGTGCCAACTGGGGACCCGTTGTGTTTTGGGTTCAACAGGTTTCAGGGCGATGGCGACGGCATCTTCGTCTGTCATCTGTTCCAGTTGAGCAATCTGCTCCAGTTCCAGCTCATTCTGTTTCTGCTGTTTTTTCAGATTGATCGCATACATATCCAGGATTTCCTGAAGCGAATGCTTATATGTTCCGGAAATTTCGGAAATCACAGGGCCACCCGCGTATTCGTATTCACGGTAAACCCAGTAGGGGCCATCTTTCTGGCTTGATTTCAGTGAGGCATCTTTGGCCTTCTGGATCTCTGGTAAGAGTAGTGCAATCAGAACGGCAATTGTTGCAATCGCCACCATTAATTCGATTAGTGTAAATCCTCTTCTCATTCCTCTTCTTCTAGATGGTAAGTGGGACACCATCTCTCCTTTTAAAAAAGGTGGGCAATATGCTCATCAAACAGTTTCGAGCACATTCTTTGAACGCCCGGAGTTATAAGGGCACTTGTTTAAGAGAATGTTTCTGTTTGATGATTATTGTGAATTACTGAAAAGCGAATCATGTGCCAAACCGGTTCTGCGGAATTTGTGACGCCTGATAAAATGCGCTTATCTTGTGACGCAATAACAAGATAAAGCTATTCGAACTAACCCTTATTCACGGTATATTATTTTTTGAATCATCAAACTCCCGCAGACAGGCTGAGAAGATGCCCGATTCTTGTGCAATCTGATTCGGCAGATAACGGGAACATCCTGAATCTGAGAACAGTCGTTGAGTGGTGACAGTTTGGCGGGGCACTTAACGTACTGCGATTCCTGGGGCTCTTTTCCAGCAGCTTGCCTGACGAGCAGGGGTGATTGCTACTGTCTACCCGCAGTTTCGAGTAAGATGCACTCTGATCACGTGCCAACGGGAATATCCAAATGTGTTTATGTATCCTGAGACGATTTGCTTGAGTAACATGAGGTAACCCACTTGAAGAAAATAGCAGGATTGTTAGTTGTCGGTGTGGTGCTGATCGTGTCACTGGTGTTCAGCCAGAATCGTCATGTCGCACTACGGGTTTCCGGTTTTATTGAAGCCGATGATATCAGACCCGGGTCGCGCGTAGGCGGACGTGTGAAACAGGTGCTGATTGAAGAAGGGCAGTCCGTCTCCCAAGGCGATTTGCTGATTGAACTCGAACCTTATGATTTACTCGAACGACGAGCCGAGGCAATCGCCGGACTGGCTGAAGTCAAAGCGCAGCATGCAGAACTGGTGGCCGGCTTCCGAACGGAAGAAATTGACGAAGCTGCTGCGAAAGTCGATCAGCTCAAGGCGCGTCTGACACTGCTGATCAATGGACCCCGACAGCAGGAAATTGACTCGGCTGTCGCAGAACTTCATCTGGCAGATGCGGAATATCGCCTGGCAAAAGCCAAGCAGATGCGGGTGGAAACACTCTTTGGCCAGAAATCGGCTTCAACGGATGAACTGGATACCGCCAATACGGAATTGCAGGTTGCTGCATCTAAAAAAGAAGTCAAACAGAAAACTCTGGACCTCCTGAAAGAGGGAACGCGGAAAGAAGAGATTGATGAGGCCCGGGCACAGTTAAAGCAGGCGGAAGCAGCATTGCAGTTGTTGAGAAACGGAAGTCGCAAGGAAGACATTGAACAGGCGGCCGCCAGTGTCAGAAAAGCGGAAGCCTTTCTGCAGACGATAGAAGATCAGATCAAAGAACTGAAAATTGTTGCTCCGCTGGATGGAACCATTGAAGCGGTCACCCTGCAGCCCGGTGACCTGGTGGGCAGCAATGTTCCCGTGGTTTCGATTCTGGACTGGAATGCACTGTGGGTTCGCTGTTACGTGCCGGAAAATCATCTGGATATTCAAGTCGACCAGGAAGTCGAAGTCACGATCGACAGCTATCCCGATAAAACCTTCAAAGGTCGCGTCAGTTTTGTTTCCCGCCAGGCGGAGTTTGTGCCCCGCAATGTGCAGACTCCCGAAGAACGTTCCAAGCAGGTCTTCCGCATCAAAGTCCGTATTACAGATAAAGACAAACTGCTCCGTCCCGGTATGGCCGCCGATGTCTGGCTGCATGGGAAGGAGTAATTATTATGACAACAGTCATTGAGGTCGACCAGCTGTCGCGGGAATTCGGTTCTTTAAAAGCCGTTGATCAGGTCAGCTTTACAGTTCAGCGCGGTGCCATATTCGGCTTACTGGGCCCCAACGGCAGCGGGAAATCGACGATTATCCGCATGTTGTGTGGCGTACTTGAACCAACGGGAGGATCGGCACAGGTTCTCGGATATGATATTGTTGATGACGCAGAAATGATCAAGCGACATATTGGCTATATGTCACAGAGCTTCAGTCTGTATGCGGATCTGAGCGTACGGGAAAATATTGAATTTTATGGGCGCATCTACGGGCTCAGTCCTGAAAAACTGGAGCAGCGCTTTCAGGAAATCATCGAACTCACATCACTGCAGGATCGACTGGATCAGCTGGCCGGGAATCTTTCGGGGGGCTGGAAGCAGCGTCTGGCTCTGGGGTGTGCTCTCATTCACGAACCACAGGTCGTGTTTCTGGATGAACCGACCGCAGGGATCGACCCGGTGGCCCGTCGCGATCTCTGGGATCTGCTGTTTCAACTGGCCGGGCAGGGGGTGACCCTGTTTGTCACCACTCACTATATGGACGAAGCAGAACGCTGCAGCGATGTGGGGTATATCTATAACTCGCGTCTGATCGTCTGTGGCAAACCGAATGAACTCAAACAATTACCAACGGTTACCCCGGAGGGAACCGCCCGCTGGGAGATTGAAACAGCGAATCCTGCCACACTGTTGACTACTTTTCGTGAGATGCCCGGGGTGAGGGATGCGACTCTGTTTGGTCAGACGATTCATGTGCTCGCAGATCAGAGTCTGTCTGAAAATGATTTTACCAGGCAGGTGCCCCACGAATTCGGGACCGTGCAGGTCAGGCACATCACGCCTTCACTGGAAGATGTGTTTGTTACCTTGAGCCGGGCAGAAGAACTGAATCACCAGGGTGCCGCTGTTCCCACCACTGTGACAGCGAGTCAGCAACGCTCGGAGGGGGAACCACTGGATCACCGGGAGCAGGTATCTCTGCCAGAACAGACACAATCTGTGAAGCGGCCTGCAGCAGCGCAGGTGACTCCGGGGATCCTGGCCGGGTTCTGGGCGATTCTCGTCAAGGAATTTTCTCATGTCCGCCGCGAACCATCGACGTTGCTGTTTGTATTCGCCGTGCCCGTTCTGCAGACTCTCATTTTTGGATTTGCCATTGATACCGAGATTGAGAATATCCCGACGGTCATTTTTAATCTGGATGGCCGCGCGAGTTCCCGCGAACTGCAGGATGGCTTTGCCAATACGCGCACGTTTCGGATTGTCGAACATGTATATAACCATGAAGATTTTCGTAACGCATTCGAATCGGGACGCGCCAAGGTGGGGGTGACAATTCCCCCCGATTACTCTGACCGTCTGTTAAAAGGGGAGCAGGTATCGGTACAGGTGCTGATTGATGGCAGCGATTCCCAGGTGGCGACGACGGCCCTGAACGCCTCCAATCTGCTGGGATTCAATCTCTCCACAAGCATGACCAGGAGCTTTGCAGAAAATCTGAACGTCGTACCTGCCCGCGATGCCAATGGCCAGCCGGCGCTGCCTGTCGAAATCAGGCCACGGTTGCTCTATAACCCGGATCTGGACAGCTCGTATTTCTTTGTTCCCGGCCTGGTGGGAATTATTTTACAACTGGTGACTCTGTTCCTGACTTCGTTCGCAATTGTCCGGGAGCGGGAACTGGGAACACTCGAGCAACTGTTTGTCACTCCCGTCAGTAAATCCGGTCTGTTATTGGGAAAGCTGGCGCCTTATGCATTGATCGGTTTCGTCGAAACGTTGATCGTCCTCACGCTGATGGTCTATTTCTTTGGTGTCCCTATTCACGGTAATCTCTGGGAATTACTGCTGTTGTCGTTGTTATTCCTGGTCTGCGGCCTGGGTCTGGGCATGCTGGTCTCCACAATTGCCCGGACGCAACTGCAGGCCATTCAGTTTGCCTTTCTGATTATGCTTCCTTCTGTTCTGCTCTCAGGATTCATGTTCCCCCGCTCCCAGATGCCGCTTCCCATTTACCTGGTGACTTTTATTATCCCAGTGACTTACTTCCTGGAGATTCTCAGAGGAATCGTTTTGCGGGGGGCGAATCTGACGGACCTGCTGCCTTATGTATTGGGGCTCAGTCTTTGCTGCATTACAATTATCGGTTTCAGTTTAAAGAGATTCCAAAAGCAGCTCTCATAACTGCTGCTGAGAATTGGTCTGTCACCTGCTTTCCGGTAGGATAGGAAGCACGTGCCAAACCAGATGACATCAGGCGAAGCGAAATTCGCGGAACCGGAAGATACCTCCCACTTGATCTCACCAGACAGGAGCCCTGACAGTATGAGACTTTGTCGCTATCAATCTGAAAATCAAATTGCCTGTGGTTTCTACTCGGAAGATACCATAATCCCCTTCAGTGCAGCCGCGGAACTGGCGGGAGTTCTTCTGGATGAATCAGAGGGGCTGCTGCCGTTTCTTCCTGGCGGCGCACAAAGGGAATTGATTCTGGCCGTCGAGACCCAGCTCAAGCAGTCTATGGACGAAGAACTGTTTCCGCTTTCGATCCAGACCGATGAGGTCCAGTTGCTGGTCCCTGTTCCGGAACCGTCCAAGCTGTTACTGCTGGCCGGCAATTATTCCAAGCATATCGAAGAAGGAGGAGGCAAAGCCGAAGAACGACAGAAAACCTTCCCTTATGTTTTTATGAAACCCCCTTTGACAACACTCACTCATCCGGGGCAGCCGGTCAAAATTCCTGAAGTCTCTCCGGATTACATTGACTGGGAACTCGAACTCGGAATCGTGATCGGTAAATCCTGCAAAGGAGTCTCTGAAGCGGAAGCGCTGGACTACGTCGCCGGCTATACCGTCATTAATGATATCTCTGATCGAAAATTTCGGCCCAATCCCG
>TARA_R110000850_G_scaffold113488_1_pt1 | contig 19359 bp, 43 predicted proteins | sample TARA_R110000850 | Tara Oceans TARA_R110000850 (sample SAMEA4397586) | marine metagenome | biome: Polar Biome; feature: [SRF] surface water layer (ENVO:00010504); material: water (ENVO:00002006), including particulate matter (ENVO:01000060) such as... | depth 5 m | reverse complement strand
CTTACACTATCCGCATAGCCTGCCTCAATAGCACTCATACGATTACTCATGCCTTGCGCTACATACCTACAAAATAAGCGTTGTTTGATGGTCAATATGTTAGTGGGTTTCAATTCTTTTTTGTTCATGATTACCTGTTTAAACGAAAATACTTACCTTTAGGTAAAGAGGCTATATCAACCGAAATTTAAAAAAAAGGTTGACACTGTTTAAACCTTAGTTCAATGTAGTGACCAATCGCAACCAACCAACAACAACGAGGCAGAAAATTATGAATGAAATAATGAGACAAGAACACGAGGCAATTATGGAATGGTGTCATGATGTATGTGATGACATGATGCTTGATGGTGAGTTTTTCGGTACAGCCATTATCGGTGACGATAACTTGCATGATCAGCATGTACTTGAGCTTCCAATAGATATTGGAATTGAAGACGATGTATTCGGCAATCCTATCTTACATGCATAAGATGATTGCTTGCAATATCCTGAGGCACAGCAGGAATAGCCTGTGCCGCCTAGATGAGGGTAGTGACGTTATGAGGTTCAGATTCCACGAGTTTGCAAAGCAACCGAAAAAATCATCATGCTTACAGGTGGTGCGTAGTGAGTCACAACGTACGGCTATTAACCGAAAGGATGCCAAGTGCAATTTTAACATAGTTAACTTAAACGATCAAAAGGATCATAAAATGAGTCAAATTAAACACGAATTAACACAAGCAAAACATCTTGTCCGCCAACAACAAATGCATGATGACATATCCGGAACGGTTAGTGAGGGGCAACGATTAGCATTAGCTAATAAGTTTATCGCTCTCGAAGAGAGTATGAACCAATGGCTGATGGACGGTCACTTATCACAAAGTGATCAGGACAAACTGCATAACGCTTTGGATGTTATGTGGGCAGTACAGTAAATATATGGTCGTTTATAACACCTTGAACGTAGTGAAAGGTGTTTAAACTACCAATCAATCGCAACAATCCCATTGGAGGGAATTATGAGTAACTTGAAATATCAACAACGTGAAACATGGCTTGAGGCTAGTATGACCTTATGCATTATGCATATTTGTGACAAAGCAGGAATTGATCCTTCGGAATTTGACAAGGTAAAGATTCGTATTGCTTGCTCTTGGCTTGGCGGTCAGCGTACTAAGAGAGCCATCGCTCAGTGTGTCAAGGCATCATGTGCTAATGACGGTCATATCGGTATCAACATATCACCGGCTAGAGAGACACCGATTGACGTAGTCAGTGACGTTATGCATGAGTTAATCCATGCTCTTATGTTCATAAGAGGTGATGAATGTGGTCATCGTGGTGCATTTGCCAGAATTGCAAAGCAATGTGGCTTCCTTGCTCCCATGACATCAACACCAATGTCTGATGCACTACGACCTGAATTGCAAGCAATTGCAGATCAACTCGGTGACTACCCTCATGGAGCAGTCGACATCAATGCTCGTAAAAAGCAAACCACCCGAATGGTGAAAGTCGAATGCATCCCATGCAACAACATTGCAAGGCAATCACGAACGGCTTACCTGACACATGGTTTAACATGTGGTTCATGTGACCAACCCATGTTTGAAAACGCTTAATCCATCCATCAATCATAAGGAATTATACTATGTATGATCATTCAAAACAAATACCATCCAGTACACTTGCTACGTTACAAAGCGTACTAGGTAATGACCTACGGTCACCGGATGATGTCACGCCAAATCAGGTGAGACACCTACAGCAATTAGCAATTGCTTATTCGTTACCGGTGACTACGTCAATCACTCAGCTAATATCATTGTGGAATAATGGCGAAGCCAATACCACTACGGTGACGGTAGATACTACCGAAGCTGAACAGCGTTTAAACGATGCTATGCTTCAGAAAATGCGAGACATGCAACGTGGCAACCTGCAAGGTATCGAGAAAGCCAAAGCAGGCATGGAGGGATCACTCGAAACGCTTACCATGAAGGTGATGTCGGATGTCAAAAAATTCAAAGACCTTGCTAAGCAAGCTCGACCAATAGTCGTGAAAACTGACACAAGCGAAGTGAGTTTTGAGGGTGAGCTAGTCCATGAGGCATTCCCTGATGTATTAGCCTGTATCGGTGCGGATGTTCAGGTTTGGTTGGTGGGTGGGGCAGGATCAGGCAAAACCACACTAGGATCACAAATTGCTAAAGCATTGGCGCTGAAATTCTACACTACCAGTGCAGTACAGCAAGCGTTTGAATTGCAAGGATACATGGATGCAAACGGCAACTACGTTGAGACGGACTTCTACCGAGCGTTTAAACATGGCGGTTTGTTTTTGTTCGATGAAATAGACGCATCCAATCCCAACGCACTGACATCATTCAATCAGGCAATCGCCAATGAGCACTGCCCGTTTCCATGTGGCATGATCACGAAGCATGCAGACTTTCGAGTTATTGCATCAGCCAACACCGTTGGACATGGACGCACTCAGCAGTATGTTGGGCGCAATCAATTGGACGGTGCGACATTGGATCGCTTCACGCAGATCACCATGAAGTATGACGAAAACATTGAGCGTAGCGTAGCTAATAACGATGCATGGGTTGACGAAGTGCGAGCCGTACGTCAAGCAGTCGATGCGAAAGGCAAGCGATACATCATCAGCCCAAGAGCAAGCATACAAGGTGCTCGTATGTTAGCGAATGGCATCAACATCGAGTTCGTCAGGCAATCACGATTGTATAGCGGTATGCCACCGGCTGACATAAAAGAATTACGAGCCGAAGCAAACAAAATAATGGCAACTAAATAATAACCTGTTTAAACGGAGGAACGGGAAATGAGACAAGGCATACACACAAAAACGTACCTGAATGGTGCAACCTATACAGGTCATTACGTTAATGACAAGCGTCATGGGTATGGTATCAAGATACACGCTGATGGCATAACAATTCAACTTCGCAATTATAAAAATGGAGCAATGCAAAATGGATAAATGCAAGCAAATCACACACGATATAGCATGGCATGAAGTGCCTGAGTGGATGGATGCACCACGCAAGAAAAATCATATGGACGCATCGGAAGAGGACAAGGGCAGAGATTGGGCGGGCACAAATACGCTTGAGGAAGCAACCGAGTTAATGACGCATGGATGGCAGGCAGGTTTAAACATGGTGAAGCAGGGGCTTACATACGACCTTGCAGATACCGGTATGGATGACGCGCCACAATGGGAAATAGGCATGGCGGGACAGCGCCCAAACATTGGCGCTTATTGCTCCGGTGCACCAGAACATATGATGTATATGCATGACACTAGCGGGCAAGAGCCGATCATTAAAATGATTGTGGATGTAGTGTGCTCATATGGTGTGAAGGCATCAGCCATGATCAACCGAGGCATCGCATTGGTGGGCTTAATTGATTACATCGAGTCAACCGGCAAGCGAGTGCATTTGATAGCGCGATGGGCAACGAGGGATCATTACAACAAACGAGATTTCACATTCAACGTGACCGTGAAAGCGCCCGAAGAGCACATGGACATGGGGCGCGTTGCTTTCGCAATCGGCAACCCTGCTTTCTCACGCAGAATTATGTTCAAGTTCCTTGAGAATACCACGCCCTCATGCATGAGTGGATACGGCTCACCACGCTCACTGACGGACGTACCTGATGATGTGATGTACATGGAAATGATGCGAGGCAATCGTGAATGGAGCACTGCTCAACAGGGATACGATTTAGTAAAGAGCCAATGGGATGAGCAATGCGCAAGGATGGATGGGGGTGATGCATGATACGTTTAAACATACACGCATACGCACATGGACGTGCACCACATGCATACACATATACACATACACATACGCGCGTGAGGTACGCGCACCGGTACGAGAGAATCGGGGCTGACAATAATAATTTAAAAAAGATGTTGACACCCAATAAAGACTTCTATAATGTAGTGACCAATCGCAACTACTATCATCGCTCTGGAGGGCAAACGATATGAAAAATATAAACACAATTGATCAGCAGGAACTCAATTACTGGTATGACGAGCTAGAACAAATCAGGGATAGCGGTGTGTGTAACATGTGGGGCGCTGATCAAGAATTAATAAGGGAGCATGGTTTAGAAAAAGATTTCGCAAAAGACCTGCTCTTATCGTGGATAAAATCTTTCAATAAAACAGAGGAAAAATAACATGAGTATAAAAAATACTTTGAAGCTAGACAATGAAGAACTAAGCAACAAAATTATAAGCCTTGTTAATGAGCCAAATAAAATTTCAGATGTAGTGCAATATGATTTTTCAAATTCTGCTGAAGGCTATATCAGGCTTGAGGTTTACTTAAATGATTATCGTGATCCAGAAAACGATATGTCAATTTTGGATGTTGAAGTTGCAGAAACTGGAAATGGCTATGATGATGTACTTGAGTATAGAAACCTTAATGATGTTATAGCTGAAATTGACGTAGGATTGAGCAGAGTTGTGCCTGAGTATTTAGATGGATGGAGGGATAAGTTTGGGCAATCTCAAGAATAATTGTTGTTAACTATAAGGAAAAATATCATGGCAAAAGAAGAATGTATATGCGGTAATTTAGTGGATGATTTTACATCCAGAGAAGTAGAGGCGTTGAGCAACCTGCGTCTTGGTGGATATACGAAGGAAGACCACGAAGTATTAATGGCACGTTTAAACAGTGTCAGCCGTACTGCGGAGTACGCAATTGAAGCTGAACCAACAGAGGGGAAATAATATGGAAGCTGTAAAGGTGAGTGAACATGAAGTGCGTGTAGGAAGAGCGTTCTTTTCAACTGAAGATTGGGAAGCTGTGTGTGATTCAGCCGATTCTATCGTCGCTGACATAGTGATGGGTGGATGTGTATGTGGCTGTGATTGGAAAGTTTGTAATCTTGAAGAACATATCAATGATGAAAGTAAATCTCATTTTGAAGAGTTAATTAATGGCTTTGGTTATAGCGAAAAAAATATAGATTGGGTTCATATAGCCGAGCAAGTTTATGAGTGTTTAAACAAGCGTGATAAATTCGATAAAATTCACGAGGAGAACGTGTAATGGAAACAGAAAATGAAACAAAAGAATACAGAGTACGCTTTACTGGTTATGTCGAAGGTGAGGTATGTGTAGAGGCGCAGAGTGCTGATGATGCAGAAAGCAAAGCTGAGTATTTATCGGTATCGGATATTGTGCACGATGGCTATGAAATAGACTTCACAAATGTAGTACAGGTTGATGAAGTGGAGGAATCATGATTCAAGAAGAATTATTTTTAAAGCAGGTAATAGCAGAGCAAGCACAACATGCGTTTGTGATGGACATGATGTTCTGGGTGGGTACACCAATACTCATGATGATTGGATTACAAATATTAATTAATTGCTGGGAGGCAAAACATGAAGAAGTATAAATTATTAATAATACCGATAGAGATGGATGAGATCGAAATTAAAATATTTGATGCAGAGCCTACGCTTGCAGAAATGCAGGAACTTGTAGGCGGGTTAATCGAGGTCGTGCAAATAGACTTTGGAGGCTTACACGAAGGCATCATTAACGAAGAGGGCAAGTACGATTCAGCGATGAACGTACTGGCTACACAGCTTTATGATTCGTTTAAACGTATTGCAGGATATAAGCCTGATGGTGATTACATTGCCGGTACGATGATTGTTCCGTTAAATTATGTGATGGGGGAGAATGACCATGAATGATTCAGAATTAATGTTAGAAGTTATCCACTCGAACCAACGAGCCTGTAATTTTGTATATACGAAGATTAACCGCGAACCTACTGAGCAAGTCTGCGAGGTCAACTACGAGCTTGTAAAAGCGTTCAATGCGCTCGTGGACATAAATCAAAGACTAATAGATGTACTGCATCCAAATCGAAAAAAGGTTGAGCCAACGTATTTGAAATATAGAAATGTAAACCATTTGAAGAAAAGGGCTTGACATTAAATAACCCATGCTTCATCATTGGGTTTCAACAAATCGCAACAACAGCCTGTGGAGGGCAACATGAAAAAAAAGCTAAACGATAAACCTCGTATTCAAAAACATTACGAAAGATTAACAATGATAAAAAGATTCACTAAGGATCTTGTCGCTGTACCGGCAAAATTTAATGGCAATCCATGTTGCATGTTATGCATCTGGAGGGAGGATGATGAAAGTGTAGACCTGATACCGCTTGCCAGACTGCTCGATGCAGATGATATGGGTGATATTGATGGGTTTGATTTGGGTTTAGGCTCGGCTTTCAAAGAAGCCTTTGAGAGTATAGACGAGATAGACGAAAGAGCTGATATTGAAGAATTCAATGAAAGCCCATCAGATTTATTTGAGGTATTTACTGAGTTAAGTAAGATTCTAACAAAATCTAAAAACGTTTAAACGATTTAATCAACGCAACACAACTGCCGGAGGGCAAACATATGAACCAGAAAGAACTTACAAAAATAGCGAAAGACATGGGGCAAGCAACTATCATCAAGATGATTGAGAAGGTCATTGCCAATAAATCAATACCCGCCAAGATCAAGAAAGATGTTGAGTCTATTCTTGCTCAAGTACAAAAAGGAGGTGCGTAGATGGCACAGCCAAGACCAAGAGATGAATTTGAATCTGATGGTGAGTATCTAAAAGACTTTTGGGTAATGTCGGAGTTTGGTGTCGATGAAAGTGATTACGAATTGTTTCGTGATTTCTTTGGGAGCGGTGATTGCCCTCAGACGGAGGAGGAGCAAAAGCATTATGATGAGCTACCTCCTACGCTCAAGGTCTATCGTGGGTACAACACCGTATCTCGATCACTCGATAGCATGTCATGGACACCTTGTAAGCGGGAAGCGGAGGGCTTTGCGTATCGAAGTACATTATACGAGGAGGTATCTCGTAAGCATGGGGGTAATCCCAACACAGATAAGGTAACACCTGTTGTTGCAACCATGATGATTGGCAAGGGTAATATTGATTCCATTCTGTTAGGTCGAGAAAAGGAATACATTATTGCATGTCCAGATATTTTGGATCACGAACCTTTAATAGAAGAAAGACCAGACCTTTTACCATTCCAAAAGGAGGCAAAGGAATGAAAACAAATATCAGTATTGAACTAAACGATGAAGATAGAAACCGTTTAAACAACATTTGTTTCAACACATCGGGGAAGAAATTGATCACCAGAAAAGAGGTGACAAGCGTAGTACATCTTTTTATTGAAGAATTACTGCAAGGCGAAGCACCACGAGAGGTGACTAAAAATATCATTAAAGATGGTTGTAAATATTATTTCAATGATGTCGAAGTAACACCGGAAGAACATAGCATGGGTATCCATGCTTGGATTAATAAACGCAAACAAGCGAGGGCGAGGGTATGAAAATGAGCAAAGACGAAGAAAAATTTTACAACGATAACGTGGTTGATTTCGACAAAGGCAAAAAAGCTAAACAAACAGCCAAAGGAATATTAAATGGCGCTAAACAATATGGTGTCGAAAGTAAAAAAGAAATAAAAGAAGAGGCTTCGGGCTATCGGTATTGGTTTCCAGAATTGGATGAGGTCAGCGTATCATCTGATGCGACCAAAAAGATTGAAGAAGCGCATCATGAGCAAGCTGATAAATATATTCAGTACCTATTGCACCTGATTAATACCGGTAATTTTGGAATCACAAGTGAAGTTGAGGACTCGTGCAATATGTTCTCGGTGGCATTTGGTGGGGTGGTCAATGCTAGGTATCCGTATGATCCTAACTTGGATCGAGATAAAACAACAAAAGATGACATGATTTTAGTTAGCCTTTCAAAATGCAAGACAATGTGTTTTCTATGCATGGAATACGAATTAATCGAGGACAAATCATGAAAAACGAACCGCATTGGTATGGCTTGGCTGAAAAATTCAGGCGCGAGGGCAGGACGTTGCAATATATCTCAGATCTTTTGGGGGTAGCTGTTCCAACATTACGGACACAGCTTGTCCTGAGAATGAATGACTATGATACGTTTAAACAGCCAACATCTAGCAATGAAGCTAGAGCTAGGAGCGCCAGAATAATAGAAGCCGTTGAGCAAAAAGAATCTATCACAAAAATTGCAAAGCGAGAGGAGGTTAGTCGGCAATGGATTTACAAGTTGCTAAAAAGAAAGGAAGAAAAATTAAACAGACTTGTAAAAAATGAAGTTGATAAAAAACAATTGGAAAAAAAATTTAAGGGGTACTTTGAATGAGATATGTACATATTAATCCCATCCCTATAGGTGATGAAGAGTACAAAGATTTTAGGCGTATTGGCTTTCGTGCTTGGATTTTTGAGCAAGCAGAGCTACGAAACTTGAGCTTTGATCATGTATCAGGTAGCAAGCCAGTCACTAAACATACCAGAGCTAAGAGATCTGGCACGATATTGGTTTGCCCTAAATGTAATCACAAGGATACGGTATATCATTTCAGTTGGTCAGCTTTGATATGTCAGGGGTGTAAAGCTAAAGTTAATAAATACGATTGGAGAATCGCATGACTGATAACACTATAAGTGAAATTGAGCTTTTAGCCAAAAGAATGAAAGCCTGTCTCGATGCTAAAAATCGTGGTACATCTAAATGGGCTAAAAGTTTTTGGAAAGGAAGGATGAAAGAAATTTATTCTAATTATATGGGAGAGCAATTGTGAGTGAGGAATATGATTCTTACTATCGTTTAAACAGACCAGTAGAAGTTCCTGAAAGGGAGACATCTCCACCAGAACCAACGAGTGAAAGTGATCCATATGAGGATGATGACGCATATGATAATTTCATCTCAGATCAGTTGGATCAAGAGTATTTCGAGAATAATCCAGAAAAGTAAGCTCGTACAAGCTCGTATATGAAGAGATAGAAGGGTAGGCAAGGGCAATGCCTACCCTTTTTTTAGCTATAATTCCCTGTATTCGGATCAAATTTAAGCTCAATCACACCCAGTTTTCCTGATTGTCTAAACCTAATCTTCTTCACATGCACCCTCACTTCGAGTGAGTTCGGTGTAAAGTCGCGTTCAACGATTAATAGATTATCGCACTTGTTATAGAAATTAGCCGAGCCTGATATATCTTGTGCTGTCGGTGTTGGGAAACTTCCATCCATGTTACGTCTCAATTTGGTAGGATGCGCCACCAACCAGACATGCACACCATGAGTCGATGCCCATCTTTTTATCGAAGCCAACATCAATGACACATATTCGGTTTCGGTGTATCCCGCAGGACGCTTATGTTCAAACTCATTATAAGGATCGAGAACCAAACCACGGAGATTCGGATACCTCTGTACTGCATTAGTCGCTGTGTTTAAACACCACTCAATTGTTGGAGGCTCGTCCTCGCTACGAATCCAGTAGAAATGTTCTTGTATAAACTCAACAGCAGGATACCATTCGTCATCTCTTACCTTGTTGCCCGAAGCAACATCCCAAGTAGGCTTACCAACTAATTTAGCAACTAATTTGTTGATATGTTCATCGACAGGATTTTCAAAACTACAAATAGCAAACCGGTGAGCATGGTTTTTTGCCAACCCCAAGATGATTGCGTCCAGTAATTCAGACTTTCCTCCATTTGGCACACCAGATATGAGCGTTAGTTCACCGGCTCGGACTCGATAAGCACCGCCATCAGGTGTACCGTCCATTGCTTTAATACCTGTTGACAAGCCGGTACGCACATCATTGTGTAAAAGACGTAAAGCATCTTCCACATAATCATGCGTTTCTCTTAAATCCTTCAAAGGATAAGGAGTCGCATTATCTATTACATCCAATACCGCTACCTGACCATTTTGTAACATATCATTTGCATCCTTATGACCGGATGGTAAAGACACTTTCCAACATCTTACCTTCCCAAGTCTGCGGGCTAATTCCTCCCGCAATTCGATTCCTTGTTTGTCGTCATCAGTAAATAATATGATCTGTTTAAACGATTTAAGTTCTTTATGCAAGAGTTCCAGCCAAATCATTTTCTTGTCACCTGCTCCGTCCGGTACGGATATGACGTTGGTTACTCCGGCAGATAGGCAGGCTAATGCGTCAAGCTCTCCTTCTACTATTACTAATTTTTCGTTGCTGTGATCCACTAAATGCCACAAATACGGTAATCTTTCGCCACCAGAGGTCTGTGAAAATTGTTTTTCAACTGTACGGTACTTGATGTTAGTAATTTGACCGTCTTTTTTATGCAGGAAAGCCATTGCTCGTTGTTTTTTGCCACCAATAAAAGCATCTGCTGAACAAATTTCCGCAATATCAAGAGCTTCCGTTGTGATCTTACGATCATTTATAAACCAATTGAGCATTTCTTCTGATAATGGATACGTTGGAACGTTCCCGTTAAACTTTGGTTTTTGTTTAAACGATACTTGTTGACTACTATCATCTCTCCAGACACTTCCTGTCCAATTACAATGATGACAATTCCATTGCGCACCTTGCGTATCGACCAACATCGAGAGACAAGGCTCTTGTTTATGCTTTTTTCTGGTGTGATTGCAGGAAGGACAAATAACTTTTTGTTGTCCGTCTCTTAGTGATTGAAGATTAAATCCCTCTTTGATTAGCTGTTCTGAAAATGAGGCACTCATGGCAACGTCCTAAAAACTTTTTTGCCAGTATCGTCAATTTTTCTTCCCATATCATCTCGCTTATTGTCTTTTGCGTATTGCGCATCTAATTTTGCCAGATAGGAAACAGTCGATAGATACCATCTTTTTTTATGCGCATTTTCAGCCTCTTTATGAAACCACGCATCGCGTGAAAATAAATGTGCGTCTAAATTAGGTATGTTTTTGTATGCTTTTTCCCACCTGTCGTAATCATCTTCAGTAAGTTTTATAACCTTACCATTAAACTTATATTTCTTCATTGTTATTCTCCTAGTTGCGATAGATACTACTTTAAAATCAATAACTTACATGCTACATAATTAGACTTCGGAAAGCCTGAAGTGAACCCCCCCAAACCCCCCCATAGATAATGAGAAGTCTGAGGAATTAGACTTGCGGATTAGCCGTCAGTTTTACCCCCACCACATTTAGCCGTGATCAGCTTGCGAATTTAAAATTAACACAGTAAAATTCTTCTTGCAAATGATCTCTGCCTCCACAGATTCTTTTGCCCTCCGTGTTGCGATGGAGATTCGAGCCTCCCCATTAATTTGCGGGAGGTTTTTTTTCGTCCCAATCAATCTCCGTAACGGTTACTTCACATCTTGGGTTTTCTTTGTCTAAGAATTTCCTGATTGTCTTTTGTTTAAACGCTCGATCATTGGCATACCAAATACCTTGTAATGCATCTAGTATAATACTTTCATCGAGGTCTGGTCTGCGCGAGGAATAATATATATCGGCTTCGATTTTCAGATCACCTTCTAACATTGGGCTAATTTTTTTTGCTTGCAGTTGCACATCACGCTCAAAAACTAATGCTTTTTTACTTTTAATAAATCTAGGTTTACCACCAAAATGCACTAACCTACGGCTATTTGCTTTAGAGCAACACTCGCCATAAATAATCTGCTTGACTTGTCTTTTATCTACGCTCATAATGTTATCTTTCATCGCAACAATGGAGAACGACAGTGGAGTATATCAATACCCATAATTTACCTGCACCATTAGCTAATGCTATCAAACGCGACAGTTATAGCAAGGGTGATGCTGTTATATCGGCAACAGGTCTTATGCGACCCGCTCGTATGTCAGCCCTTTTTGATGACTATGACGATCAAATAAAACGAGATGTAACTACAGAGGTTTGGTCATTGTTCGGACGTGCTGTTCATTGGATTTTAGAGCAAGGCGAAACAGACGGCTACATCACCGAGGAGAGGTTTTTTGCAACGTGTGAGGGTTGGCGGGTGTCAGGTCAGCTAGATGTCCAAGAAACGCAAGAGGATGGCTCTCGTGTTATACAAGACTATAAAACACGCAAAGTGTACGGTGTCATGCATGGCGGTTCGTCAGACGAGCAACAATTAAATATATACGCATGGTTGGCACGTCAAAATGGTATCGAAATATCAGGTCTACAAATAATCAATCTAATTAAGGATTGGTCAAAACATCAAGTCAATAGAGTAGATGGCTATCCAGAAAGAGATGTTCATATTCAAAATATAAATATGTGGACACCGGAGGTAGCTGATGCATTTGTGCGTGAGCGTGTTCTTATACATAAACGTGCTCGTGATGGTGATTTGCCTGAGTGCACAGATGAAGAAAGATGGTTGCGTGGCGAAAAATACGCAGTTAGGAAAGAAGGAAGGAAAACAGCGGTTCGTGTTTTCGATTTAGAAGAAGAAGCGGAGACATTTATATCCGCACTCAAAGACAATTCAAAGCATTACGTTGAGCATCGTAGGGGAGTGAACATGCGATGTGAAAGTTATTGTGACGTGGCTGAGTATTGTTTTCAATATCAATCTATAAAGGTGCAAAATGAGCAAAAAAGTTGAAGTAAATTACGAGACGGTTTGGAAAACGCTCTCTACTCTTGATTGTAACGATCAAGTAAAGAATAAAATGGGATTGTCTTATCTATCGTGGGCTTGGGCTTGGGGTATCCTTATGGATAACTATCCATCGGCAAGGTACGTTTTTGAAGATAACCAATGGCATCAAGATGGATCTGAAACGGTTCATTGCACAATCGAGATAGATGGTGACAACGGTGTATTGAGCAGAAAGATGTGGTTGCCGGTTATGGATTTCAAAATGAAGGCAATCAATCAGCCAAACTCTCTCGATATATCCAATACAAAAATGCGTTGCCTTACAAAATGCATGGCAATGTTTGGCTTGGGATTCTATATTTATGCCGGTGAAGATCTTCCATCAGCACCAGAACCAAAAAAAGTAGAAAAGAAAAAAGAACCAGTATCTAAACCAAAGACTGCCAAAGATTTGAAAGAATCAATGGAAGACAAAGGTTTGTCTACTGAAAAACCGATGACTCAAGATGAATTCGAGTCAGCCATAAGAGATACTTTTGAGCTTGATGACGATCCTAGTTCTAATTTCAAAAAAGTATCAGAAAAGGCGCTAGAAGATATGGATGTTGCAGTAAATTTGAAAGAAGTAGAAGCAATTTGGAAGAAAGCGATTGGTGATTTAAAAGATGTAAAAGGGAAAGTACCTAGCACAGCTTGGTCGTTGTGGTTGGGGAACATGTCAATAATGCGTGAAGAAATGATAAAAAAGGAAACTAAGTAATGGCATATGAAATGAAAGATAACAGCGGTTCTATTTTTAAGAACAAAAATAAGACAGAGGAATGGCATGCACCAATGCGGGGTAATGCTTTGATTGGTGGTGTCGAGTATTGGGTTGATGCCTATACAAATGTCGGTACAAAGAATGATCAAGAAGAGAGATGGCAGGGGTTGAGGTTCAAACCAAAAGAAAACAAACCAACAGAAAGCTCTGGAAGTTACAAGGAAAGTCACAAATCTGAAAGTGAAATAACAAAAGATGATATACCATTTTAATGTTTAAACGGCTTAAAATGAGGTGCCAGAAAAGTTTAGGTTTTTTTATCCTATTAGTTTCCTAAATTTTTCAAAACATGAAGGACAGGATTGGAACCAGTCTTAAAATCAAGCCCTGAGAAGCTACGACTCAGTGTAAAAAATAGTAGCAAAAATTTAAACGTCTTAGGAGACTAGCGTAGATTAGCGATATAAGACCGGTCTAAGTGGGATAATAACCAGAAATCGCACCACGACTACGTTAGTCTCCGCTTTTTTGGAGGAAATATGAGTACAACAAGACACGATGAAATGAAAGAACAAGTACAACGTTTTCATAACGAAAATCCTAGAGTTTGGGATTTATTTATTCAATTTACATTAGACAGGATTCACAAGGGGTTTAGTAATTATAGTGTAAACGCTATCTTTGAGAGGATTCGTTGGGAGTTTGATAACTTCGGTTCAAAAGATGCGTGTAGTTTTAAGTTAAATAATAACTATCGCGCCTTTTACGCAAGAAGATTCATGCGAATGTTTCCACAGCATGAGGGTTTTTTTAGAACCAGAGAGCAGATTAGCAAACAGACCGACAGAACCAATCTAGCTGAATTAACACCAAAAGATTATGAATAAAGAATGGGCTGACAAAGTTAGAAGCCAACGTTATTTAGCAAATGTTCGTGAGCATGGGTGTTTGGTTTGCCAAAGACCTCCACAAGCTCACCATTTAACTCACGCTCAAGGATTGAGGGGCATGAGAAGAACTGGAGATCAATGGGCAGTACCATTATGCCAAGAACATCATTTTAATTTACATGCACATGGCAATGAATCGCAATGGTGGGCATTGCAAGGACTTGATCCTATTGCTTGGGCAAAAAGAAATTGGGAGTATTTTAATGAGAAGTGAGATAGAAAATATGGCTGAACATTTTGAAGCCAAAAAATATGCATACAGACAAACAAAGGACGGTGTTGTGTTATCTTTTGTCTTACATCCAGATGATATTCCCCCTGACATGGCTGTATCTGCAATCGGATCTAGGTACATGGTTGCTTGTGTTCAGATCAATGATCAAGAAGAACCAATGCAAGCCAAAGCAAAAAACGAAGGAGAGAGAGCTTTATCAAGAGCCTGTTTAATTTGCAAAGACACTGATTATCAAAATTGGGTACGTTTAAACGCAGAGACATGGGGAGTTAAGCAATTGGATTTATCTGACGAAGAACTATGCGCTCGTGTTATTCGTTCTGTTTGTCGCATCGGTACGAGATCAGACTTGAAAACTAATGCTTCTGCTCAACAACGTTTAAACTTACATTTAGAAGATTTTTTAAAAAGGAAGTGATATGAGTGATACATGGGGACAAAAGATTAGAAAGCTAAGAAACGAGAAAAAAGAAACGCTTCAATCATTAGGCGATAAAGCCGGTATGTCTAAACATTATCTTTCTTGTTTAGAGAGGGACGTTCATATGCCGAGAATCAATACAGTAGAGAAAGTAATAAATGCACTTGAGCACGACTTAACAATCAAAAAAAGATGAACCAAAAAGATTTATTCAGCTCTTTTGAAAACAAAAAAAGCAATGTTATAGAGAGATATGAAAGTTACAACAAAGAGCATTGTTGGCAGTATGACATTAGACTTAATAATTTAGAGCAAGACTTATTTAATTTTGGTATAAAAAAAGAAGAAGCAAGTTTAATAAAAGTTTCTGATTTTGATTTTGGGTATGTTGCATCAGAAGAAAAAAATAAATGTGCAGAGATTAAGCAATTTATAGAGAGGCATGAATGGTTAGGAAAGATGCCTATGTCGATTACGCACAGATTTACAGCTAGATGGCAGGGGGTTTTAGTTGGTGTCATAGTTATGGCAACACCTAATGCCTTCTCTAATCTTCTTGGAGTTGAGTACAAGAATAAAGAAAAGTTAATAGCGAGAGGCGCTTGCATATCTTGGTCACCAATAAATACAGCTTCTTGGCTTCTCATGCAATCTGTTAAATGGATGGTTAAACATACTGATTTTAGAATATTTACAGCTTATTCTGATCCAGAAGCAAAAGAGCTAGGAACAATATATCAAGCCTGTAATTTTTATTATTTAGGGCAAAGATTTGGTTCTACGAAACAATATCTTGATCCAGATAATCCTAAAAGGGGGTGGTTTGGTGACGTTGGTTTTAACGATAGAAGCCAGATAGTCAGGTACGCAAAGCAATTAGGTATTGAATGGCAAAAAGAATGGTACAAATTTGTGGGTACAAGGAATCAATATAGGAAAGTAGATTGGCAGGCAATTCCAGACGAAACACAAAAGATATTAAAAGATGAAAGGTCTGAGCACAAAAAAAGATGCAAGAGCAGGATTTCAGCAAAAAAACATAAGTATGCTTACATACTAGGTAAGAATAAAAAAGAAACAAAGCAACTAAAGAAACTGTTTGATGAAAATAATAAACGTTTAAACGTCTTTAATTATCCGAAAGAAAGAGGAACTTAATAACATTAAATGATATTGTATAAAAAGAAATGAAAGATAAAACAAGAAAATGCTTAGAATGTAGTAAAGAATACTCAATAAATCGTAGTGTAATTTATTGTTCCAAAAGATGTTCTAACATACATAACACCAAACAAAATCAAAGATTGTATAAAATGAATCTTCAAGATGGATGGAAGCATGGTGACACAAATCATGCCGAAGATTATTCAATACCCACTTATCATATTCCTCATAATATTTTACAAGAAGCAAAGCATTATGTAGATCTTAAAGATGACTTACATATAGTTGAAGATACTTATGAAGTTTTTAAAATAACCCATGAAATTTTAAACGAAACGTGTAGCGTAGAAACTCAAAAAATAAAAAATAGAAGGATAGCTAGAAGAAAAAGAAACCGTACTTTAAAGTCATCTTATTGTTATTAGCTACTAGGTCTATTATTACCTTTATGTCAACCGTGGTGCAGTTGTGTAGCGAAGACGCACCTTTTAATCTTTCTCGTCATCCAATTCACGATAATATTCTATTACTGATAAAGTTTGTCTGATGTATCTTTTTACCTCTGCCATGTTATTTGACAAATTCTCATATCCTTTATTGGACAATCCGTAAAAAGCCTGAGATGGCGCTTCGCCTTTATTCAAATCATCAAGATATTCTTTCATTGTATCCGGTGTTAGAACTTTCCATTCTACCGGCATAGCAACAATTTTATTTGGTAATGGCGGGTGATACATCGGTGCGGGTTTCTCAACAGTTATAATTTCAACAGGCTTAACCTCTGGAGGTGTGAACCTTGAGCCAAGACTTGAGCAACCGCTAGTCAGTATTAGCGTTATCAGTAATAATTTTTTCATCGAATTGATTTGGCTCTGTAAGTGCTTCTAATTCTCTACCTACTTTTGCCGTACCTTTGTTTATTATGCGTTCTATGAGCTTTGGTTTTGCCATAGAGAGCATGTTTAAATCATGTTTAGCGAATGTATTCTTCAATCGGTTCACTTCTAGTTGAGCTTCATTGTTTTTTTCTGTCAAACTTGTGATCTGTTCTTGCGTTTGTTTTTCTTTGTTCAATTGATTAACTATTTGTTGATTTTGTTTTTCGATAGATTTTTCTAATAACAATTGATTATTCATTGATTGTTGTAACTGTGTAGCCAGCATTTCTTTCTCTGCTTCAGATTTATCATAGTAAAGTTTAAACGCTCCCAGCGTTAAAAAAAGAGTCGCTGCAAGGATAATAGAAGGTTTAAACATAGCAACTGGGCCTGCTGCGGGCTTGATGGTATTGTTTAAACATAAAGAATACCACTGGAGCACATAATGCTCCTATTGGTAAATAGACTACTATCATCAAGATTGTTTATTAACATTTCCATCTTCTTCGTGCTTGTCTTATTCTTGAGTTAGGATCATTTCTAGTTTTTGCCGAACTTTTTTTAAGTTGTCCTGCTGACCTAGCGCAGTAAGACTTCCTACGTTTTGCGGCTTTGCTTCCCTTTTTAACTTTACCTGTAACAGCAGTTTTTAACTTAGAAGTAGGATTTGCTTTGCGATAGGCGGCTACTCCTTTCTTAGTCATGCCTGCACCAGACTTAGTAGGACGATAATTAGCACCCTTACCTTTGGTAGTCTTGCGTATAGGGTTTTCTTTTCTTTTAGCCATTAGCGTTTCTTCCCTTTGTGTAGCCCGTGTTTAGCGTGTTGCTTACCTTTTCTAGTAGCCTCTCGTTTCTTTTTATTGGCTGCTGCTAGTTTTTTTCTACCTGCGGGAGTTGATTTTAGATTTTTTATGGTAGCTGAAGGAGCATAGACTTCACCGGTCTTTGAAGATTTCTTGCCACTAGGGGTTCTCCACTTCTGCTTTGTCCATTTCTTTAGAGACTTCTGAGATTTCTTGAGAGCCACTACTTCCTGCCTCGCGCCTTCGCTTGTGCTTTTTTAGATAAATCTTTTAAATGAAATAGCTTTACGCTTGTTTTAGTGTGTGTTTTATTACTGTGCAACGATCCATCAGGCATTTTATGAGTGCTACCCTTATGTTCGCTCCCATTTCTTTTGTAATGTTTAACACCTTTCATTTGTATCCTCCGCCTGCTTTTTTATATTTATTAGCTAGTAACTGCGCTTTTCGAGCAGACCATTGACCTGCTTTACCACCTTTAGTACCTGCTTTGATCCTATTAAAAAGATTTTTACGCATAGTAGGTTTAGTGTAGTTACCTGCTTTATTTACTGTAGATTTTTTCTTTTTCTTAACTGCCATATAAACACTCTATTTTCGTTTAAACGATCTGTTTTTAGATTTAGAAACTACCCGTAGGTTTTTTTTGTTATTGTTTCTAGGGTTACGATCTTTATGATCTACGTCTTTACCGTCACCTTTTTTGACTCTGCCAGATTTTGTCAAACCTCTACGAGCTTTATTTCTTCCGGCACGATCTTTCTTTTGTTCTTTAGTGCCCTGATAATTGTCGTATTCTTTTCTGTAATTTCTCATAATATAAAGTATACACTATTTATTTTCTGTTTAAACACTTGCAGCCCAAGTATAAACCCTCAGAGGTTTAGATTTTCCTTTTACTTCTATAGGATCTAACTCTTTTAGATCATAGCAAGAGGATTTAGCTGTCTCTTCTCCTATCAATGTACCTACACCGGCTACTTTTGTGCTTGATTCTAGTCTTGCCGCGACATTACAAGGATCACCTATCAAACTGAACGCAAATCTATCGGTTGCTCCAAAGTTTCCTGCTATACACACACCAGAGTTAACACCTATACCTATAGCAATCTCAGGTATGCCCTCCTGTTTAAACTTCTTATTCAACTCAATAATATTACTTTCAATCTCTTTAGCGGCTTGCAAGGCTAAATTTCGATGATCAGGTTGAGGAATAATAGTATTCCAATGAAACATACCTGCATCTCCAATAAATTTGTCAGTACAGCCAAAGAATTTGTTAGCCGCTTTTACCTGTACGTCCAGTACATTATTCATAATATACGTCACCATCTCCGGTTCTACTGACTCTGAAAGGCTAGTAAAGCCTCGTAAGTCTGTAAAGATGATTGAACAATCAACTCTGTTGCCGTTAATCTTACACAACTCAGGGTTATCTTGTAATTTCTTGACCATACGAGGATCAAGATATTTGCCGAATTGTTTTTTTACTAACTGCCTTAGTTTGTATTGCTCTCTAAATCTTAGGTAAAAAGCCGTAGCTCCGGTTATAAACTGACAGATCAATGTCCACGTTACGTCAATCAGCAAACCTTTCTGTATTAAATAGAACCCTAGA
>TARA_R110000850_G_scaffold25026_9_pt1 | contig 19364 bp, 15 predicted proteins | sample TARA_R110000850 | Tara Oceans TARA_R110000850 (sample SAMEA4397586) | marine metagenome | biome: Polar Biome; feature: [SRF] surface water layer (ENVO:00010504); material: water (ENVO:00002006), including particulate matter (ENVO:01000060) such as... | depth 5 m | reverse complement strand
CTACATAATTAACCTTCTCTATTCATGACAGCTAATCATAAAAAATTCAAAACCGTTTTTCTGCTCGCTTAAGCCTTGATTAAAGCCAGCCGACACATATAAAAAGCCATCATTTGCTACAAGCTGTTTAAGCTTATTTACACTATCAGAAAAGTCATCCATAAAATTAGTCTCGGAGTTTTCAAGCAACTTTTTATGCCCAAATAAAGCCTTTGGTGTGTACTGATTTGATTTAACAAATTCAGTTAACGTATCTTGATTAGAAAAGGTTTTAAAACCATGTTTACACTCGGCTAAAAATGCTAATAAATCCGCAAAGTCAACTTCAACAAATGTTGACTCTTCCATTACCCGAATAAAGGTTAAAATTAAATCATTTGAAAAAGTATCACCAAACTGACTTTTAATTGAATCTGCTATGTCATTTTTAACTTCAAGCGGGAACGCTTTATAACTTTTCATACTAAACTCCTTTTATTTATATATTTAACTTATGGCTTTAAATAAACCATGTATTTAATCGCTAAATTTTTAATTGCTTATAAATGCATTTTTAAAGTGTTGAATAGGCTACCTCAAACCACAGCATTATGCCTTAGATTTATTTGTAAATAAGATTGATTAATAAATGCGTTTTTGTTTGCAATAATACGCTAGGTATTTATCAATAGAGAAATGTATATCAATACCTTACATGAAAAGTGAAGCCAATTTGACAAGCTTCTTGAAGGGAGTTATCTTACCAATTAGTATTATAAAATTACCAATTAACTTACGATTACAAAGTAGGCGTAAAGTAGCCTTATTAATTTTCTATTGTGGCAACATTATGAATTTACAACAATTTAAATCAGAGGATATGAAAATGAAAAGGCGCAGACGTTTTTGGACAATTGTTGAAAAATTAGAAGCCGCGATAGCTCAAGGTATTTATCCTGTAGGTACACGGTTACCAGCAGAGCGTGAGTTAGCCGAAATTCATCAAGTAAGCCGCCCAACTATACGCGAGGCAATTATTGCACTTGAAGTTAGAGAGCGCGTTGAAGTAAAAACGGGATCTGGTGTTTTTGTTACTGACACTAAAAAGTCAGAAAGCTTCGCTAAACCAATTAGTGCATTTGAGCTAACTCAAGCCCGTGCTTTGGTTGAAGCAGAGGCTGCAGCACTGTCTGCCGCAACGATACAAAGTGAAGAGTTAGCGTTGTTAAAACAAACACTTGATGACATGCGTATTGCTGAAACCGCGAATGCAGCCGATCAACGTTTTCATGAAATTATCGCGCAATCAACCCGTAATAACGCTATTGTTTTAACAATTAATAATCTTTGGAAGTTGAGATTAACCGAACCTGAAATTATCTCGGCTCATGAAGATGTTTGTTCGCAAAGTAACGAGCAACGAATACAAGAACACACTGCTATATACGAAGCAATTGCATCGCATGACTCATCAGCAGCAAGAAAAGCAATGCATAACCACTTTAACCGATTAATTAACGCATTATTTGCAGCGAGTGAAGCTAAAGCGCTTGAAGAGATAAAACGTAAAACAGATGAAACCCGTGGATTGTATTCTATTACCCATTTAACCCACTAAGTTAGTGTGTTCACCAAATAAAAAAGGCTCTAAATTAGAGCCTTTTTTGTGTTAGTTGCTTTAATTTAGAACTTAAAGCTCATACCCAAGAATAAGCGTGGGCCGTAGTCATTCACTTCACCTAAGTTCCCCTCAACAAAGAAGTCTTGTGATTTAGGTGCACTAAATAAGTTAATTGCCTCTGCTTTAATTCTAATGTGCTCATTAATTTTATAAGATGCGCGCATTTCCCACACCCCTACCCCGTCTACATAACGTAAGCGAGTACCATTAGATGTGTAAGGTTGGAAGTATTCGCTACGGTATTTGTAAATAACCGCGGTATCAAATCCACCAATTTGGTAGTACAACTGGCTACTAAATACATGCTTAGAAAAGCCAGGTACTGAAGCTGGTGGAATAATACCTGCTTGCAGTTGAGTTGAATTTCCATCTACATCAGTTTCATACGTGTCGCCGTATAAACTATCTTGGAACTCAAAATCAGTGTCGGCAAAGTTATAACCAAACTTCATACCAATTCCGTTATCCCAGCGATATGAAAATGAGGCTTCAAGGCCTAATATTTCGCTATCTTCGTCAGAGGTAACAGAGTTAGTAATGGGTAAAGATACTGTTTCACCGCCCACAATAAAGTCTTCAATAACTGTTTGCTGTTGAAAACCGCCTTGGAACTGTTTGTAGTAAAGGCTTAACGCAAAAATCGAGTCTTCATTTGGGTACCATTCAAAAGCGGCATCGTAGTTCCACGACATAAGTGGTTGAGTATTTGGGTTACCAGAACCATTTACGCCTACTAGTAAATCACTAATTGATGTTGCAGTACCTTCTTTATCTTCTTCAAATGTACGGCTGTAACCTAAATTTGATGGATCAGCACGCGACATACCACGGTATATACCCGCGCGAAGTAAAATATCTTCACTGTAATCAATAACTAAGTTAAAGCTTGGTAAGTATTTAGTGTAATCACCACCACTTTGTATTCTATCTAATGAGCCTGAACTTGATTCAACAAGAGAAAGCACACCTGTGTCACTTGTTACTATATCAAAGCTATTTCTAAAACCAATCGACGTAACTTCTGTATCTACAATACGAAGACCAAAGTTACCGCGAATAAACTTACCAAACATTTCAGTATCATAATTAGCCATTAAATATACTGATGTTGTTTTTTCGGTTACATCTATTGTACCTGTATTTTCGTACTCAACATCGGGGTAAGCAAACTGCCCGTCTACGTTAGAGCCGGCAACTGCTTGAGAAAAACAAACGTTATCGTAGGTTGCCCATGATGAGCCTGTACCACTGCCTATTGCATTACCATCAGCATCTATATTGGTTACAATATTGCCATCAGATACGCCTGATAAAAAACCTGATTCAGGGAAGTCGATTTGACATCCTTGTAGCACATTAAGCGCATCTGTGCCTGAATCTAACGTAAATTCGTTTCTTGAACCATTACCTTGGCTGCCACCAAATTGCACAAAGCTCAATTCAGATGTTCTAATGCCGCCCTTAATACTAGTAAAAACATTACCCTCGAGTAAGTAATCAAAATCTAGTCGAGCTGACATAACTTCGTTCTCACGAACGTTTTCACGATCTAAACGTGTTCTTAAGCTATCTGTAAAGTTTGAAATATCGGTAACATCAAAGTCTGTTAACGTAAAGTGAGGTATTTCTGTGCCCATATCCCAGGTAAAGAATTTTTGGCCTGAAGTCCTACCGCGGTTAGATATTTGCAGCTCTTCTCGTTCAGTTTTTGAATAGGCTAAATCTAAGTCAACTGTTAATCTATCGGTAACAGTATGTTCAATGTTTATGCCGTAGCCTTGGTAGTTTTCTTCACGAGAAAATTGCTCACCCGCCGACTCTATGCGCTCTTCACCTTCCCAATGCAAAATACCACCTACATCATTGGTAACCAATGTAGGGCCTGTTATACCTGGTGTAGCACGTTTTTGTAAAAAGATTAGATCGTGGCGCGCTTCTTGTTGTGTTCTATCTGATATTTGCGTATCAATGTTAATATCCCACGCAGCTGATGGCTGGTACTGCAATGCAAAAAACACCGCATCACGCTCATCAGACGTTTCATTTTGACGAAAGCTGCGGCTACTGCCAGTCCAAGCATATGGAGTACCGTCACTTTCTGCTTTACCAGTTTGCGAGTCTATTTTGGTTTGATAACCTTGGTTTTTTAATTTATCGCCCGCTACTTGGTCTTCACAGTCGCCAGCTTTACTGCGATAAAATCCCTCATTGGTATTGTTAGGATCGTTTATACAAGCCCATAATGATGAACCCGATGGGCTAGAGCTTCTATATTCAGCTTCTGGTTGGCTAATATCTTGGCGCTGTACACCAAATGACACACCAACGGCTTGCCCATTGTCAAATTCAAACTGATCTACATAACTAAACGTACCGCGATAGCCCATATCACTTTGTAATGAGTTATCTACGTTACCTTCATCTGGGTTGTAATTTAATTTAACTTCGCCAGATATACTTTGCTTACCAAAATCGAGCGGAGTAATGGTTTCAAGTGCAATTACACCTGCTACCCCACCTTCTATCATTGATGCGTCTTGGGTTTTATATATGGCTACTTTTTTTACCAGCTCAGATGGAAACTGTGAAAAGTTAACTGAGCGATCACCACTACCATTAGTCGCTTCACGGCCATTAATATGTGTTGCACTTAAGAAAGGACCAAGACCACGAATAGTTATTTCTGTTGCACCGCCATTTTCACGATGAGAGGCAGCGCCAGTAATAGATTCAAGTGCTTCACCGATAGATAACGCCGGTAAATCACCAATGTCTTCTGATGAAAGGCCATCGACCACAGTAGTTGATTCGCGTTTAATTGCTATTTGGTCTTGTATAGTTCTACGAGTACCTGTAACACTAATAACTTCAACGTCTTCTTTTTCTTGAGTGTTTTCAACGGCTTCCTGTCCATTTGCGGAAAAAACAAATGAGCCTAATACACCTGTAATAACGCTGTTTTTAATTAATTTAGCTACTGGGCTAAGTTTAAATCGATTACGAACTTGTTTGTACGCTTCAACATTATTTATATGTTTTTTGTTCAACGCCATTACAAATTCTCCTTTCTAGTTGTGTGTGAAGTGTGTTGCTAGCCGTTTATTTGTGTAAATGAACTAAGGCAGCTATTTTTTGTTAAAGGACTTTTATTACTGCGTTTATTATTAGGTGTGGTTTTTTCTTTAACGCTGAAAATTTGTAAATCAATTTTTCACGCTACAAACCCACTTACATTACCAAATAAAAACCTATACATTACCAATTTGTATAAATAAAACCCTTCGCTGTTAACCAGCTTGGTCATATAACCATAATAAAATAACTTTTGCCACTAAAAACAATCAAAAAAAGAACAATTAATTCACAAAAGAATAACGAAACAAGCTTGAAACGCCCACAAACAACTTACCAACAACGACTTCTTGTTATTACCAATTTATTACCCTGTCTTGGTATTTACTTGAGGCTATTAATTTAAGTAAGGCTTTTAAGTGTGATTTATTAAGGTATGAGTAATTAAGGAGTAATAAGGAGGAGCAAAAAATAAAATTAACGCGAGTTTACCCTCTAATGGGCTCGATAACTGCTTATGCGTTATTTTAGCCTTACACCCATACAAGAGCCGAGTAAGCCGACTCAAGTAAACTTGGGGTAATGCGCGCTACCTACATCTATGTGGGTAACGCACAAAAGAGCAACCAAATAGCGTGTATTGGCCTTAACACATCGCTACACGTTTTATATACACTAATATTTAGCATTACTGTTATAAACAGTGCTATTAAAATATTCAGCTGGCGCTATAGATCCTAAAACAACAGGCACTCGCTGGTGCAAGTTAGTCGGGGCTATATCTAATATTCGGGCCCCTTTTGAAGTGGCTTTACCGCCGGCATTTTCTACTAATAAGGCTAATGGGTTTGCTTCATAGAGGAGTCTTATTTTTCCATTTTCATTACCAGCGCGGTTATCTTGTGGATATAAAAATAACCCGCCACGGCATAAAATACGATGTACATCTCCCACCATAGCAGCGTTCCAACGCACTGAGCTTTTATCAAAGCTTTTACATGTATACAGCAACTTGTCAAAATATACCTGTGTAGGCTCATCCCAATAGCGATAGTTAGCCATATTTACGGCAAACTCACTGCTTTGCTCTGGCACACTAAGCTGATTATTTGTTAGTAAGTAACCGCCGTGTGTAGAGTCTAATGTATAACACCGTGTAGGGCCGCCAGTACTCATTACAAGTAATGACGAGGGGCCGTAAAGCACATAGCCCGCGCAAACTTGGTTTGCACCTAATTGGTTAAATTGCTCATCGCTATCATAGGGCACATCATCTCGGGCTAAATAAATAGTAAAAATAGTGCCTATTTGGCCATTTACATCTATGTTAGAAGAGCCGTCAAGTGGGTCAAATGCCACTATAAACTTACCCTCTGGGTTGGCTCCTACCGCGTGATCTTCTTCTTCTGACGCTACAGTTCTCACTGAGCTGTCCTCTAGCAAAATATCTTTAAGTAGTTGATTGGCTATTACATCAAGCTTTTTTTGCACTTCACCTTGAATGTTTTCATTTAAGGTTGAACCCAAAACACCGGCTAATTCACCTTGGCTTACTCTAAAAGCAATTTCTTTGCTGGTCGCTAAAATTGTGCGAATAAGTAAAATAAGGTCGGTTTGTACGCCATCTTCTTTTAATACTGTATTTAGTCTTTTCATGCGCTATACCTATTTACACAATTTAGATCGTTAAAACACTGAACAAGCCTTGCAACCATACTTTGCTCTGAATGGCGAAGCCATACGCGTGGATCATAGTATTTTTTATTGGGTTTATCGTCCCCATCTGGGTTACCAATTTGGCCTTGTAAGTACGCTTGCTTGCTAGTGTAATAATCTAAAATACCGGTCCAACACGCCCATTGGGTGTCGGTATCAATATTCATTTTAACTACGCCATAGGTTAAAGACTCAACAATTTTGTCGTACTCTGAGCCACTACCACCATGAAATACAAAGTTAATTGAGTTAGGGGGTAAATTAAATTTATTTGATACGTAAGCTTGTGAGTCTTTTAAAATGGTTGGTGTAAGTACCACGTTACCCGGCTTATAAACACCATGAACGTTGCCAAAAGACGCCGCAATAATAAAGTTAGGGCTTATTTTGCTTAATCGCTCATACGCGTAAGCAACATCTTCAGGTTGCGTATACAGTGCAGAACTGTCTAGGTGAGAGTTATCAACACCATCTTCTTCGCCACCGGTACAACCAAGTTCAATTTCAAGCGTCATCCCTATTTTGCTCATGCGCGCTAAATAACGCGCACATATCTCGATATTTTCTTCTAAAGGTTCTTCAGATAAATCTATCATATGCGAGCTAAAAAGTGGTTTGCCCGTTAACTCAAAGTGCTGTTCACCTGCATCGAGCAAACCATCTATCCAAGGTAGTAACTTTTTAGCAGCATGATCTGTATGTAGCATTACGGGGATTTCATAATGCGCAGCAACTGTATGTACATATTTAGCCGCACTAACTGCGCCAAGTACTGCAGATTGTTGCTCAGGTAATACCAAACTTTTACCACAAAAAAATTGTGCGCCGCCATTAGAAAGCTGAATAATAACAGGCGAGTTCATTTTTTTTGCAGCTTCAAGCGTTGCATTAATAGACGTTGTACTAACAACATTTACCGCAGGTAAAGCATACTGATTAGCACGTGCATGTTCGTATACAATTCTTACATCGTCGCCAACTACTACACCTGGCAATATTGCCGGGGCTAAATCTTTCATTGTTTGTTCCTTAGTACTTTAATGCTTGAATACACGAGTCAGTAATTGCTTGCCAGTTTTCTTGTGCAACCCACTCTTTATTTGCGATCCAAGTACCACCCACAGCAAATACATTATTTAAAGATAAGTAATCCATTTTATTTTGCTCGCTTACGCCACCTGTGGGGCAAAAGCTAGCGGCTCTAAATACTGACGATACAGCCGATACGAATGGTGCACCACCAGCGAGCGATGCAGGGAATAATTTTTGTTCTTCAAAACCGTACTCAAGCGCCATTAAAATGTCACCCGTGTTAGACACACCAGGAAGTACCGGCACATTGCATTTTGTTAGCGCGGCTAATAATTGCGGAGACACTGCTGGCGTAACAATAAAGTCGGCACCCGCTGCGAGTGCTTGCTCTAAAATGTCAGTATTTATTACTGTACCAGCACCTACTTTTAGCGCTGGCACCTGCTTTTTAATAGCTTTTAATGCATCTAACGATGCATCAGTTCTAAGTACTACTTCAACCAAAGTAAGGCCAGCATTAGCCATAGCTTGAGCTATTTTAACGCCTTGCTCTGGTGTGTCGGCTTGAATTATAGGCAATAATGTTTGCCCTGACATAAGTTCAGAAAAGCGAATCATAACCTTGTTCCTTTATTAAAGATAATGCGGCCGAACTGATGCGGCCTTTAAATTTAGTTAAATACCGGCTTCAGCCATTGCTAACTGAAATATATCTTTTGGCACAATAGCCCCAGGTTGTTGTATAACTGCACCGGCGGCTTTTGCAGCAAGTTGTACTGCGTTTTCAATAGTTAGCCCCGATAAACGCGCACCTAAATATACACCGTTAAAAGCATCACCCGCGGAGGTTGTATCAACAACATTTTTAACCGGTATAATAGTATGGCTTTGAAGCGTATTGTCGTGTTTTGTCACAACTGATGCTGGACCATTTTTAACAACAATTTCTTCAATTTTATATTTTTGTAAGTATTCAATAACCGCATCTACGCTATGCACATTATAAAGCGTGGTTAAATCTTCAACGCCTGGCAGGGTAATGTCTGCAACAGAAAACGCTAAATGATACTGCGCTTTCGTCTCCTCTGTGTTTTTCCATAAACGCGCTCTGTAATTGGGATCAAATACTATTTTTACTCCGGCATTTTTGAGCTGCGTTACAATTTGCCAAAAGCGCTCACGCGCTCCTTCTTCTATTACAGCGAGTGAAATACCCGAAAAGAAAAACATATCACCTTGTGAAAGTTGCTCAACAAGATCGGGAGTTAAAAAATCAACAATCTTTTTAGCGGCAGCATCACTGCGCCAATAAATAAAGCTACGCTCGCCATGCTCATCCGTTTCTATGTAATACATGCCCGGTACTTTGGTATCGTGAGCAAATACAAACTGAGTGTCTAACTGTTCGCTTTCAAAGCGTTCAAGCATTTTTTTACTTAAGTTATCTTGGCCTAAAGCGGTTACAACAGAGGTCGAAATTTGCGCAAAGCTACGCTTTAAATAAACGGCAGAATTATAAACATCACCTGCAAATGATTGGTGCAGTGTTGCCTCACTCATAGCTCTAAGCTCGACCATGCATTCACCAAGAAAGTAAATATTTTTCATTTTGGAAGTTATCCTATGTAGTTAACTGCTATGCGCTTTATAAAACACAGTGACATAGCAGTTAGTATCGAGATTATTGAGGCTTTTTAAGAGGTTCTATTTTTGGAATAAGGATCCAAACAGCAGCCATTGCAATAATTGCTAATGAGGCACCAATAATAAATGCTGGCGCATAATTACCATCGGCAGTAAGTATAGGAACCAAAGATGTAAGGCCTACAGCACCTAACTTTGCCGCCATACCAGAGAAACCTGATAGTGTGCCCACAGCCTTTTTACCCAGTAAGTCACTCGGTAATGTTTGTACGTTACCAATGGCTGTTTGAAAACCAAATAAAATAACCGCCATAATAAGTACCGCTGTTACTGGGCCACCTGGGTTAGCCATTGCAAGCAGTGCCGGTAGCATAATTAAACAGCCCAATGTTATGGTAAGTTTACGTGTTTTATCGGTATTCCAACCAGATTTGAGCCTGTTTTGCGCTAACAAGCCACCAAACCATGCACCAAACATAGCACCAACATAAGGCACCCATCCGTATATACCAATAGATTTAACATCCATGCCATACACTTCGTTTAGATAAATAGGGATCCAAAAAACAAACAGCCACCAAATAGGATCAATCGCTGCCGAGGCAATAATTACGCCCCAACTTTGCTTACGACACAACAGCTCTGCGGTAGAAGGGTTGTATTCTTCTTCCTCTTCGTCTGTTACATCGCCATTATCATCAACACGTCTTTGGCCGGTTAAAATATACTCACGTTCTTGAGCTGTAAGCCAAGGGTGAGAGCTAGGCGGCGCTTTAACTAAAATTAACCACGGCACTAACCAAAGAAAACCTAAAACACCAATAGCAACAAACACCATTTGCCAGCTAAAGTAAATTGTTAAATAGGCAATTAAAGGGATGGCAATAATACCGCCAATTGCCGCGCCAGAATTAAAAATACCCTGTGCTAAAGCACGTTCTTTAGTCGGAAACCATTCAGCGTTACCTTTAGCAGCACCTGGCCAGTTACCTGCTTCGGCCACACCTAAAATAGCGCGGAAAAAGCTAAAACTAAGTACACCTTGAGCAAATGCATGTGCAATTGTTGCAAGCGACCAAACACCAATTGATAAAACAAAGCCGAGTCGTGTGCCTACCCAGTCAAATATTTTACCAAATATGGCTTGGCCAAAAGCATAAGAAAACACAAACACAATAGAGATATTAGCGTATATTTGTTTACGCTCTAATGCCGATTCATCCGGGAATAAATCCTCAACTATGTCTGGCCAAAGTACACTCAGTGCCTGGCGATCGATATAATTGATAATAGTGGCAAGCGCAATTAGCGCGATAACCCACCAACGTAAGCCTTTAAGTTGCATAATTATTCCTCAATAAAGTCTTCACGAGCTGGGCTAAAGGTATCAATTAAAATACCACCCGTTGGGCAGGTTGCGCCATGATCAGCAAAAGGAGGTATTAAACAACTATCACCGGGCTTTAATATTTTAGTCACGCCATCAATATTAAAATGAAACTCACCTTCAACAACATAAGTAACTTGGGAGTGCCTATGCGCATGGTTATAGCCAATAGCCCCTTTTTCGAACCAAATTTTAACGGCCATTAGTTCTTCGTTATAACCCAGCATTTGACGCTTTAAGCCATTACCTAAGTCTTCAATTTCAGTTTCGTTGCCAAATGAAAAGTGTGCACTTTGCTTTTGCATCCTGTTTACTCCTGGTTATTGTTCATCGCATAAACGCCCAGTCGGCTATTTAAGGTGAATACTTTATTTTGAAATTTAAATGTATTTTTTATTGTATTTTGCGCTTTATTTATAGCCACTAAATACGATTTACCTTTAATACTCAGTTGTACAAGTACTAAGTCATCTTGCTCGGTAAATTTAAGTGCCGACACTCGACTAACCGCTTCTAATGTATATTCTTTACTTGGGTTGTATTCACCATGGGGTTCTAATACCGATATAAACGTATGCTGCTTTTGCGCGTTTACACGGCGAATAAAACCGTTTTCATTGCGTAAATTAAATTGCGGATCGTTTGCACCAATTTGAGTAAACAAAAACGTCTCGTCACCCTTCACCAAACTGGTTTGCGTATAAAAGCGACCGTTATCGTTAAGCCAAGTTACTTTAGCTAAGCCACTTTGTGGTTGTGCCTGCCCTTTTAGCCATAAGTGCTGATAACCATTTTTAGACCCAAGTGCAGCAAGCTGAGTTGTACTGGCTTTTAATTCAAAGCTGGTATCAATAAGCTGACCTTTGTAATGCAGTGGTAAATCAAATTGATGCGCGTTATCGGCAGTAACATTAAATACATCCAGTGCAATGCTGCTTTTAAGCTCTGGTAAATTAATTAATGCCAAGGTGCGCTCAAGTTCAACACCTTTGTACGCGGTGCTTATTTCACCACTTGATACTGTGCCAAACTCATTGGTTTCAAAAAAGTTTAGTGTAGGATGATTGTTATTACCCACATCTACATTGGCATTAAAGTGTGTGGTTTCGTCAACCACAACAGTATTGTGTGCAACCGTATGCTTGGCATAGGTTTCGTTTTCAGGTAAGTAGCGCCCGCCGTATTTGGCCTCTACATTTAAAAAACGAGCGGCGCCATAATCAGATACAATTTCGTTACCGTGGTCATAAAACTGCCACGTTAACTTATCAAAATGACCGTGGCCTAAACCTTGTGCTGCTGGCTTAAACAATAAAGCCTGATCGCCCCCTACTTGGGTACGCATAACCACTAAAGCACCTTGCTTACCGTCATTACCATCACCAAAAGCAACCGATTTAAACGAATAAGGTTTTGCCATATCGCTATCGAGTGCTTGTGCTACTTTTAAGCCATCGCCAGAGAGAATTATTTGCTCTTGTTGTTTAGCAATATCTAAATAACCCGCGTCGTTTGTTAAGCCATAAGCAGTAGTAACACCATGCACCAGCTCAATGGTATCTATACCTTTGCTTTTTATTGCATCGTTAATTGGGAAAAACAAACCGTTGTAGCTAAGTTGAATAGTGGTATCAATCGCTTTTAATAAAATACCATCGCGGTATTCAAATATTTTTCTTTGTGGTTCGTTGTTTTCAATTGCCTTCGCAAACGTTACAAACGGCAGTAGTGCAAAGCGTTGATAGTAAGGACCTTCGTTGTAGTAACCTTGTGGCGAAAACAGCATTTCTAACTGCTTAATAAAGCCGCCTTTACCCGACTTTTCTAAATCGTATAACGATTTTTCTACCCACTCTGGCTCACCCAGCACATAGCCTGCCATACCTACACCCGCAGTTGCCCACGTACCATGGTTATGTACTTTATTAAATGTTGATGGTTGGCCTACCGATGTAAATAATGAAACCGGGCGTAATAAATCGTTCTCTATTGTTTTAATATTTGCAGCATTTAACGAATCATAAACGAGATCGTATGCTTGTATTGTGTACACAAGCCACATTGCTTCGTTAAGGCTTTGCCAAAAAAACTTACCAGGGTTTTGAGAGTCAACCTTACGCTTTGGGTGTACATCCAATGTTGGATATAATTTGGCGTAATCAAGTAGCATATCGCGCACATAATTGGCGTATTTAACGTCTTGGCTTAGCTGATAAATAATGCCTGCGTTGTACATAAGTTGGTAATTTTTTTTATGGCGTTCATGTGTATAACCACCACCACCATCTTTAGGTACAGGCACTGTAATAGGGTGTGCTATTTGCTCATCTACTTGCGCTTTTAACAGCTCAAACGCAGTGGCAAACTTGCCACTGCTATTACTGCTAATTGCTTGGCGCATATGCTTAACATCATCTGTAGTAATTACCAAGTTTGGGTGCGCGGCATGCGCACCCAATGATAAAAACAAGGCAGATACCGCTATAGCAACTGTTTTAAAACGTGTTTGGCATTTTAATAAATACATAATATTAATCTGCCTTATTATTTAAAACGTTATTATTTTTTAACACCGCCGTGTGAGGGCCATTAACTATTAGCTCTTTAACATTAGGTGTTTTTGTGGCATTAAATGTATTGTTTGAAATCTCAGTTTTTGGCTCCCCTACCGTATGCTCAACAACAATTGGGGCCGATTTAACAAATTCATTTTCTTTAATATTTGTTACCTGAACACCATGCACATAAATGCTTGCTTGTGCTTTATTACGCGCCCCAAAACCAACATTCTTAAGCGTGTTATTAATCACTTCTAAATGAGGGCCAAATGTACTTTCGTCTGTACCACCTCGATAAAGCTTAATTAGGCTGCCTTCTACATCATTAAAGGTATTGTTATTAACCGTTACGTATTCAGCGTTATAAACACCTAAATCTTCAATTTCAGTATTTAAGCGTAAAATATCCCCTGTCACATTTGTAAAGCTATTACCTGTTAGAATAATTTCATCAGCCATAGCGCCTTTTCCGGTAACAAAAAAGTGGAATGAATGGTTAATATCTAAAGCAATTAATTTTGAATTGGTCATTACAAAGCGATAGTTATCAAGCATGCCCCACTTTTGCGTACGCAAAATGCTATTATCAATAGCATCTGGTGCATATTCACCAGAAATAAGTAGCCCTTCTAGTTTTAAGTTACCGCCATCGTGTATTTCAAATAAGGTAGAGCGTTGAAAGGTAAGTTTTGATTTACCGCTTTGCTTCGCTTTAATGGTCAAGGTTTTATTAATTTCAACAAGCTTAGACACATCATATTGCCCTGGTGCAAGTTCAAGCACATCACCCGACTGTGCATTATCAATAGCATTTAATAACGCACTAGCACTGGCTTTAACAACATGCGTTTTACCTGAGTCAAACTCAACTATTGCTGGTACTTTTGCATACCAACTAACACCGGTGTCTTCTTTTTTAAGTACTTTTAGGTCGCGCTTTGCACCCACATTTACACTTTTAGATGAAGGGTAAAGTAAACCGTTACTTGCTTTTTCAAGTGTAATACTTTGCTGTTTTACACCATATTCAAGCTCAGAGAGCACTTTAGTATTTGCTATATTGTTACTTAATACTAACCCGCTAACATCATCAAATGTCGAAAATGGTTGCTTAGCGTCTTGATTAATAATTAAATTATTGTTCATTACACTATTTTTTGGTACAGCACTGCGCTCAGCATCGCTACCTGCAGCAAGTTGAATATGACTAACATTTACAAATGTATTGTTTTCAATTGTTGCGTTTTCAACTTGGTGATAACGATTAATAGATGAGTTTGGCACACCGTTCATAACCGTAAAACCACTACCAAAACGATAGCCGGTTAACCCTTGTAGGTAGTTATTTCTAATAATTTGATCTTTATTAATAACGCGAATGCCACCTGTGTGGTCAACGTAAGCGCAAAACTAAGCAGTGCGCTTAGCTATACTCGATGCTTAACTGCACATTCCACGGCATTAAGGTTGAGAAATCGCCATCATCATGACAGTGATTTGGCAGGGTTTTAAATAAGTGCAAAAAGTAATAATAGGGATTAATATCATTAGCCCGACACGTCATCACAATACTATAAAGATTCGCACTCGCCGTTGCTCCATTCACTGATTTTGAAAAAATCCAATTTTTTCTTCCCGTTGTAAACGGCCGGATATCCCGTTCTGTAATATTATTATCAATACCCAAATGACCATCATCGACATAACGAATTAACTTGTGCCATTGGTTGAGGTTGTATTTTATGGCTTTGCCAATGTAGCTGTTATTGATGACTTTATCATTCGCTTCATCAAGCCATTCTTTGAATTTCGTTAATATAGGCAGTGCTTTTTCTTGCCTTAATTGATAGCGCTCTAGGGGTGATAGTTTTTTGTTTTTCGCTTGCGTTTCCAGCGCATATAATCGACTGATAAAGCTGATGGCCTGATTGGCTCGGCCTTTATTTTTCGATTCAGCTTTTAAGGCATCATTATATTTACGTCGAGCGTGCGCCCAGCAGCCGACAGGCGTAATACCCTCTATGCCATCATAAACACTGTAACCATCACATTGTAAATAACCTTCGTAGCCGGATAGAAATTCTTCTGCGCAAGCACGACTTCGACCCGCTTGATAATCATAAATGACCACCGGTTGTTCGCTAACTTCATTGCTGCGGTACACCCACATATAGGATTTACTGCTTGCTGATTTGTCCGGCTCATCAAGCACTTGCACATACGTTTCATCGGCGCATAAGCTATGTTCATTCAGCAAATGTCTTTGCATTGCTTCAACTAGCGGTTTAATAATGACGCCGGCCTTAATACACCAATTCGCTAATGTGCCTCGTGATATCGCTAGGCCGCCACGCTCAAAGATATCGACTTGTCGATAAAGCGGTAGTGCATCGCAGTATTTGGCCGTAACTACCGCGGCTAAGGCTTCGGGGCTGGCAATACTACCAGGAATAGGTTGTGTTGGTTTGGACGCGGTAATGATTTTACTGCTGACTTCATTATGCTCACAATGACGGCACGCATATTTGAATTGTTTGTGTTTGATGACGCTAATTTTGGCAGGAATTATTTTTATCTGCTCGCTGTCTTCACTACCACTGTGATGCATTTCACCGCCACAGCAGGGACAGTCTAGCTCGCTTAACGTGTGCTCTACTTCTTCACGCTCAAAGTGCTCAGCCAATACCTGTTTGCCTTTTTTATGATGCTTAGGCTCGGCTTTAGGTTTGTGTTGCTCGGCTTCATTAAACGTTCCGCGTGGGGCTTTTTCACTTTTCTTGCCGTACTTTTGTGATTTGCTCAGCTTAAGCTCGGCAAGTAAATGGTCAATGCGCGTCTGCATTTCAGCTTTATCTTCAATAAGCGATTGCTTATCTTTAAGCAATGCTTGTTTATCTTCATTCCATGTTTTTTTATCTTCTTCTAACGAGTGCACTTGTGCTTGCAGTGCTTCAAGTTGTGCCTGTAATTTTTCAAGTTCGATAGTAGAAGACATTTTTGGTGTGTGTGGTTAATCGTATGCACAGCATGACATACTGGCAAGATCGTACAAGCCCCCCAAAACGATCACAATGTTTACACCACGGTTAATCCCGCTAAAGCTTTATGCCTTGTTTCATTATTGACGGGTAAACCCGATAATAGCCATTGTAACTGACGCGCTTCAATGCTCATGGCATTAGGACACTCACCATTTTGTGGCCATTGAAATCGACCTTGCTCTAATCGCCGATAATAAAGCCAGAAGCCATTAGTATCCCAAAATAATATTTTTAATTTATCACGCTGTTTGTTGCAAAAGACAAACCACGCTTGACTAAGAGGATCGAGTTCTAACTGATCAGCGACAATCACACTAAGACCATTAATGGACTTACGCATGTCTGTAAAACCCGTGACTAGGTAAACATCTTGTGGACTCTTCATGGCATTACATTGAGCAAAGCAGCAAGGTTTGCTGGGGATAACCGGTCATTAAAGGCCAGTTGGTATCCAGCGGGGGTGGTAATAGTTAATGAGACTTCAGTGACAACACTCGAGGTGCTGAGCATCAGTGGCACCAGTTGTTGTTTATGCTTAACAGGCAATTTATCATGACTATTTTTGGTCACTTTATTACGCCAAGCATAGAAAGTAGACGTATTTAATTGTTGCTGACGGCAAAATTTAGTAATGGTTAAACCGCTATTTTTTTGTTGTTCAAAAATGGCAGCCCAGTGCTGTTTTTTTTGTTGAAGATCCATAATTACCTCGTATAAAATTAACAAGATAAGTGTGACTTAGTTCAATGGAAATGAGAAGGTGGGGCTTAATTTCGCGCTTACTGGTCAACACCATTACCAATAAAAATGTTTTCCTCTACAATATTACCGTTACCATGGCGCAGTGTTAATGTGCCACGCGACTCGTAAAATACGTTATTACGAACAATGTTTTTACCGGCTTTAATAGAAACCGTTTCTACTTCACCATTGGTGCGGTCAAAGTAGTTGTTCTCTACTAATGTGTGCGAATCAGTTAATGAATGATGGCTGGTGCCAACTCGTAGGGTTTCACCACCGTTTGAGCCAAAAGTAGGACGATAACCAAAATAGTTGTTATCTATACGGTGGTAATTTTTTTGGCTTTGCACTGAGTTTAAACGAACTGCAACGGTAACCCCTTTGTTTCGTTTACCCACTAAATGGCTATGATCAAAGCGGTTATGTTGTCCATATAAAGCAACCCAGTAATCTGACTCGCGCTTATCTGGATTACTATAATTATCGATCACTATTTGAGTTACGCGTGAATGGTAGGCTAATTCACTTTTATTTCGACGAAATTCTATTACCGCTGAGCTTGGTGTGTAGCCATCTTTAAATACTAAGCCTGAAACCTCTAAGTATTTACCTGCGAGGCGAAGGTTAGATTGACCAGATAAAATTACTTGGCCTTTAGTTTCCGCGGTTAATAAAATTGGGGCGGCTTTACTTCCTTGGCCTGAAAACAAAATTTCGAAATCATTCCAAGTACCATTTTTTAATATTACTTTATCGCCTGCTACTAAATCGGCTGAGATGCTATTAAAGGCTTGTTTATTCTCTACAAAATAATCTTTGGCAGCTAATTGTGTCGATAAGCAACCAGTGAGAACTAGACTAAGCTTTATTATATTCATTAGACGCATAGTTAACTCTTTTTTATTGTGATTTAAATTTAGGCTTTATGAATGTTGAACAACGGTTTTTGTATAAAGCAGTCAATCTAATCAATCGATAATATTGTGTGTTGCGGCGTTTAAACGCTAATTTAAACGCCATTTTGTATTACTTATTTAACTGCTTAAAGTAATCAAAAATTTCTGGTACGTTGCCCTGTCCCATACCCGCATCAAATGCAGCTTGTAGGTTAGCAGAAGAACCTTCGGCAATTTTTGACTCAGTGCCTAAGTCTTCAACCATTTGCAGGAAGTAACCTAAATCTTTGTTTGCATTAGCAATAGAAAAACCAAGATCGCTTACATTATCAACGGCGTAGTTTTTACAAAATTGCATAAATGGAGAGTTTGATGGACCTGTAGACATAATGTCGAAAAGTTGTTGGCGGTCTACACCAGCACGATCAGCCACTGCAAATGCTTGTGACATTGCACATACTGTTGTCATACCCATAAAGTTATTAATTAACTTAGTAGTATGCCCTGCACCTAGCTCACCTAAGTGAAACACGTTTTCGCCTTGATCTTCTAACACTGGCTTAACTTTATTAAATGTATCAATATCGCCCGCAGCCATAATATTTAATAGACCATCTTTAGCGTGTGCTGGTGTACGACCTAATGGTGCGTCAATCATACCTGCGCCTTTAGCAGCTAAATCTGCACCAATTTTTTTAGTAGATGATGGAATAGATGTACCAAAATCAACTAATACCGCGCCTTCTTTAATACCGGCTAAAATGCCATCTTCGGCGTAAACAATTTTTTCAACAACAGCAGATGTTGTAAGACAAAACATAACAATGTCTGACCCTGCAGCAAGCTCTTTTGCTGTGCTTGCTGTTTTTGCGCCTCTAGAAACACACGCTGCAACCGCCTCTTTGTTAAGATCCATAACAATAAGATCGTAGCCTTTGTTTTGTAAATTCTCGGCCATGTTGCCGCCCATTAAGCCAAGGCCAATAAAACCAATAGTAGGTTTTGACATAAAAAAACTCCCAATAATTGTGACGTATACTTATAGTCGAATTATTTATACACCTGATAAGCACACTTTATTTAAATTTAAATTCATTAAAATTATTTACCAAAAAGCTTTGGTTGTCATAACCAAATTAAGTGTCCAATTTTAATCAACCTGAATAATTTAGCTTAATAAACAATCTAATTTTAATTTAGAACTGCTCTTCTCTACATTGATAAAGCGTTACATTAGTAAAGAATTACCCTTGAGAATGTAAACACCGTATTACCAACCACTTTAATTGTCAACCAATATAATTTACCAAGCAACAACAAAGTAAGATTTAAAACATACTCTTCATCTAAAAATAAAGTTATTAATATGACAAAAAAACAATCACACAATTCAAGGTGTTGATTTTAATTAATTTATACTCATTACGCACCTAGCCAACCTAGTGCACCCAAAAAGACAAATTGGTAATAACATTGTGAATTTAATTTAAAGCTTTTTTGCTTTGTTACTAAAAAGCAGCAGGCATAATTGATGGCTCAACTTATTTTAAGACAATAAAAAGGGGGAATTTATGATTTAAGGAGCTAATATTAATTAAATTTAACAAAGCTCTCAGT
>TARA_R110000850_G_scaffold5583_3_pt1 | contig 19371 bp, 18 predicted proteins | sample TARA_R110000850 | Tara Oceans TARA_R110000850 (sample SAMEA4397586) | marine metagenome | biome: Polar Biome; feature: [SRF] surface water layer (ENVO:00010504); material: water (ENVO:00002006), including particulate matter (ENVO:01000060) such as... | depth 5 m | reverse complement strand
CGTTTCAGGCCGCGTCATCTTCAGCCATTCAAACACCTGGCGGCTTGAGAGTGCCCACTTAAACTGCCTTACGAACTCTTCAAGGTGGTTCTGCACAACACGGTAGAGGTTCACTAGGTCGCCGTTAACATCGTTAAGAACCTCGACATCGGCTGGCGATGGACGCAGGAAGAACAGCGCGGCCCCTCCTGCGAAGGGCTCTACGTAGCACTGGTGCGGCGGCATCAGCGGGAAAATACGATCAGCAAGGCGGCGTTTGCCGCCCATCCAGGGAATAATTGGGGTAGCCACGAGGCATCTCCTTTTGTGGTTTGGAGCTCGTGGCTCTCTGCTGGTTAAGGTGCCTGCAACGCGGGCACTTTATTTCAATGAACTGGTAGTCGCTGACGTTGGCCAGCTTGCGGTTGCACCGCGTACAACGGATTTCAATTAACACCATGTCAAGCCTTATAACGTTCTAACGTTTGGCTTAGACTCTCTAACGCCTAGCTAGGCAGGGGAGTCTTGGCCGACTTGCAGGGTGTTCTGCTTGTTGGTGACCACCTTCGGTGTTACAGCACCTTAGGTGGTCACTCCTCTTCTAAGCCTCCCAGCTTAGCCCCTCTATGCTATCAATCTCACCAGCGACTACCTGTGCCTGGTACTGGCCCTCTAGGGCGATCAGTGCACCACGGCGCTGGGCGATGGCGTGCAGTGCTTGCTCGACGTCTGATAGCGGGTGGTTTGCATGGAACTGGCCATCGCTGTCTTTCCATGCTGTGAACTCGGTCAGTTGGGCTTCTCGGGCGAACTGCACCACCTCCATTAATGCAGCACGGTTGCTTGGGTCGCCGCTGTAGCGTATGCCGTTAATCGTCACGCCCAGCGCTTCTGCGGCTTTGCGATCTTCCTCTAACGCTCCCTGCAATTGGGTGATGCGATTCTCAGTCTGCTGCTCTTGTGTGGCAAACCATGACTCTTGGGCGCTCATTCCTGCACCTCCGCTATCGTTTCTACGTTAGCGTCTGGTTCTTCTTGCTCGACCACGGGTACCTTTACTGTCCAGCCCTCGGCGCGTTTTACGTACTCAGCATCGTCGGGCGCAGCCGTGGCGACGATGTAGCAGTACTCAGGATCAAAATCACCGGCATTGATCCACTCGCCTGTCCCAAACCAATCGTGAGAGCCGTTAACCGGTTCGCATTCGTAGGGCAGTCCATGCTGGCCCAGCGTCACATAAAGCTCGCCGTCGATAAGCTCGACGTTGTAAATGCCAGCTGCGTCAGTGCTGTCGTTGCCCCTAAATATTGCCCCCGCTGGGAACACTGACAGGTCGATACCATTAATCACGCTACCGCTGATTACATAGTCGTGATGAATAGGTTTATCCGTTATCAGTAATTTCATTTTGAAGTCCTTTATTTCCAGCGGGATTCGATAAGCACCGGCGCCACTGTGGTAGCGCTGGACGCAAACGTGCGTCCCTCCTGAGCCAACAAGCGAACCTCCACAACAGTGCCGCTACTTTGACGCCCAGGCTTTACAAGCAACCCACTAACATCAAAGGGCGATGATGCATTTGTATAGTCGCCTGCATCAGAAGAAGGGTTAACAGTGACGTAATGTTCAGCACTGCCCAACGGTGTGTAGGGAAGAGTTATTGAAGCAAGCAGGCGTCGATTGCTTAAGGGATCCTGAGAAAACGTTTTTGTGCCGCAATGCATAACAAGCCGGCCGTCGGGGTAGAGATAGTAACGGCCATTGCTGTTTGAGCCGGTAGGTACATCAACGTCCAGCGCAGCGCGCACCTGCGCGGGGGTTGATGGGCGCATAAAATCAGTGCCATCAGACTTAGCAGCCGTGTAAATAACAGCGATGTTGCTGTTTGTGGACGTGTACGTTGATCGGAAAAGCCTCGCCCTTATATCGCCTGCAGAGTCCCGCCCCGCAACCGTATTAGCATCGTCGTTAACACTGCGAGACTGGCCGTTAAGCTGTACCGCATTAACGTTAGTGACACTGGAACCGTCGCCGTTAAACCCCTCTTGTGAACGCACAACGCCGTAGAAGTAGTGCGAGCCTGTGGAGCTGGAATAGTGGGTGTGGTTAGCGTTACGATTGCCAATTACTATTTCACCATATGTCGCGTTAGTTACTTTAAGTCCCGACACATCGCCTTTTAGCGTAACGCTTTCAGGCAAATTTATATCACCAAAAAAAGTTACGTTTCGGTTCTGATAGTAAAGCTCCATAGCTTCGTTAGCAGGGATGCCGGTATTAACATCAACGGAGCCCATGCCAATATGACCACGCCCATCCCCCGTATACGTAACGCTGATACTAGCGTTATCGCTCTCGCCAATGGTTATGCCGCCCGCCTGTTCAACCCCGCTAAGACCGCTAGTGGGGCTTTTAAGATTTATCCAAGGCCTATCCTTCTCAATTTTCTGATCAGCGGCAAATACATTGGTAACTGCTAGTCTCGCATAACGTCCATCATGATCGCCGCTGGATCGGTGATCATTCATGGCCTTGGCTTGCAACATCGTGCCTGTTGCTGACGAGGTGCGGCTAGCAGTTGATACAATGCGGGCGGCGGGGATGGCTCCTTTATCTAGCAGCGAAGCATTTAAACTGACGTTGACAAGCTCAGCCCCTCCCATGTTTAGCTGCTTATCCGTGTCATTCCAGTAGACACGCAATTGACCGGTTCCGTATGAGCTGTTGTAGGCACCAATGTACATGTACCCACTGTTATGAGTGAGCCGGGCTTTTAGATCGTTACTGCCCAGGTCGGCGCCGCTGCGGGGCACGTAGTCAGCCAGCGCCGCGTTAATATCAACATTGGCATCCGCTGCCGCCTTAAGTGCATCGGCCAGCGCTTGCTCTGCGCCCTGCCTCGCCGTATCCGCCAATCCAGCTTGCTGGGTAGCAGTAGACGCCGCCTGCTGTGACTGCGTTTTTGCTAACTTCACAGCGTCCAAGTCACCATACAACTCTTCAGCCGCATTTTTAGCCGCCAAGGCGTCACCGGCTGAGCCGTTGGCCGCGCCTGCCGCCTCGGTGGCGGTTTGCGTATTCTGTGCCACGACCTGTTTATCGCTAGCCACCTGCTGGGCGTGCCCGCTGACTTCGCCAGCGGTGGTATCAATCAGTTGCTTTTGTTCGTCGACGTGCTGCCGATCTCCGTTAACAGCATTTTTGGCCTCTGTTACCGCCTGACGGTCGCTAGCCACTTGCCCAGCTTTCTGGGTAATGACGGTGCGGGTCTCGGCGACGAATTGAAACTCGATGTTGGCCAGATCCACCATTTCCTGTAGCTCAGTCGCAAACTGGTCGAGCTTACGGTTGCGGTTATTGTCCTTAATCACCGCTTGACGCCTGTCATTGACTTTAAAGTTGTCTGCCTGAAAATCGGGCACGGTCGGTGCGGTAATCATTTAAACCTCCAGGTACACATGCGGTGAGCGCCAGTTGTTGTGGCGGTCATGAACATGCTCGTAGTCGCCGTCGCGCATGGCGACGAAGGCATGCGCCGCCTCTTTAACACCGCCCGTTTCGGGGAATATGTTGATATACACGTCCTTGCTTACACCTGCTTTCAGCAGCTCCTGAGTCAAGATGGAATACTCTTCGTCGTCCAGGTGGTTGAAATCGAACGTCAGACGCCGGGATACGCCGCCGCCGATATGGCGAAGCGAGCCTGACTCGGTGCGCTGCTTTTCACCGCGAAACTGCCAGGCGAGCTTTACGCCAAACTCAACGTTCATCTTCTTGGGTGGCGAGTAGGGAATGCCTGAAAAAATACGGCCGACTTGAATGTATCCACCGGGGTTGCCAGGGTCATCGAAGGTGAGGCGATAGCCATCGATCAGCGTCGGTTCCGTCCATACGTTGTAATGGATAGAGGGCAGTGCGCTCAGATCCTGGCCGCCCCAAGGGTCAATGCCCGCGCGCCACACGCCAAGTGGAATGATATCGGCGGCGACAATTGGCCCGGTGTCGTAGACCACCGCACCCTCGAATAGGTACTCGACCTGAACGGTGCCAACGCTGCTCAAGTTGTGGCCATACACCACCACCGCTGAGATAAAATCGGGGTTTTCGAGCATGGCGGTGACCTGCTCGTTACGTGCAGACCCGCCACGCCAGCTATAACTGCGGCCTTTGATCTGCGTATACTCGACAGGCGCCTGGGCGCTGCTTGCGGTAAGCGTTGCCAGGTCATGCTGGTTATCCATGATGATGCGTATTGTGCTCACACCCATACCCCCAAGTTGGTTTTCTCGCGAGGCAGCGAGCGCCCAACGCTAATGAGGCGGCCTAATCGTCCGGCTAATCTTCGATGCTGAATATCCGCTGCCTGGCCTACTTCTACTGGTGCGAGCGATGCCTCCAGATCCCATATCTCGCGACGGGTAACGCGAAGGGTGAGCAGACGATCCCGTTCTATTGCCGCGTCATCGGCATTTTGAATAACGCTGTCTCGGGTAACATGCTCAGCTAGCGGGTAATCATCGACCGATTGAGTGGCGCGGCTTTCCCGCCACTCGGTACGCAGGCGAGTGGCTTCATCCGGTGATTGCTGATCAACTTCGCCCGCGATAGTGGAAAGTGGCGAGTAGTTGTGCCCCCAGCGCAGAGTTAACCCACGCCAGGGTGGTTCTGTTTCGCTTAAGCTGACCTGGTCGTAACGAATGTCATCTCCCACGATGGTGACGTCGGCAACGGTTGGCAGTGAGTGCTGGCGAACCACAAGAGCGCCGACTTGATCGATAAACCAATACGCACCTAGACCGGCACATAGATCATCCAGTATCTGGCTGCCGGTGACGTCGCTGTTGTAGTAAAGGCCTACCTGGTAGCTCGGCATCTCAATCGTTCCGATTGAGATGCCGTAGTAATTAGCAATCCACTCGATGACCGCTGAGGGGGTGTTATGCGGTTCTTCAATGTCTACCGTCAGGGTGTCTACTAGTGATGCTGCTAGGGTTATCGTGCCATTAGCGGTATCGGTGGTGTGACTAACCGGCGCGCCTGCATCCTTGGCTCGGATTGACGTAACCGGGAGAAAGGAGGCTCGGTAAGTCAACGTCTCGGTCGAGATGCGATATGCAGGGGCATTGAAGATACTACCAAGCGCCAATGGCACTGGCCCCGCATCGTCGGGTAGCTCGCCGGTATCGATGCGCTCATCCAACACTGAGCTTTCATCATTCATTCGAAAGACAATCTTGCCTCGGCGGGCCTCAGTAATTCCCCCGTTGCGGCCAGTGGCCAACAGCCGGAAATCGTCGCGTGACCATTCGGGTGCACCGATAAAGACTCGTATTTTATGCCCTTCCCAGGCGTGACTGAGCCAATCAGTGATGGAGCCATCGTCGATCAGAGCCACCTCACCGAATGTCGTCAATCCATCAATTCGCGTGGTGATATCAACAGCCGATTTCAAAATATCGTCGTAGGGGCGGTTAGGATCGCTGTCACCAGGCAGGGACATATATGGCCCCGTTGCAACGTATTGGACACCGTGGGCATGGTGTAGCTCAGCCAGCACAATGCGCTCGGCGTTAAGATCGGCAAGCCAGGCGAGGTATTGACCGTCTGTCATACCGTGCGCCCCCTGGTTTTACCTGTGCGGTTCAGCGCCTGTAGTTCTTCTACTTGCTGTCCACGCTGCTGCTCGGCGCGGAGCGCTGACTCCGTCGCGGCTTGCCCCGCTTCGCCTGTGCGTTTTGCAATGGTCTTCATTAAGCGTTTCTTCTCTTCGTGAGCCTGCTTAAGCTCGCGTTTGATATCCCGTAGCTCTTGTAGAACATCGGAGAAGTCCAGCAGCGGCGGGGACTGGGGAAAAGGAGCCCTCTTGGGCATGCTCGCTGGCTTTGATACTACAGGCGGGCGGAAGTCTGACGCGTAAGCAGAGGCACCACGATTTAGTTTTTCCAACATTTCGCGGACGCCAGGCTGCTTTACGACTTCACTGCGCACAACGAATTCTTCAGCATGCACGATGCCCGCTTCGTCGTATTTGCCGCCGGGGCCTGTCCAGCCGCCAGCGTAGAACTCGGGCATACCTGCGGCAAAAAGCCCTCGCTCTTTGAGCCATTCTTCCCCTCCTAACGGCAGGTTGGCCCATGCCACAGCTTGGTGAAGCTGTCCTGCTCGGGTATCTTTCTGGCTCAACCAATTTGCCCAGCTTGTTACCTGAAATCCTTTTGCTGCTGTTCCCATTACGTCGTGATAGGCCGCATCGACTTTGCTTGCGATCGGGTCAGATACAGGGTTTTTGTTGATGATGTTATCGATCGCTGACGGGTTGCCGCCCAGTACATCATCCGTGTCCCCCGGCTGACGCCCCAAGCCGAGCTCAGCGAGGGTAAGCGAGCTCGCAGCGATGGATTCGAGATAACTGATTTGTCCGTCGCCGTTTGTATCGATGAGATTGAAGAGCTTTTCCAGTGTTGAGTCTGTTGCCATACCGCTGAAGGCTTTACCGAACTCGTCATAGTCAATGAGGCCGCCAGCATTAACGTCGATACTGCTGAAATTGCTGGCGAGCGCGCTCACAATGCCCGTACTCAGCCCCGCGATGCGGGAACCGGTAATTTCTTCTTGGCTAATGATGCCGTCGCTGTTGTGGTCTACGCGCTGGATTAATCGGTTTATTTCCGCATCAGTCGCGTGCGGTGCCAGCACCGCACGCACTTGCTGCTCCGTTAACGACTGCGCTCCTAGCTGCTGCATCTCTTGATAAAGTGTTGTCTTTAACGCTTCTACGCCGCTCCAACTTGCCGTGATTGATTGCTCGATTGCGGAAACAACGCCGTCCCTGTTCAGATCCAGCATTACGTCTAGCTGGGATGTCTGGTCGGCAACAATTCCCCTGAACTCATCAGCCAAAAATTGTTCAACACTGAGCTGATCGGGGAGCTGACTCATCATCTCCGCAACTTTGTCGATCGTTGCTGTCGTCTGGCTGCCGCTCGCACTCCAGCCTTTCTGCGCTTCGATAAATCGATCAGCATATTGCGTGATGCTATTCATCGCATCTCGATCGCCCGCTGCGGCTTTGTCGTATTGTTCGTAAAACGCTTGAGAACTGGCGGCGAGTTGGTCAGCAGGCGACGCCAGCCCGGCGTCGGTGCCGCGCAGGTTATCAATGTAGCTTGTGATGGTGACGCCAAAGCTGGCTAGCTGATCGCGGGCGCGGGCCATTGCGCTGGCTTCTTGGCTGATCGTGCGCACGCGCTCTTGCTGCTGGCGATCCAGGTTGCGCAGGCGTTCTTGCTCGTCTTGTACGGCCCAAATGCGCCGCTGCAGAGCGCGATTACTTTCGTCTGTCGCTTCAAGATCACGGCGGCGTAATTCTGCGGTATTCCCCTCTAAAGTCAGTAGTTGACGCTCAAGCTGCTCACGCTCGCGCAGCGCATCAGCCAGGCTATCAACGCTACCAGCGGCACCATCAGCAGCGAATGCAGCGGCTTCTGAGCTGACTGCGATCGCTGAGAGGGCACGCTCTAGCGTCGCTGAGCCGCTGGCTACCTGGTTAAACCAGTAGTCCATGCCCGACGCATCCGGGGCGCGGCCTAGGCTTTCTTGGTACTGCTGCTCGATCGCATCGCGCACGGCGTCGTTGGTCTGCTTGAGCGCTGGGGCTAGCTCCATCAAGCGTACAGCTAGCTCACCGCTGGCAGCGTCGTTGAGGTTCTGGGCTTCGACCATGGCGCGCAGCTCGCCTACGGTATTGGGCACCTGGTCGGTAACGCCAGCCAGTGAGGCGCGCAGTTCGGCTTGCGAGCGGCTTAGGCGTTCCGTCTCGCTGTAGGTGGCTTCGTAGTAGCCTTGTTGAATCGCGGCTAGGTTCTCGACGCCTCCGGCCAGCTGGGCGAGGTTGCTCGCCGCTTCAAACGACCCTGCGCTTGCTGCATCAAACTGTAGGTTCAGGCGTGCCATGCCTTGGGATAGAACGCCATGCGCTGCTTGTGCGAATTGCGCTTGCTCAACGACCTGCTCGATGCCGCCCTTCAAGCTGCGGACGAATTCCCCGAAAGTACCTTCGAGTGCTTCCAGAGCGGCCCTAGGACGTTCGTTCAAGGCAAATTCGATCAACTCACCAGCGTTGCTGCTTGACGACTCAAGCCCCTGGACTGCCGCCTGCATTGCTTCAATTTCTTTTGTACTGCGGGCCAGGCTGGCAACTAGGTTGTCCCGTGCTACCGCCCCTTGCGCTAGCTCTTCTGCCCAGCCTTTGTCTTCGCCAACGCCTGCACGCTGCAAACGCTCCGTGCCTCGGTCGAGGAAGCCCGTGTAACCAAGGGCGCTCTGGCCATAGAATTGCGTTCCATCGTCTTGATGTTCAAAAACGCCATCCTTGCCGCTGCGGGAGTACTGACTGGGATCGTTAGTGCTGGTGGTGCCAAAGCGCCCGCTAAATTTGGTTTCTTTGTCCAGGCTCGCGAGGGCCGAGCCAATAAAACTACCTGCGGCAGCGCCTAGCGGGCCGCCAAAGTAAGTGCCGACAAGTGCCCCGGCAGTTTCGAGCGTTGCGTTGTCGCGGCCTTCGCCGAATACCGAGCGCCCAGCGTAGCTACCGGCAAAACCTGCGCCCGCCGACGCCAGACCCTGCATGCCGCTAAAGTTGGCGGTAGAGCCGCCCATAAAGCCGGTGGCCCCTGTGCCCTGAGTGGCAGCATTTGCCCAGCCGGTGCCGCCGTATGAGCTGCCCGCACCCGTCCAAGCAATGTTACTAACGCCGCCTTTCAGGGCGCTCCAGCCGTTTTTGAGCGAACTCATGGAGCTAAGGTCTAGGCCGCCATCCTGCTGGCCACCAGCGCCGGTACCACCGAATCCCATGCTGGTGGCGAATTGCACGGTGATTGGCCGAGTGACGGCCATGTGGCCCATTTCGCTCAGCGTCTGCGCAAGCGCTTTCTTCATGAGTTTGCCAGCGTTCAAACTGCCGTCGATCGCGCCTTCCCAGAGATCCGCAAAGCCGTCATCCAGGCGACGCAGGCCGTTCAGGCGCACTTCATCCCATGCGCCTTCCATGGTGAAAGCGGCGTCTACTGTCTTTTTAGCGAGATCATCGGTGTCGTTCTGGGCTTCGATGTACTGCTGTTGTAGCAGACCCATCGCCTGGATGTTTTGGGCGATGTTGCCGGTGCCCATCGCGATGGCCAAGTTGAGCGTCTGGATATCTCGCGCTAGCTGTACGGTTTCGCGTCGGCCTGGGATTAAGCGATCGTAGAGGTCTTCCAGGGCGTCGGCTTGGGCCTGGGTGGATTTTGCGAGTTCTTTGGCATGAGCGGCGGCGGTTTTGCTGGCATTGCCGACTTCTGTAATGGTCGGCGTTACCTCTTCGTTGCGTTCGCCAAGCTCCCCGATACGGCCTTCTACAAGAGCAATAGCGGCTTCTAGGTTGGCAGCCTCTTGCTGCGTTGCGTTGCTGGTTTCGCCGAGTTCACGTACTGCGTCAGTCTGCGCGGTTACATCAACGGCCAAGAAACCACCGCCATTGCCTTCGATTTGGCCAACCTTCAGGAACTCTTCAGCCGTCACTTCAGCTTGGGCGCGCACTTCGGCCAACTGACCCACCAACGATGTCAGAGTGAGCTGCGCAGCGGCCTGGCTCATGTCATCTAGGCCATTGGTGAGCTTGTTGACGGCTGTGGTGTTGGCGTCGACCTGGGGAACCGTCAAGCCCAGTTCCTCACGGAATATATAAAGCAAACCAGCTCCACCAACCAGCAGGCCTAGCGGGCCGCCGACCAAGGCCAGGGCACCGCTTAACCCACGAGCTGCTACGCTAGCTCGCGCCGTTGCAGCTGTGGCGGTATTCATAGCCGCTGTATGCGCGCCTGCGGCGGTCGCTGCTCGCGTGCGAGCCACGCTTAATTGTTGGAGTGCAAATGTGTGGGCAGCGGTGCCTTGTGTGGCCTGTGCTTCTAGCCGCGCAGTACTGAGCAGCGCGAGGGCCGTCTGCTTTTCTGCTGCTGTACGGCGAGTTGTCGCTACTGCGGCAGCGGCTTCTGCGCGCACGTCCGCTTGTGTGGCGACCGTCTTTGCGACCATCGCCGAAGTAGCAGTGGTGAGAGCGACAGCAACGCGCCCGCCAACAAGCACTGCCATAGTTTCAGCGCCGGACGCCAGCGTGTCGATGTTGTTTGTGAGGAATTGGACGGTGTTACTGGCGTTAGCCAGTGTGCCTTCGAATACTTCGGTAGCTCCTGCGTCACCAATGGCAAGGTAGAACTGGTAGATAGTATCTTCCAGGTTGGACGCTTTACCGCTTAGCGTGTCCATCTGGTCTGCCATGGCACCGGCGAACTGGTTTTCACCGATATTCTGAAGGTATTGGCTGATAGCTGCGGCGCTGTTGGCCACCGTAGTAGTCACGCCCTGGAAGGTGAACGATATTTGCTCACCTTCTTTGCTGGCACGAATACCAAACTCTTTAAGGCGTTCAAACTCGCCAGTAGTGGCATCTGCCACGGCTTCCACCATCTGCATCATGTCTTTACCCATGGCTGCGGAGGTGTTGCCGTACGATCGCAGTGCTTCCAGGGTTGGGTTTAACCCCAGCGACTGCATGCGGATAAATCCCTGAACCGATTGATCTAGTGTGAAAGGGGTATCTGCTGCAAAACCCAGCAGCGTATCCCAAGCCGCTGAGGCGTTTTGAATAGAGCCAGTGACGGTTTTAAGTGACGCTTGAAGCTGTTGGGAGCCGCTAACAGCCGCATAAGTGTCTGTGACAAAATCACGAACACCCATAGTAGTGAAGGCTATACCCACGCCGACAGCCACAGCTTTTAGCTGATTGAGGTGCCCAGCCGTTGTCTGTGCTTCGTTACTGGTCTGGGTAAGTGCCTGCGTTGCCTGGCGTCCACCTTGGGCGGTTTCAGTACCAAAGGTGCGGGCTTCCCGCTGTGCCCCGCGCAAATGCTCGGAAACGGTGCCCGCTTGGCGGCCCGGTGCTTCTAATGCTGTTTCGGCCTTTTTGCTTTCACGATCTGTCGTCGTGCTGAATTCCCGCACGTCACCCTGGGCATCTTTTAAGGTGCCGGACAACTGGCGGTTATCGCCGGTCAGGGTGACGCTTAGCGTTAGATTGTTGTTCACAGAGAGCCTTCTAACGTTCTTTGGGGGAATTTTTCATCACGAGTAAAGCGCCGTACTCAATGAGCTGCACTTGATCCAGCCGCTCAAGCTGTTGCTCTGGGGAGAGTTGGGAGAGGCTGAGCACGCTAGTAATAGCGGTGACATCTAGCCCCATTACTTCATCGAGCCCTTTGTACCGCCACTGATGGCAGCAGCGCTCGAATAGCCTTACGGCTTCCCAGTTCTCCGGTAGTACTTCGAAGAGATCTGGCTTAGCGGCCTTCTCTTCAGCTTCTTCCGCCAGCTCACCTGCTAGTGTGATCCCCAGGGCAGCAAGATCATCGTCGACCAGGTTGGGCTGAGCCGTATTTTCCTCAGCCCAGTGGATACCTGCGTCGATCAGATTCGCGGACGGTTCTTTTTTGAAATGCTGGTGTTAAACGCCCCTAGTAATGCAGTGCTGATTGCGGGGTCATTTTTGGCGGCATGTAATAGTTCATCGCCTTCCAGTGTTTTGCCATCCTCACCTGTAAGGCCGAGGCCCTTAACTCCTGTCAGGACTTGGTCAAGCAATAGCGTGCCTTCAGGCAATGCGTTTAATTGGTCTTGTGGTACCACTTTGAACAAAGCGGTGAACTTGCCAGTGATCTCTTTGCCTTCATCGTCATAGATCGTGAGTGATACGGGATACTGGTAGCTGCGGTTTACGTTGACTGTGAACACGGGTGCTTCTCCTGATTGAAATAAACGCTGGTTAACTGCTTATTAGTCGATGGTTAAGGGCTTTCGGGTAACGGCGTACCCACCACGATTTTGACTTCGTCATTGCCGTCAACCGGCTCGGGCGAGTAGTTGATCGTCAACATTTGCTTACCTTTCACAGCGGAATAGGTAGGCGATTCAATACCGATTGCGGGCATGTAGAACGTGATCATCTCGTTCGGTGTTTTACCGTGCGTGAGTTTGAGTGGCCCGGTTTCGGCGTTTTGGTGAGATTCGAAGTAGTTCTTAACATCGACACCTGGATCTTCGATTTGCAACGTGCCAGAGGGGCCACGCCCGGTAATCTCGATATCAGCACCACCGACCACCTCGGACATGTGCTCCACTTGGCCGCTCATGTTCAGAGAGAACTGACTGAACGGTGCTTGAACACCCATCAAGTCCATCTTCTCGGTATTGGTGCTGTTGACCATCAAGGCCTTTCTCCATTGGCTAAATGTGACCGCTGGTAGTTGTGCTGCCGTAATAGGGCTCACTAGGCCGTAAAGCGTGAAAGTGATCGTGGGCCTGCTATTACCGTTAAGGGAGAACTCTGGAGTTCCATGCGCCCCACGGCCTTTATGCAAGTTGCCGTCGATATGCGCGAAGAACACACACGAGTCTTCATCCTCGGAAACAGGGCTATAGATGACTCGCTCACCCACTTCAATCACCTCACTCCAGCCACATGCGCGCAGCATGGTGCTCCACGGCGGTGGGGTGCCCAACTCGCCACTTGTATTCAGCTCGACCTGCACCTGCACCTGAAAGTGCTTCTCACCAGGAGCCTGGGGAGAGTTGCCGTAGTAGGGGCGCACGAAATCGCGGCCGATGTTGTTACCGGCCAGCGGCGTAGGGTTGATTTCAATGGCTTTGATAGCCTGACTAGCTGCATCAGGCGTGGTGGTGCCATCGTTATATTCGCTCTCTAGGGCGACGATGAGTGCCCGGCGGTTTTCTTTCATACCCACGTTAGTTCTCCTTCCACCAGTACTCAGTGGTAAATACGTCGACCCAGAAGAGGGCGTGATTTTTGAGGGTTAGGATTTGACCGCGCTTCCAAATGATCGGGTTATCGCAGTCATCAGGCATCCAATTGATCAAGCTGTTAATCATGGGCCTACGCAACGTCGTCAGCTCATCGTCGGTATTACCCAGCGGCAAATTGATCCGTTGAATACCAGTGACGAGTAACACCTCGGGCTTAACGAGATGGTCGACTCCGTCGCTCATGTCATGGTGTTCAACGGTGTCACGCCCTAGCACCAACATTCGGCTGGGCCACTCTTTGGTGTTTTGGGCAGCGTCCACATCGGCGGCAAGCTGCACGACGGGGCCGCCCAGGGCGTTTAAGCGTTCCAGCCATGGCATGAGCGAAAGCATTACTTGGCCTCTTTACCTGTTGGCGCTTCAGCTTCAGTGGCCACAACTTTCACAGGTGGCGTCGCATGCTCCATTACCAGGGCGGGATCGGCGTTCATCGCCTTGTAGGCACTGCCCTTGTCATCCAGCGTTAGGTACTTCCATTCGTTGGTGAAAATCGCGCCGCAAACACTGCGCTTGGCGCCGGTGGCTTTGGTTTTCACCCGCACCTGTACGTCTTTGCGGGGTTCCGGCGGGGCTTTCTTTTCAGCGCTCTTATCAGCCGACGCTGCTTTAGTGGTCTGTTTGGCACTCATGGACATCTCCTTAAAAACCGCCGCCGGAAAACACTCGACGACTTGAGTTCATCTGCGCGCTTCCCACGCTGCTACTGGCGGGGCCGGTCGAGATGCCGAGCTTCACGGTGCCGTTGGCAACGCGAACCAGGAACTTCACAGCGTCGTCGTAGCGCTTCTGTACCTGCTCGCTAGCGAGTTCGTCATAGAGCCGGTAACGGGCGATATCGCACGCATAGGCTGTGATGATGCGAGTTACATTCGATAGCGGCACGGTGTAGCCCGCTGCACTCACGTAGCCGTCGATCTCGCCAGACGCGTCATCGCAAGCACGCTCTACCACGGCGGTATCAATAGCGGAGCCGCTTTCATCGCGGGCTAGCGCGAGTATCTCGGCTTCGCCGAAGCGGTCGACCAGGTCGGCCTGGGTGCAGTAGGGCATGGGTTAACTCTCCGTTTTAGCCAGGCTTACGCAGCACTGGGCAGCCAGGGGTTCATGATGAGCTGAGAGGTGTTGGCCCATTCGTTGGTAGCGCCTGCATCGTTCATGGCGTTGTTGAGCACACGGCGTGCTGGGCCTTCCATGTTGCTGGGTACCATCGTGTGGCTGTGGCGCAACGCCAATGGGCGGCCATGGTCGCCTTTCAGCTCCTGGAGCTTCTTGCGCGCCAGCTCATAGTTTTCTGCGTTGAAGGGTTGGTTAGAGCGAACGACCAATTGCCACAGACCTGCACCGGCATTCACACGGGCATCCACGCCCATGAGGAAGTTGTCGGTCATAAAGACTTGGGAGTCATCGAGGTTGGTCAGGGCGCGGAAGTCATAGTCACGGCGCTTCTGGAAGACCATCGGCTTGATGGCGCGGGTGAGATCCATTACATACCAAGCAGCGCCATTGCCGCCCATGTCGTTGGAAACGCCGACTTCCTTGTTCTTGGCGTCCAACACCGGGTGGTCATTGGCAAACAGGCGCTTGCCGTCGTAGCAGATGGGATTAGCGGCTAACACCTCAACAGCGATTTCGTTGGGGTGCCCGCGGCTGGAGCGGCCAAACTCCTGATACACTGGGGCATAGAGACCGTAGGTGTCGTCCTCGATACTATCGCGGGGAACGCCCGCGGTTAGCTCGAACTTGCGGTTCTTGATAGAGAAGTCCGCACCTTCCAGGCCGTGAATAACACGGTCGCCGAGCCATTCACGCATGCGCGGCAAGGCTTTCAGCCATGGGTACACTTCCACGGCGGTGGTGCTGGTCACGATGGTGCAGAACTGTTCATGCACGCTGCCCGCGTCGCCGACAGAGTTGAAGCCCTGCTGGAAGTTGGCCTTGTAGGCCTTGAACAGCGCTTTCAGGTTGGCGTTATTTAAATCCATGGTTGCTATCCTCTTGGGCCAAGCGGGCCGTTAATGGGGCGTTATAGGTAGACGCCGGAGGTGGGGTCGATCACAACCCACACACCAAAGTCGTCTACGCCGTCGATGATTCCAGCGAGGGAGCGAGCCGCCTCGCCATCGGTTTTGGCGACGGTGTGGTCGTCCACCAGGTAGCAAGGCTTGCCAACATCAGCGGCGGTGATTTCGTCGGCATCGAGAGAGTTATCAAAGGCAAAACAACCGATCCTCACGTCTACATGCTGATCGCCAGCATCGCCTGTGGTGTTGTCCTGGTAGTGCGTGGCCACGCCGACGGCGACTAAGCCGGTAGCGGTTGAGCCAGCTGCCACAAAGCCACTGGCAGCCATGGCGACGATGCCACCGGCAAACACCACCGCACCGGCGGCAAGCGCGTGGCTCCGGCTGGTGTTAAGGCGCTGCGGCGTATTACGATTTTTGGTAAGTGCCACGGTGTTATCCTCTTGCGTGTTTATTTAGTTCTGCGGATTAGGCTGGGTTAGCGGCGCGGTATTGCTCAGCCGTTAGGCCCATCGCCTTGCACACCGCTAGCTCTGCCTCGTTTAGCTCGCCGTCTTTCGCTTGGGTGTTTTCAGGCGGCTTGCCTTGGGTCTGAGTGGTTCTCAGTGCGGCGATGCTGGGCGCGCCGTCTAAATGCGCTTTACAGGCAGCAATGCCTTGTTTGCGTAGCCAATCCGCCGTTTTTTGGCCGGGGATACGCCCATCGTCCAAACCTTCCTTGATGAGGGCGTCCAGCTCAGCGGTATTGCTGTTGGCTTTCAGTGCGGCCAGTTGTTGAGTGGTTTCTTCATAAACCTCTTTAGGCACGTACTGGCTCATGTCCGCCGGGGCGCTGCCGCTGGATGCTTTAAGGGCTGCGACGGCTTCCGCTGGCTTCGCGTCGGCGTTGGCACCTAGTTCAGTGCGGAACGCATCGGCATCGGCTTTAGCGGCTTTCAGCGCAGCAATCGCGGTGGTGATCTGTTCGTCGGTGGCTTCTTTAGCCAAGCCCAGAGCGGCAATTAGTTGTTCACGATCCACGGTGTCAGTCTCCTCGGGGGTGTCATTCGTTACCGACATACGCGCAGCCGCAAGCTGCGCTGCACCTTCGTCGATGGCTGGGGTGTTGGTTAACGCCAGGTGCAGCAGGTCTAACGGCACACCGTTGGCGTCGTAAGGGAATACGGGTGAGAGGTAGCGGTATTCGTTGGCGTCGATCGCAGCACTGGCGGCGGCTGTCCAGGTGATGGCGCCGTAGAGGCCGTCTTCCCGCCATTCAAGCGAACGGGGGTCTAGCCAGCCGGAAGCAGGTGCGGGCTTGCCGTTCTTCTCGGCGTAAAGGGTTTGGTGTTCGTAGTCGAGGGCAATATCAGTGCTGCGCCCAGCGGCCAAGCGGATAATCGCTTGTGCAGCCTCGGCAGAGAGGTGCCATGGGCCGGAGCCTTCAGCAGCCCCACGCGGTGCGTGAAAGGTGCCAGCAGGCATCAGGCGCGTTTTGTCGCTTGTGGTTTGCACGCTGAGGGCGCAAACGGCAACGCGAGGCTTGGTGTGAAGGCTGTGTGTAGTCATGCCCCCATGATCGGGGGCTTAGGGCGGGGCGTGGATTTAAAGCGCTTTAGGAAAGATTATGTTGGGTTACTCTGAAGGCGGAATAGGTTCTGTGGTTAATCCGAACTTGATCATCCATTGCCCGTAATCTGTTAACTCATAGCCTTCATCGGTATTGACAGGCATACCTTGATGGAATACAAATTTCTCAGAAGATTTCTGACGTAAAAAACCAGATGAATAGAGGCTATTTTCAATATCAGCATTGGATGGCTGACTCGCATCTTCTATTTTTTTTAGATAGTCAAAATCCTCGGTGAAGGCGCGATTAACCATTTTACTAATACGCATGAAAGTAGAATAGTCGAAGTGACCTCTTGCGTGGGCTACTAGGATTCTTCCAATTATTCTAGGCTTTTCAGTGTCTTCAGATTTCTCAAGCAGTACTAATATTTGCTCGCCAAACTCCTCTTCCTTTGATGTGTCTTCAAATTGTGAGGAAAATTTAAGCTTCTCCTCTTCGGTCATCTGGCTTGGATACTCCAAGAATTTTGCAAGTTTTTTAACTAGCATCCGTTCCCGAATACCTTGTGCGGCTTGGTAAGTTTTTAAGACGGTGCCGACAAAGGGGATGTTGCCCACGATGTCTGAGTCAGAAAGTGTATCTATTAACGCATCTGCTCCGTTGGCGAGTAGCTCATGGGTTTGCTCGGATTTAATTGTTTCAACAAGCCCGGTTTTTTTTGATGGCATAATAGGGTTCTCCAGTTTTAAATTTTTCTACTTTATGCATCCATTCTCGTAGACAGAGCAGGTGGATAGAATGTAGTGGTTATTTGAGGCCTTTGAATTTTGACTTCTATCTTTGCTTTTTCTCGTCCCATGTTTCTAGAACAAAAAGAGCTAGAGTATGAGCTGAGTGAATTGCTAAGCGCGCATGTCGGGGCTTGATGGTATATAACTTTCGTCCTTGACCATGAGCAGAACTGGCATGGGTTCTAAACGCACCAATACCATCCACTACAGAAAATATTCCTGAAAGTATTCTCCTGAGGTCATCGTCCTCAATTCTTTGGGGATCGAAACCAAGTTCATTTTTAACGACTTTCCAAAGACCTTGTAGGTCTTGCTTCGTGGGAGTTTCTAAGCCTTCATCCTCTATGTAAATTTTGAATATCGATTCTAAAATATTACAGGCTGCTGATACAGCTTCTCTTGGCTCAGAGTGAACGTTCTCAAGTGATCGGTTGAACTCAGCCTCTATTGCTGGCACGTTGCGGCCTTTGATTAGGGCAGAGAGAGATCGGCTAGGTGCAGTCGAACCATCAGAGATATACCCCCCTTGTAGATAACGTAAATTATAACGCTCTAGAGACGCAGTTAACTTCTTTTTGAAGGTCGCAGATTGGGATTCGATATCTACACCAAAAAGGCTCACACTTTCTTCTACATGGTCAGGAATTTCCATGAAGCTCTCTATAAGCCTACCAAGCACTTCCAATGGTTGATCACAATGGTCATTGATTCTTTTAAGCCAAGCTTGAGTTTTAACAGATTTGGTTTCCTCGGGGGGTTCTCCTGGAGCATCAGCGTGCATGAATAAATTATTGATTTCTGCATGGCTGCATAGCTGAGGAAGGTTTTCTGATAAAACGGCAATGACTGGTGAGGGTATTTTCTTCATATAGAAAGCGCTCTTGATCGTTAGTGACTGTGCGGAAGTATCATCTATTCTCTCACCATAACTACTTATTGGCACTTCTCGCTGATCTAACGCGGGTCTAACGCGCCTTGGGCGCAAAAGTCGGGCCAGCGTAGCGGGTAACGCCTTAGCGGCGCTTACAGGGCCACGTTGCGGGATGGCAGTTAGAAGCTTAGATGGTCGGCGAGGATGGCCAGCACTTCGTCGTCATCATTCAGGCCGATAAACTCACGGCCTGGAATGTCGCCCCACAGGTGGGGGAACTCAGCCTTGGTACCACCGTAGTTCTGCATGGCGGCGTAGACCATCAAGCTACCCCATTCGACGCTATCGCTAGTGGCGGAGTAGCTGAACTGTTTGGCCAGTTCGTTGCTTTCGCCTTCGAGTACGCGGCCGTGGCCTTTGCGCTTTTCAGTGACGGGGGAGTTAGGCGCCCAGGGCGTGCCATCCGGGGCTTCATTATCCCTAAATCGCTGCTGGGTGCTGTTGATCATCTCTTCACCGATAGACTTCATTGGTGCGGTGAGATCTTCGCCTTTATTGATCAGATCTTGAATGGCGCGCTCGACGGCCTCAGAACTAACGTTGATGGTACCCATGAAACTCTCCTATACTGTTAGTAAGCGCATGAGGCCAATATTCGTCTGGTGTACCCTGCGAAAGCAGATGAGGTATCTGGGGATGACGAACCAGCTGTGCGCTTATCCTTTCCTGGTTTAACGTAGCCGCTGCATTTTGGCTCTTACGTTCCGCTCCGCTGCTTCATCTGTGACCACAAACAGTGTCAGGAAGTAATTCTTCTTACCGTCACCCGTGCGTTTAAGCGCTGCTCGATACAGCCTTTCCCCCAAACTTAAATAGACCATACGGCCTGGTTCGCCTTCGCGCTGGTAAACCTCGCCGCTATCTAATATCTGCTGTATCCGCCGGTAATCCTCCAAGCCCACTTCAGGGTGGCTGGCTTTGTGAGCCGCCAGGCTCTCTTGCGAGAGCAGCACCACGGGCGACTCAGCCCCTAACACTTGACGTTCTACTGGCGGCACCACGGCCACCGGATATTCACCACGTACTTCGCCGTTCCAAAAGCGGTTAAATAGCGGGGTTTCTACCAGATCGGTAACGTGTTGCCGGGCAATCGTTGCTTCTACGCTATCAAGGCGGTTTAGCCTGGCAGCGATCGCACGTTCGGTAGCCGTTTGCCCAGGCGCATAGTCCCAGCCGGGTTGCAGA
>TARA_R110000850_G_scaffold74583_1_pt1 | contig 19397 bp, 21 predicted proteins | sample TARA_R110000850 | Tara Oceans TARA_R110000850 (sample SAMEA4397586) | marine metagenome | biome: Polar Biome; feature: [SRF] surface water layer (ENVO:00010504); material: water (ENVO:00002006), including particulate matter (ENVO:01000060) such as... | depth 5 m | reverse complement strand
CGAGTGAAGAGCCCAGCTTTTGCAGAGATATCCGAGCGGCTGCTTCTGTCCGTCTCTTGCCTGATGCGACTGGCTAAAAGCGGCCAGAAGCGGACAATGGCCCAAGAGGTGTAAAGGAAGCTTTCAATATCCACCAGAGCACACGTTTATGGCCACCAAGCCAAGCCAGCCTCAATTCGAGACTGGCCTGGACGTAACGGCACCTAACCAGGTCTTCTGCTTCACATCGCCCGCTTTAACTCACCGTAGTTGCCACTAGTGCGAAGCACGAGCGTGACATCCTCATTATTCCGATTACGGAAAAACCATCCATGATTGCCGGTGAAAGCCGCCTCCAGCTCACCTTCATCTTCTGCGACGCCACGTCCTTTCTCGTAAGAGATGGACTGGCCCCCGCCGTCACCGTGAGTATCGAAGTTGACCGGGCCGCCCTCGGATATCCAGTGAAAGCTAGCTACCGCACCTTCTTCCATGGTTAGTTTGAATTCAGTGCCTTCGCCAGGGGTAAGCACTACACGCACTTCGTCCTGCCACTCAGGCTGTGCATCATCTGCCGGAGCAGGCGTCGCGACAACTGGTTCAACTTGTGGCTCAGGGGTAGCAGTTGCCCGCTGAACCGGTGCGGGCTCTGATGTGAGCTCCTCATTAGCGGAAGGTATTGCCGTCAACTGCGCGGCTTCATCCGCTGCGGCTTCTTCGGCAAGCTGCTGCTTTATCTCACCCATCTCGGTCAAACCGAGCAGGCGGCCTAAACCGGTCGGATCCAGTGCGTACTCCGCTGGCATGACCACGGTCACCAGAAGCGCCAGCGCGACCATTGCGGAGATGATTGTAGAGCGGATCAGCTTTGCGGTGCTGGGTAGTTCAGCCCGTGAAGGCATATCGGTGTTGTACATGAAGTTCTCCAGAATCAAGCAATAAAGTAGCCGGTGAGCTGATAGCCGATGAGCAGGAATCCTGCGCCCATCATAGCCACGTTGGCGGTGTAGGCATGACGGAAGAAGCCGTCTGTCTTCCGCCAGAAGCTCATCACAATCAGGATCATGGCCAGGGCAATCAATTGGCCCATCTCTACGCCGACATTGAACGCGAGCAGATTCGAAACCAGACCATCCGGGGAGATGTTGTATTCGATAACCTTCGACGAGAGGCCAAAACCGTGGAACAAACCAAAGATCAGGGTGGCGACTTTGGTATTGGGCTGAAAGCCAAACCAGCGCTGATATGCACCCAGGTTATCCAGCGCCTTGTACACCACAGATAGCCCGATAATCGCATCGATGATGTAGCTGTTGATCCCGATATTGAAATACACGCCCAACAGCATGGTCAGGGAGTGCCCGACAGCAAACAGGCTCACATAGATGGCGATGTGTTGCATACGGTAGAGGAAGAAGATCACTCCCAAGAGAAACAACAGGTGATCATAGCCGGTGACCATGTGCTTGGCCCCGAGGTACATGAACGCGATCAGATTCACCCCGGTAATTTCCTGAATGTATCCCTTGTCGCCCTCGGCGACAGCGTGGGCCAGCACATCGGCGCTCATACCAAGCAGGCCGAGTGCCAGGCATATCCAGAACAGACGATATCCGCCAGTGCCTGCACGCGCACGCCAACGGCCGTCAAACAAAATTGACAACATAAAGACTCCAAAAATTGGTTTAAAAAGCTGCGTTGCAGCGAGACTCAATCAGTCAGGACGCTTTGGGCGGGCGCTCGAGGCGGTAGCGAAAACTTCGGGGAGAATCGCCGGCCTGTGTAGGCAGTTGCCGGACGGACATCCAATGGCCAGAGACAGGCCGGATCGTCGGATGGTCTAAGGATTCGTGACTGTGATTGCTGGAGTCATGATGCACATGCTCCTCTGACTCCTCATCAACATCATTGTGGCTGTGGGAGTGGTCAGAATGCCCGCCTGAGCCCTTACCAGCCAGCTCAGCAAGGCCATGGGAAGAAGCTTCACCCACTACAGACAGCGACATGCCAGACAATGCCAGCAGCATGACAAGAATCGGAAGCAGCATTTTGCGATGAAGGGCCGTGATCATGAGTCAGCATGCTGGCAAGAGTATTGGATTAATAGCATGCCAAAGCATACCATCCCCCCCAGGGGGATAGGAATTAGAAATGACAGACAACCATCGGCACGAATCACATCCGGACATCATCAAACGTCTTAAGCGCGCGCAAGGTCATCTTGCCAGCGTCATCAATATGATTGACAGCGGCAGACCCTGTCTTGAACTGGCAGAACAGTTACATGCGGTGGAAAAGGCGATTCAGCAGGCGAAGCGGGTATTGGTGCAGGACCATATAGAACATTGCCTTGATGCCGCTATAGGGCCCTTAGAACCGGATCAACAAAGTCGTATTGATGAGTTCAAAGCCATAGCCCGTTATCTTTAAACGATGGTGAGCCATGCTTGATATCCTGAAGCACCGCACATACCGACATCTGTTCTTTGCGCAGGTTGTTGCGCTGCTGGGAACCGGCCTGGCAACAGTCGCGCTGAGCATCGTCGCTTTTAATCTGGCAGCTGACGAAGCAGGCAAGGTTCTGGGCACCGCCATGGCCATCAAGATGGTCGCTTATGTATTGATAGCACCCTTGGCTTCGGCACTGGCAGAGAACGTACCGCGTCGGGTGATGCTGGTCTCTCTGGATTTGGTCCGTGCTGCGATCGCCCTTGCTTTGCCCTTCGTCACTGAAATCTGGGAAGTATATCTACTGATCGCGGTGCTTCAATCCGCGTCAGCCGCCTTCACACCCATCTTTCAGTCCACCATCCCGGATACGCTGCCGAATGAGGCTGATTACACAAAAGCCTTATCGCTATCGCGGCTAGCCTATGACATGGAAAATCTGGTTAGCCCCGCTTTAGCAGCATTGCTACTGGTGTTCACTAGTTGGCAGGCGCTGTTCTCTGGAACTGTCATTGGGTTCATAGCATCAGCGCTGCTGGTGACTTCGGTGGTTATTCCTTCCGGCATCAAATCGGAGAAACGTAGCGGCGTTTATGCGCGTGCCCGGCGGGGGTTTGATCTCTTTACAGCAACACCTCGTCTACGTGGGGTTATAGCATTGAACTTGGTCGTTAGCCTGGCAGGGGCGATGGTCATCGTGAATACAGTGGTACTGGTCCAAGGTCAGTTCGGTCTGACCGAGCAGCATACGGCGATGGCTTTTGCTGCATTTGGTGGTGGCTCGATGCTGGCCGCCTTGGCATTACCGGCTATGCTGCAGCGATGGCAGGATCGTCAAGTCATGCTGACGGGGGCGGTCATACTCATTTCCGGATTAATTGTTGCGCTCCCCGTAAACAGCTTGGCCTGGCTGCTACCGGTGTGGGCCTGGCTTGGCATCGGCTTTTCTGCCGCGCAAACACCGATCGGCCGGCTACTGACAAGGTCCGTCCATGGCCAAGATCGGCCGGCTGTTTTTGCCGCACAATTCTCGTTATCGCACGCGGGCTGGCTGGTTGCGTACCCACTGGCCGGTTGGCTGGGGGCTTTTGCAAGTATACAGATCACCCTTTTGATACTAGCTGGTTTAGCAGTAGTTGCTTTGGTCTCAGCCATCAAACTCTGGCCAGCTAACGATCCGATAGAACTACTGCATCTACATGACGACCTGACGGAAGACCACCCACACACTGCCTCGTCTGGGCGTGAGCATGCACACCCATACATCATCGACAGCTTGCATCCGAAATGGCCGTGATAATGCCGCAGGAGGCGCCAAGCTTTTCCCGAAGACCTATACTAAGCTTCGGTCTGCTCAGCCATCTCGATAACATCGTCGATCGCTATGCCTAAATACCTAACGGTGCTCTCTAGCTTAGTGTGACCCAGTAGCAGCTGCACGGCTCTGAGATTTTTCGTTCTGCGGTAAATCAATGTTGCTTTGGTGCGTCGTAGAGTGTGAGTACCGTACATGGCAGGGTCAAGAGCAATCGACGTTATCCAAGCCTTGACGATCCGGGAGTATTGCCTAGTAGAAAGATGCTCTGAGCTATGCAATCTGCTCGGGAACAGGAAGTCGTTGCTACGCAATTGCGCGTGATGCAGCCAAGCCTCGAGCGCTGTTCGGGTTTGGCCCGTGATTTCAAACTGAACAGGCCGATGCGTTTTCTGTTGCGTTACAATGGCTCGGGGCAAAACGTGCGCACCGTGCGCAATATCGCGGACCCTGAGCTTTGTTAAATCACAGGCGCGCAACTTGCTGTCGATGGCCAGGTTGAAAAGAGCTAGATCGCGAGTTTTTTCTGAAATCTGAAGTCTCACTCGGATGGACCAAATGTCTTGAAGCCGAAGCGGTGCTTTCTGCCCGACGAGCTTGCCTTTATTCCAAGGCTCGCGAGAAAAGGTGGTGGTGTTCATAGCTTATCCTCCATGTCATGGAAGATAACAATGAACCCTCAGAAGCTTGGACGCTATTGGCCAAGTTATGCCGACACGAACTGTCCGCTATTGACGGCTATCGGCCAAAAGCGGACCTTTGCTGAGGTCAGTACTGAGGCTTGGAGGGGTTCACGAAATCAGGGACGATTCAGTCCCGCGTGTAGATGCAAGCTTTGTATTTCCCGAACGCCCGATATTTGGAAGATACCGTCCTGGAGCTTATCTCTTATCAACCAAGGATAGAAACCTGGTTCTTGCCTGTCAGGCCGTCAACGTGATCGGTGCTTCTACACTTGGGGGAGTCTTGTTTAGATTTATGCGAGGTAAAAGGTCCCGTTATGGATGGCCTCCTCCGACCGCATTTCTGCGAGGAGCTCACGGGAATAATTTACATGAGCACTTACCATGCGTGGAAAGCGCTCGCCAGGCGGCCGGAACAGGGAGTAATCAAAATACAGGCTTCTGCTACTCCAACTGGGCTAACCAAATGAAAGGTGGTACACCGTTACGCTGGGAGCTTCCGAAAAAAGGTTCGCAATACGCATAAGGAATTCTTCCTGGAATTCAGAAAATAGCGTTTCAAACTGAGGCGCAAAGGCCTAGCCTGGTTTCGCTAGGCCGGTGCCCAATATGTCAGCTAGCTAATGGATCGGCGTTTATCTATTTTTTTGACGTGTGAAGCCGCGATTTGCCGAGCGAGGCCTACAGCGTTTCCTGGAGAACCAACAAGTGTTAAAAATTAATGGTATCAGCAAATTGTCCCTGTTTTTGGGCGGAATGTTATTACTGGCGCATATGCTTGTTAGCGCATCAGAAAAGAGCCGGGATAACGGGCAGACATCAGCCGGGGTCGTGATACAGGTCACTACGGATGATCCGGGACTGCAGAATATGTTGTTCAGCAATATCCGTAATCTGCAGCACGAAATGGGGGCGAGCAGTCTGACTATCGAGGTTGTAGCCTATGGCCCGGGTCTTGGGCTTCTCACCACTGAAAGCAAGCTCCGTGCCCAGGTCGAAGAGCTGTCTGCCACGGTGCGTTTTAGCGCTTGCGAGAACACCATTGCAGCTGTTGCGAAACGAACTGGCCACAGGCCGGAGCTCATTGACGGGGTTGTCACCGTGCCCTCAGGAATAGCGCGCGTCGTCCAGTTGCAGCAGCAAGGATACGTCTACATCACTCCTCAATGACAGCTGCAGAGTAAAGGAGCGATCTGGTGCAGGGCCTGGGTTCTGCAATGGTCGTGTACCCAACACAGCAGTAACCACTCGGACTACTGCGGTTTCAGCGTGGATAGCGACAGATATCAACCGTGTCTCGAAGAGGAAAACTATATGGACATCAAGCCCCTCGATGAAAAACTCAGTGTTACGGCCCAGCCCGGTTATGACGATATCGACACCCTGGCGAAAATGGGTTTTCGAACAATCGTTTCCAATCGGCCGCATCGCGAAACCGAGGACCAGCCGGACATGTTGGCACTTAAGAATAGGGCTGAATCCCTGGGTATGGTCTGGCGCGAAATACCGATCAAACCCGGGGAATATTCCAAGCAGGACATCGAGGCGTTTTCTGAGGTCCTGCAAACATCTCCCGCGCCGATCTTGGGTTTTTGCCGCACCGGTAAGCGAGTGTCGCACTTATGGGCCTATTCCCAAGTTCGTGAACATCCAATCGCAGACCTGATGACGAAGGCCCGGAATGCAGGCTACGATCTGGAGCCCCTGAAAGACGAGCTGGAGCGTTATGCGCGCGAGGAGGGTATGTCGTAATGCTCTGTCCCGCTGATTACCGGCGGGGTACTGCGGTTAATCGCAAGGATGCATGAGCCGATGCTGCACGCTAAACGTGCAGCTTTTTGAAAGACTGCCAGTCTCGGAAGCACTGGTTAACGACTCCATCCAGAACCATACGGGCAGCACGCCCACGGACTACAGGGGAGTAGCTATCGGATTTTTCCGTGCCTCGTTCGCTCGGGGTTGAGGCTTCCACCACGCCCTGTGTGATTCAGATTGTTAGAGCGCTGCGGCCAACGAGAGGATTCGTTGTTAGATGCTGCACAGCGGCCTAGCCCTGTGGGCTGTGTTCTATTTCCTCGCAATAGTGGCGCAAGTTTTCCTTCAGGTTGGGTGGGCATACTCCACACTGTCGATTGCCCGGAACGGCATGATCGATGAACTTGGGGTAAGGCAAGTTCAAGCCAGACATGATCTCCCGGAACCGCTCCAGCGAAACTGTGTCGCCCAGGCGGGGGTTGCGCTTTTTCTCCTGGGCGATAGTCGATACGCGACGATCCTGGTAATCATGGGCGGGATATACCAGGGTGTCATCCGGCAGCGAGAACAGCTTTTCCCTGACGCTGCGAAACAAATCATCTGCACTGCCATTCTGGAAATCGGTTCGGCCGCATCCGTCTATTAGAAGTGCGTCGCCGGTAAAAAGCCGATCACCCAGCAGGTAAGCGAAATGACCGTCGGTGTGGCCTGGCGTGTGGAGCGGCTCAAACCGAAGATTGCCTACCTGGAATGCTTTGTTCTCTTCGATTCCGACATCGGTACAGGGCAGGGCATCGAACGCTGGCGACGCAATCCGTGAGCCCGTTCTTTTCTTCAGCTCCAAGCCAGCGGTGATGTGGTCGGCGTGGATGTGGGTGTCGAGTGAGTACGCCAGCGTCAGTTCTAAACGGGACAGCTCGGCAAGATCACGCTCGACCGCAGAAATGACAGGATCGATAAGAACGGCCTTTCCGGTCTCTTCGCATCCCAGCAGATAGGTATATGTGGAGGATGCGGGCTCTAACAACTGACGAAATATCATATCGACCTCAGGTTTGTGGCTTGGCTTGATCTGGCTGAGCTGTGGGTGGATATTCGCTCGACGCCGCAGGTACTGATAACGCATTACGATATATTGAAATATATTACGATATTATATACTGTCAACCTCAACGTTACCGAGAAACTGTGATGAGTCCTGAAATAATCGACCTGAGGGTACTTCGCGAGTCTGCAGCAGAAGCGTGCGGGCTCCTGAAAGTTCTGGCGAATCCCGACCGCCTTCTTCTGCTTTGCCAGATGACCCAGGGCGAGCACAGTGTCTCCGACCTGGCAGCAGCAACGGGCGTGGAACAACCATCCCTGTCCCAGCAATTGACGGTGTTGCGAGTCAACGGGCTGGTGAGTACTCGACGCGAAGGTAAACAGGTGTTCTATAACATTAGCAGCCAGAACGCGATGCAGGTGATGGACCTGCTTTATCGGTTGTACTGTCTGAATGATCAGAATGAGGAGAGATGAAATGACTGTCGACTGGGCGAACTTTACTCCCTGGACGTCCTTGGGGGGTGGTCTCTTGATTGGGCTCGCTGCCGCGATGTTCATTGTTCTCAACGGCCGTATCGCCGGCATCAGCGGGATTATTGGTGGACTGTTACGCCCGGCGAAAGGTGATGTTCTGTGGCGGGTGGCTTTTGTGGCCGGGCTGGTGCTGGCACCCCTGTTGTATCAGAGCGCCTTTACGCTGCCGGCGGTCGAGGTAAATGCCAGTGTGGCCGCGTTGATTGTGGCCGGGCTGCTGGTCGGCATTGGCACGCGTTATGGCTCGGGCTGTACCAGCGGCCATGGAGTGTGCGGGCTGGGGCGCCGTTCGCCACGCTCGCTTGTGGCGACCCTGGCGTTTATGGCCAGCGGATTTCTGACCGTGTTCGTCGTCCGTCATTTGATTAGCTGAGGCCCGATATGAATATTTTGAGCGCGTTTGTGGTGGGCCTGGTCTTCGGTTTTGGGCTGATACTTTCGGGCATGACCGATCCTTCCAAGGTACTGGGTTTTCTTGATATCGCCGGTGAGTGGGACCCCTCGTTGGGTCTGGTGATGGGCGGCGCCATTCTGGTGTCGAGCGTGGCGTTCTTCTTCGCATCCAAGCGCACCCGAGCCGTGCTGGGCGAGGAGATGCGTATTCCCACTGCTACGCAGATCGATCGACGCCTGGTGCTGGGCGGCTTTGCCTTCGGAGCAGGTTGGGGACTGGCAGGGTATTGCCCGGGTCCCGCGATGGCATCGCTGCTCACCGGGATGGTTGAGCCCGTGATTTTTGTCGCAGCGATGTTGGCGGGGATGGCGGTTTATGAGTTGCATTCGCGAATGAGCGCTCGCTCTCCTCGCTAGTTATTCGCGCCTGAGCTGCGGGTCAGCGGGCGCACACTATCGTGCGCCTGCTGCAATCGGCTTAATTATTCTCTACTGGCAAGCCAGCGGCGTTCCACGCCAACCAGGAGCCCGGCGTGTTGACGACGTTCCGGAAACCTTCGCGTTTCAGAATGCTCGCTGCGATGGATGCGCGGTAGCCGGACCCGCAATAGGTGACCGTAGTCTTCTCCCGGTCAAGGTGACCGAGGTGCTCTGCCAGATGGGCGACGAAAATATGTTTGGCTCCGGGCACGCGCCCATTGGCCACCTCGCCCGGGCCGCGCACATCAAGCACCTGTACGTCAGCGTCTTCGCGGCGGGCATCCAGTTCATGGACAGTCCATTCGCCAACCTGACTCAGCGGCAGGGCGGCGTTCTGCCAGTCGGTCATTCCATTGCGCAGGTAGCCCCGGACATCATCCAGGCCGATGCGATAGAGCTGAATGATCGCTTGCTGGACATCCTCATTCGATTCGCCAATCAAAAAAATGGGACGATCAGCGTCCAGCATCCAGCCCGCCCAGTTTATGAACTCGTTACGCAGGGCGATGTTGATCGCTCCGGGCACATGTCCGCCGCCAAACGCCAGAATGGAGCGAATATCAACTATCTGCACGTCGCCCTGGCCGGCGATTACCTGAAATGCCTGGGGGGCGAGAGGCGGAGGCAGCGCGGGGCCGTCCATACTTGCGCGTTTGACGTTGGCCTTTTTGAGCCGCGTGTAATGGCGAGGTGGCTCGGGCATGCCCTCGAGCAGCCAATCGACAAATTCCTTTTCGCTACGTTGTTCGCGCAATGCCGGATTGAACAGCAGTTCGTTACCGAGAGTGGATTGTTGACGGTCGCCAATCGACTTGCCGCACGCCGATCCCGCTCCGTGACAGGGATACATCTCGACACGCTCGCCGAGCGGCAGATACCCGTTCATCAAAGTGTCGAACAGTTTTGCAGCCATTTTTCGCTCGCTGCCATCGCCGAGGAGATCGGGCCGGCCAACGTCCAGGTTAAACAGGGTGTCGCCGGTGAACAACGCGAACGGTTCCTCGCCCTGCTGACTGTCAACCAGCAGCAGCGAGATGTGTTCCGGGGTATGCCCGGGGGAATGCATCACCTGCAGGCGTACCTGACCCAGCTCGAGATTCTCCCCGCCGCTGACCTGGCGCAACTCGAATTCATAGTCGTCCGAGCGGCCACCGATGAGTTCGGCGCCGGTTTGCTCGGCCAGGGCCTGAGCACCGGACACAAAATCGGCATGAATATGGGTTTCAATAACATAGGCAATGCGCAAGCCACGCTCTCTGGCCATGCGCAGATAAATATCGATATCCCGTCGGGGATCGATCACCGCCGCGACGGCGGCTTTGCTGTCGCCTACCAGGTAGGAAAGCTGGGCTAACCCGTCGGTATATACGCGCTCGAAAACAAGCATGGTTATCTCCTCGGTTAATCGCTTCATTGGATGGGACAATTAAGGCGCTCAGAGTTCGACCTCTCAGAACCGCTGTTCGGGAACGCTGGCTGGCTGCAATCCGACGACAAAATCCACTTGCAAGCCATCATCAAGCGACACGAAGCGCAGTTCGCAATCGCAACGTTCGGCGATGGCTTTCACGATGGATAACCCGAGCCCGCTGCCGTCACCGTCGCTGTTACGCCAGAAGCGCTTGGTAATCTGCTCCAGTGTTCCGGCGGGAATGCCTGGGCCATAGTCCCTGACCCTGAAGCACACCCGGTCGGCATCTTCAGATAGCAACGCGAGTTCTACGCTGGTGCCCGCGCGGGTATGGCGGCGCGCATTGTCCAGCAGGTTGCGCAGTGCCGCGATCGCAAGCACCGGGGGCATGGTGATGTACCTGTCCGGAATATCCGCAGCAGTGATCAGCTCCACCGGCGCGCCCTGTTGCTGGTTGGTGTCCGCAAGCGCGGTTTGAGCGACATCGATCGGCAGGCAGCGCAGACCATCATCGAAGGACACGCGCCCTTCAACACGCGCCAACATCAACAGTTGCTCAAGCGTACGGTGCATACGGTCGGCACCGATCTCGGCCTGAATCACTGCCTGGCGGGAACGCTCGCCTGTTGTCATAGAGGCGACCTGCAGGTGCGTTTTGATTGCCGTAAGCGGGCTGCGCAATTCGTGCGCCGCGTCATCGGTCAGGCGGCGTTCGCGTTCGATGGTCTGAGCGACGCGCTGGAACAACTGGTTCTGCGTTTCAACCAACGGGGCCAGCTCGGCGGGCAGCGGCTCGATGCGCAACGGTTCTACCGAATCGGCGCTGCGCTCGGCCAGTGCGGTGCGAATCCGCCGCAAGGGCGCGAGCCCACTGCTCACGCCGAACCACAGCGCGACCAAACTCCCCAACAAGGCAAACAGAACCGGAACGGCAGCGGCAAGCAGCACCGAGCGCTGGAGAGTGGCGCGTTCGTCGAGCCGGTCTGCAGTGGTTATACGCATGCCGTTGTGTACCAGCGTGAAGCTGCGCCAGGCCGTATCGCTGACCATCTGATCACGAAAGCCCGTCTGCTGAGCGTCGAGCACGGCGTCAGGTGTCGAGTGGCTGCGTGCAATCACCTCACCGCGCAGTGAGCTAACCTGGCAGGCGAGGCCGTCTTCTATGACCAGTTGTTCGGCGCGCAGTCTGGTTACCCCGCCTCCGGTCAGTTCGGGTTGGGGCAGCTGGACCAGCAATCCGGCGACCATGCGAGCGGAGGCAGCCAGCCGCTGATCGAGCGACAGCATCAGTTGATTGCGCACATCGAACAGCATCCAGGCCGCCGCCAGGCTCCATAACAACACGAAGGCCGAGCCCAGCGTAATGACCAACCGCAGCCGCAGACTCATGAGTCGAAATGATCCGGTGAATGCCCCGCCGGACCCAGGCGATAACCGAGGCCACGTACGGTCTCGACAATACCGCCGCCCAGCTTGCGGCGCAGGTGATGGATATGCACGTTCAATGCATTGCTCTCGACCTCGTCACTTAAGCCGTACACAGCGTCCTTGAGCCGCTCGGCTGAGAGTACCCGTCCGGGGTTCTGTAACAACGCCTGCAAAAGCGCCTGCTCGCGGCGCGAAAGCTCAATCGATTCGCCGTTGAAGGTGGCTGTGCAGGCTGCCGGATCATAAGTGAGCGGGCCATGCTCGATCAGGTGGCTACTACGCCCTGCGACGCGGCGCAGCAAGGTGTGCAGGCGCGCAGCCAGTTCGCGCAGGTCGAAGGGTTTAATCAGGTAATCATCAGCCCCGGCCTGCAATCCTGCGACGCGCTCGGTTACCGCATCCCGGGCGGTCAGAATCAACACCGGCAACTCAACACCGCGTCGGCGCAAGCGCTGCAGAAGCTGCAAGCCGTCTTCATCAGGCAACCCGAGATCGAGAATCATTACGTCGACCTTTGTGTTGCGCAGCGTGGCGTCAGCATGGGCAGCCGTGGCGGCATGCGTCACCACAAAGCCCTGGGCTTCAAGTCCGGCGGTGACGCCGCTGGCAATGAGTGCATTGTCTTCGGTGAGCAGTACGTGCATGGGACTGATTCGTTCAAAGTGTTCGGGGATTGTCCTCCGCCAGGATTAACGGAGCGTTATGAGCATAGCACCGGTGCGGACGGCCTTGGTTCTCCACAGCAGGCCTGCGCGCATATGACTTTGGCCCGCCGCTGTTAATCATCCGTTAATCCCGGGTCGCCATGCTCCTCCGGACTGTTCAACAGGTGGGGTTTATGCGCGCGATTGTTTTCTTACTGGTCTCATGTCTCTGGCTGCTGCAAACAGCCAACGCCTCACTATTTTCAAGCGGCGGGCTGCAGGACGATTTTCTGCCTGTAGATCAGGCATTTGAACTGCATATCGGGCCGCAGGAGGACGGCGGAACGCTGGTTCGGTGGGATATCGCGCCGGGGTATTACCTCTATCAGGAGCGCCTGAGCTTTGGCGGCCTTGACGCGGATTTTCAGCCGTCCTTGCCGCCGGGCGAGCCTTACACCGATGAGTTTTTTGGCGATTCGCAAATCTACAGGGGCAGTCTGGAAGTGGACATTCCCCAAACAGCCGCCAGCTCTATTGTATTGGGCTGGCAGGGATGTGCGGATGCGGGCTTGTGCTACCCGCCGCAGTCGAAGCGGGTCAGTCTGGACGGTGCCGGGCCAGCGAGTGCGTCTGGCTCGGTACAGGCTGATGACGAGGCACTGGTCAGCGGTTTGCAGCAACAGGCGCTGTGGCTGAGCCTGCTTCTGTTTTTCGGCCTGGGTTTGCTGCTGGCCTTTGCACCCTGCTCGCTGCCGATGTTGCCGATCCTCGCGGGGATTGTCGTGGGGAGCGGGGCGACGCCGCGGCGCGGCTTTGCCCTGGCGATTGCGTATGTTGTCAGCATGGCGCTGGTATATGCCGCCCTCGGCGTTTTGGCGGCGCTGCTTGGCGCCAATCTACAGGGCCTGTTGATGCAACCCTGGCTGATCGCGAGCTTTGCTGGTCTGTTCATTCTGCTGTCCCTGCCCATGTTCGGCTTTTTCGAGCTGCAACTGCCGGCGGGCCTGCGTGACCGCCTGGAGAACGCCGGGCGCAAACGCAGGGGCGGCAGTCTGGCAGGCGCCAGTGTGCTGGGCGTATTGTCCGGTCTGCTGGTCGGACCCTGCATGACGGCGCCATTGGCTGCGGCGCTGTTATATATCGCGCAAAGCGGCAACGCCGTGCACGGCGGGTTGGTGTTGTTCGCGCTGGGGCTGGGTATAGGCACGCCGCTGGTGCTGCTGGTCACGCTGGGCAACCGCTTTCTGCCCAAACCGGGCGCCTGGATGGACCGCGTCAAGGTGTCTTTCGGCTTCCTGTTTCTGATCGCAGCGCTCTATGTACTGCGGCCGCTGCTATCGGACTCGTTATGGGTAGGGCTCTGGGGAGCGCTATTGGTGGTGTTGGCCAGCGCGCTGCTGCAACTGGCGCGTGAGCTGCATAAATATCAGGCGTTGAGCAGAGCCGTCGCATCGCTGACAGGCATCTGGGGGATAGCCATGCTACTGGGCGCTGCCGGCGGCGCGCACGATCCATTGCGTCCACTGGCGATATTCACCGGCGGTGTGGCGACCGTTCAGGCCGGCGAGGTGAACGAAGGCTATGTCGGTTTCAGCGAGCCTTCTGTACTCGATAGTGAACTCGCCGCTGCGAAAGCGGCAGGACAATGGGTGCTGGTCGACTACTACGCTGATTGGTGCGTGTCCTGCAAGGTAATGGAGCGAGAGGTGTTCGGCAATGCCGAGGTGCAGGCGGCTCTGGAAGACGTGCGCATCCTGCGGCCCGACGTCACAGTCCCCAACTCTGCCTCCCGGGAGCTGTTGGGTCGCTATCAGGTGATGGGGCCGCCGACGTTACTGTGGATCGGCCCGGACGGCGTCGAACGACGCTCGCAGCGCATCACTGGTGAGGTGGATGCCAAACAATTTATAGCCAACTGGAATGAAACAATGGAGCGCGGCTGATGTTAACGATGAATATAGGTCCGCTCGCGTTGGCGGTGCCACACATCATTTTGATGGTGAGCCTACTGCTCGCCACCCTGACCGGATGGTGGGTTGGCCGGCGTAGCAAGCACAATCCTGAGGCCCAGCTGTTCAAGTTGCTGCTGGTCGCAGTGCTCGTCGCACGACTGGCCTTTGTGGTGATGTATGTTGAGCACTTTCGAGACGATCCTTGGGGCGTGATCGACATTCGCGACGGGGGCTTCATCGCCTGGCCAGGTGTAGTCGCGGCGGTGTTGCTGGGTGCGTGGATGGCCTGGCGTGAGCTAACCCTGCGCAAACCACTCGGCACGGCCATGGCGGTGGGTGTGCTCGTCTGGGGTTTCAGCAGCTTTGTGTTGCACGCCTTCGAGCAGGGCACGCGGCTTCCAGAACTGGCGCTGCGCGACAACCACGGCGCCCCGGTCGAACTAGAGGACTATGTAGGGAAGCCGCTGGTGATTAACCTCTGGGCGACCTGGTGCCCGCCGTGCCGACGAGAAATGCCCGTACTAGCTGAAGCGCAGCGCAACGAACCCGGTGTGACATTTGTGTTCGTCAATCAGGGCGAAGGCGAGGGCGTCATAGGTGAATTCCTGGCGTCGCAAGGGCTGGGCCTGGAGAACGTTCTGCTGGATACCGGAGGACAGCTAGGCCAGAAAATTGGTTCGGCCGCGCTGCCGACGACGCTTTTTTACGACGCTGAGGGGCGCCAGGTCGCCAGTCACCTCGGCGAGCTATCGCGAGCCAGCCTGGCGCGCGAGTTACAGAAACTCAAGGAGCATAGTGAATGACCAAGATATACCCCATGTCCGCTTTGTGTTGCGCTCTGTCGCTTTTTCCCGCATCGCACGCAGTTGGAGAACAGTGGCCGGCCGCTATCGAAGCTGTGCAATCAAAAGGGGTACGGATCGTTGACGCATTCGACGCACCCTCCGGCTTGCAAGGCTACGCCGCTCGGTTCAATGGGCAAGGGATGACCCTATATCTCACTGAGGATGGCGAACATGTGCTGGTCGGCAATCTATTGGACGCGCAAGGCGAAAATCTCAGCCAGGAGCCCCTGGAACGTCTCGTCTATGAGCCGCTGGGGAAGGAAATGTGGCAGCGGCTCGAACAGAGCAGCTGGATCGCAGATGGTAGCGATGACGCTGCCAGGATCGTTTACATGTTTTCCGATCCAAACTGCCCGTATTGCAATATGTTCTGGAAACAGGCGCGGCCCTGGGTCGAGTCAGGTGCCGTCCAGGTCCGTCACGTGATGGTTGGCATGCTCATGCCTGACAGCGCAGGTAAAGCCGCCGCCTTGCTGGTCGCCAAGGATCCTGAGGCGGCCCTCAATGTACACGAAGAAGCCGGCAAAGCGAGCCAGCTCAAACCGATCGAGCGAATCTCGCCGACTGTGAATCAGCAGCTAGAGGCGAATCTTACCCTGATGAGCGAAATGGGTGCCTCGGCTACGCCAGCAATTTATTACCTGGACGACGACGGCCGATTGCAGCAACATCAAGGCGCGCCTCGGCCTGATGCATTGAATGAGATTATGGGGCCGTTGTCCAAAGGCTAGATCGATAAAGATCAACCAGCAGCGCCGTTGCTTACAACAGTCATATACGGAGGCTACATGAAAGCGCCCCTCTGGCCTTTGGCCGGGCTTTTCCTTGCGGTTTCCGTGTCCGCGCAGACTGTAGACCCAATGACCGTCTATGACAAAGGCGGGGCCAACCCTGCTGCCATGGCATGTGCTTTCTGTCACGGAGCCCAGGGCGAAGGGATGGCCGCTGCCGGCTTCCCCCGCCTCGCAGGCCTGTCAGCCGAGTACATGCGTAAGCAGCTGGCGGATTTCAGGTCCGGCGCTCGCGCCAACCCGATCATGCAACCCATTGCCGCGGCCTTGAGCGCCAACGAAGCCGACGCTGTCACAACTATGTTGGCTAGCAAGCCGCCTCCGCATGTCGAGCGAGTCGACCGTACCGCTTTGCCCGATGGGCCTGGCGAGGCACTCGCCCTGCGCGGCGCCTGGGACCGCAATATCCCAGAGTGTGTCGCCTGCCACGGTCCCAGCGGGCAAGGAGTCGGCGACGCCTTTCCACCACTGGCCGGGCAATCCGCGCAGTATCTGGCCTCGCAGCTAACTGCCTGGCGCCAGGGCACCCGTAACAATGATCCGAACGATTTGATGGGGCACATTGCACGCAGCCTGACAGAGGAGGAGATCAATGCCGTCTCGGTGTATTTCGCGGGTCTGACCGACACAGGAGCAGCTAAATGAAGCCGCGGAAAAGCGTATTGCTACTAATTGCATTGACCTTCCCTGTGTTGGCGGACGAGATCGCTATGGAAGATCAGTCGCAGATCCTTACCGGTGCCGGTGACCCAGCCAGCAGCCGGTACTTTCAGCCGCCCCGGGAAAGCGAGCTGCCTGACAACGCCTACGGAAAGCTGGTTCAGCAAGGGCGCGCCATATTTGTCGATACCAAGAAGCATGCGTCCGATTATGTTGGCAACGGCCTGGCCTGTGCGAACTGTCATCTCGAACAAGGTCGGAAAGCCAACTCCGCACCGCTTTGGGCCGCCTATACCATGTATCCGGCGTACCGAAAGAAGAACGACAAGGTTAACAGTTATGCCGAGCGCCTCCAGGGCTGCTTCCAGTTCAGTATGAACGGCGAGGCCCCCGAGGCTGACGGCCCAGTTATCGCCGCGCTTACAGCCTATTCCTACTGGCTTGCAACCGGAGCACCGACGGGGCAAGAGCTGCCAGGCCGGGCCTATCCTGAGGTTCCGCAACCCGAGGGCGGATATGACCTGGCAAAGGGTGAGCAGGTTTATGACGCACAGTGCGCCGTCTGTCATGGTTCCAACGGTGAGGGACAGAAGTCGGGGGAAACTTACGTGTTCCCACCACTCTGGGGGGCCGACTCGTTCAACTGGGGTGCAGGCATGCATCGGATAAATACGGCCGCAGCGTTTATCAAGGAAAACATGCCACTGGGCAAGGGTGGCACCCTGTCAGACGAGGACGCCTGGAACGTGGCTGCCTTTATGAACAGCCACGAGCGACCACAGGACCCGCGCCTGATCGACGGCTCGGTCGAGAAAACCCGTGACAAGTACCATGCCAATGATGGGGTAAATCTTTATGGAAAAATCATTAACGGCAGAATGCTCGGGAATGGTATCTGAGACGCAAGCAGGCACTGGTGTTCTTGCATGCGTTTGGCGGCCAACCTGTCTGAACTGAAGGGCTGAGAAGGTCCGTTGTAGGTCATAAGCTTTTGGCCGATAGCACCCAAGTGTCTCAAGAGTGGATCGTAGTCTTCCATGACGTGGAGGATAAGCTACGAACACCGCCATCTTTCCTTGAATCGCCCTAAGTATTCTAGACACATCGCGAAGGACCGCTTCTGGCCGGAATCCGCCGGTGACAAGCGACTGGTTCTGGCCGATAGCCGTCCTGGGCCACAGGCGGATGTCGGTTGAGAGCGATTCAGCTGCAGGCGAAAGGTAGCGGCGAGTGCTGCGAAAAACCGGCGCCCTTCGTAAGCGCCGTCGGTGAACCTTTTCTAGAAGTACACCACGTTAAAAAGCTAGCCGAGCAGGGCTCAGACACCACAAGCAACGCCGTAGCGTTGTGCCCAAACTGCCATAGAGCGTTGCATTATGGATCTCATGCCAAAGAACTGATTGAGGGGCTATACGCTCGTATAACCAGATTAAGGCGGGAATAACTGTCCCCAGGCCAGCAGACCACAAACGATCGTGGAGGAGAATGTTTCATCTCAACGGCTGCCGGGATTTAGTTTGACGGCAGCTACTCGCGCGGGCGTCAAGCGCCTTGTTATTGCCTGATGGACATTACATTGCTGCCGTTAGCCGCCGCCACCGATAAGCTGCCTGTCGCAGCCTTCTGAACATGCTCGCTCCACCAAGCCATCATCGGCCGACGGCGCTCAATATAGTCAGCGCGGTTGTACGTGCTCCTCACTTCGTCCTTATCCACATGGGCGAGTGCGACCTCGATCAGCTCGGAGTCAAAACCTTGCTCGTTAAGGGTTGTGCTTGCGATCGAGCGCATGCCGTGACTGACTAAACGGCCGGCGAACCCCATTCGCTTGAGCGCCATATTTGCTGTCTGGCTGTTGCAATGGGTGCGGGGATTCCTGTCTGCCGGGAAAACAAACTCCCTATGTCCGCTGTATGGTCGCACTGCCTCTAGAACCTGTAGAGCCTGATCGGTGAGCGGGACAATATGCGGACGACGCTTTTTCATGCGCTCTGCAGGAATTGTCCAAGTTCTGTTGTCAAAATCGATATCAGCCCAGCAAGTCGTAGCTGCTTCCACCGGACGGGCCATCGTGTGTAATTGCCATTCAATGAGCGCCCTCGTGGTGCGTTTTATGCTGGCGTTGGCGAGGGCCACCATAAGCTCGGGCAATTCGTTCGGGCTTAAGGCTGCCATATTCTGTTTTTTGGGCTTTTTGAATACTGCCCGGATTCCGCTCAACGGGTTGGCTTGCACAAGGCCTGAATTGACAGCATAGGTCAGTATTTCATTAAGGCGCTGCGACAGGCGCTTAACGGTCTCAAGGCTACCTTTAGTCTCTAGGGGGCGAAGCAGCTGAATCACCTTGGGTGCAGTGACGCTAGAAATTTGAAGATCGCCAAGGTCAGGAAATACGTGCAGCGTTAAAGAGCGCCAAATGTCCTCCGCGTACGCTGGAGTCACACCTTCTCTCTTTAGCTCAAACCAAGCTTCCGCCACTTTCCTCAGCGTGTGTTCGCTGGCCGCACGTAGTTGCTGCCGGGCATCGTCACGGTGTTCCTTCGGATCAAGTCCCTGAGCTATCAGCTGCCTGGCATCAACGGTCAGTTTCCGTGCTTGTGCAAGGCCGGTCTCTGGGTAGGCACCTAACCCCATGTTCACCCGTTTTTTGGTGACGGGGTGATAGTAATTGAAATTCCAAAGCTTAGAGCCATTGCTTCTCACTCGCATTTGCAGTCCGTCGCCATCACCTAATACATAGTCGGTGCTCTTACGCCCTGCATTTTTGACCTTGGTCTCGGTAAGGCGGACAGCTTTGGTACCCATTCTTGGTATTCCATCAGTGGTTTGGTATTCCAAAAAATACCAGAGGAGGTCATGGAATACCATGTGGAATACCATGAAGCGTGGCTTCCCATGGACGTCAACAGACGTCTATGCATCGTAAGTTGTTGATTTTAAGTTATTTCGGGCACAAAAAAGGACGTCCGCGGACGCCCTTAGATGTAAATTTGGTGGAGCCGGGGGGATTTGAACCCCCGTCCGCCAGTCCG
>TARA_R110000850_G_scaffold66972_21_pt1 | contig 19472 bp, 5 predicted proteins | sample TARA_R110000850 | Tara Oceans TARA_R110000850 (sample SAMEA4397586) | marine metagenome | biome: Polar Biome; feature: [SRF] surface water layer (ENVO:00010504); material: water (ENVO:00002006), including particulate matter (ENVO:01000060) such as... | depth 5 m | reverse complement strand
TTGATCCACTCCTGGGGCCGTTACAGGATAATGGTAATTCAGTGCCCTCGTATGCCCCCCTGTTCAACAGCCCGCTGATCGGCCTGGGTAGTTCCACAGGTTATACGGGAACCAATACCACTTTGACGGTTTCTGTGCCGGAAGACTATGACAGCATCGTACTTACAGTTTCTGACATTTCCGTTTTTGACTATGCACGGGATGAAGACGATGAAGTCATTCCGTTTCAAATTCAGGTCGGTACAGAACGGATGCTGGTGGTCGGCGTCGATGAGGCCGCTGGTACGTTAACTGTGCAACGTGGTTCTGTCAGAACGGTCCCTTATGTGCATTCAGTCGGTGCCACTGTCGTGCAGGGGTTTACTGGTTTACAGACCGTGTTGACATCAGCCATCACTGAATCGGAGCAAACTGAAATTCGTGTTCGTGATTTGACAGGGTTCCCGGAAACAGGTCGTTTTGACCTCAGAATTAATGACGAACTGTTGCGAGTTCTGGAGGTCACTCAGGATCAAACTACCAACGAATTCATTATCAGAGTCCAGCGTGGTGTGAATGGGACTACGGCTACGACGCATGTGAATGATTCGAATGTATTATTACTCATCGATCAGGCTAGCTCGAACCGGTTTGTCGATTCCAATGGAGACGGATTTGCTGACCCGGATATTGGCGCGGTCGAAGCGGTTTATTTTCATGTGAATACGACATCAGATTCCGTTGATCTGAATCCCGGAAACGGGCTTGTCGATACTGCCGTTCCGGGTGAAATTTCTCTACGGGCAGCCATTATGGAAGCCAATGCCTTAAATGGGAATGCTACAATTTATCTGCCCGCCGGCATTTACACTCTGGATCTGGATGTGATGTTTGAAGGTGCGTCAGCCGGTGATCTGGATATTATCAGGAATCTGACCATTATCGGTGAGACAGCAAACACTACGACCATTAAGGGGAGTATTTCTGATCGTATCTTTGACGTCCTACCAGGTGTCACGCTTACTTTGCAGGGAGTGACGATTTCGGCACAGGAAAACCATAGTCTTGCCGGAGACGGAGGAGCAATCCGGGTGAATCAGGGGGCTCTGAAATTAATCAACAGCATGATCACAGGAACAAAGGCTGAGCGTGGCGGAGCCATCTGGGCCAGTGGTGCGACTGTGACAGTCGAAAACAGTACGATTTACTCAACAAGTGCCACTGCAACAGGCGGGGGCATTGCCAGCTATAATAGCGAAGTCAATTTGAGAAACAGCACGATTTCCGGGAACGGCCAAAGTGCGGTAACTGATGGGGGGGGAATTTATAACGATACTTTCAGTACGTTATATATTGATTACAGTACCATCGCAGAAAACAGCGGAGCTGAAGGTGCCGGGATCCACAACCTGGGGATTGCTCATTTATCAAATACTCTGATCGCAACAAATGAAGACGGAAAAGATATTTCAGGAGATTTTTATTCATCCGGCTTCAATCTGATTGGAAACGGTGATGATGCCAGTCTGTTGTCATTTGAGGAAGGCGAGATTCCCACCGGCGATCAGGTAGGGTCGGAAAACGAACTCCTGGATCCTCTGATCAGTGGATTGGGGGATCATGGCGGTACGACTTTAACACATGCACTTCTCTCCGGTAGTCCAGCCCTTGATGCCGGTAACAGGATTTCACCGTCAATCTATTCCGGGATGATACTTGAACTGGATCAGTACATTTTAGAAGCAGATGCAACACAGATTACTGTGAAAGATACTTCAGGTCTTCCTCCTGCCCCCTTCAATATTCTGATTGATCCCACACCCAAACAACCTGATAGTGGGGATGAAGAAATAATCAGGGTAACGGAAATCAATAATCGCGTTTTAACGGTGGAGCGGGGAGTCTCAGGAACGACTGCCAGGAGATATATCAATTATGAAAAACTCTTTCCAGCTATTTACGATAATTCAGATTCTCCCGCGATTAAAGTTGTTGTTCTGGCAGATCAGAGCGGTAACCCCCGCTTTCAGGAAATTGATGAGTATCAGACGGATCCTCTCGACATTGGTGCCTATGAAGGGATATATCAAGGAGTCGATGAATATGCCCCTTCCTTCTCGATTAGTGCGGAGACTGACCCGACCACTGAAGGTTCTGGAGGGTTAGGTTTTACCAATTTTATCTTCAAAATTACACGGACGGATGCTGCTGGCGTACCACATGAAATAGGCTGGATGATCGAACCCGTTGGTGAGAATCCTGCTGAACCTTCCGACTTCTTTGACTGGGATCAGATGCAGGCCGGAGATCAGTACCCCACTGGCACAATGAGATTCGATCAGTCGACTAACGAGAGAACTCTTACGATTTTTGTCACCGCTGATACGCTGGTCGAACTGAATGAAGACTTCAGAGTGGTCCTCTGTGACGCTGTCACGCGGGTTCCATTGTCTGAGGTCTATGCTGATGAAACGATCGAGGATGACGATGATGCTGCGATTACCGTTTCGATTGCAAGTGAGTTAACACAGTCGGAAGATGGAACCTTCGGAATTGAAGTGACTATGGATCATCCTGCGGGAGAGGAAATCCGGCTGCTGGCTAATACTGATACTGACGGGTTGACTGCTACTGGAGGAACTGATTTCACCGTTCTTGATAATTTTGAAATCGTATTCGCGGCAGGTGAAACTTCAATATTCATTCCAATTGAAGTGTTCAATGACAGTATCGTAGAAACAGATGAGCAATTCAAGGTGATCATTTCCGATCTGCAGTCTGATTTGCTCTCTTCCAAAATGATTTCGATTGTAAATTCAGATTGCATTGTCACGATCACAAATGATGATGAAGCCTCTCTTGTAGTGAGTGATGTGACGGAGCTGGAAGGGGACAACGGAGAAGATGCACAGCTTGTTTTTCAGGTCACTCTTTCGAATCCCGTAGCTGATACGGTTACAGTCGATTTTACAACTGTGAATGATACGGCAGTGAGTGGTGAGGATTATGTGCCTCAATCCGGAACTCTGGTGTTTACGGCAGGGGGAGAGCTGACGAAACAAATTGTCGTTCCTGTGATTGAAGATCTGCTATTGGAAGGTGACGAAACCTTCTTCGTGCAACTCTCAAATCTGAGTACTGGTGTTCTAAGTTCAGAAAACTTCTCGCCACAGGACGGTGTGGGGACCATCCAGGACGACGACGCTCCCAGGCTGAAAGTGGTCGACGTGACTGAAAGTGAAGATGGTACCTTCACTTTCAATGTCGAACTCACCAAATACACGGGGGATGTGACGTTCGATGTTTCGACCATTGATGGGACTGCGATTGCGGGAGAGGGAAATGATTATTACTTATATGAAGAAATCATCAACGAAAACGAACAAACAGAAATGGTTATCGTTGACTCTTTAACCTTGTCAATCCAGCAAAATCCGGATATTGATCTGACTGGCAAACGGGAGCAGAGTTTCACAGTTCATGTCGAGGATGATACCGATTTTGAGTACGATGAGTTCTTTGGAGTAGTGCTTTCGAACCTGAATGCGAACGGGGATGAAGGAGATTTCATTCTGGAAGACGGTATCGGCACGATTCAGAATAATGATTCACCCAGCGTCACGATTAATCGGGCTTCCGGCTCAGAACGCTCCGGTTTTCTGCAGTTTACTGCGACCCTGGCGGGAGATATCGCAGGTGGTTTTTCGACAGTTGTTAACGCGTTAGACCAGGATGCCGTCAATGGTTTGGATTTTATGTTCGCACCCCTGACGCTGCACTTTGATGGCTACAATGGCGAAACCATCAATTTTCAGGTCGAACTCATCAATGATCGTATCGAAGAATGGACTCCCTCTGCAAAGTATAAAGAATCGTTTAGGTTGAAATCAGAGAAACTCACGATCGGTTCAGATACGATCCGGGGTATCGCCGGTGAGGGAACCATCTACGACGATGACTTCTATGTGTCTGCAGGTTACGACGTGGATATCACCTATATCCAGCCAGGCGGTAATAGTGAATCGGACGAGTTACATGATCTGCAGCAGCTGGTTGCCAGCAAATTCACGGAACTCGGGAAACTGGCTCAACAGGATCCTTCCGATTCGGAAAATGGAACTGATCTCGCAGTCCAGATGGAAGCACTTCGAAATGAAATACTCGAAGTTTTACGGCAGATTGATCAATATAAAACAGATCTGGCAGCTTCGCAGCAGGTACCCGAATCGGTCGTGACCGTCCATATTGACGATGTGACGCGATCGGAAGAGGGCACGTTCGAGTTTACCGTCACTCTGGACAAAGAAGCAGAAAAAGAGATTTCCGTTCTGGCTTCCATTGAGTTCCGTTCTGCGACTGCTGCCGACTTTGTTTCTCACGAAGCCCAACGGGTGATCATTCCTGCTGGAGAAACTTCAGCAACCTTTACCGTTGATGTTCTCGATGACACCAATGTTGAAGACACGGAAGTCTTCAAAGTGGCGCTCTCTGATGCAATTTATGGCGATGATGAAAACTCCAGACACGTACAGATCTCTGTGGATGGCGGTGTGGGAACAGGAACCATTGAGGACAATGATGTCTCAGGAGTGAGTATCTCTGACACTACTGTGATCGAAGGAAGTACTGCCTCTGTTGTCATCTCACTTACAAATCCTGTCAGTCGTGATGTGATCGTCAAACTGAGTGCGTCTCCTGATTCGGCGTCTACCGCTGATTATGAAACAGTGCCTTCGGAAGTCATCATTCCCGCTGGTCAAACTTCTGTGACCATCCCCGTCAAAACCAATCTCGACAATGAAATAGAGAATGATACGGGCGACGAGTCATTTCAGATCAGTATCATGGAAGCTTATATCGACAACGGGGAGAGCAGGGAAGATGTGGAAATTAATAAGAAAACGGCAGTCGTGACGATTTCTGATTTCAAACTCGAACTAAGTATCGATTCTGTTACCCAAGATGAAGGGGGAGTTTTCACGTTCGTCGTTTCACTGAATCAACCGGTACCTGAATCAGAGACGATCTCAGTGAAGGTGGAAACAAAGTCGGGGGGAGATTTTGGGACTGCTACAGTTGGAGAAGACTATACGGCTCTGAGTGAGGAACTCATTTTCAATGCGGGTGAACAGACTAAAACGGTAACGGTTATAGTGAATGATGACCATCTGATCGAAGATCCTGAAACTTTTACCGTTGAGCTGTCCGATGCCAAATTAAATGGTGCGGCAATGCCTTCTTTGCTGAATGATGAGCATTCAGCGACTGGCACCATCCTGAACGATGATAAATATGTAGTTTCTATTTCCAATGAACGAGCTGAAGAAGAGCAGATCATGTCCTTCACAATTACTTTGGATCAGCCGGCGCAGGAAGATCTGAAGTTGTTTGTCAGTACACTGGCGACTGGGACTGGTTATGGATATGCAGATCTCAACCGTGATCTTACTTCTCTCGAATCTTTTCCAGTAGAAATTATGGAAAATCAGACCTCTGCAACTGTGAATATATCACTGTCATTTAATGATTTCGAGGAAGGGGATGAAACTTTTCTGCTGGTTGTAACTGGTGCCGAGTCAGGTGGAATGCAGGCAACTCAAAAATTTGATTTGTCGAATGCAGTTGGTATCGGAACGATAGAAGATTTTGTGCAAACGATCAAAATCAGCGATGCAACAGCCCAGGAGGGAGGGGTACTGACATTTACCGTTTCCCTGGATCGAACGTCATCAGTACCGATTCTCGTGAAAGCAGACCTGGTTTCGGGTTCAGCCAGCAGCATGGAGTATGGAACGATCAATGGCGTTAACGAAAATGGAATGATTGTATTTGAGGTTGATAGTCAGACTGGGAAGACCGCACTGTCCAAAACGATCACAGTGAATACGTTTGATGATGATCTACTCGAAGAAGATGAAACATTTGGGGTCCAACTTTCTAATGTTCAGTACGGTAAGACTGTTGAAATATTATCTGATCTCAATATTGAGGATAGTTTCGGTTCCGGTACGATTACGAATGAAGACAGTACTGAGATAAATATTTCAGAGGGCGTACAAAATGAGGATGGCACGGTAAGTTTTGAAATCACTCTTACGAATCCTGCCAGCGAAGCCATCACGGTTACAGCAAATACCAGTGGTTCCGATCTGATCAATGCACTGGTTGACGAAGAGATCGTCATCCCGGCAGGCGCTACTTCCTATATTGTTACAGTAGCCTTGGCCGGTACTACACCGCTAGACAATGATATTTCCTTCAGCCTTGGTCTTTCAGAACCGATGTTCAACGGACATGAATCATCAGGTTCCATCGCGTTTGGAAGCGCATCTGCTTTAGGAGCGGCTCTGAAAGGTACCGCCGGTACCGGAACAGTGAACATACGCAGTGAAACGGTCGCCATTACCGGGGTGACGGATACTGATTACCATGTCTCGCATGCCGGAATGATTAAATTCAGCCCATTTAGTGAAGCTGGTTCTTATTCAAGCGATGACTACGAAATCATTGTAAATGGTTCATCCAGTACCGTTGCATTGAAGTACGGCAAACTGACTATCAATCAAGATGATTTTACTGTCACGTATACACCTTATGATGGGTTGATATCGAAAGAATCAGGTGACATGCTTCAGCCTGAATTCGATGAAAACGGGAATATTTTCCGGTATCTTGGCAAAGAGAACATCAAGTTTTCCCTTTATAGAAGAGATGTGACAGATGTCGTTCTGGGGAGACGGATTACAATTGCACACACATTGATCCGTGAGCGAGATGTCAGTCTGGCTGTGACGAATACACTTCCTGTGTTCATAGGTGACAGGGTTCATGACGAAAGCGGCAATTTTATCATCCCAACACCAATTCGGATTTTTAAGGGAACTCAGTACCTCATTGACCTTTCTGAATATTATTACGATCCGGATGGTGACCAGATCCAGATAAAATCAGTTACATCAACTGGTAATAATGAAATAAGAGATGATGTACTCTATACGCACATCGGAAAATTCCAAACGGGTCCTCTTCGTCCTGAAAGTGAACGTTTTTTAATCACAAAAATAAATAAAAATTCCTCCATCTTGGAAGTGAGTACTGATTTAAGAGCTGACGAAAATCCAGACTTTTTTTCATATAGTAGTGCAAGTCGAACATTTACATTAGAAGTAACCGACGGACAATACCAACCAGATTCCATTGACTCTAAGGGGATCAGTCTCACTGTGGCTCCTGTCAATAAAGCGCTACCCGCTGCCCATAGTGATTTAATGGCGGGAGTCACTGTTCTTAAAACAGATTACTACAGTCCAGATGATTTGAACAAAGAAATATTTTACGACCCTTTACAATGGACTCTTGATGCGGCCGCCAGAACTTCAGTCAAAGGTGATCCTAACCTTCAGGATGTGGGAGGCATTCCCGTCGATCTGAATCAGGGTACATTCCAGTTATTCCATGATCTTACGCTGGATGGGTCTGGAGGGGCTTCGGAACTTTCGATCCCCGGGCTGGTATATGATTCCAGTACGGTTGATGCACGTCCTGTAATTCAAGCAGTGGTAAATCGCGGTGCTGGTGAGCCTGTTCCACTGACAGTAACTGCAACATTGAATTGGTTTGATTTCCCAAATAATCAGGGAGAAAATATCAAAACGACAGTTACATACATAATTGATCCGGATGAGACAAATTCTTTATTTGACTCACAATACACCTTTGATATACAGCCCGACAGCATTCCCATGGTCACGGGAGTTTATAGTTGGGAACTCGAGTTGGTATTTCATTTCGATGATAATCCGGATGAAACACAGAAAAAGCCTGACTTGATCATGCATTCTGCCGGGTCTGTCCCGGTTATCGTTAATGAAACTGTCCGGCAAAGTGATTTTAAGGGGGGAAGTAAAGTAATCCAACCTGTTACTTACCAGTTTGGAAATGGTTGGTCTCTAGCAGGTGTCCCTACGCTATACATCGATGATCATGGAGATAATGGTGGTAATAGTACAAAGGATGATTTGCTCATTCTGAAATTCCCGGGTGAGTCTGCGAAAGTCTTTCGTCCTCTAAACAGTTCAGGCCGCTATAACTATGGGACAGTTGGATTTGAATCGGTAGATGTCTATTCGCAATTCACCCCTGCGACAACCGGGCCACCTGGTTCTGGTGAACCCAATGTCGTTTCTTCCACAATCAAAGATGCAGGAGAATTTGGGACTCTCACTGCCGATAATGATACCAACTATATTTATTATACCGACGAGTCTGGAACAGTTTATACCTTTACACGGTACAAGGTAAATAAAGGAACGAGTGATGAGTATTCCCTCTTTCTGATCACGTCTATCGAGGCTCCTGCAAGCAAGCCATTGCTGTTTAATCGGGATGCATCAGGAAAGATACTCAGTATTACCGCCACTGACGGCACTGTACTTGATCTTGGTTTTGCAAAAGGAAGCTCATTAATAACCAGTATCTCGGGAACCGGTACTCCAGAGGTTAAATTCACCTATAATGGTGTTAATCTGGAGTCGATTCAATACATAAGTAATACACTGAGTGCTACCTCTGCAACACCGCTTACGAATCAGGACCGGATTCGTAAATTTGAATATAATGCAGCGGGTAACCTGGTGAAAGATCAATGGTTCAGCCAGGTGCATACGGGCAATACTCCAGTTAACGTCAGTCAGCTATCAAACCCCAGTAAAATCACTAATTTTTATTATACGACGACCTTCAGCGTTAATCAGAACGGCGAAATCAAGACGTCTGAAATATTGACGGGCATCAGCTTGGGGAACGACCCGGACGGTCTGATCGAAGATCGAGAAGCATCGAATAAGAAACCTGACTTAACTACATATTATATCACACCTGTCGGACTGGCAGGTTTACAACGAATTGATGAATCGGGAGTACCAGTCACAGGTCCTGACGATCTTGTTTTAGGCAGTATCGTGGACGGGAAACTTGTCTCATTACCATTTAATACACCACTGATTAAAGCTGGTGACTATGGCAGGATTGCTCGCGTCGAACTGATTGTTGATGATCTTCAGAAGTTGGATGTTGATTTAGATATTGTCGAATACAGTGGCAGGTACATCACAGAATATGAGTATGATATCAATAGCCAGTTAATCCGTCGGGAAACGTATTATGATGCGGATATCGACTCACAGGGGCCTGTCGCACTCGGCAGCGAAAAATGGACTTACGACCATGTTGGTTCAGTGAAAACCTACATGGATCCCCTAGGACGGGTGACATATTTTGGTTATGACTATGAAATCCCAGTCACTTATGCTACTGCTGAAGACGATAAAGATTATGATTCAAGTGTTGCTGAAGAAGATAGAGTAGGTGGGACTGACGCAACAGCAAAATACGATCCCACGGACTATGAAGGAAATGTCGTTTACATCATTGACCTGTCAGGGGTCACGACATTTGAATATGAGACAGATAATGAAACAGGCAATGCTGTCGGAACTCTTGTGAAATCAGTTGATCCACGAGGCACCGTCACACATTACGAGCGAAATAACGAGGGGCAGCTCACTCAACTGCGCACGGTGCGTCAATACGCAGATGATTACACCGAAGAGTATTCCTATTACACATCCGGCGACCAGGAAGGTCTACTGAAAACATTCAAGGATACCCTGGGCCTGGTCATGACCTACTACTACGATGGACGTCGCCTGAGTGAAAAAGTCGAAGAAGATGACAGCCAGGCAGTGAAAGAAGTCATCTCCACGGAGTACACCTATGATTCACATGGTTTTATCGGTAGCGAATCAATATATGACGGCTTAGCCAATACGCTGGTCTCTGCAACCGTATACGAATACGACGGAACTGGTCTGCTACGTGATGTAGAAGTATTCGACAATGGATCTGATGTTCTGGCCCATACCCAGTACAACTATGACGGGGCAGGCATGGTGATCGATGTCATCGACGGCAGGGGGTATGTCACACACAATGATTACGACCTGCGCGGCTTACTCCTGTCGACTACGAAGGCACAAGACGCGACCTATCGTTCCTACTATCTGGATCAGAATCTCGATATCCAGGAAATCACGACATACAGTTACTACGTTGATGGGAGTCTCAAGTCGAGTGAAGTCAATAATCAAATCCCAAACGCAATTAATAAGGGAATGATTCAGACCTACTACTATGATCCCATCACATTCACCAGTTGGATCGATACGAAGGATCCATTTGGTACTCAGATTTATGAAACAAAAACAGATTCCCTCGGTCGTGTAACAGCGGAAATGGATCACCTGCGTGGGATAACAACCAAATATGAATATGGCGATAAGAGAATTGATTTACCGACCAGTATGACAACACAGACGGTTCTGGGACTTAAATCCAATCCCGTCGATCTGGTCACGTCTTATACCTATGACGCTGGAGGTAATCTGCTTAGCGAACACCGCGATGGAGCACCTGCAATCTATTATGAATATGATGAACTGGGATACCTGACGCACAGTTCACAAGACATAGAGCATAGTACAAGTCTGGAATACAAAACTAATTCTGCCGGGCAAATCGTTGAACAGACAGAAACCCGCTGGACTCTTCCATATTACCCCAATTTTGTCGGCCCCATTAACCTGAGTGATGATAATTTCTGGGATATTCAAGAACTTAAGACAACTTACGAATACGATGAGCGCGGGCGTTTGATCAAGGCTACCGATCCTGTTGCTGCAGCTGACACAAATGATGCTGAGCTTCCAGTTCAATCCGTCTACGACATTGAAAATGGTTTATTGAAAGTAACTTCGACTTCCCGGACCGGCGTGACCACGACTCAATGGTTCGATGCACTCGGTCGAGTGGTCAAAAATCAGAATGCGTTCGGCGGCACTACAACATTCGCCTACGATCTTTCCGGTAACTTAATTAAAGAACAGTTCCAGCCTGCAACAGGTGACACACATGCTTCAGTTCGAAATACTGCCTATCACTACGATGGTTTGGGACGGCTTCGTGCCACTGAATATCAGGATTCTCAGGGAAAAGCGATCTATTATGCTGTCACAGATTACTTCCGTCCCAAAGAAACTCCGTTGTACTGGCAGATGGCTACATTTGAAGCCCTCACACCAGATGAATATAATTCCACAACAGGGGCTGGGGCCATTGATACCAGACAGGCCACACTCAGCTGGAAAGATCTTTTTGGCAACGTCGAAATACAACACCCCATCGCCGATTCAACTGGATCTAATCAAAAACTGACAACATCAATTGAGTATGCCTATTATCCAGCAAACCAAACCTACACGGTAACGACCCGAACCCCCAGCGGTCAGTTGGGTTCATTGGATAAGCGGACAACGGTCTCTACATATAATAGCCAGGGCTGGCTGCTTCAGAAAATAGACACAGACCGCGACCATCTGGTAACGAGCGAGTACGACAAATTAGGGCATCTGATTAAAAGTACCAATGGATTCGCTCAGGTTTCGACTTATGAGTATACCGAGAATCATGGACAAATCAGTAAGATGTCTACATTCAAAGATCAGGTAGAATTAAACAAGAATGAGGCACTCACAACATCAATCTATCAATATGATTCGGCAGGCAATCGTACTCTTCAGATTGGACAAAATGGTGATATCGAATATTTCACATACGATGCACTCAATCGGATTCTTACCAACGTCGCATTCATTAATACTCTTGACAATAACGGTGAAATCAATGGATCAGAAGCCGTTACACGCAGCTGGAAATATGACGGAACTACAACCGTTTATACAAATCGGAATCTAGAAACTATTACAACAAAAATTGATTATGCCAGTCATCAGCAGACAGAAAAATGGGATGGTGACCTGAATGCCACCTACCAGTTCAATTCTCTGGGAGAAATCGTAACGGTCACTGATTCTAAAAATGTAACGATTGAATTTGATTACAATGACCTTGGGAGAATTACAGAAAAGAAATCGATTTACGGCATCACAATTGATGATTCGACAATTTATAATCCAACTGTAGTCGAATCATATGGTTATGAACTGGATGGAAATCGAAATCAACACATGGTGTCAATTGCCGGGGCCAGTGATCCGTTATTGGACAATCACTATCAAATTGATGCAAATAATTTCATCACCAACATAACGCAATCAGGGATAGATAGTGCTGGAAAACAAATTAACTACCGATATACCCGCGATGGCCAGGTTGCAGAAATCGAACGTAAATTAAGTAATCAGTCTTTTATTACTAAATACGGATATCGTGATGACGGAAAAATCGGGACAATTGAGAATTTGTTTGAAGGAACTGCTTCAACTAAAAAGGTGTCTACGTATGTTCTAGCCTATCTGAACACAGATAGAGCGGCTGATTCTCTGGATGAGCAACTTGAGTTGGTCAGAACTAGCTTGTTCGGCAGTGTAGATTCGATCAATCGTTTCTTGTTTGATGGCGAAAATCAGCTGGAGAAAGAGACGCAATATGGACAGGAAACAGAACTGCAGATTGATACAAAAGGGAATATCCTAACTATTGCAAATGCCTCAACCGGTCTTCGGGATCGAATCTATGAAGATAGCCTTTATATTTACAAGTATGATCAAGAAGGCCGGGTAATAGAAAAAATAACCAAGCCAATCATTGAACGTGTTATTGATAACGAAGTAAATGAGAAACCATTTGGTTTATCACCTCTAGAAGTAGATCTCGTTTCGTCATGGGAAGGTGCTGAGTATCAAGAGTATTATAGGGGTGATGTTTCTCTAGGTGTAAAAGATGTTGAAGGAGGAATAGGAGGAACTCAACGGGCTTTTAATTACACCTTTGGGACCCCAGAACAAAATGTTTTTGCAGAATACAAATTCGACAATCTCACGAAGGGAACATATCAGGTAATGGTGACCTGGTCTGCAATGCCTTCTGCCCAAAACGGCAATGCACCATTAACTCCATCACAAAAAGCCTCTACTGGAGCCAAAGGGAATTTTTACAATGTTCTTCTAGGCAATACTCCTGCTGGATATAAACCTGAATTAGATATAGTTGTCGATTTTTCTAGATCTGTTGATGGGGCATTAACCGATGGAACAAAAAATGGTTCTGGACAATACCAAACAGATCAAGATGGTACAACCTGGATGGTTCTAGGAAAGTATACTAATCCCGATAGTATAGTAGTTCAATTAACAGATCAGCCATTTAGAGTCTCTACAGACAGTGAAGGATGGCTCCTAATCGCTGATGGAGTCAAAATTCGTCGTATTGATAATGACGGTAAAGGAATTGGTGAATTTGACTCAAAAAATCAAACCAACAATGATCGCCAGATCATAATTCCACTTCAAAGCATTGGTAATGAGACTAGCAGCCCTCTTGAATTTCAACTTCATGGTCAGACTTGGACCGAAGATCGAGAAGCATCTTACATTAGCAGTACCGGTGGCTCGATCAGTTCTGTTTCGCCCTATGCTGAATACACGTTCCAACATTTACCCATCGGACAGTACAATATTACAGCAAGCTGGCCAGGGGGGACAAACCAAGGGGCGATCTTTGTTGTAAAAGCTGGTGGTGAAGTCGTCGCCAAATTAGAAGTTGATCAAGATACCCGCGGAAGCAGTGAATTGATCGCCTCAATTCCTGCATTACGCGGTGTAATCACTGTCGAAATTCATCCTGCAGGAGGCCAGCAGGCAATTGCAGGTGCTGTCAGTATCGAACGAGTTGAAATACCTGCCGTTACTAAATATGACTGGGATCATCGAGGACGTTTAGACACGGTAACCTTCAAAGATGATGCTGGGAATAAAACAAAAGAAATCAAATATTACTACAATGTTTTCGACCAGCAGATAGGACGTCGGGTTCAGGACTTCGAGCAACAGAACGGAGCCACTCAGGTTTCGAATACCAAATTTGAAGGGTATGTGAAAGAAGGGCATACCACCATTCTCGAGTTAAATGAAGCCGCTCAGTTAACCAAAAGATATCTGGTCGGAGTATTTGGTGAAATTTTTGCCGTAGATATTCGTGACCAGGAGCAGCAACTGCAAACACGTTGGGCCGTGACGGATTATCAGGACAACGTTGTGTTTTGGTTAAAAGAAGACGTACAACATCAATTTATCGTTGATCAACAAATCACCTATTCCGTGTTTGGCCTTCCCACACAAATTGGCAGTGACCTTGATCTAGAAGCCATGATGAAAGGTAGTTCGTTTGATTTTATCACCAGACTTTACACTGACGGAGGACGGGTTTACGACCCGCAATTTAAACGCTATCTGTCAGAAAACCCGGCTGGAATCAGCGCAATCAATCTCTATGCCTATGCTGCAAACTCACCAGTCTTACCGAATATTCCTGGTAACCCATCCTCATATAGTCCATCACAAAATGATTATTCAGAAAACGCAGCCTATTCAAATTCGATTAATCAGTTCATTGGTAATTATGTCATTCGAAATCTCGTCGATGACCAAGTTCTTGCGAGACGTGATGTAAGTGATTTATCAATAGTTGGAATTGCAGCAACTGAATTCGTGGGGCTACTCGACCCGACTGGAATCGCTGATCTGACCGCGGGATCTCTGTACTTTGCGATTGGAGATAAAGTATCAGGTGGTATCTCACTGGCAGGTGTCTTAATTCCATTTGGTTTTGATAAAATTGGTAAAGTAGCCGTTCGTGGAGCAAAGGCAGGGACGAAAGTCGGTTCTGAAATTGCTCAACAAACCGGCAAAGCGGGACTCGCTCATATTGATGATGCTGCTGCACTTGCGAAACAAAGCCCCCCTTCCGTTCCGCAGGGAATCAATAAAGGATATGTCGATCCGGCTGATGTCACGATACAATGTTTCGTCGCAGAGACTCCTGTCATGCGGCGTATGGATTCCGATTCTGACCTTCTGGCGGCTCCTGCAGTAGTCAAAGAAGGCGAAGACGACTCGACGACTGTCTGGCTGGTGGGGGGAATCGCCGGGTTGATTACCCTCAATCAACTGACTAAACACAAAGAGAAAAAACCGAAACGCAAAACGTCACCACGCTCGGCCGATACCGATCAGTGGCTGGAAGAAAATGACTGGACACGTCTGATCTCGGTTCCTGAAAAACGAGAACCGGAGTGGAATTTGTCTGCAGAAGACATTGACGGCATCTGCCAGGAATTATTAATGGGCAGTGAATCACGTTCCAGCTTCTCATCCCCGCGGTCTCGTCAGTTACCCGTACGGGAAACGGTTTCGAGGGATCAGGAGAAATTCAACCCGATAAATACAAATCCGATACGCAAGGGAGAGAAAACCGTTTCGCCGAAAGAGAGTCAGTCGTCAGTCTCTGAAGATACCAGGACGGTCAAGAAAAAATCCCTCTTCAAATCGGTCCTGCAGAAAATGGTCTTCTTCTCGCTGACTTTGCTGGCCGGGTTCTGTCTATGGAAGATGGCACCTGTACTCAACAGTCAGAAAACCCCCGTTCACACAATTCCCGTCGATGAAGCGGCGGATCAGCCCGGCTCGCCACCCGCTCTGAAAGCAGCCGTTGAGGAGCAGGGGCCGCCCGAGGAAAAAAATGCCTTCCTTTCTACGCAACAGAAAGGGGGTGATGTCTAATGCAAGTGACTCAACAGACACATCAAAACAATGATACCAGTTTTACCCGCAAACTGCTGATATTCAGCTGCTTCCTTTTCACCAGTTTCTGCTTCTGGAAAGTGGGAGTCGGGCTGATTGGGGATGCGGACACTGAGATTCTGCCTTCTGCTCATGCTACAATGAGCCCTTCCATTTCACCGCCGCGGGTGGTGACGACGCCGATTCAACAGATGCGTCCTGGTATGCGGGTGGTGGGGCGGAATCCACTTCGGCGGGAAACGGAAGCGACGATCGATCCGACGCCGGAGGGCTGGCGGCTGGTGTCGGTGCAGATGCGCAAAGAGGACGGCACTTACTTTGAAGCCGAACTGCTGCGGCCCTTAAGCTGGATTCGTCGGCACCAGGCGCAGCCTGGGGCTGTTATCGGGCTCAACATGCCGGAACTGCATGTGGTGGGGGCAGCGGAAGTGCTTGCGGTTTCCGCCTGTCCGCCCATTGATCCGGGTGATGGACCGGTGGTGCTTTCGACGTTTAAGAATGTCGCGAAGAAAGTCCTCAACATTTATGTGGAAGGGGAAGCCGAGCCGATCGGCGTGACCGCCGGTCATCCGATCTGGAGTGAAGATCGGCAGGCGTTTATCCATTCAGACCAGCTGCAGCCCGGAGAACGCCTGCGTTCGGCGGTTGGCAGAACGGTCCGCATCACGTCGATCGAAATCCGCGCTGGGCCTGAACCGGTCTACAACCTGGAAGTCGCCGGCGAACACGTCTACAGCGTTACCGATTCTGGCCTGCTGGTTCATAATACGGGACCGTGTGATTTAAATTTAAATGCCCCAAGAGCAAGTGCTGCGACTGAGGCGCACAATGCAGCCAATTACGAGAGGTACAAACTACAACTGCTTGCTGAAGAGATTGCAAATCCCGGTGATCGCATGAGCGGTGCCGTGATTGTGGATAGATTTAACTCACCGAAGGTAACAACCGCAGCACAGGAAGCACAGCTCCGAGAATACGCCAGTCTTTCGACATTGGCGGAGCGTGAAGGATACCTCAGTCCAACAGGACGAGTATCAACAGCGGGGGCTATTGAGCGGGAAGCCGCTCGTGCTCGTGTACTGGAACGACGACGTGCAGCGTTGGCTGGTACACCGTATGATAGCAATGTTGCTGCCCATGCACCAGACTCTGGGTGGTTGGGATACGGTGATCCGCCTTTCTGGCTTTCTACTGAACGCAGAGTGAATGCAACAATCGCTGGACAGCAGCAACGGTATCCAATCGGCTACAAACCAACTCGGTTCATCTTTAGAGGTGACTTACCACAATGATTGATGAATGGAAGAAACAGATTGCCATTGCCTACATGGTGAAGCAAAAGTTTAGAGAGCTTGACGTTGATGGCCTATGGTCGCTGCAATACCCAGAGTTAGCCGCCTCGGAAGACCAAATCGTTGAAGCGGAAGAGGCTATGCATTATCGGCTCCCGTTAGATTTTCGTGAGTTTCTCAAATGTGCAGATGGCTGGAATCAATTTTACCAGCGAGTCGATCTATTCGGGACGAATGACTTTAAGGGAAGTGGCCGAATGGAAAAAGCCTTAGAGTTGGTGCAATGGCTGATCGAGGATGGAAGTTGGGAAGGCACCGCCAATCAACTTTTGCCGATTGCCGTTTCAATCGACGACAACACTTTGTTCTGCCTTACGACTGAGGCAAACGATGCGAAGGATCGAGTGCTTTGGTTTTCAGGTAGGCTAGTCGATGGTTTCGAGAGCTTCACGGAGTTCTTCTTGGCAATTTGCGATTATAACCGCCTCGAAGTGCAGGACCTGATTAACGAGCACCCTAGCGAAGGAAAATGAGCAACGGCCACCGACAGGATCGTGATGGAACCCGGCACTAGGTTGTACGGGGAATCTCGATTGATGGAGCATCGCGCAATCATTCGAGACAACACGAACATCGGCAGAGTCAATGTTAGCAACTCAAGGCGTGGAAATAATCAAGACGGAATCAATGCCTCGAAACTCGGCGAATATGAAGCTTGGGAAAGAGCACTCTTAGGACAGTAAAGTGTACGAACACCGATGACAAAGAAGAACCTCAAATTAGTTGACAAGTTGAACGACACTTGCTTTGTTTACGCAAGTGAGTCAATGTCCGAATTGTGCAGGATGATAGAAGGTGAAGCTGGCGAGAAGCCGACGCTATCAGATTTGTGCGATGTTTTGACCGCATCAATTCGATGTTGCCCGGATGATCTGTTGCAGGACGTAAACGTTCAAGCCATCGAGACGCTCACGGCCAAGGTCAAATCACGCAAGAAGATAGTGGCGGAGCCAAGCGACGTCTTCGCCGTACCGAGAAACAAAGGGGGATATTATTTCGTAGTCTATATTACCTCGAATCGTTTTGGTGAAGCTTTTGGGGTGTTGCAGGACTACGGAAGAATTGCACGCATGCCGTCCGATCCCCCGATGCCATGAGGGGCTCCCATCTATACTGGGAAGATGTTCATAGTAAACGGACGTTGGCAACGCATCTCCCACCGTGAAGATCTTCTTGGACTGTTTCCAAGTTCACCGGAGATTTATCACAGCAAGTCGGACAATCCATCAAACAACATCATTGGCCAATTTGGCAGTGCCGAGTCACCAAATGGCGAGCTAAGAGCCTTGTGCGAAAATGAGGCCCGGCAGATTGAACTTGATACGGGAGTCTATCGACAAATACTCCTTGAGGAACAATTCGAGACTTTTTTACAAAAGAAGCTCGGGTAATGCTGGCCATGTCGCTCGACCACTTTCTGCATCACGATCTTCGCAGGCAGTGCCGGGTAAGAGTAGGATGCTTGGTTCTGAAACGAACGCGGCAGTTCCGGCCTCCTGCTCGCTGCGCTCGGCCCGGATGTGCATGCGGGCTTATCTATGAAGAGCATCTTGTCAAGTGGTTTTATTCTTCGCGCATGGGTACCTTTCTGAGACTTAATCAAGCGGTACGCTCAATCATCTATTCGGGATCGATCGCTGTTTCAGATCGTCGCCATTAAACTGGTATACGAAGAACGCCCCATTCACCCTGGCGAAGGTCGAAGAAATCTCCTCGCCTTCATAAGCCCGATCGGGGTCGTTCACACGTTTCCGATTGATGTTGTCTCTGTTTTCATGTAGTTCAATCTGAATTATTTAACAGCCTGCTTCAGGCAGGCTGGTGTGTTACTGAGAACGGTTCGCCTGATTTCATGATTGCCACCATCATTCCCAGCAGACGTCGGGCGATTGCCACGATTGCTTTTTTGGCTTTCAAACGTTTTTTCAATCTCTCATAGATCGTTTTCCAACGTGGGACCCGGCGAACCAGTTGCCAAGCTGCTTCCACAAGAGCCCAGCGCAAATGCCGGGAACCAGACTTCTCGATGTGCAGTTCTTTACTCTTCCCGGCACTTTCCCGTTGTCCTGGTGCCAGGCCAGCATAGGCCACGACCTGCTTCTGTGAGTCGAAACGATCGATGTCCGCAATCTCCGACAACACGACTTCGGTGGTCACAAAGCCAACTCCCGGGATACTCTGGAGCAGTTCCCGCTGGTGTTGCTCACGAATGGGAGCTGCACTGGCAAAACCTTTCAGGGCCTGATTGGCAGCCTGTAACTGCTGGCGAAAGAAATTCCATTCCGCAATCAGCTGGTCCATGGAGAAGCGGTCTGCCGCTGAAAGGGAGTATGTGCTTGACGTGCCCCCCTTAACCGCGTCCAGAACTTGATATACTATTCAGGATTCTGGACCAATTGAGGAGGAGGCGAACATGCCAACCAAGCGTCATTCATCCGAACAGATCATTTCGAAACTCCGGGAAGCTGAAGTCCATCTCGCTCAG
>TARA_R110000850_G_scaffold184745_9_pt1 | contig 19599 bp, 17 predicted proteins | sample TARA_R110000850 | Tara Oceans TARA_R110000850 (sample SAMEA4397586) | marine metagenome | biome: Polar Biome; feature: [SRF] surface water layer (ENVO:00010504); material: water (ENVO:00002006), including particulate matter (ENVO:01000060) such as... | depth 5 m | reverse complement strand
CCACAACTGTTTCAGAAAGGGATTCTGCCTGCCGTCGATGTAGGTCGCTCTGTCTCCCGTGTCGGAGGGAAAACACAACTCCCCGCCTACCGGGCCGTCGCAGGTGATTTAAGATTGTCTTACAGTCAATTCGAAGAACTCGAAGCCTTTTCCCGTTTCAGCAGCCGCCTGGATTCAGAAACACTGGCCACACTGGAACGCGGGCGTCGCGTGCGTGAAATCTTTAAACAGCCTCAATACCAGCCGCTTTCCGTTCCTGAGCAACTGTCTGTGTTAATCGGTATGGCAGGGGGAGCGTTTGACAAAACCGGCTTACCACAGATACATCACCTGGAAGTACAGGTTCAACGGCTTCTCGATAACGAATTTCCCGATTTGAGCGAACAGATCCTCTCGGGTAAAACCATTACTCTTACCGAGCAGAAATCGGTACTGAACGCGGTGAGCGAACTGATTCAGCAATCCCAAAATCCACTTTCTGAAACCGACTGAGCTGATGCAGGATTTCGAAACATTAAAACGGAGCATCGAAAGTACCAGAGATCTGGAGTCGGTCGTACGTACAATGAAAACACTTGCCGCGGTCAGTATCAGGCAGTACGAACAGGCAGTCGACTCCCTCGAAGACTATTCTGACACGGTTTACTGTGGACTGGAAATGGTTTTATCAAAGAGTCTGTCCGACTCTCATTTGCCAGATGGTCCTGCTTCTGGCACCATCGGCATGATTCTCTTTGGTTCCGACCAGGGAATGTGTGGTCAATTCAATGAACAGCTGGAAACCTACGCGGAAGAATATTTCACAGCGACTGATTTAGTCAGGCGAAAACAGGCCTGGATGATTGTAGGCTCGCGAATGCGGGGTAAAGCTCTGGATTCCGGCCATGAGGTTGATTTTGATTTCAGCCTGCCCGGTTCAGCTACGGGAATTGCCCCCCTGGTCTCTGAAATGCTCGCGAAAATTGATCAATGGCGGCACCAGCGACGACTGAGTGAAATCTATATTTTTTACAATCAGCGTGAATCGGCCTCCACCTATAAACCGCATGTCGTACAGTTGCTGCCCGTCGACCCGACAAAGTTCCATCGAAAAGATCAGGGCCCGAGCACATCACGTTCACTCCCCCTCTACACGATGAGCCGCACAACTTTATTGTCCAGACTGATCCAACAATACCTGTTCGTATCGCTGTTTCGTGCCTGTGCAGAATCACTGGCGGGCGAAAATGCCAGTCGGATCGCTTCCATGCAGGCTGCGGAACGTAATATTAAAGAACGCCTGATGAATTTGCAGGCAGAATTTAATCAACGCAGACAGACTGCCATTACAGAAGAGTTACTGGATGTAGTAACCGGATTTGAAGCATTAAAAGATGCAGAATGAATTTTCAGAGTTCAATCCAGATCATTTTACAGGAGTGAAAAACCATGACCGACCAGCAGAAAACACCATGCGCCGCTGATTTCATGAATCGGCATGTACAAGTCGTAACCCAGGATATGTCGCTGACGGAAGTCATTCGATTTCTATTAAAACACAAAATCTCGAATGCCCCCGTTGTCGAACTACAGGATCAGAAGCAAATTCTCGTCGGTTTTGTATCCGAACGCGACTGCCTGTCTGCTTTGTCGAATGAAGTGTTCTTCGGAAACCCCAGCCCGGCTCAGACAGTGAGAACCATCATGAGTTCACACCCCATCTGCATTACTCCCGAAACAGAACTGTTCTCGATCGTTTCGATCTTTGTCAGCCATCATCTGCGCCATCTGCCTGTTGTACAAAATGGAGTTCTCAAGGGAATCGTCAGTCGACGAGAGATTCTGGAAGCCATGGAAACTTATTACAATCACTCACTTCATACTCAAGAACACGAGCGACTTTTGCGCGATGCTTCACAGCCCATGAACCTCCGTTTTTTAATTGACCGAAGCTGAACGGGAAACGCATAGCTGAAAACAGTTCAACAGATTCGCGGCAAAGGACTTCCCAGTGGATCGTGAAGAGGCTGTTCAAGACCCAGAGTCCGTTTTACCGTTACCGCAGCAACTCCCCGGGCTTTAACAGAACCGATTAACCGGGCCTCTGCTGTCTTTGAGAGAGACTGTAATACAGAGACTGCTTCCTGCCCGGCCCCCTGCCTGACCGCGATCAGCATGGTCCCCTCATTGGCAATATGCAGAGGATCCAGTCCCAGTAATTCACTCATGCCCTTCACTTCGGGTGTGACTGGTACACAACGTTCGTCGACACTAAGTGTTAAACCACTGGACTCAGCCCATTCCTGCAGTACCGCGGCCACCCCGCCCCGGGTTGCATCCCGCAGACAGCAAATCCGGTCCCCGAGTGCTTCCCGCAACTGCTCCACGGCTGTTAACAGGGAACCACAATCGCTGTGAGGCAAGGGGTCTAACTGCAATTGTTCGCGCGCTGCCAGTACAGCAATGCCATGCTGGCCGATGGGCCCGCTGACGACAAGTTCATCCCCCTCTCTCAGAAACGCAGGTCCTGGCGGGACAGGCTCTGTCAGCTTGCCAACTCCCGCCGTATTGATAAACAGACCATCAACGGCACCCCGGGGAACCACTTTCGTATCACCGGCCACAATCTTGACCGCCGTACTCGATGCTGCTTCAGCCAGACTTTGCAGTACGCGATCCAAAAGCATCAGCGGAAAGCCCTCTTCAAGGATCAATGACAGCGTGAGCCAGAGCGGATGTGCCCCACTGACTGCCAGATCGTTGACGGTCCCATAAATCGCCAGGCTGCCAATATCGCCTCCCGGAAAAAACAGGGGAGATACAACAAAACTGTCCGTCGTCAATGCAAGTGGCCCGTCGACGCGAGGCAGTTGAGCTGCATCATCTGAGGTTTCCAGAAATTCATTTTTCAGCACGGAAGCAATACGTTCCTGAATCAGTTTGCGGGAAAGCCTTCCCCCCTCGCCATGTGCCAGCGTCACGCAGTCCGTTTCCGCTGGTATCTCAATGGGACAATTCAGCTGCCAGCTGCCAGTCATGTTCTGCTGATTATTTTCCATCGTACTTCACATTCAATTTGAACAGTTAACAGATCGCTTCAAACACCCGCATAGCGATAGTAAGCGGCACAGGCACCTTCTGAAGAGACCATCGGCGCTCCCAGAGGCGTTTCGGGAGTACACTGTTTACCAAAATGCGGACACTCTGTTGGTTTGAGTTGCCCGGTCATCACATCGAAGCTGCGACACTCACTGTTGAGAATGACAGGCAAACTACTATCCGAAAATCGAACCCGCGCATCAAACTGCTGCCACTGTTCCCGCAGTGAGAGACCACCCGCCGGAATGAGATCAAATCCCCTCCAGCGAGCGTCTGATACCTGATAAATCTCCCGCACAAGATCCTGTGCTGACAGATTTCCGGCCACCTGTACTGCGCGTGAATAACAATTCTCCAGCCGCGTTTCACCTGCTTCCAGTTGTCTGACACAGGCCAGAATTCCCTCTAGTAAATCAAGCGGTTCAAAACCGGTCACGACGACTGGCAGCTGATAGCGTTCCACCAACCGGTTGTAAGATTCATATCCCATTACCGTACAGACATGCCCGGCTGCCAGAAACGCCTGCACCCGGTTCTCCGGTGACTCAACCAGGGACTCCATCGCAGGTTGTACCCGAACATGCGATACGATCAGACTGAAATTATCGAGCTGATACTGCGCAGCCTGCTTCACAGCCAATGCGGTCGCAGGTGCCGTCGTCTCAAATCCAACTGCGAAAAACACCACCTGTTTCTCAGGTTGCCTGCGTGCCAGTTCCACTGCATCCAGAGGCGAATAAACAATCTTCACCTGTCCGCCTCTGGTCCGGGCATCCAGTAAAGAACCCTGACTGCCGGGCACACGCAACATGTCACCGAAACTGGTCACCATCACGTCTGGCCGTTTAGCCAGTTGGCAGGCAAAATCAATGTCTGCCTGATCGGTCACACAGACTGGACAACCGGGACCATGAATTAATTCAACAGTCCCCTGCAACTCGGCTGCAATCCCATGTCGTAACAGGCTGTGTGTCTGCCCGCCACAGACTTCCATCAATGTCCAGCTTCCGGTGGAGACGCGCCGAATTTCATCCAGCATTCGCTGTGCAGCTGCTGGATCTCGATATTCATCCAGGTACTTCATGATTCGTCCTCTCCCGCATCAGGCAGAGTTTCATTCCAACCCTCATCTTCCCCCCACTCAGCCAGCGTATCAAAAATCCGTTGCGCTTCGCGTGCATCAATCCGGTTGATCGCAATACCGGCATGAACCAGAATGTAATCACCCACTTCCGCCTCGGTCACGCAGGCCATATGCACGACGCGGCGTACGCCATCAAACTCAATCTCTGCCTGCGAAAAGATATCCTCCCGCTCAATCCAGCGAACCAGTTGGCCAGGTATTCCTAAACACATGGCGCGGCTCCCTTCTGTTTCGAACGGACAATCGCAACCGCCAGTTGCCCCGCAGCCAGCCCCCCATCATTAGGCGGGATCCTGCCAGGCAGCCCCAGTGGTTGATCATTTTGACGCAGTTCTTCTGCCAGAAGTTCAACCAGACAGCGGTTCTGAAAGACACCTCCCCCCAAAACAACAGACAAAGGCATAAACTGCCGACACAACCGCGCGGTTCCCCGGGCCAGACCGCGATGAAACCGCATTGCCATCACACCTGGTGACACTCCCGCTTCCCGATCTCGCAGAATCGCGGCAACACAAGGTCGCCAGTCCAGCTGAATCGGAGCCCCCTGTGAAAGCGGCATCTCGTAACTGCCGGCTTCCGAAAGGTTGCAACTCGCTTCCAGCAACATCGCTGCCTGCCCTTCATATTCAGACTGCGTGACCCCCAGAACCAGAGCAGCGACTCCGTCAAATAACCGTCCGACACTGGAGGTGCGTGGAGAAAGACGTTTCGATTTGATGATCTGCAACACAGGTCTGACCAGTTCTGTTTTGATTCCCGTATTCAACGCAGTCTCCGGTCCCAGCGTCTCTGTCATCAGGGAAACCGCAACTCGATACGGTTCGCGGACGGCCGCTTCTCCCCCCGGCAGGAGGAACGGTTTTAAATGACCGACCCTGGTATATTGAGCCGCCGTTGACAGTAAAAACTCACCTCCCCAGATGGTCTGATCGTCGCCGCGACCTGTCCCGTCAAAAGCAACTCCCAGTACCTGACGATCCAGCCAACCCTGTTCCAGCATGCCCGCCACGATATGAGCATGATGATGCTGCACTCGCTCAACGCGTGAACCTGGTTGCGATGCCCGGTTCGAAGTAAAATAATCGGGATGCTCATCGCAGATATAATCAGCCTGTGAAACAGCATAGAGCTGCTGTAGAGATCCCAGCTGCTCCTCGTAACGCTCGCAGACAGCCAGGCTCTCCAGATCGCCAATATGAGGCGCCAGAACAGATTGAGCACCATTATTCAAAGCGACAGCAGCTTTCTGATGTCCCCCCAGCGCAATGGCAGGTTGAGGATGTTCCAGATCCAGAGACAACGGAGCCAGTCCCCGTGCCAGTCGAATCGTGACAAGTCGTCCTGCCATCCAGCGAACGACACTGTCATCGATGGGGCGTTCGATCGGACGATCATGCTCCAGCCAGCAGTCTGCCAGTGTATTGATTATTTCAGAATGACTTCGATCCTGATAGAACAGTGGTTCGCCTTCCCGGTTGGCGCTGGTGACCACCAGGGGGAAATCGCATTGCTGCAGTAGCAACCAGTGTAGTGGTGTCGTGGGCAACATCACTCCCACTGTATTCAATCCCGGATTCACATTACCGGCTATCGGTGAGTTCTCATGCGCCTGCAACAGCACAATTGGTGCCGCTGGACTTGCCAGCGTCTCAGCTTCCGCATCATTCATCTCAGCCAGTTTGCGCGCTGCAATGAGGTCTGTCACCATCACAGCCAGCGGTTTTCCCAGGCGTTGTTTTTTCTCCCTTAACATTTGAACGGCTGCTTCACTGGTGGCATCAACCAGCAGTTGATAACCACCCAGTCCTTTCAGACCAACAATTGCTCCCTGCTGCAGCGCGCGGGCCGCACTCTGGATTGCCTCCATATCGGAATCGTTGGTTTCGCCGGTTGTACTGGTGCACCACACGCGGGGACCACACTGCGGACAGGCGATTGTCTGCGCATGAAAGCGACAATCAACGGAAGAATCGTATTCTCTCTGACAGTGGGAACAGAGGTCATATTTCGACATGCCAGTTTGATCGCGTTCGAAAGGCATGGAATGCAGCAGGGAATACCGGGGGCCACAATGTGTACAACTGGTGAAAGCATAGCCGAATCGCTGATCAGCAGGATCAGCCACTTCAGTCAGGCAATCTGGACAGACAGCGATATCGGGTGGAATGCGGGCCGCAAGAGGACCACGGGACTGTTTTTCGATGATGTCAAACCGCGTCCCTCCGCAGGGCTTGATCACTTCAGTGGATTTCTGGTGAATCACAGTTTCATCAGGCAGGTAAGTTTCCAGGTTCCGCTCGAATTCCTGTACGACCTTTTCAGCCCCTTCAATCTGCAGCTCAATCCCTTCTGTCGTGTTACAGATAGAACCTGCCAGCCGTAATTCACGGGCACGCCGCGCGACGGCAGGGCGCAATCCGATTCCCTGTACCCGACCACTCAAAGTGATCTGGATCGCGACTTTGTGTTCCGTGCTTTCAGTCATTGCCCGCGGGTTCATGATATGCTGCCAGTTGAAGTTGATGTTGCTCTTCCAGGAAATCACACCAATCCTGAATGCCACTTCCTGTCAGGGAACAACAGGATATGACCTGCAGCGCAGATTGAATCCTCTGGGCATCTGCAGTAACCGCTTCTACTGAAAAGGGAACGTGCGGCAGTAAATCCAGTTTTGTGATTATCATGGCGTCGCTGGTGCGGAACATTTTCGGATATTTTCCCGGCTTATCATCCCCTTCTGTCGTGCTGATGAGCACTACGCGCAAGTGTTCTGCCAGATCATGCGAAGCCGGACAGACCAGGTTCCCCACATTCTCGATAAACAGAAAATCGACTTCAGGATCACCCAGCGCTGTCAGCCCCCGCTGCACCAGAGGCAGTTCCAGATGACAGGCGCCCCCCGTCGTCAGTTGGGCGACAGGAACCAGGGGTGCCAGCCGCTGCGCATCCCGGTCTGTTTCCAGATCCCCCACCAGCACCGCCATCGACCGTCTGCCAGCGAAATGCCGCGCCGTCGCTTCCAGTAAACTGGTTTTCCCCGATCCTGGAGACGACAGCAGATTCACCACCAGAGTGCCGCGGCGACCGAGACGCGCGCGTTCCACTGCCGCATCGGCCTTCTGCTCGGCCTGCAGATCACGTTTGACGATAATAGTTTGCTGACTCATGCTGACACTCCTTCAGGGGAATCGCTGGATTCCATCGTGATACTCATCAGTTGCAGGCGATCCCCCTGAATGATCTCAACAGATCCCGACTGACATTCAGGGCAGTGAAACTGAAATTCAGCGACTTCAAATTGATGCTGACAGTGAGTACAAACGGCTGTAACGGGCACCAGCTCCAGTTTCAGTCGGCACTCGGAAGAGAACACATCCGCGACCATCTCCTCAAATGCGGAGGCAAACAACAGCGGTTCGACCCCCGACATTTCACCTGCCTCAACACAGATTTCCGATACACGACCGCCCCCCTGATCAAAGACGATCTGCCTGACCTGTTTCAACAGATTCTGAACCAGAGACCGTTCATGCATGTTCCATCTCCCCCTGTCTGACAGCAGGATTCATTTTCTCGCAGATCAATTCGACAGCAGCGATCACACCTGACTGCACAATGTCTGAAATCGTCTCTTCGGAATGAGGGGACTGCAGTTCGATACCAAAGATCTGCACGTGTTGTGGAAGTTTTCCCAACTGCGATGCCAGGGCGAGAACGCCGACGAGTGACATCTGATGCGTCCCCGACCAGCGAATTTCATCCAGTTGCCCGCAAGGCCATTCCCATTGATGCACACTTCCCACTTCACCGGCTCCCTGGCAGGCATCACAAATCAACAGGTCCATCGCAGGATCGATCCAGTCCAGTAAATCAGCCGGTGTCCGTGCCAGTTTCACACAAACGTGATTATAATTTCGCCGTTCAATCTTTCGGGCCACTTCCCAGCCCGCCTGATCGTCACCATGCGGACTGCCAATTCCAGCGATCATGATCTGTACCCCGTTGTTCATTCCCTCTTCCTCCCTGCTGGATTTCAGTCTCGATCGATTGTAACTTTCAGAAAATGAGTGGAACAACTGATACAGGGATCATAGGCTCTCACCAGATTTTCACATTTCCGCGCGAGTTCTGCTTCTTCGTTTCCAATTGACTCTGCCACAACATGCTTGAGATCCACTTCAATTTGGGCCTGATTCTGAGACGTCGGCGGGACAATACAGGCCTCAACGATCTTGCCTTGATCATCAATATCATAACGATGATACAGCGTCCCCCGGGGCGCTTCGGTCGCTGACTTACCTGTCCCTGCTTGCGGGGAATACGATTCGCGTGGTTTTCCGCCAGGGTATTGATCGCGCAGGATCGACAACGCTTCTTCGTATGCGTGAACAATTTCCAGCCCGCGGGCAATAATCGCCTTGTGGGGATTACGACAGACCGACTCCCATCCGATTTCGTCTGCCAGTTTTCGCGCCTGGGGAAACAGTTGATTTCGATTCAGGTTAATTCGCGATAACGGCCCGAGCAGATAAGGACGCCCCGTAGACTTACGAAACGCCTGCAATGCCGTCGAATGTGGGACCTGTCGTTCTTCAAACTCCTCTTCGTACTGTTCTACTTCAATCACGTCTCCCAGGCTGGACTTCATCACACCCGCATTCATGGGATATTCATCCGGATGCGACAGCGATACAAAATCACAATCCGATTCCATTTCCGGAAAATCGAAACCAGCCAGCCAGCGTGTGGTTTCCATCGCGGCGTTCAGTCCCCATTCAAAATCCGGTATCAGTTTCTGAAATTCATTTCGGCGGGGAATGCGGTAGAAGCCCCCCACGCAAACATTCACCGGATGAATGGCTCTCCCCCCCAGCAGGTCGACCAGCTGGTTACCATGTTTTTTCAGTCGCAGTCCACGATTGACTTCGTCAGGAAACTGCTTCGCCATCTCCAGCCCGCTCTCAAAGCCTAGAAAATCAGGGGCATGCAATAAATGCATATGCAGGCCATGGCTTTCAATCCATTCGCCACAATAGAGCAGCCGACGTAAACGACGAATCTCTGGGGAGACGGTCACTTCCAATGCAGCTTCCAGGGCATGCACACTACTCATCTGGTATGCCACCGGACAGATTCCACAGATCCGCGCCGTAATATCCGGTGCGTCTTCGAGAGGCCGTCCCCGCAATAACGCTTCAAACAGACGCGGTGGCTCGTAAATTTCCAGGCGGACTTCCTCAATCGTTTCACCACGCATGCGGATGAACAGCCCCCCTTCCCCTTCCACACGGGTCAATGTTTCCACTTTGATCTTGCGGTCACCCATCAGCCTGACTCCCCGTTCCGATCCAGCAATCGCCGGCTTTCCTCACGAAAAGCGGGGGCATTGTTGTTGAAATTCTGCAGGCTGTTGGAAATTTCCTGCTTTGAGGCACCCTCCTGCTCCATCTGTGTGGTCAGGCTCACCAGATTGATCTGCGAAGCCGGTCCAAAGCAGCCGTAACAGCCCCGATTGTAACTCGGGCAGAGTGCATTACACCCCGATTGCGTTACAGGACCCAGGCAGGCAATTCCCTGTGCCACCGTCACACACACCGTGCCACGACGTTTACAATCCAGGCAGACACTATGACCGGGAGTGCGCGGCGTCCGTCCTGCCAACAGAGACTGAATGACTTCAATCAGCTGATATTGATTGATCGGGCAGCCTCGTAATTCGAAATCAACTTTTACATGATCTGCGATCGGCGTTGACTGTTCTAACACCTCGATATATCCGGGACTGGCATACACTGACCGCATGAATTCAGCAGAATCAGCCCCGTTTCTCAATGCCTGAATTCCGCCAGAGGTCGCACAGGCACCAATGGTCATCAGAAAACGGGAGTCTCTGCGAATCTGCTGGATCCGGGCTGCATCCTGAGGCGTGGTAACAGATCCTTCAATCAGCGCAATATCATACGGGCCTGCTTCCATGCGACTGGTGGCCTCGGGAAAATAAACGATCTCTAAGGCATCCGCGACGGACAACAGCTGATCCTCGGCATCCAGCAGGGAAAGCTGACAGCCATCACAGGAAGCAAATTTGAAAACAGCCAGTCTGGGTTTTCCCACGCTCAGAGTCCTTCCACTTTTAAATACGGTGAAATCTGATCGTAGCGAAAGACGGGGCCATCCTTGCAGATGAATTCCGGTCCCAACTGACAGTGACCACACAAACCGACTGCACACTGCATATTTCGTTCGGTCGAAACCCAGATCTGTTCGCCAGTCATTCCCCGTTGAAGCGCAGCACGGGCGGTAAAACGCATCATCAGATCCGGACCACAGATCAACAGAATCGTCTGTGCGGGATCAAATCCGGTGAGCCGTTCCAGTAACTGAGGCACAACTCCCACATTTCCGCGCCAACCGGGACTCGACCGATCAACGGTTTCTCTGATCTCCAGTCCCCCTGCTCTCCAGCGGTCATATTCCCGCGTATAAACGCGCATCTCTGGTGTGCGGGCGCCATACAATAAATGCAGACTCCCATACTCCTGTCGCTGCGCCAACAGTTGATAAATCAAGGGACGCAAGGGGGGCAGTCCGATTCCCCCCGCCACCAGAATCACATTTTTTCCCCGACAGGCCTCGCGCGGCCAACTGGTACCAAAGGGCCCGCGCAGTCCCAGTGTATCTCCTGTTTTTAACGCAGCAATACCGCGCGTCACATTACCGGCCAATCTTATGGTATGACCCAAAGTCTCACAGGCAGCAGGATCACCGCTCATGGAAATCGCCGATTCTCCCGCACCGGGAAGATACAGCATGTTAAACTGACCTGGCTCAAAACGATAGGACTGTGCAGCTGCAGCATCTGTCAGTGCCAACTGATAAGTGGCAACCCCGCTGACTTCGGCAGTGATCTCACGAATGACTGCCGTCTTCGAGACCCAGAAGCTGGCGGATTTCTCAGTCTGTTTCCCAACCTGTTTCCCAACGGTCGAATTCATGACTGCGATTCCCGTATCGCGTCCACTTCCTGCGTCAGGTCGATTCCGACAGGACACCAGGTGATACAGCGTCCACAACCAACGCACCCTGATGTGCCGAACTGATCAATCCACGTCGCCAGTTTATGTGTTAACCACTGTCGATAACGATTGCGAATGCTGTTGCGGACCAGTCCTCCGTTCATGTAGCTGAAATCGAGATTAAAACAGGAGTCCCACTCCCGCTGTCGTTCCACATGATCTCCAGTCAGATCACTGACTTCTTCGACCGAACTGCAGAAACAGGTCGGACAGACCATCGTGCAGTTCGTGCACGACAGACAGCGATCTGCTACATCATCCCACTGGGAGTGTTCCAGGTTGGACATGAGCAGGTCTTTAATATCCGTCGTGTCAAATCGTCGTTCAATCTGGTCGACTGCCTGCTGTCGCGCCGCATGTGCCTGTGAATCCTGTTCAGGCAAAACATCTAACGTCTTCAGCTCCTGCAGTATCTCTGCACCGGCGGCAGAGGCGACCTCGACCAGAAAGCCATCAGGCAGTTCGGTGAGCGCCAGATCAAAGCCTGCTTTGCAGCGAGGCCCTGTCTCCATGGAAGTGCAAAAACAGGTTGACGCTGCCTGCGTACAGTTCACCGCGATGACCAGTGCCTGACTGCGACGCTGCTCGTAAATTGAATCAGTATAAGGTCCCCCCGTGAAAACACGATCCTGGATCTTCATGGCAGCCAGTTCACAGGCACGAACGCCCAGGAATGCATAGCGGGGTGTTTCTTCTTCTACCTCCTGAAACTGCCAGCCTTCCTCGGTTCTGTCTGCGCGCGTCAGTGTGGCGACCGGTGGAAACAGCTGTTTCTTCCAGGAACTCGGACCCACCACATAACCAAAAAGTGCCTCATCATCGCGTTTCACCAGTCGGTATTTGCCTGGCTCCTGCTGATCGGTCCAGCCGCGTGGGAGATCATCAATCGATGACAGCTCGCCGTAGACGATGGCTTCCTGATCAATCGTAGGGCCAATTACTTCATAACCGCGGGAAATCAGCACATCAAAGAGTCTGGCAAATTCATCCAGGGGTAAAAAGCTGGTTTGTGGATTGTCCGACTGCTCAGAATCACTCATTGGCGTCTCCCTGTTTCAGTGGATGTGCTTCATCCGTAACAGCATACATATCGAGTACCTGCAGGCGACTGGCAACCAGCCTCTGAGATAACGCCAGAGCCACCCGTCGCATAATCTGGTAACCGATATCATGATCCTGTTCGCAGACGACCGCCAATGCTTCTGCATCGATAGCAATCAAGCGGGACGCTTCTACTGCGACCACGGTCGCTGTCATCTCTCCCTGTTTGAGAATGGACGACCAGCCAACCAGGTCCCCTTCTTCCAAAGTCAAAACAGGCAAGCAGCCACGTGCAGGAATGGTCATGCATATTTCTACGCGACCACTGAGAATGATATAAAGATCCCGATGCTCGGTCCCTTCGGTAAAGATCGTCGCGTTACGGGGAAAATCCTGAAAACGGGAGATGGCAGCCAGTTGCTGCAGTTCCTCAACTGACAAGCCGGAAGTGAAGCGGAGTTGTTGCAGATGTTCCTGCAGCTGTTGAATCTCCATCGCAGCCTCTCAGTCAGCATATAAAACAGTGGACAGGAATTTTTATTCTAGCCTGCCTGTTCGGAATCGTCCAGCGACCTGGATTTTGGATTCACTCCTTTATTACTGTTTCAGACTGACATCGGGGATTCCCCTATCCGAAAATGCGAAATCATCCCATGCTGGATCACCTTGCTCTCCTGATTACTACTCAGGCGCAGGCTTTTAGAATGATTTACGCAGTGAAGATTTGATATCTTGATTCTGTTTTTTGCACCGTATTGGGTTCATGAAATGGATTCAGTCCAATTGTATTTCCTGCAGACCTTCGACCGTGAATCAGATACATTTGACTAAAATCAACAAGGAGCGTTCGATGAAGACATTTACACATGATGAGCTCAAATCACTGACGGAATGGGAAAAAGGTCCATGCGTTTCCATATATTTACCCCGGCATCAGGCTGTCTCTGAACTGGGAAAAGATTCCATTGAACTGCGAAACAGATTAGATGAAGCGGAAACATCACTCCAGCAAATGGGTCTGGGCACTGCGGAAGCTACCCAGTTTCTGAAACCGGCGCGAATGCTGCAGAATGACCCTACCTTCTGGAAAAAGGGAGCGGCTCAGGGACTCTGCCTGCTGATGGCTCCGGACATGTTCCAGCAGTACGACTTGCCCTACCAATGTCCCCCCATGCTGTCTGTTGCAGAAACGTTCTATCTCAGTCCGTTATTTTATAAAGCATATGAAGATGATCGATTTGATCTGCTGGCAATCTGCCCGAATTCGGTCAGGATGATTCGTCATCAAAATGGTGATTTCACAGAGGTAGAACTTCCAGAAAATATCCCCGCTCATCTGGATGATTTTGCGGGGGGGATCGAACTCGAAGAATCATTACAGTACCATACGACTTCTTCCGGAAGCCAGGGTGGAGAATTCGCCGGTGTTCAACATGGACATGGTTTGACGAAAGAACAACATGAAAAAGTCCTGACGGACTACTATCAGTTTCTCGCCCGACAATTCGATCAGTTCCTGCAAGACAATGCGCCTCCTCTGGTACTTGTCTGTGCGGAAAAACAGCAGAGCCTGTTTCGCAAACACTTCCACGGGAGTCAACTTCTGCCAGAAGGAGTCACCACTTCCCCGGACCAGCTCTCTGCAAGAGAACTGGTAGATCTCGCATTACCAGTAGCTGAATCCTGCTTCCAGACATCCCTGCACAAAGCGCAAGAGAAATTTCAGAAGCATATGGGAACAGCTCGTGTTTCTCATCAACTGGAAGAAATCCTGCAGTCAGCAGAACAGGGACGCGTCGAGGCGCTGTTTGCTCCCCTCGGATCAGAACTCTGGGGGCATCTGCCTCAGGATGGCGAATTATTACAAACACATGCCCAGCCGGAATCTGGCGATATTGCGCTCCTGAACTGGGCAATTCGGAACACATACCGACATGGTGGGACTCCTTTTGTCATTCAGCCGGATGACATGCCCGATCAACACTCTGTACTCGCCAGTTTTCGCTGGTAAACAGAATCTGCCAATGACGGGTCGAGAGTAATCAGCGTCCCTCTTCTACCAGTAAGCTGGTAAATTTGTGAAGCGAGCGGACAGTAATAAAAACCAGACCTGTCACAGCAGCCAGTACGATCCATAATGGCTCCAGGAGAAACTTGCCGTCAACCTGACCATGTTCGATCAGTTCCAGTATGACAAATACGAGCATCGCTCCCACGAATGTCAGATATTCGCGGCGAATGATGGTTCGAAAAGAGAATCTGAGAGCAGGTTGCTTCCAGTTTTTAATGTTGGGCAGAAACGCAGAAGTGCGATCTGCCCACGTGAGGAACTCATCACCAAATTTCTCTCGCAGAAATGCTTCTTCCGTCATCATGATTCGTTCGTAGTACAGCCAGAAGGTCATCACGTAGAAGCTGATAAACCACGCATTATGAAAGAACAGCACCCAGCCCAGGGCAACAAAGAAGTTCCCTAAATACAGCGGATGGCGACAGAGCGAATAAACACCAGTGGTATTCAGGCTGGTGGCAACCTGCTGTTTCGTATTTCTACCCGAGGTTCCCCGCGGGACGAATCCTGCGACAAAAGCGCGAATCAAAAGTCCCAGACCGGTCACCGCGATACAAAACAGTACCCAGAATTCCTGGATGTCATGTTGGCCATATGGCCTGTGGAAATCGCTTAACACCCAGGGGAGTGGCAGTAGAAGAAATGCAGGCAGATAACTTCGCCATCGAAATAGCCACTGTCCACTGGTTTCAAAGTGCTTCCTTAGTTCCATACTATCAGCCTTGCGCAATGTTGGGGGGTTAGTGCGTGACGCCGCCGACCTTGAATGAGGCCAAAAGCTAATTAAATACAACGGGATGTAAATAAACTGACAAAACCGGCATGGTTGTCAGCTTGCATCGATCTTGTGACAGAGGAGGCAAATCCGAACCGACACACCAGCACGTCACCACTGGATTGGTGGTTTTCGATCCCTTCTGGTACACGGTTTTTCAGCGAATTGCCTTGTGCAGGCGGTTTCTACTAAACTTCTAGTAATTAGTCAAGCGGTGATTGAGAAAGATGAGTTGACCGCTTCAAAAAGCAATTGAAGTGGAAGCGATCAAGGCTGATCGATCAGCATGTTGAGAGGAATACCAGTGGCACCAACGAGGAGTGCCGCGGACTGGGCCAGTTCATTGTACAGATCCAGCTGGGCGCGTTGATTCTGTAAAATACTGGTACGAGCCTGAATGATGCGCACAACATCGACTTCACCTGCCTGAAATTGTTTTTCCAGGTTCTGCAGTTCTTGAGGCAACTCAGTCGTGCCATACTTTTGCTCACTGGCGAGCACATCATAGGCAAGATGATATCGTTCGAAAGCAGCCTGTCCTTCTAACTCAGCCCGCACAAGAGTCTGACGCCAGACCGACGTCTTCTGATTCAACTCCGTCATTCGCTGCGTTTCCAGTGGTCTGCCGGTATTGATAAACGGCAGACTCATTTCCGCACGCAGTCCAAAGTGATTTAATCCGCTGGCGTCGTGCTGATAATAAGGTCCTGTTGTGAGATCGGGAACTTTATCTGCGGTTGCAAGATTCAAACCGGCACAGGCAACGTCCACATTTGCATGCGCCACCATGACGTCAGGTCGCGAAGCAGCCCAGCTGGCAATCCAGGCAGGATCGTCGACCGGAGTCTTTATATCGGGCAGCCCCAGTTCCAGCGGAACAGGCTGCTGATCTCCTGCGTTCGGCAATAACCAGTGCATGGTCCGCAGGTCCCCTGCAAATTCCTCGGAAGAATGGGAAGGCAGCCCCATCTGATTTCTCAGATTCCGCAATGCCGTCTGGTAGTTGGCTTCGGCCAGGCGCAGTTGCTGACTCGTTGATCTTGTATCGATTCGAATGGTAGCCAGATCGGCACCGGAGACATCGCCTGCTTCAAAGCGTTTCGTCAGGGCTTTCAGCAGACGTTGATTATTATCCTGGCTGGCACGTGCCACTTCCAGAAGTCCACGCTGGTACAGGACTGTAAAATAGAGTTGCGCGGTCAAAGCAGTCGCCTGCAGTTCCGCCTGATGTATATTCCAGCGGACACCGTTCAAAGCCGAATGCGCTGCATCTTCACGATACTGCTGTTGATGTGCCAGTTGAATTCGCTGCATCAGTAAGACGTAATGATAGGTACTGCCGGAAGGACCGCCACCCGGTAAATACTGTCCCGGGGTAACCTGTGCCTGAATGAACGGATTGAAAGGATAGGTTTCCGCGACACCTACGGTGGCGACCCCCACCTGCTCTGTATCACGGAGGGCCACCAGGTCCGGATTGCTGTCTAATGCCGAAGAAATACATTCATAGACCGTCATGGACGGGTTTGTGAATCGGGCAGGCTCCGTCTTGTCTTCTGGTTCAGAAGTTTCAGTTGAGTTTAACGATACCTTTTGAATCCGGGATTTCGATTGATCAGAACCCGCCCTAGAGAGACTGGCTGCCCGCGACTCTTCTCTCCCTGATTTCTGAACGGGAACCGGATCGGGAGCAACCAGATCTGCTCCGGACGAACCGCCGGATTTGCATCCCTGCATCGTCAGCAGCAGCATCGTCAGCAGCAGAAATAAAATGAAGACAGGAAAACGAACCAGCATGACATTTCAATCCATTGAGATTCTCTGGCAGGAAATCGGTCCATCGATTTCGCAGAACAGGCTTGAGCCCTGCTTCTCTTTTCGACGAAATCTTTAGTACGAATTCAACGTCATACCCCTGTTTAAGTCAGAGTTAATCTTTCTTCTGGTTCAAATTCGATTCGCCGGTTTAATATGGGAAAGATTTACCGATCATCCGGCCTGGGCTGATCAGTTCGAGCCTGTCCAGAAGCATCCTGCTTCACTGCATGGGTTCTTCATTTAAATTCAGGTCGGTTTTACCCCACAGCAGATAGAGAGGCGGAAGCAGAAACAGATTCAGAATGGTTGAAGTCACCAGACCTCCGACAATCACGACCGCCAAGGGGTACTCGATTTCGTGTCCCGGCTTGTTACCGGAAATGACCAGCGGCAGCAAAGCTAACGAGGTGGTTAAGACGGTCATCAAAATCGGGGCCAGACGCTCTTCCGCTCCTCGAACTACCAGGTCCAGACCAAACGGCATTCCTTCCACAACCTGCAGATGCCGGTAATGACTGACCAGCATGATCCCGTTCCGGGCGGCAATTCCCAGAACGGTAATGAATCCGACCAGAGAACCAAGTGAGAGAATGCCTCCCGCCAGAGAAACAGCGACAACGCCGCCAATTAAAGCAAAAGGGATCGTCAGACACACCATCAAGGTCAACCGCGCAGATTGGAAATCAATATAGAGAATCAGCAGAATTCCGAATAAGGATAATGCTCCCAGCAGCAGCAGTCGGTTCTGCGAAGCCTGCAGTGTCGCGAACTCGCCTAGAAACTCGGGATGATAGCCTCGATCGAAGGGCATCTTCCCCACTGCAGCCTCAATATCACGCGCCACCGAACCCAGGTCCCGGCCTTTCGCATCACAGGTCACATCAATGCGGCGCGAACCGCTTTCCCGCTTGACTTCATTCGGTGAAGGCACGATGCCGACTTCTGCGACATCTTTGAGAGGCACCTGTCCGCCATTCGGTAAATCAATCCTCAACTCATGCAGCGCCTCCAGATCCGTGCGGGATGCTTCGGTCCCCCAGACTGTGACATCCATTTTCATCTGATTCTCATATACTTCACCGACTTTGGTTCCTCGTAACAGTGTTGTCACCGCCCGCCGCACCTGGCCGGGAGTTAAACCAAATCGTTCAGCCGCCAGCGGCTTCAGCCGGACATCTACTTGAGGAACAAGTACCTGCGGTTCCACCTTGAGATTATTGACGCCTTCAATGTTCCCCATGACCGCTGCCACTTCATGAGCCTGCGTTCTCAATCGATCCAGATCGGCACCATAGATGCGAACCACGATACTGGAACTGGTTCCCGATAATACTTCCTTGACCCGTTCGCGCAAGTAAGTCAGCACGTCGCGATATAACCCCGGATAACTGTCGACCACTTCCTGAATCCTCGCAAGCGTTTCATCATAGTCGACGTCTTCATCAATACTGATCCAGAGTTCCGTGAAGTTCGGGCCAACCACTTCGTCGGCAACCTGGGCCCGGCCGATATGACTGCCGAAATTCCTGACACCGGGAATGGCACGCAGCTCACGACTCGCTTTGATGGTAATGCGATCCATGGCTTCGATAGAGGTCCCCGGTTTCTCCACAAAGTGCATCAGGAAGTCCGTCTCCTGAAAATTCGGCAGCAGTTCCTGTCCCAGATTCTGTAACATCATGAATGTCGCAGCAAACGAAACAGCGAGAATACTGAGCGCCGATCGGGGACGCACTGCGAACCAGGGTAACATCCTTCGATAGGGGATCTTCAGCCAGCGCGTGAGCGGTGGTTCCTGTTCTTCCAGATGCCTGCGAGGCAGAAGCAGCAGGGACATGGCTGGCGTTACGATAATCGCCACCAGCAGCGAAGCCAGAATGGCTAAGATATAACCCAGCGCCAGCGGGCGAAAAAAGGAACCGGGTAAACCTTCCAGAAAGTAGATTGGCAGAAAGACCAGCACGATAATCGCGGTTGCATACACAATGGCACTTCGCACTTCAAGAGACGCATCCAGTACCACGCGAAAGGCAGAACGCGGTTGTTCAGCCAGCTGATTGAGACGCAGACGGCGCACGATATTTTCGACATCAATCACCGCATCGTCAACCACCTCTCCCAAAGCGATCACCAGCCCGGCGATGACCATCGTATTAATGGTCATGCCCCACCAGTGAATCAACAAGACTGCGGATATCAGCGACAATGGAATCGCCGTCAGACTGATCACGGCGGTGCGCCAGTCAAACAGAAACAGAATTAGCACGACTACCACCAGAACACACCCAATCAGCAGTGCATGCGTCAGGTTTGTAATTGATCGTTCGATGAAGGTCGCAGGGCGGAAGATTGTAGAATCGATCTCAACCCCCCTCAGTCCAGGCTTCAGCAGATCCAGCGCAGCTTCCACTTTGCGTGTCACTTCCAGAATATTGGCAGCCGGCTGCTTTTCAACAATCAGCAGCAGCCCCAGTTGATCGTTGATGACCGCGTCTCCAATCGCAGGCGGCGAACCGACACGGACTTCAGCCACATCTCCCAGCCGCAAAGGCGTTCCCCCGTTAAAAGAGACGACAGTTTTAGCCAGATCTTCGGG
>TARA_R110000850_G_scaffold32282_14_pt1 | contig 19606 bp, 14 predicted proteins | sample TARA_R110000850 | Tara Oceans TARA_R110000850 (sample SAMEA4397586) | marine metagenome | biome: Polar Biome; feature: [SRF] surface water layer (ENVO:00010504); material: water (ENVO:00002006), including particulate matter (ENVO:01000060) such as... | depth 5 m | reverse complement strand
GGCTTGCCCGGCAGTGCGCAAGTGCCTTCCCACAGGAAACAGAGAATTGCAGTCCCATTCTACCCGATCTCTCCGGGCTCCACTCAGATGAACAAAACGCAGTAAACCTTAGATTCCTCGTGACAAATCAGCAGGCCTGCTTTAGGATAGACGAAATGAAGCAGTCCTTTGGCAGCCAGGATTTCAAACCCATGTCCGTCCGCCGGGTGCCATCTGCCGGCTTGCCCGGCAGTGCGCAAGTGCCTTCCCACAGGAAACAGAGATTTGCAGTCCCATTCTACCCGATCTCTCCAGGCTCCACTCAGATGAACAAGGCACAGTAAACCTTAGATTCCTCGTGACAAATCAGCAGGCCTGCTTTAGGATAGAAGAAAATGAAGCAGTTCTTTGGCAGCCAGGATTTCAACCCATGTCCGTTCGCCGGGTGCCATCTGTCGGCTTGCCCGGCAGTGCGCAAGTACCTTCCCACAGGAAACAGAGATTTGCAGTCCCATTCTACCCGATCTCTCCAGGCTCCACTCAGATGAACAAGGCACAGTAAACCTTAGATTCCTCGTGACAAATCAGCAGGCCTGCTTTAGGATAGAAGAAAATGAAGCAGTCCTTTGACAGCCAGGATTTCAAACCCATGTCCGTTCGCGTGAAACGCTACCTGAAAATAATTGTCACGGTACTTGGCTGTCTGCTATTGATGACGGTCGGCATCTACTTCAAGTACGCGCCCCGCCATCAGGTCAGCGAACTGGAATCGATCACCGCCCGCATCCCCCTGGGAATTTCCTCCGCACAAGCAGACGCACACCTGGGCACGCCCCCCGACGTTGTTTCCCAAACCCGGGGCACACTCCTGAATTCCACCATGCTGCTCACCGCGGACAACCCACTCTCAGCACAACAGGGGGACGTGCAGCTCTTTACCCTGCGCACCTGGCATAGCGGCGACACACACGCCACCGTCGCCGTCAATCAGTCGGGCAAAGTCGCCGGCCGCTGGTCCTGGTCCGATCACCCTCCGAGCAGCAAATCGCAATTCAACCTGAATGAGGTAGCCCAACGCATCTTTAGATTCTGGCGTTACCTGACTGGTTGATTGTGGGGGGCACCGTCCGGTCTCAGCTCTGCAAATGCATCAAATCGGCATGAACTTGAAAAGCATGCTCTACCAGTTCCGGCAACGCAGCCGGTCGTAGTATCTCAGTCGTTTCAGTGAGTTCTTCCCGCGGCCACCAGCGAATCGCTTTACACACCCGCCGTTCCCATTCTGATAAACCTTCGCCATTCAGCACAGGCGTCTCACTCACCCGGCACTCATAATACGTCTCATGACTGAGCACATCCCCGATCCCGGGTAGTTCCAGCTGCACTTCACGCACTCCGATCCGCCGCCTGATTGCCACGTCCGTCAGCCTCAGTTCCTCCCGCAACTCCCGCCGCAGTGCCTCAACTTCCGATTCCCCGTCTTCAACCCCACCACCGGGAGTCGCCCAGTAACCCAGCACCTCCGGTAAAGCCGGATCAGCGGGCAACGCATCTTCATGCCGCATCAACAGAACCTGATCCTGCTCATTCAACAAAATCGCCCGAGCCGACTTGCGTTGTTTCATGGGATTTTCTGATTTGATAATAGGAGAAGAATGGCATAAAAAACAAAAGCTGGCTAAGTCTCAACTCTCTTCTTTGATTCTTAAAAAACTTGCCATATTCAATTGAGCCAATTTGCACAACGTTCTATCTCTCTTGCAGCAATCCAAGTTGGCCCCCAAAACGCCAAAGCACACAATACGTTTTCACCATAAAACAAAACTAGAAATATTAATATTAAGCACAATACGAGAAACGCGGGTGCAAAAATTAAGTAAGCTACTCGGAAACGGTTTCTTGTGGCAGCTTTCATCAGAATTCTCGCTCCTCTTGAATCTCGGAGCGTTCAATATCGCTCGAAAGACCATCGATAAACCCCTCAAGCCACTGCCGAACTCGCAGAGATGTTTCTTGCTCAAGCCAACCACGTGCTTTATCGCGTAGACTACGATAACGATCACTCAAGCTTCCACGCCACCCTCCAGACCAGAAGTGCGCCAGCAAACCACTTCTTACATTTTCCTGATCGCCATAGCGATTAAGTAACTCGCGAGCCCATGCTCCAGCCTTATCACGTCCGAGAGTTTTGGGAACTGCTTTTGTCAGTTCATAGGCGCGCGTTTCTGGATCCTCAGCGACCCATTCGAATACAGCATCCATCGGAAACAGCGGAAGCGGCCCCATTAGCCCCTCTGAACCAAATTCACTTTTTGGCCCCAACCAGTGAATTAATCGAGATCGTTGACTTCTATCAGCAATCTTTAAATGGTTCCTCATAATTTGCCAGTATTTTTCAGGATCACTATCAATGATAGATAATATTAGCTTATAGGCAGAATTATAATCGTCGAGATACCAATGCTCATTTGCCACCCGCAGTAGAGCAATATTAAATACATCAGTGCTGCGCATCGGGTACTGGTGAATCAGTAGTTTAGCGACCTCACTCCAATGATAATCTGCTGTACTAGATCGTGTCCCGTCATTAGAAAAATCCTGAAGTGCCTGAACGGTCTCCTCTTCAGGAAGCTGTTTTCGCTGTTGCTTATCGCAATATCGAAAGTCAAACAACTCGATAGCGTATGAAGTCAATCCCCCTGCAGTAAGTCGCTTCACAAATTCGAGAAAAGTAGTTTCTTGAATTTGTTTAAAGCAATCCGCATAACCAAATGACCGTAGACAAGAGAGGTCTAATACACCAGTGTCATAACGGGATAACATGCTTAAGATGATTCGGTCTGAATAACCAGAGTTTCGAATAATCGGACCGATTAAATTCGCAAAATCGACATCACTCAATAGGCCTTCAACAACATCTTCCCATTCTTGTGAGTCTTCGTAGAAGACAGCCGCCAAGTAACCGCTTAATAAAAGCGAGGTGGCTTCATGCTCGGCTGTTCGATACGTTTCATAAATCTTTTCCAGGCACTTTCGCTTATCAAGCTTTGCAAACTCAAATCCGAACTGAAAGACAGCGTTATTCGTTCCACGCACGAGTTCTGGAAGTATCACCTGAAACTTGGTTTTAGACTCCGAAGCTTCTAAAGCGAGTTCTGCTACTCGCTTATTAAACATGACTAAGTCAGGTCCATTTTCATCACAATAGTCATCCAAGCCACTTAAGTGAACTATACGCCTTACCCGATCAGAAAAAGACGTACCAGTTATTTTCAAATCGATTTCTTCAAGTCGGTCAATGACGTTCTTTTCGTAACTGTCTTTCCAATAGCGTTTAATCCTGGCAATCCCTTGAACGAGTTCCTGAAGATCTGTTGCTTCATCCTCAATTAGAAACTCAATAGTTTCCAAGACTTGTTTAGATAATGATGTAACTCGTAATAGTCCAATAGCTGAACCAACTAGACAGTGATTGGCCTCTTGCCTGATTGAATCATCCCATACACGAGAGGTATCATACAAGAGTTCCCATACGGAACGTATTGCGTCAAAGACCTCTCCCCATGTTTCTGGTGTCCACAGTGGAGCATTTTTTAAACCTTGATATTCCCGACCAACGATGCGCATTCCAGCTTGTTTCGACAAGGCAGTCTTACATGCTTGAATACCAAGTCGTCTCATGTCTGGAGAATTATTTTCCAGAGTTTCTTTTAGCACAGAAATCCGAACTGCTGGCGGCGCACCTGTTGATGCCATTTGTCCTGGGGCGAAACTGAATAACTCTTTGAAAACCCCTGTTGAATTATTTGCATAAGATGAGTTTTCCGAAAGTGCCATCTTCCTGAGCATTCTGGCAGCCCTCTCAAAGTAACGTGGCCAAACAGCAATTACCTCTAGCGCACGTACAATATCTTGTCTACCTTCATGAAAGCTATGTAGATCTTCAAAACTCGCTTGCTCAATAACCCGCTCTATACAATCGAGAGTGTATTCTGGAGAAGCATTTGAAAGCTCATATATAAATCGACACTCAACTTTAGAAAATGCCAACACATGCTTTCCGAAAGGCCCATTTGGTCCAAGGACTTTCTTCACTTTTTCCAATGCAACTCGAGATTCTCCGGCATAGGAAAACATCCGAACAAACCATGACATCAATTCGGGATTAACATTATTGATCAATTCTTCAATTAACTGGTGACGCCCATGAAATTCCCAAAATTGTGTCCATAAGTGAATATGTAAAAGCTTTGGTGCAATAAAAAGAGTAGACTTACCTTGGAGAATTTTTTGATGTCTTAATTTTTGGACTATTTGTTGAAACCGTGAGTATGTAATAGCAGGATCATTATCATTAATCAGTTTCGCTATAATTTCTCCCTCTACTTGAACAGGTGATTCAAATCCAAATCTCTGAAACAATGCTATAAAACGAAGAACAAGCTGTTTTTGTCTTGCTTCTATACTATCTATTTCAGAATACCCAGAGATAAAACGATCCCAAACTAACTTCATTGATGGCGTTTTCAGTATCTCATCTGGATTGGTCAGAAGGTTACGACCAACTGCATGAGCAACTCGCGGCACACCGGAACACAACTCTGCCCAGCGTCGGCTATTACTGACATTTCCTGTATAAGCATTAATAATATTTTCAACTTGCTCATCCTCAAGGAATGGGCAATTAAGTTCCTCAAAATCCTGTTTTCCAGGATTATAGCTTTCGTGATCAAGAGTAATTACCATACATCGTTCAGAATGATTACTCAGACGATCCCATATCTCATCGCAATCACGCGGTCGACATTCATCCAAGACAAGGATTAAATAATAATCTGCCTCTGGGTTCAAAAGATCATGAAACAATTGACTCTTCTGAAAATCTTCTGCATGTGGGACGTATATCACCAGAGGTCTCAAATCTGATTCACTGAGAGCTTCATGAACCAAACGTGTCTTTCCCAGCCCAGGCTCCCCAATAATACGAATGTGAGACACATCCCTATCACGAACTAATCGCCGTATTTCATCTAAGAGTTGTTGTTGTGCTTCTCCAAGTTCAAGTGGTACAGACATTTCACCTGCTGTATCCCAACTTGCCCAAGAATCAAGCTTGTATTTGTTCCTGCCTAAAATCTGAAGAGAGAGAAACGGGAATCGATTGAAATGACCTAATAACTGATGCTGCCCCCAGATCTTAACCTTCGCATCTGGAAAACCCTCCGAGGATAATATTTCCTTTATATTCTCTCGAGTTTTTATTATCCGATCAGACGTGAGATCATTTCCGAAACAGACCAATACATACCATCCATCCTCAGTCAGGCAACGATGTACTTCGCTCCCAAGATTTCCCTGCTTGTTCAGCAACTCTTTTTTCGCAAAAGTTCTCTGCCATGGCTTCCAGCTCTGCCCAGCTTTGATCTGAAAGAAACATGCCCCCCCATCCAGAAAAGAATCTTTTGCAATGATCTTCGATGAAGCAGAGAACTCTGCATCAATTCCACCATCTGGAATTTCAAGAGTGGAAATCTTTAATTCCGATGTGGGTATTTGATTGCGCCGACACTCAGCCCACAGAAGATCCCGAAATGCTTCTACTGCTTTCTTTGAATCAAGCGTTGACAAGTCGTCTGTAGACAAGTCGAAAATTGTCTTTGTACTAGCGGATTGAGCGGCAATCTCTTGCACAATCTTTGCATATACCCCCTGACATTTACGTGTTCCGGTTTCCCAGCGCGCAACTGTAACTTTTCCAACACCTACCTGATCAGCAAACTCTTGCTGCGTTAACTCAAGTTTGTATCGAATATCTTTGATATACTGCGGTGTAAGGTCACTCTTATTATCCATTCATGAACAATATCCAACTGGATATTTTTTGTCAACTGGATATTGTCAATTTAACTATAGCTGCAAACTTAATACTTCCACCGACTAATAAATGCTCAAAAAATTATGTCCCCAAATAATTAAGTCGTTTCAAGATCATGCTATTACCCATAACACCATAAACATAGTTAAAATCAGGTATTACCCCATGTTCGACTTCGCCCCACCCACTATTCATGAAATTGCGCCGGATGTGTTTCGGATTGGCTGTTATGCGGCGGGGCTGGATCTGCAGTTTAATTATTTCCTGGTCCGCGATGACGCTCCGCTGCTGTTTACCACCGGGTACAAATCCAGCTTTCCGCTGCTGCACAAAGCGGTCGCCCAGGTGATGGATCCGGCGAAGCTTCGCTACATTGCCTTCAGTCATTTTGAATCGGATGAATGCGGGGCGCTCAACCAGTGGCTTGAAGTCGCCCCCGACGCAGAGCCGGTCTGCAGTATGGTCTCGGCGATGGTCAATATCAACGACTTCGCGATTCGGCCGACCAAAGGCATGGTCGACGGCGAACTGCTCAACACAGGCAGACATCAATACCGCTTTTGCTCGACCGCGCAGCTGCCACACGGCTGGGATGCGGGGCTGTTATATGAAGAGACGCAGGGGACGCTCTTCTGTTCCGACCTGTTTCACCAGGGAGGCAATCCGGACGCCCTCACCGAAAGCGATCTGTCAGAACAGGTGCTGGCCGCAATGCAGCAGATGCAGGCGGGACCGCTGGCCGACTACATCCCCTACACGAAACAGACCGAACGGATTCTCAACCGCCTGGCAGACCTCAAACCCAAAACGCTCGCCGTCATGCACGGCTCCAGTTTCACCGGCAACGGCGAACAGGCCTTCCGGGATCTGTCGACCGCGATGAAAACGGTGTTCGATTGAGAGCACTCAAACGGATTTTGCGACCACGAAAAACACGTAATATCACGAAACGAGCTTTGTTTACCTTCCCATACTATATTTGAAAGAATCCCAGCCTCTCAGTCCTGGCGAGAGTCGCTTGAACCGCGACTAACGCCGAAAGGCTGATCTTGTTTACGGTAAGTCCCCCCCCGCTCAATGTCGACCGCAGGCTGTCCCCATTAGCCGAAGGGCATTAGCCCCGGTTTTCGTACAGTCCATTTTAGATTACCCATTCTGATTTCGTATTTAGCAGAACTCGCCGGACACGTACGATCTGAATCAGAAACCTTGCACGTTCGCAAACTCGCTCTGATCGAATTCATACCTCAACAGAGGCATTCAGAGAAATCGGCGTGCGAGAAAATACTCAGGAGAGAATAGACAGTCTCTTCACAATGGAATACACTGGTTTTTCAGATTTAAAATCAATACCAGTGCAGGGAAGGTACCATGAGTTTAGATTTCCAGTTCCAGTTTTGTCACCAGCCCGGTCAGGCAGCAGGAGTAACCCAGTCTCCGAAATCCGGAAACGTACCTGCTACCGAATCTACCATCGCCTCCGGGTGCAATACCCTGCGCGAATTTCTAAAGGCTGCCGATGCCCCCGCGCCTGACAGGAATGGCTGCTATCATCCCCATATTGCAGATTGCAGCAAAGTCGAAGTCTTCTTTGATCAACCCCAAGACCAGTCAGACTTCAGTAGTGGCACGGTTCGACTCTATGGAATCTCCATCGATAATATGCGATTCCTGTTTGCACTGGCTGAACAGGGAGACCTCGTCATTCTGCCTGCCCAGGCTGAGGGAACGGCAATCGTAACTTCGGAAAACAATGCGCAGCAGGTTTCGTCGCGCTATCCTGATACTCTTGCCGTAACGACGCCGGGTGAACTTATGGCGGTTCTCAAAGAAGGATGCGAGACGCTGCCGACATTCCGAAAAGAAGCAGTGGCCGAGATGACAGCCAAATCGAAGCGACCATTAAGCAGCGGGTATATGACTCTGCTGAAAAGTGTTGTTCTCTACGCCGTATTGAGAGGCTGCTTCTTTGCCTTAGTGTTTATCACAAAAAATGCCGGCAGCACTAGCTGGATGCCATGGAACTTTTTAGCGACTTCCGTCGGAATCCTGTCTCTGGCAGTTCTGATTACAGGCTCTCTCATCAGTGTCATTCATATAGCCGAGGATAAAGGGTACACAGGAGAGCTTGGGTTCTTCCTGGTATTTATGGTTCCCATTTCATTATTTCTGATCGCTTTTATGACAGGGTACTTTCTTCCTAAGGACGAAGGAAACTACTTGATGGGATCGATGTACCTCCTTCGAATCGCAGTTCTGTTACAAATCTGGTTCAGTTCGATTGTTTCACTCTTCATTCACCCGTTTCTGGGATTCTGTATTCTTGCGTTACTGCCTTATAAGTTCAGACCCAAATACGAAGACATGTTCCCTGCCTGATCGGTCTGATGGCGATACGATCTTCACCGTTCTCTGTTCCACCACGCACTCGATCGCAGGACGATCTCCATTAGCCGAAGGGCATTAGCCCCGGTTTTCGTCCTGTCCATTTTAGACTACCCATTCAGATTGATTCTTTCGTAAAGACAAATCCGCCCCCAGAAGTAACATCGGGACGCGTTCGAAATGAAACCTATTTCACCTTGGCGAACTGTTTCTGAAAGAACTCCAGCATTGCCTGGGGGGAGGCGCCGCTTTTGTTGTCGCCGGTGTAGACGAAAACGTTTTCGATTCCCAGTTCATTCATTTTCTTGACCAGGTCGCGACCGAAGTTGGGATGATGAATGCCCTGGCCGGGCCGTGCATTGGCGGGCAGAGGGCCGTCGGCTTCGCTGTAGATCATGTACAATGCCGGATCGTCTTTGGTCAGATGCGTGATCGCAGACGACTCATTGTAGCGTTTCTGCTGTTCCGCCGTCGGGTTCAATGCTTCTTCGGCAGTCGTCACGCCGTACGCTTTGAAGATGGAAGGATGTTCCCAGGCCCGTCCACCCACCAGCGCTTTGATTTTAATCGGATCATAGGTGCTCTGACCGCCGATCGTGCCGATGGCCTGGATGCGGGTGGACTCGCGTTCGACAGGGTCCTGACTGTCCGGTTCTGCCAGATCATCGTGAAAGCCAATCCACATCGAAATCCCCGCGCCGGCAGAACCGCCATAACAGGCAACCCGTTTCTTGTCGATGTTCCACTCCTTCGCTTTACTCCGCAGAAACTGCACGGCACGGGCACCGTCGCGCTGCGGCTCGGGCAGCAGGATCTCTTCTCCATCAATAAAGCGATATTGAATCGCAGCCACACTCATCCCCGCATTATGATAATTCTGGATAAGCCGCGGATTCATCTTTTTGCTCCCGCCTACAAAGCCGCCACCATGAATATAAATCACCAGCGGTGTCGGCTTATCCGATTCCGCCTGATAAAAGTCGAGCACGTTTCGTTCGTGTTTGCCATACTTCACATTCGCATGGGTCGGCTCTGCTACTGCCCCTCGCGGTCTCTGGCGCTTCTGGCGAAATTCCTGCACCTCTTCCCGCGTCAGTTTACCGTCTTTATTTTTGTCGGCGTCGGGAAAACGTTTCAACAGTTTCTGCAGCCGTTCATCCGCTGAAGGCTTTTCATCGGCCCACCCGGGACAGGTAACCGCGATCACAGTACTCAACACAAGCAGACGAACACCAGCATGTTTCAGGGAGATACGTGTCATTGTATTGCTCTTTTTCCAGATTGATTTCAGAGTTGAAAAATAACCGCCCGTCGAATTCACACTTTGATCAGATCGGCGTCATCCACCATTTAATCAGAAGAGAGGCAGCCCCGCTACCAGTTTTTCGCGAATGGGTTCAAATTTTGGATGTCCGAATAATCCCGGAAAACCGCCACATTCCAGAATTGATGTCCGCAGATATCCTAATAGATCCAGTGGAAAAGCAGGGGCACTCTCCGGAACCCGCTTTCCGGACCAGGAAAAAAAGACCACCTCTGCCAACCAGCCTTCTCCCCGCAGACCATAGGGATCGCCTCCGGAAATATCGTCTTTGTGATATCCATCAGGGGCAAACGAATAGAGGAATTCCGAAACAGTATTGTCTGACTGACAGGCTTCGAAATCTTCCACGGTATAATCCAGCCACTCCTGACTACAGGCATCGACATAGACACCGTCACAGAATCCGTGTGCTCCTTCGATTCCCAGTCGGCCCCAGAATTCACAATGCGAGTAGTCGTCCACATCAATGAAAGAGATCCCACCCAGAGTCCGCCACAATTGTTTGAGGACGGCCGGAACCTCGCGCTGCGTTATTGTTTCGATGTGTGAGATACGTGATTCCTGTTCTGCTTCAGGCTGCAGAATCAAAGAGGCCACCGGATAGCCGAGTTCTGCCAGGCGCTCTTCCAGCATCACCAGTGCCTGACGGCATTGCTCGAAAGAATGATTGACCAGTTGAGCCAATTGAGCTGCATCATCCCGGGCAGCCACATACTGCTGATGCCAGAGTCTGATTTCAGTAACCAATGCCATATCATTTCTCAATTTAATTCAGCAAGTAAATAAAACACAGTATACGCTACTACATTAACCATCGTTTCTGAACCCAGCGAGTCACAGAGGCTATCGGAATCTACTGGAAACTGATTCAGAATACCGGAAAAGTCCTGCCTCCCGCCTGCTTGCCCTGCTAGAATGGCAGATGTCATCTTTAATCTGCGGGCCGCATTTTCTGACAGCCTCTCGAGGCGGAAAGCGTTGATTGATGAAAGGCCTCTCTCTCATTTCAATTCACAAAACTCTCTTTCACAGTGCGTTGAGATTCATTCTGCTGCTGTCTTTCTGTACGGCTGGTTTCGCGCAGACCAACAATGGGGGCAACAATAACGGCGGGAACAATCAGAACGGCAACAATCAGAACCAGAATGCCGGCGGCATCACCATTGATGCGGACGGCGTAATCGCCGCGCCGTTTCGGGTGACACAGAACAGCAGCCAGCTAAATCAACGGCGACTGCAGGCACTCGCCGCGGAAGCACTGCCCGCCGACGTGAATCGCAAGTCGGAATTTCGCAAGATCTCACTGGTCCAACTGGAAAAGGTCTGTCAGGAATATCAAACGAAAAACGAACCGCTGCCTCCCGAGGTTTTGTATCTGGCAGGACTGACGCGGATTGATTATCTGTTCGTCGATCGCGAGCACAATGACCTGATCATCGCCGGTCCCGCGGAAGGCTTCGCCGCCAATGCGCAGAACCGGGTGGTCGGCGTCGATACAGGGCGGCCCCCCATTCGACTGGACGACCTGGTCGTCGCATTTCAGTCACAGGACCGCGGGCTGATCACCGGTTGTTCATTCGATGCGAAGCCCGACAACCTGGCGAAGATGAATGAATATATTCGGCGTACGAATAACGCTTCTTCTGCTGCCACCGCCGCCATTCGCTTCAAAACCATGGCACAGATCCTGGGCATGCAGGACGTCTCGGTCACCGGGGTGCCTGCCGGCTCGCATTACGCCCGCATCCTTGTCGAGGCCGACTACATGCTCAAACGGATTTCCATCGGCCTCGAACCATCGGGAATCCGCGAAATCAAAAGTCATCTGGCAACGCTCCGTGGCGGCGGAAACAGCACGCAGCGCTGGTGGTTCACACCTCTGTACGATGCTTTCACAACGACAGCCGACAGGGATGCGTTTCAGTTCGCCGGACAGCGACTGCAGATGATGTCGCAGGAAGAATTCGTGAATTCTGCTGGTCAACGCACCAATGCCGCCCAGACCAGGGTTTCGACTACAAAGTATGCCCAGCAGTTTACGAAGAATTTTGCGAAGCTGGCCGACCTGCATCCCACGTTCGCCGAATTGCAGTCGATTACCGACCTGACGGTTCTGGCGGCGCTGATCCATCGGGAACGCCTGGACAAACAGATCGACTGGCGACACTCACTGTTTTCCTCCGCTTCAAGCGAACTGGTACCTGAGGGAAACATTCCAAAACAAGTGCCAACAGCGATGAATTACAAGAAGGCAGGGCGGTTGATGATCTGCCTGGTAGGCGGAGGAGTCACCATCAATGCTCGCTCAGTTTTGAACCAGACCGCGTTCCAGGTGAGCCGCGATACGTCACTGGAAGAGAAGCAGTCTGCTGTCAGTAAACGGGATCTGCAGCAACCCGTACGCTGGTGGTGGGATTGACTGTGCATTGCCGATTCGGTCTACTGGAATGAATCCGGTTGAATTCTAAGTTGAAGTCTGCCCTGTTTTCTCACTGTCGGGCAAGCCGACAGTGCCACCCGACGCTCTAATCTGATCATTGAGGACATTGATTTCATCATGAGACGCACGCTCCTTCTGAATTTGGCCCTGCTATTTGTATTAACACTGATCTTGAGTCGTGGTTCGTTCCTGCAGGCGGCGGAACGTCCCAACGTGCTGTTGATCATGACCGACGACCAGGGCTGGGGGGATGTCCGCTCGCATGACAATCCACTGATCGAAACGCCTCAACAGGATCTGCTGGCATCACAGGGCGCACGGTTCGAACGGTTCTATGTCTCGCCCGTCTGTGCTCCGACGCGTTCTTCATTGCTGACAGGTCGCTACAGTCTGCGAACCGGCGTGCATGGCGTGACGCGTGGCTTTGAAAACATGCGAGCCGAAGAGACCACGATCGCCGAAATGTTCAAAGCGGCCGGCTACAAAACCGGGGCCTTCGGCAAGTGGCATAATGGTCGGCATTACCCCATGCATCCCAACGGACAGGGCTTCGACGAATTCTTCGGTTTCTGTGGCGGTCACTGGAACCGTTATTTCGACACCAATCTGGAATACAACAAACAGCCGGTCAAGACGGAAGGTTACATCACCGATGTGCTGACCGACCGCGCGATTGATTTCATCAAACAGAACAAGGACCAGCCATTCTTCTGCTACGTCCCTTATAACGCACCGCATTCTCCCTGGATCGTTCCCGAAAAGTACTGGGACAAGTACGCAAATAAAGGACTGGATGACAAGGCCCGCTGCGCGTATGCGATGGTCGAATGTGTGGACGACAATCTGGGACGGTTGATGCAGACACTGGATGATCTGAAACTGAGCGACAACACGATCGTCCTGTTTCTGACCGACAACGGGCCCAACAGTAATCGCTATAACGGCAACATGCGAGGGAGAAAAGGATCGATCCACGAAGGCGGAATCCGGGTCCCCCTGTTTGTCCGCTATCCCGGTAAAATCAAACCGGGAACCGTCGTGAAACCCATCGCCGCACACATTGATATTCTGCCAACACTGTTGGAATTATGCAGTGTTGAAAATACCGCTGATCAACCTTTGGATGGTAAAAGCCTGGTACCGCTGCTGACAAATAAATCGAACAAAGACTGGCCGCAGCGTATGCTGTTTTCGGATCGACTGTTTCGCAATTCAATTCCGGGCGATGAACTGCCCAACGGTTCGGTGCGTACCGATCGCTGGCGGGCCGCTTACGAACGGGGCAAATGGAGTCTGTATGACATGCAGGCCGATCCGTCACAAAAACAGAACGTCATAGAAGCACATCCCGCTGTCATCAAAGATCTGAGTGCCGCTTACAGAGACTGGTTCAAAGATGTCTCACAGGCAGGCTTCGAACCGATACCGATTCCCCTAGGTCACCCCAAAGAACAATTCACATCACTGCCGGCGAATGAATCGTTCCTGTTTCCTGAAGCAGGCCAGGGGATCAACTACAGCGGCAATGGACACAACGGTTATGCCAACAGCTGGATTGAAGACTGGACCGACTCCAATGCGTCCGTCGTCTGGCACCTGGATGTGCTGCAGCCGGGCACCTATGAGGCCACACTCAAATATACCTGCCGCGCAGAGGATGTCGGTTGTGAAGTGCAGGCTCGTGTGCATGATCAAACACTGAACGCAACGATTTCAGAACCACACGATCCACCAAAAATCGGCAACCAGGATCGCGTCGAACAATCGGACAACTACATGAGTAAGGACTGGGCCAAGATCAAACTGGGAACATTCGCTCTCAAAAAAGGAAACTGCAACCTCACGCTGACCGGAGTCAAAAAGCCCGGTTCTGAACTACTGGACGTGAAGGGTTTCGAACTTAAACGCGTGCAGTAAGGTCCACCAGCAAGCGTTCGGCCGCCTGTTCGGCACTGTGAATGCAGTCCGGAATACCGACGCCACGATACGCGTTGCCTGCCAGTTCCAGTCCCGCTAAAGTCGCGGCTGACTGTTCAATCCGTTCGACCAACTGCAGATGCCCCAGATGGTATTGCGGCATCGACTGGTTGTGACGAAGCAGCTTTGAAAAGATCGGTTCGCCGGATACGCCGAGAATGTCGGCCAGTTCCTGATTCACAATCGCGTTCAATTCGTCATCCGAGTGCTCCAGCAGTTCAGGCTGCATCGCACCACCCACAAAGGTCCGCAACTGCACACAACCTTCCGGTGCCCGCCCGGGAAATTTGCGGCTGGCGAACGCAACCGCGAATATTTTCCGCTGCTCGGCTGCAGGGATCACCAGACCAAAGGCGTGCAGAGGATGTTTAATATTCTCCTGGCGATGCACGCTGACCTGAATCGCAGTCGACGCGTATTCGATCTGTTTCAGCAGTCCTGACAGCACGGGAGCGTATCCCTCAAGCATCTGCCCCGCCTGTGGTGCCGCCGTGGTGAGAAGAACCGCGTCAAAATGCTGCGTCTGCGTTTCAACGGTAGATTCAATCGTCAGATCATAGCCCGAATCTGCGGCAGCGACATGCGTCACGCGATGTTCGTAGAGTATCGTCCCTGTGGAGGAAACCCGATCGGCGAGCGTGCGAATCAACGTCTGCATTCCCTCTTTGAAAGCGGCAAACAATCCGTATCGCGCGCCCGTGGCGTCGGCAGATTTGGTCTGTTTCTTCTGCTTGCGAATTGCCTTGATCAGACTGCGATGATCGCGTTCCATATCAAGAAAACGAGGTAACGTCGCCCGCAGACTCAGCATCTCCGGATCGGAAGTATAAATGCCGGCAACCAGTGGCTGAATCAGCCGCGTCAACGCTTCTCTGCCGAAGCGACGGGTAACAAACTGTGCGAGACTTTCGTCATCTGCGTCTAAACCTGACTCACTCGTGCGACGGGGGAGAAAGTATTCGAGCCCCATCCGCAGTTTTCCGATCGGGCTAAGCAGGGGAGTCTTCAACATGGGAAGAATCCGGGAAGGCGTCATCAGTTCAAACCCCAGAGGCACGGGAACCGGTGTGCCGTCTTTGAGAATCAGAGCGCCGCGATACTGTTGATTGGTTGAAATCAGCTGATCTTCGAGACCGAGTCGCTGGCAGAGTTCAATCGCCGCGGGTTTATTCGTAATAAACATATCCGCGCCGGTGTCGATCCGGTAGCCATCCTGACTGATTGTGCCAATCCAGCCGCCGGCTTCCGGTTGTGATTCGAACAGCGTGACTTCAACAGGCTGATTCTTTTCCTGCGCCAGCTCCTGCAGACGGAATGCCGCAGACAGGCCGGTAATTCCGCCGCCAACCACTGCGATTCGTTTTGCGGGTGCAGACTGATTCATAACGGACTCGATCTGAATAGACAGGGTTCACAGGGCAGGCAGGTTATCGGGTTCCCAGTTCGTGGACCATTTCCACAAGGGCTTTGACATGATCGGGATTCATGTCGGGCATGACACCATGTCCCAGATTGAAAATGTGACCATTGCGGCCCGCGGCGGCATCCAGAACGGCTTTCGCTTTCTGTTTGAGAACCGGTAAGTCGGCGTAGAGGGCAATCGGGTCCATATTCCCCTGAATGGCGACATCGGGTCCGAAGATCTCCCAGGCATCCGCCAGATTGATGCGCCAGTCCACGCCGAACACCTGACCACCGGCCTGACGCTGCAAGCCGAGCAACGCAGGATTACCGGTCAGAAAATTGATGACGGGGGCATGATCCTGTACTCCTGCGACGAGTTTCGCTGTGTAAGGTTGCACATACTGCTGATAGTCTTCGGGAGACAGACAACCTGCCCAGCTGTCGAAGATCTGCACAGCCTGACATCCGGCGGCGATCTGACGCTGCAGGTAGACGATCAGGTTATCCACAAAACGATTCATCAACGCGTCCCAGGCGGAGGGGTCGTTATACATCATCTGTTTGGTGCGGCGGTAGTTTTTGGAACTGCCCCCTTCGATGGCATAACTGGCCAGTGTGAAGGGACAGCCGGCAAAGCCGAGCAGGGGAATGTCAGCGGGCAGATCGGCGCGAATCAGTTTGACCGCCTGGAAGACGAAGTCGAGGCAGTCCATGTCGGCAATATCGGTCAGCCGGTCGACCTGGGATGCATCCTGGATCGGATTATGTATGACCGGGCCTTCCCCTTTCAGGTATTCCAGGTCGAGCCCCATTGGTTCGAGGATCGGCAGAAGATCGGCAAACAGGATCGCGGCGTCAACGCCGAGCACGCGCTGTGCGGTGAGTGTGACTTCGGCAGCCAGTGCAGGTGTTTTACAGAGCTCAATGAAAGTCACCTTGTTACGAACTTCCATGTATTCGGGTAGATAACGACCCGCCTGACGCATGATCCAGATGGGTGTCGTATCGACGGGTTCGCGGCGGACCGCTTTCATGAATCGACTGTTCTGATAGCGGGCGGTCTCGGCCATGGGGGCATCCATGTTTCTTCTTTCGGTTACTAATATTGGGTATTCTGCGATGTGAGGTGATTCTAACAGGATTCCCCGCGAACTGAAATTCAGCGCCGCGGAGTTTCCCGGAAACAGAGGAAAGCCAGGTGAGTCAATCAGCCTTTTCGAGAGAGAATTTCGGGAGCCGCCTGCAGCGCATCTTTCACAAGCGGCCCCATTTTGGGTGGGCTCGATTCAAAATCGACAGGCAATCCCACTTCCTGCAATGCTTCCGTACAGGCGGGACCTACCGAAGCAATCATCGTTTTGGACGCCGCCAGTAACCAGTCTTCCTTGACCTGTTCTTCTTCGGCAATCTGCAGGACGTGTGTAATCTGCTGCGCGCTGGTAAACATCAGCACGTTGTAATCACCACGAATCGTCGCATGAATGGCATTGCGGAGCCCGCTGGTATCATCGGGTAAGGCCCAGCGGTAGACGGCAATCGGCAAAACCTGGGCCCCACGGTTCCGCAGTGCTTTATAAAATTCTTCAACCGGTTTCCCGTATTCCTGAACGGCGATATGTTTGCCGGTGACAGAAAACTTTTTATCGTCTAATACGGAAATGATCTCATGCCAGGTATTGGGCTCCGGAGCTGAGTAATGGATGGGAACTTCCCAGTTCCGCAGTACAACCGTTGGTTTCGGACCACGCACCACGACAATAATTTTACGGAACGCAGCCAGAACCTGCTCACGCGGGAAGTAAAGCTCTGCCGCATTCAGCAAGGCGGTCGCTCCCACACCGGTCATGAAAACAATCACATCAATCTCGCCTCGAAACAGTTTCTCGCAGAACGACTTCACCTGCGCGTTGTCTTCCAGCGGAATTTCATCCATGGAATGCACGAGCGTCGGGTTCCCCTGGTTACGCTCAATCAGGGAGGTCATGGCGTCGCTTTTGCGACTTTCGAAACTGCAGACGTTTAAGGCGGATGGATTCATAGCGAACGCTCACAGGTGATTAGAGGATCTTCAGAGACAACCATTCCATTATAGACGGACAGGGGAGCACAGAAAACAGCCTCACATCGCTTTCTTCGCCAGAAGGCGGTTTTCGCAGCGGGACGTACTGTTATCTGGACGTATCTGCCGGCGTCTTTACCTGGCGAAACCCGGTGAGCCAGAGGCGGAAGTCTTCATCAATATCGGACAGATCGTTGATATTCAGGAGTTGCTTTAAGGTCTGCCCGCCGGTGCCATCGTATTCCTGACTGGTTCTCAACTTGCGATAAAAGGGCGAGAGGAGCCGTTTCTGTTGCAGGTACAGGCAGAAGTAACGAGCATAAGCATAGGTTAATGCTTCGCGTCGGGTGTCGATTCTGACCTGCTCCACCAGCGTAGACAGGGGGGGCAACTGATTCCGGTCGAGCGCAGAAAGCAGGAGCTGCCCGCGCCAGTTGGAAATGCCGATCAACTGTGTCTGCTCGTCAGAAAATTCACATTGCTCATGCAGCGACGCCAGTCCTTCATCAAACCATTCCGGCATGGCAGGATAGTCGATTTCCGCCAGTGCGTGGGTCAACTCGTGTCCAAGAGTTCCACCACCTGTAGAGAGATTGAGGACGATCCGCATGTCGTTCGACTGAAAATATCCGTAGTAGGAACCAGTTTTTCTCTGGTCGAGATCCATGGCCACCTGCTGATAATGCTCCTGGGAAGAGAGTGCGACAATTGTAATGGGACGATCGGGGGGCGTATCAAAGTATGAAACATTCAACGCATACTCAGTGGGAGAGATCGCTTTCTGATAAAGCGCCTCCAGGGTTGAGACTTCATAATCTCCGACAATCACATACGGTGTTTGAATCAACACATTGACGGGAATGCTGATACGGGTTCTGAGCCAGGCTGCTTTGGTTTCGCAGGCGGTCTGCAGCCGCGGTTTCGGCGCGCGAGATTTGATTTCCGGTGGTGCTTTGAAAGGCTCAGGAGGGCTGAGGCGCACCGCATTCGCAGAGGCTCTTCCTTCCTGAGCTCCGGAGAAGATCAGAAAATAAAAGCCCGTCATCAGGACAAATGGTCCTGCGATCAGTAATGCATTCCGATGCACAGACAAGCGATACTCACATTCAGCAGATCTGGTGAAATCCACCAAGCCAGCTCTTTAAAGCGATTCAGGTTAAATCGATGTATGCTTAATTATAGTTTGCTGCAGGTCGTACCACTTGAGCAAAGACTGCGGGAATCTGGAAATAGTCACAGGTTGACGATCCCGCGTCCGCATTATTCGACTTGATCACCGTAAATTACCCAGACATCACAATCAGCAGGGGATTGACAGACTGACGCATCTCTGTCTGACATCCTGACGCAAAAGAGAAGAGCTGAACGTCATTTAACGCCAAAAGCATATTAAGGCAGAGTAACAATCTGGTCGAAATCTTGTTATAATGGGTTTACTGATTATGATGGTTTCAAGGCTCGCGTCTATTACAACTCTGCTGATGAAATTTGCACTCTAATGAGTCAACCTTCTCATTTTGAATCGAACTCCAGCCGCTCCACGACGCCGAGGCGATCACAAAGCCAGCAGTCACCATCTCAGACCAGGCGGCCTTTATTTACATCTGCGGAACTTCATGCACTAAAGACAGGAATGCACTGTACCATGTATCAATCTATGGGGGCTCACCCGGACGAAGTTGACGGAATCTCAGGAACTCGTTTTGCAGTCTGGGCTCCGAATGCACAGGAAGTCTGTATTGTCTGCGATAAAAATCACTGGAAACATGGTGAATTCTATCTGAACTCCAGCGATGCAGGAGTCTGGTCCGGTTTTATGCCTGGCGTTTCGAATGGAGACGCTTATAAATACAGTCTGCGTGGTCAGAACGGCGAGTATTTCGAAAAAAGTGATCCGTATGCATTCTACTCGGAGCTGCGTCCCAAGACCGCCTCAATTGTTTACGACCTGGAGAATTTTCCCTGGCAGGATGATCAATGGATTCAAAAACGGGCCGAAACCAACTGGCATGAACAGCCGATTACGATCTATGAAGTCCATCTTGGTTCGTGGAAACGCCCCAAGGATGGCCGCCAGTTTTTTACCTACCGGGAACTGGCCAAGCAGCTGGTCGAATATGTCCAGCAGATGGGTTACACCCACATTCAGTTAATGCCGATCAC
>TARA_R110000850_G_scaffold183462_1_pt1 | contig 19700 bp, 22 predicted proteins | sample TARA_R110000850 | Tara Oceans TARA_R110000850 (sample SAMEA4397586) | marine metagenome | biome: Polar Biome; feature: [SRF] surface water layer (ENVO:00010504); material: water (ENVO:00002006), including particulate matter (ENVO:01000060) such as... | depth 5 m | reverse complement strand
ACGTCCACAGCCTCAACTGGGGCCAGGACCTCGTTACAGGAGAATGATCCCGATGAAACGCTTCCTGCTATCTGCGTCTGCCATGGTCCTGCTGCCTGCCTGCGCGACAACAGAACCTGAACCGATCGATGCCGGGGCTTTCATCGCCGCCATGCCGGCTGAGGATGAAGCAGACCTGCCGGCCCTGATCGTCGAAACGGCTGTACCCCTGCCACTGCCAGGCCAGATGATGCCGCTCGGCGAGACCGTGCCTCGCGGCAGGACGACCGCCGACGACACATCACCGACCGAAACAATCGCCGCGGGCCGGACAAGCGCGCTGATCGAGCCATCGGTCGACGGATATGTGAACGCGATCCAGGTCTATCCCTATACCGAGGGCGCGCTCTACAGGCTCTATGCGAGCCCCGGCCAGGTCAGCGACATTGCGCTGCAGCCGGGCGAGGACCTGGTCTCGGTCTCGGCCGGTGACACGGTACGCTGGGTGGTTGGCGATACCGTGTCGGGATATGGTCCCACAGCCCGCGCGCACGTGCTTGTCAAACCGATCAGCACCGGCATACGCACGAACCTCATGCTGGCCACTGACCGGCGGACCTATCATCTCGAACTGGAAAGCCAGGAGGATGGCTATATGGCCGCGCTCTCCTGGCGCTATCCGGGCGACGAGCTGGCCAGCCTGACCGCCCGCAATGACCGCGCGATCGCCAGAGAGGCCAGTTCCATAGAACGCGGCCTGTCGCTCGAGGGCCTGAACTTCGACTATCACCTGACGGGCGACAGTCCGGACTGGAAACCCGTCCGCGTGTTCGATGACGGGCGCCAGGTATTCATCCAGATGCCGGACAACATCTCTACGACGGACATGCCGCCTCTGTTCGTGCTGGGCCCGGCAAGCGAGGCTGAACTCGTGAACTACCGGGTGCGCGGCAGGTATTACATCGTCGACCGCCTGTTCCGGGCCGCAGAGCTCCGGCTTGGCACGCGGCGCCAGACCGTGGTCCGCATCAGCCGCAACGAGGCCCGCGCGCCTCTGTTCGGGGGTTGAGGCGATGACCGAGCCCGCGCCCTTTGAGACCCAGGCCGAGGCGCTGAAGATCCGCTCGCGCCCGAGGCCCGTCACCCGTATCAATCGCAAAGTGCTGATGGTCGGCGCAGGCCTTGGCGTATTTGGCCTGTTTGCGGCAATGAGCCTTGCGCTCAGACCGCCTGAGGCCGCCACCCCAGGAGACAGGCGCGAACTCTACAACACGACAAATACACGCAAGCCTGAAGGCCTCTCTGCGCTCCCTGCAAGCTATGGCGAGATCGCCCCTGTCGAGGACCGTATCAGGCGGCTTGGTCCGCCCCTGGCGGGCGATCTCGGCGCGACCATGCTCCAGGCTGAACGCGATCTCGGTATCGAACCGGAATATGTCGACCGGTTCGAAAGTGACTTCCGCCCGAACCCGGCCGATGAGGCCGAACGGGCCCGGCGCATGCGCGACGCCGCCCTCGCCGATGAAGCAGCGAAGGCACCGGTCTTCTTCCGCCTGCAATCTGAATCAGGCGCAACAGGTGCCAGCCAGGGCACATCCTCGTCGCGCGACCCAGTCCTCGATATCGGCTCAGAGCTCCAGGCCCTCGCTGCCCTGCCCCTCCGCACGCCGTCTGCATTCGGCCAGCCGGCTGACAGCAATCTCCAGGACCGCAAGCGCGCCTTTGCGAGCGAGGCGGCAGGCAGCGACATCTACAATCCGCACCGTGTCGAAGATCCTCTGTCGCCCTGGCAGGTCATGGCCGGCACGCTGATCCCGGCTTCGCTCGTCACCGGGATCAACTCCGACCTGCCCGGTACGGTGATCGCCCAGGTCACCCAGCCGGTCCATGACACGGTCACCGGGCAACACATGCTCATCCCGCAGGGCGCGCGCCTGATCGGCCGCTATCATTCGGAGGTATCGTTCGGCCAGGACCGCGCGCTGGTCACATGGGACCGGATCATCTTCCCGGATGGCGCATCCATCCAGATCTCCGCGCCCGGCGCGGATGCGCAGGGCCAGGCGGGTCTCTCAGATCGCACGGACCATCACTGGGACCGCGTATTCATTGCCGCCGGTCTTGCGACGATCCTCGGCGTCGGCGCCGAACTTGGTGCGGACGGCGACGGCGATATCGAACGCGCCATTCGCCGCGGTACGACCGACACGGTCAACCAGGCTGGCCAGCGCGCTGTCGAACGCAACCTTGGCATCCAGCCCACGATCCGGGTCCGCCCCGGCTGGCCGGTGCGCGTCGTCGTCACGCGCGACCTCATCCTCAGACCGCTTTGAACAGGAGCGCCCCCATGTCCCTTCGTCTCGACAGGCTCCCGGACCGCACCCCCGTGCGCATGACCATTTCGGTCGATCCGGATCTCGCCACAGCGCTCGCCGATTACGCGAGAATCTACCGCCAGACCTATGGCGCGGAAGAAAAGCCCGAAACGCTGATCCCCGCCATGCTCGAAATGTTCCTGGGATCAGATCCCGGGTTCAGACGGGCGCGCCGCGCCCTCCACACACAGGCCAGCAAAGGAGACTAGACCCATGGCACAGATCGGAACGTTCACCGTAAAGGATGGCACCTATACCGGCACCATCCGGACCATGACCATTAATGTCAAAGCGCAGCTCGTCCCCAACAGGGACAAGGGCAGCGACGGCGCACCGGATTTCCGGCTCTATGCCGGCGGCGCCGAGCTCGGCGCGGCATGGCGCCAGGAAAGCAAGCAAGGCGAGACGCCCTATCTCGCCGTCAGGCTCGACGATCCGTGTTTTGCCGCACCTGTGCGCGCGGCCTTCTTCGAGAACGAGAAGGATGGCACCGGAATCATGGTGTGGAACCGGGCCAGGTAGGAACGCGGACTGTCAGGCGGCCAGGACGATCGCATGGACATCTCAGATGAAGACTGTGAAACTGCCCGCATCATCGCCGCCGAAGTCGTTCGGATGATGGGCGAACGATACTGGCCGCTGTTTGAACTTGTTGATGCTGAATGCACAAGGCGTCGCCAGCGCCGCGAGCGCCTGCGCGAATGCCTCAGGGAAACCGGCGTGCCGCGCAGGCGCTCGCGGCGGGTTTAGCAGTCATGAAGACCAAAGCGTGCTTCAGGCCTGATCCCCGGCAGCAGGTTCTCGCCCGATACGGCTCGTGCACGGACAGTCGAATTCCGGTCACCTCCGACGGGAATTCGCCATTCCAGCCATAGACACTCTACGCGGCCACGGTTCCAGGTCAGTCACGGGGGCCAGGTGGTGCACCCCGAATCCAGTTTGGGCCCGAGACTGTTTCGATCGTCGATCTTATGCTAATTCGTGGCATGGACGCCGACACGGCGCCGCTGACGGGGGAAACAGGATGCAGAAACTGATCGCACTGGCCGCTTTGGCGGCAGGGCTGGGCGCATGTGCGCCAGCGCCGGTTACGGAGCCAGCGGTGAAACCGCCAGCCACTCTGCCGGTCGAGGCACCACGCATACTGACGCTCGAAGACGGCGTGATTTTTCCGGCTGACAGGTCGCTGAACCGGCCGGAGTCCGGTGTTTTTCTGGCCGATGGGACACTGGTCGTGGCCGACCAGGTGCACGGGCTTGTTGCCCTGTCGGCCGATGGCACATCCCGGCCATTCGGGAACCTGCCGGCGGCTGGCTACATTCATGCGCCGCCGGAAAACGCAGGCGCGCCCAACGGCGTATCTTTCGAGCCCGGCAAGACCCATTTGCTGGTCGCCGACATCTTCACCGGCACGCTCTACCGCGTCGATGTTGCCGCCGAGACAGCCGCGGCGATCTACGACCATCCCTTCGGCATGAACTATGCCCACCGGGATTCGACTGGCGCAATCTGGTTTTCCCAGTCTACGGAGAATGCTGCGCCGAATGCTGAAGAGCGGATGTTCGCGGCGGTCAACGTCGGGATGGGTGATGGCGCACTGTATCGCATTCCGCCTGCTGCCGAGGGGCAGCCGCCTGGCGCGCCAGACGTGAAACTGACGGGCCTGAACTTTGCCAACGGCTTTGTCGTGGACGAGACGCGCGGCGAAATCTTCCTGTCAGAAACCCTTGGCGGTCATGTGCTGGGCTACAAGGTCGACGTCGCCACCGGTACGCTGGGAGACCGGCGAATCGTGGCCGAAGTGACCTCGCCAGACAATGTGGAACAGGATGAGACAGGTCTGCTTTGGGTCGCCTCGCCGATTTCGAGCGAGTTGATCACGATCAATCCGGATACCGGCGAAACGCGGGTCGTCTTTCATCCCTTGAACGAGGCCGGCGACGCAGCGGCGGCCGAGTTCCGCCGGCGCCGCGACGCGGGAGAGCCGACGATCGACCTCCTGACGCCGGACGTTCCGGGGCAGTTACCCGGCCTGATGACTGGTGTGATCCTGACGCCCGGCGGCGGCTCGGTTTATGTGTCGAGCCTCGGCGATGCACTCGTGAAACTCGAGAAGACCCCATGACGCTCCCTGCTGGCGCAGCGCTCTGGCCCGGGCTGTCCGGATTTCCGGTTCCCGATCAGAAGCCTGAATGTCGGACGGGTGTGGATGTCGCAGAAAGGCCGGGTCGGCTCCAGACGTCATCGCCCGCAAGCGGCCGGGGCACTTCGGTCCGGTCATTGCGGAGCCTGGTCGATATTCGGCAGCAGTTCGCCGATACCGTTCATTGCCCACCTCCGGCCAGTGTCCGAAACCAGATGCAAAACGTATACAGGAACACGCTCTGAATTTCAGCTGAAACCCCTGGTTCCGTGTTTCTCAAAACACGTGTCGGGTTTCCGCTATTGAGTCCGGCGTGTTCGCAATCTAAGCTGACCTTCGTCCCCGAGGGACGTCGATGGAGCGGCCTGATCTTGCGCTTGTGCGTATCCTGAGCACTTGCGCGCCTATGGATCAGGGCCTGAACCAATCGAAACCGGCAGCTGCCATTGAGGGGGGCGGTGATGAAGCGATGGGCTGAGATCAGGAAGCGTCTGGACGACATTGGCGCGGTGCCGGCAACGCTTGGCGGTTTGATTGGCGCCCCCTCCATTCTGTCATTGCTACAGTCAACTTACGAAGCGAGAGATATGAGCGCGCCGCTTCAGGCGGTCGTCGACAGCTACAACCAGGGCATTGCGAGCGCAGCAGACATCATCGAACCAGCGCTCACACCGGTTGTGGCCTGGATTGGACGTCTGTTCGGCTGGGATGTTGATCTGCACTCGCACTGGCGGCACCTGTTCGTACTATGCATGATTTACCTGTTCGCCCAGTTTCGCATAAGGCGAACCGAGAAGGGTGGGTTGAGGAACTGGACCGATCTGCCCGTGGGAATGCTGTTCGCACTTATCGGTTGCCTTGCGGCCGGAATGATTTCACCCAGGGGCGGATGGTGGGCGCAAGGCCTCATCGCGGCCTGGCCATTGTCGATGTTCTGGTTTGGTCAGGCCTCGGCAAACATAGTGGGTCACGAGTTCACACGTACATTCGCTGGCTTCGAGAGGGGCAAGGGGTTCTCCTTCACACTCGGCTATATCGTGGCGGGGGTGGCAATCGCACTTGGTCGTGCCGGCCGGGATCTTTTGATCGTCGTCCCGCCCTATTTCGTGATCGGATTTATACTGGGCTCAGCGCTTTCATTTGTTCCGGTGATCGGCGATGGCGCCGGGGTTGCGGCTCTCGCGGTCTTCGCGATCATCGCAGGTGTTCATTTTCTACGCATCGGGATTCGCCAGGACCAGGGCTACATGACCCGTCTGGGCCTGACCATGCTCGGTGGCTACGCCGCCGCCGCGGTCGTGTACGGTATTGACATCGTGCTTAAGCTCACGGCGTGAGGAGAGATCTCAGCGCACTGTCTGAATACGAATGGAAAGCAGCCATTCTGGCCAGATGACCAAGTGGTGCAAAAGGGCCAGGATTGCCCGCATCGCTGCCGGGTCCTGATGTCTGGCTTCGCGCCCAAAGCTGAAGCCCGGATCATGCCGAAAGCGGAAATTAACGACAACACGGATTTCAGTTCCGGGAATGAAGTCATGAGCAGTCGGCTCATGTCATCCCAGGGCGAGCCGATAGAGCGTTTCCCGGGTCTGGCCGCCGGTGCGTCTGACGACCAGGCGTATGGTCCAGACCGGTGCACCTGTGAACTCGGTTGCGTTGACAGCGGCCAGGGGTGCATTCGTCACCATGGCGCGACCTTGCGCGACCTGCTTCCAGCTTGAGGGGGTCTCGCCTTGCCCGATTTCGATGATGTAGCTTTCCAGCCTGTCAGACGTTGCCGTGCCGATCATCTCGGCAGCCGGTCCATTGGGGCCCTGCACCACACGCACGCCAGATATTTCCGCAACGATGGAGGCATTCGGATCAGCCGCCAGAGCGGCGCCAATGTCGAGCGCCCCATAGCCCGTGAATTGATCGCCGCCAGCCGTACCAATATCCTTTCCTGACTGGAGGAGAGCCTGGCGCACCTGCTGTGCAGTCAGGGACGGGTCTCGCGACCAGAGCAAAGAGGCAGCACCTGTTACGAACGGCGCGGCAAAGGATGTCCCGGTTGCGCGGTAGTAACGCCTGTCCGGGCCGACAATGGCCGAACCACGTGGATAGCGATCAGTCAGGTTCAACAATGTGTCGGTGGCGCGGGCGCGCAGCGAAAGGATGTCTTCCCCGGGGGCGGCGATTGAGACCTGCGGTCCCCAGTTGGAATAAGTGGCGCGCTCTCCATCCTGGCCTGTGGCAGCGACCGTGATCACAGCCGGATGATTGACGAAGGCATATTCCGACAGGTTTTGCCCTTCGTTACCGGCAGCAACCACGATCAGCACGCCGTTCTGTGCGGCGTAATCGAGCGTTGCGTTCTCCAGCTCTGGCGCAACGGGGCCGCCCAGACTGAGATTGATCACCTTTGCGCCATTGTCGACCGCATACCGGATCGCTTCGGTGACATAAGCGGTTCGGGTTCGCCCGAAATTGTTCACGGCTTTGAGGACCATGATGCGCGCATAGGGATTGAGCCCCGTCATCCCTATCCCATTGTTCACTTCGGCCGCGATCAGGCCGGTTGTGAATGTGCCATGGCCATCATAGTCCCATGGCTGGTTCGTGCCTGCCATGAAATCCCAGCCGATCAGGTCATCGACATATCCATTGCCATCATCATCCTTGCCATTGCCCATGATCTCATCGTCATTGGTCCAGAGACCGCCCCAGGACAGGTCCAGATGGTTCCAGTCGATCCCGGTATCGATCATCGCGACAATGACTGGCGATGGCGACTCGCCGAGCGCGTCCCAAACCGCGTCCGGATCGCTCATGCCGATGGCCTCGAAGGCCCATTGGTCACGCGATGACTGCCCCCAGGACCCGGAGGAATGGAAATAAGGGTCACCGATGCGTGGCGTGGTATCCTGGCCAGCAGACGTGAGGCCAGGACCGCTCGTGAGAAGTATGAGAGCAAGCAAGCGCAAGATCATTCAACTGCCTCCTTCTTCTCCAGGCATTGCCCCAGTGACCGCCAGTCCGGATCATACTGTTCATAGGCTCCACCGCCGCTAAGGTTGAGGGTCAGTCCTGGCGAGAGGCTGAGTGATGTGCCGGGTTGCCAGTTCAGATCGCCTCGCCCATCGGACCCCAGCTTCGCCTGCGGCGCATCCGCAGCGGCGGCGTCCTGCATCATCAGGCCGAAAATAACGGGTGAAAGGCCCAGAAATTCGGATCCCTGCAACCAGCTCTCAAGCTGGGCTTCACGCCAAAGCCCGGCAAGGCGGTTGACGCCGCGCTGCCCGGCCACTTCACGGGCCTGATTGAGCGCGCTGACCCGATCAGGCTGGTTAGCGAGATTTTGGAAGAAATCATCCCAGTGCCGAGCCGCCGATTGCCCGGCTTCTGAGCGAAACGCCTGTCGCCCCTGTGCCCCCGCCCGCTCAAGCGCCCAATAGGCATCCATGGCTTCGTCGCCGCTGGCCCGCAGCACATCATCAGCGGCGCCTGCCGTTCCATTGAAGACATCATCCGAGAACTTGTACCAGAGTTGCAGCCATTCCCGGCTGGCATTTCCCAATCCCGCCGGGGCTTCAATTCCGGCACCGGTTCTTGCCGCTTCGAATGCCTGCCAGGCTTCATCCATGCTCCGGGCCCCGAATCGGTGGCCGTGTTCAGCGGCTGCCTGCGCCGTATTGAACAAGCCTGTTGCTGCCTCGGAGGAGCCGCCCAAAGCGGCTTCGCTGCCCTCGCGTATTGTAGCGCTCGTGGCTGACCCTGTTGCAGCACCCGTTGTGCCTGCAGCTGCGCTCGTCGTCGCGCGTCCTGTCGCCTGCTTGGTGAGTTGAATGACACCCGTATCAAGCGCGATCGCCGTGCGTTCAGCGGCCTGTGTCCCAAAGGTGCGGGTGGCGCCGCCGACCACGAGTTTACGGGCCCCGTTTATCAACACGCCTCCGCTGGCATACAGCCCGATGTCGACCACGAACCCGGCCCTGGTAATGTTGCCGAGCGAGTCGAGGTGTTGCTGCGCAGAATCGCGCTGGGCCTCGAATTGCCCTTTTTTGCGATTGAGTACAGTTTCCCTGAATGATCCGGGGTCGGCATCCTCCAGCAGCCCGTCAACGACGTTGAGCTTCTCCTCGGCCGAGATCAGCGAGAATTCAGACATGCGGACCAGTCTGTCATTGTCATAGGACAAGCCACTGCCCACTGACACCCAGCGTGTGACCCAGGTGGTCCACTGCCTGGCGTCCTGGACACTTGTGTCAAAGCCATAGCGCATCGCGATACTGTCCCAGGCGGCCTGATTGATTTCGTCCGTTATGCCCGTGAGCTCCTGTGCCCGGGCTTCCTGCTGCGGTCGGTCGAGTTCGTTGAGCTGTTCAGCGAGGGGGGTAGTCTGCGCGTGAATACCGGCCTGCAGGTCCGTGATTTCGTTGAGGAAGCCTCTGATCTGCTTCTCGCGCTTCCTGTCGCCATTCTCAATCGCTGTCTCCAGCTGTTCCTCGAAGCCAGTCCGTGACGCATTCAGACGGTTCTGTCGCTCGACCAGGGCGTCATACTGGGATTGCAACTGCGCCCTGGTCCTGGCGCGCGCTGCGGCCGCGTTGGCCGGCGTGTTTTGCGGCGCAGCTGGCGTTCGCGGGACCACTGCCCCGTCCCGCAGCACAGGCACCTGATCACCGAATTCGAGCGCCATCTGGTTGAGGAAGTCTTCGACAACCAGCTCCTGATACAGATCCCCGTCCGTCATCATGCTCCCAATCAGTTCTGAGAGATCCTGATTGAGCTGATCAATCGCGCCGAGCGCCTGTTGCGGACCGCCATGCCCCAGGTCAAAGATCGGACCGGTGCCGGGCCCGGCACCGCAAGCCGGTGGCGGGCCCTTGTAATCCTCCAGCAGTGTGAAATCCTGCCAGATCGGGCGCCAGGTCAGATAGGGATCGAAAATCTGGTCGATTATGGTGGACGTGATCGAGTTTTCGGGGTCGCCCTGCGTTCCGGCATAATGATCGAGCACCCAGCCATAATAAAAGAGCTCGGAAAGCGCGACGGCGGCTTCCCAGTCCGGTGAGGTCTGGCCCGGCAAGGCTGGTGGCACGGGCTGCACCTGGACATCGGAGCCCGGATTGCCTTCGATGGCGACCTCCACGGGTGCCGCCGGAGGTGCTGCCTGAGGATGCGCCTCGTTCAAGCCACAAGGCTTCACGATCAGCTCGATGGACCGCGCAGCTTTCTTCTTTTCATTCGTGGCGGTTTCGACGACATCGAAGCGAATGGAGTATTTGCCGGGCCTGTCAGGTGCGAGCATAACGAGCGTGTAGGTGCCCGAACCCGGATTGAGGTTCATTTCTTCAGGGGTGCCGCCCGGCAGGAGGGTGGCGGTCACCCTGACCTTGTCATTTTCGCGATCATGAATTTGCGCCCCAACGGTGATCAGGCCGCGTGGACAGACCTCCTTGATGATCACCAGTTCGGTTCCGGTCATGTAACCAATTGCACCCACCGTCGGCGGATCATTGCCAATCTTGATCCCGGTCTCGAAATCGACTGTGTTCGGCTCCTGCTCATTCGGGCCCGGCAGATCCTCGGCCCGCGCCGTGATCCTATGTGTTCCGCTGGCGCGCGTGTGAGCAAACGTGTCGGGATTGATGCGGAAACCGAATCCTTCATCATCACGACTGGTTTTGCGGATTGAACCATCTGAAAGGCGATAGACCTGTCCACCAGCGGCGCGCGCATCGATCTCGATCGCTGCAATATCATCCGCGCCATTGCCATCACGGATCGTGCCGACCAGCCCAACCGGAATATTGTCATTGGAATGAAACGCATCGCGGGGTGCAGGCCTCAGAAAGGCTTCAGGAGCGACATTCTCGACCGTGATCCTGACTGGCTGATCGGCCGTCAGCTGTGGCACTCCGGTATCGGCTACGATTATATCTGGCACAAAAACGCCATGTGGGTGGGGCTTCTCGACAATACCCTCACGTTTCACCCTGAAGACATATTCGCCCTTGCCGGGGTCAAAGCTGATCTGTGACCTGGATGACCACCGACTGAAGGCATTTCGTGGCGTTGTCCTGAACGTATCAGGATGATTGGTCAGCCTGACACGGTTCCGGTCAATCTCGTTGGGATTATTGGTGTCGGCGTTTCGGTCGACAATCGTAATTTCACCATCGATCGAGACCGTTTCGCCAGGTTCAACGCTGAAGGTAAAGGCCGTGCTCGTAATTTCAGGTGCAACATTCCTGACCGTGATGGCGGCATTCTGGCGACCAGTCGTAAAGCCGGGGCCGGGAACGCCAATGGGGCGACCCTCGACATCCACGCGAATATTGTAGTCACGGTCAGCCCGGATCTTCGCAACGGTGATGCGGATGGTTCCTGCGGCGGTGTTCATACCATTAACCGTGTAAGCGGGTGTTACTCCGGATTCGGCAATCGCACCTGCGCCCGTCACGGTGATTTTCGTGATTGTGACAGCCTTACCGCTGCGCGTTGTCGCCGTGACGGGAATATTGATGATCGCGCCCGGTTCGACGGGCCCTGGCGGTGTCACGGTGACTGAGGCGATGGGGTCCGCTGCGGGGTCACAATCTCTGTCTGGTGGGTCAGCACGGCTGAGGTCCCGCTGGAGTTCGCGGATCCCGTCCCTTGCGCCATCCAGGTTGCGCTCGGCGCGTGTTACCTCATCCGGGGGGATGGTCGTCTCGCTGCGGGTCAGGTCGACACCCAGTTCAATATTTCCAGTATCCTCATCTGAGTCCAGGAAGCCGAACTTTAGACGGCGTCCGATTTGCCCTTCACCGGATCGGCCATACTGTTCGTTCTTTATCTTTATTGCACGCAGCCGCATGCGCAGCCTCAGGTGTCGCGCGGCAAAGTCTGAGAGCTTTGCCTCGTCCTGCTTTTTGTTGGGTGTGGCAGGCGAGCACTGGTAACCGGACTGGATTGAAAAGCCGGCGACTTCGCCAAGCAACTCGCTGACATCATTATCAAGCTCGGTGAAGAGGCGCTGCAGCTCGCTGGCTTCAGACTCCGCGTTTGCGGCATTCTGCGGGATGAAGCATGCCGCGACCAGACAAAGAAATCCGACAACAAGTCTCATAACAGGCGTCCCGTCGCCAGCCGATCAGGAGGAGGGATGAGGCGGCGCAATCCATCCGCGCCGCCTCTAACCGGGTATCAGAAGGTCTTGACGATTCCGATCCGGAAGGCGGTCTCATCAAAGTCGCCGTCATCAGCCACCATGGCCGGACGATTGTCGACGAACAGGTCATCGCCAGAACGTGGGATGAAAACGCCCAGACCATCGCCACGCGTGCGATATCCGGCATCGGCGTAAAACATGGCATCGGGAACACCACTGGCATTGGTGTCGAACATGAAGGCTGCGCCGACTCCAATTCCGGCATACCACGTGATGAGGTCGTCTTCAGAGTTCACTTCCAGCTGAAAGTCAGCGCCCGTTCCGCAGGGAATGCAGATGAAGTCCTGACGCGCATTCAGTTCGAGGTTTGCGTGCTGAGCACCAAGCTCGACACGCGGCCACCATTTGAAATTCCTGCTCAGATAGAATGGCCGGAACAGATCTACTCCGAGATCGAGATAGTCACCCTCGATTGAGATACGTCGCGTATCAGAGATGTCTCCAGAGAAGTCGGGTGGCAGGGAAACACCTGATGAGGTTTGCTCAAGATGGGTGAACTCAAACTTCGGCGCCCATTTGATGCCACCAGCCAGGTCCCATTTATCCGCTGGAAAGAATGTCCCGCCGATACGCCAGAACTCGACTTCGTTCCTGACATTTACATCAAGCCCGGACGCGCCGTAGAGGATGCCGGTTGTGTCATCATTGGGATTGAGATCGAGATTGACATTTCCGGTCACGTCGGTGCCAGCGGCAACACTTCCACTGAATTCGCTGTCATCCTCCCCGTATTCAAAATTCAGTGAGAAGCCGCCAACACCTGGATTATTGTAGAAGAAACCACCATTGACGGTTTCCAGCTCCGTTTCGGGCTCTGTCATGACAACAAAGCCTTCGAGCCCGCCTCGCAGCACCAGCCCGAAGCCAACTTCCGGCGTATCCACCTGGCGTACGCCAGCGCCAAGATGCAGCCCCCAGCCTGGTTTCTCAACCAGAGGATAATCATTCTCAACGCCGGCTGGTGTGCCGGAAATGGTCGTGGTTCCGGTGCCGACATCAATGCTGAGCGACTCCCCATCCAGGAGCGGTGGTGTTCCAATCACACTGGCATCGTCGCCTTCGCCGATCGTCAGTGTACCTTCCATTGTGGCATTGTCTGACATGGTGATGACGAGGAACACCCTGTCATCATCTTCATCATCGGGTTCAACAACCTCAATGTCTTCTACAGTTCCGGTCGCCGGTGCAAAACTGACAGTTTGGGTGGGCACTTCTTCTGCGCCTTCACCGGTCAATGTCACCGTCTGGACATAGGCAGCCTGGGCGGACATCGCCCAGAAGGCGGCGAAACCGCAGAGCAGGAGTGCTCTGCAAATGATTGAAGTCGGCACTATTCGGCTCATTTCGGTCCCCTCTGGCAGGCAAGTCTCCGTCTTCCAGAGTAAGCACCTCGATCGGCAACGCATGATCCAAATGGGCTATGAAATTCAGGGCTCACCTGATTTCAAAGCGGTTCTGGCCGCCTTGTTTATCGCAATTCTGCATTTTGCTGCTATGATCCACGCAAAGTGCACTGGGTGAGCGGTTTGCGTGAACAGCTTCTGGACGCGATTTATGATGCACCTCTGATAGAAAGAGGGTGGCAGCAGGCATTGCTGAAAATCGCTGATGCGTTCGGCGCAACAGATGCGGCGCTGTATGTCAGTGATGACAAAGGGCAGTCGCTTGCCAGGGCGGTTTCAGGTCGCCTCAGCCAGGAGGTCCATCAGCTATACTTTGACGATTTCGTCACGCGCGACACCCAGATCGTCCGGTTGCTACAGCTTACGCGGGACCAGGATATCACTGGCCTTGATCTTATCGAAGACGAAACTGATGTGCCTTGTCCCGTTCATCATGAGTATCTGATTCCCAATGGAATAGCCTCACAAATCGTATGGTTGCTGAACGGCCCGGGTCGAAGAAAACATACTTTCGTACTGATGCGCGACGACCGGTATGGCGCCTTCGACAGATCAGCCCGGCGCCATTTCGGGCTGATCGCGAGGCATGTCAAGCGCAGCCTCCATATCGATACCGGTCTGCGAAAGGCCCGTGAAAGGGCACTTCGGGATGATGTGGTACTCGCGCAAAATGAGATTGGATTGATAACGGTCACGCTGAGCGGTGAGCTTCAGGCACAGAACAGATATGCGGACAATCTCCTCAGGAACTCACCCGCGTTGCGAGATGCCCTTGCAAGAGCACTGAAGAGGGCAATGCAGGAGTTCTGGCAGGAAAGCCAGGCTCCGCTCTTTCAGGAACAGGTATTTGATCCACACAATCGCTGCACAGTGGAGATCAGCATCCACAGGCCTTCACATGCGAAATGCCAGGCGTTCAGCGAGGCACAACAAGGCAGAACTGTTTGCATGGTTCGGAAAATTCAGCCCAGCCTTGAACAGCGGCTCGCTTGTTTCAAGCAGCATTTTTCCCTGACCATGACAGAGATCGATCTCGCCGCACACCTGCTTGATGGCAGGTCTCTGGGTGAATTTGCCGTAGAGCACGGAAAGAGCATTCACACAGCCCGAAATCAGATGAAGTCCCTGTTGGCAAAGACACAGACAACACGCCAGGCTCAGCTTGTCGCTGAGTTGACCCGGCTGGTCCACGGAACGGTCGATCTCAACGGTAATGTGGTGGCTCGGCGCAAGTCATAGGTTCAACCGCGTTTCAGGTTGCACTGGCTGAGTATTGGACGGTACCGATGCCTATACGGCCATATTCGCACCCGGCCTTGTGTTCCTGTACTCGCTCACATGCAATTTCGGTCATACAGACAATGCTCCGTACAAGCTTCCAGGCCCTCACTCCGTGGATTTGATCATCATTACAAGGACTTTCAATGGAGCAAACCGGCACGTGTGACCGGTTCGCAGGATCGCGCTACATTTGCCGGGCTTGATCTACCGAACTGACAGCGTCGACAATGACGGTGAAGCCGCCTCGTGCGCCCGGAGCTGATAGCCGGCTCATCCCGAAGGCCGTCGTCAGACAGACAGAATTTCGAAGACAAAAATTCGCCACAAGCGGACGTTCTGGTCATGGCGCGCCCGGAAGTGGCGCGCAAAGCCGACACTCGACGCCGCCTGGTTCAAAACGCAAGTCAACGACGCCCGAAAACGCAGACGACAGGTTCGTCCTTATCAGGGACGACCCAAAGCCGCTCCGCGCAGGCGCCTGGACGGGCGGTCCCCGACACTCACGCCAGAGAAATTCGATCCTGTTTTCGACATTGGTCCACGAGACCTCGACTGCACCGCCTTCTGCCGACAAGGCGCCGTACTTCGCTGCGTTGGTGGCAAGTTCATGCAATGCCAGGGTCAGCGCGTGCGCCTGGCGGCCATTCAATGCCACGTGTGGTCCGGCAATGGCGAGTTGCTCGGCGGTTGAGATGTGCGGGGCCAATGCGAGCCGCGTGACTTCGAGAAGCGACATCGGTTCAGTTTCAGCGTCGATCAACAGGGTCTGCGCGGCCGTCAGAGCGCTCAGCCTGGAATTGAAGTCCTCTAAGCGGATAGCGTCGGCATCATGAAAGGACTTGCGCGCAATCGCCTGCACGACGGCAATGAGATTTCCAATGCGGTGCTTGAGCTCCTGTGAAACCAGTTCCCGCCGAACGCTTGCACCTTCGGACACAGCAAGCGCAGCGCGAAGTCCGGCGTTCTCGGCGACGAGTTCAATCAATTGCTCGGCTCGAAGCTGATCGCTATCCGGCGGCCTGGATGCCGGGAAACTGTATATGTTCAACGCATGCCTGGCCGGATTGGTCCAGGGACCCGAGGAAATGTCCCACAACGCCGACACGAACCACTATCACGGCGCGTTTCCATTCGCAATTCGCCACTCACACGATGCAGGACGTCTGTTCCGGGCCAAACGCACCAGTCCACTGCGCCGGATCAGAAGGGCTGAACCACTCCGATGCTGCCGTCGGACTACTCACCGGGCAATCGCGTTAGCATTCTGCGGATATGATCCTGGCCGCCAAAGAAGACGGCGAGCACACGAATACGTTTCACATCTTCGTCTATGTCGAACCACGCAATGGCCTGCCCAATTGTCAAATGGCGCAGCCCGGGCAGCATGTCGTCGTGCAGCGTTCCGCGATCAGGCACTTGTCCCAACTGAGCGATGTCCTCTCGGATCGCCTGCACGCGCGCTTCTGCGCGCAGGATAGCTGGCCCGGTATCATCGCCAAAGCCAACATAGGTGTCGACCAGAAACTCGAAAATCAGTGTGAAGTCGCGTCGGGCATCGGCCGCGAAGACGACCTCATATGTCATGTTTGGCGCGCTTGCGGGTCGCTGCGCCAGAAATGGCGTCCATCATGTCGTCGCTGGATACGAACTTTCCTCTTCGCCGTTCGATTAGAAGGGTTCCCAATGCCTCAAGCTCCAACGCGTCATTTTCGAAACGCTGGCGCAACAGTTCCAGTCCTTGCTGCAACGCAGCGCTGACGGAAGGAAATCGCCCCTTCTCGACGAGCTGCGAACGTACATCATCACTGCAAGCTGGATGATTTCCTGCGATGTCCTGAAATAGCGAATGGATTTCGTGGCATTCAGATATGCCAGCCCGATTACGCCGCCCGCTCAATCGGCCCGTTCGCTGACAAGCGCCTATGCCCTTATTTCGCCCGAAAACATTGTTTCAACCTTTTCTGATCGGTGGGGGGATGTATGCGATTCTTGCTGAGTTTCAGTGGTTTGACCAGAAGCGTGGTCGGATTGGCGCTCATCTGTTTTGTGGTGTCCTGTTCGTCGCCTGAAGTGGGAACAAACGAAAACAGCACGCAGTCAGGTGCAGGGCGCGACAGCTCCGCATCGAATTCACGCGGAGGCGACTTCCTCGCAAGAGCTGATGAGGCAGCAAGACATCTAATCGAGGATCTGGGAGCGCAACAGGCGTTCGCACGCCTCGGGTGGCAACAGAACCCGGACTATAAACCGCCTCAGCATTGCTTTGCCTATTGGCTGGAAGAGGGTGATCAGGCTCTTCAAGAAGCGGAAGCAGAGGATTGCGAAGCCCATGCCAGCGACCTCTCCCGGCTTTACGATTCTTATGGCACGGATGCCGAGCCGATCGTTTTCAAGTCACGATATTACTGGGACGAACTTGAGGCCTTCGGGCTGCAGTTTCCGCAACTGGTCGCAGAATGGGAGGCGAAGGGCGGCAGCGAGGACGATCCGGGTTTTCTCGATCATCCGGTCTGTGCCAGACCGCTTCAGGAAGGCTGGGAAGGATCAGACTATTTCTATGACGGCGCCGAACACCCGCTTTGCAGACTGTTCAAGATCGATCCGGTTGCAGCGACGCAATGATCTGGCGCGGCGCATGACGAAACCTGCCTGGCACAGGCACGCGATCATTGCTTTTACTGCGACGGCCGCTCTCGCGTCCTGCGGGCCGGAACCGTCTGTGCTGGAACAGCATGGCTGGATTGACGGCACCTGGTACCGGAGCTGCGATACAAAGGATGTGATGATCAGTTTCGTGGTTTCAGCCGACGGCATTGAAGGTCTGACCGGCATGGAAGCCCAGGCTCAGAGCGATCCACCACGCAGGGGACGCGTGCATGTCGAAGGTGTCTCGAAGGGGCATACAAGGTTTCGTCCGCAGAACTGGCTGAACTCCGAACTGCGCCTGAAGCCGGTCGGGGCGGCGCAAGCCGATGCGATCCTGGCAAGGCGTGATGCCACGGACATGATCTGGGACACGAGCGAGCGTTTCGCGCTTTACAAATGCCCCGGCACTTCCCGGGAAGGCGAAGAATGAAAGCCTTTCTGGAAAAGCTCGCCTCTCTCGAAGCAAAAGCGTTCGAAGACTATGACAATGACGCCAGATACAGGCGCATAAGAGCAGACATCCTTGATCTCCTGAAAGAAGCGCAGACGGCGCTGCCTGCGCCGGACCTGCTGACGTTCAAATCGTCTGTCATGGACGTGCTCTACAGGATTTGCGGGACGCATCTGGATCTTGATGTGCTCGGGCAATACACGCCAGACGTGCTGTCGGAGGACGATTTCAGGCAGATCACCTGGAACTCGGCCCTTGCGCGATGGATGTAGCTTTTGAAAATTCGGCGCTGAACGCCCGGCTTCAGGCAGAGCTCGCCTCCGGCAATGAGATCGCCGGAGTGTCAGACTGGCCGCCAGCGTGCAAACGACTGATCATTCTGGCATACAGGTTTACCGTTGAGCATGATGCTGCCGGGCTGACGCTCAGAGAGATGAACGATCCTCACGACTGGTTTGCGGAATATAATGTGGATGGCGGCGCCGAAGTCCTGGCCTGTCGCTTCAAGCTGCGCCCTTCCGAGCGCAGCTAGTCAGCTAACCCACATACCATTTCGGATCCTTGCTCTCTGCGAAAGCGGTCAGGATATCATAATGGCGCTGGCGTTCCTTCCGCGCCTTGCCGGATGGAAAGTGGATGCAGAAACATCCTTCCGCGACGTGGTCGATCGTGTAACGGACGCCATCAGGTTCGACATAACCACCCCGGCCCTCATGAACGGTCTTGATGTCTTCAGTCATTGGGTGGCTCACGCTTCCGGCTTGTTTATTCAGGGTGCGTGGCCTTCCTGTTTTCCAGATACCACCAGTAAATCACATCCCGGAAATCCAGCTTCGCAGCCGCGACGAGATTCTTCAGTTCCTCGAAATCGCCCCTGCTCAAACTCAGAATGGCGCCGATCGCGTTTTCGCGATTATGATCGGAATCCATGGTCTCCGCAGCGGTGATCCGCTCCAGCTCTGCGATGACCCCTGGAATGTCTCCATCGGAGAAATCGGTTCTGACCGTGGCCATGTGCTGTTCTGAGAGCGCCATCTATTCGTCTCCTTCAAGGTCACAGACATCTTCGATCAGACGCCGCCGATAACCTGGGTCTTCTGATCCAGAAGCGGCAGACTATCCGTTCCCGCAACAAATTCACTCCCCGACCGATACCACCGACAGACGGCCGTGTCCTGCGACCCACACTCTGGACACGGGCGCATCCACTCAGTCCGGTTCTGAATTTTCAGACCGGAGGAAATTGCCCGCTGCCAGACTTTCGATCTCATCTGTTCGAGCGCGTCAAGGTGTTCGCCGATCAGTGTCTGCTCCGTTTCCCTGTTTCAGAACATCAATCGAGATCACCCCTTTCGCTGTGGTGATACATGTCCGGCTTTGATCAGTCCTCAGAATGCAGAATGCCGGCGTTTGCGAACCCGGATCGGCATCAAATCAACCGCCCCCGCGCATCCTTCAGGGCTCGGGGGCTGGGTAAGGAAAGATAAGGCGGCTTAGTTTGAGCAAGGCGCGCCAGGGCTGTGGTTGACGTGGACCATGCCCTGGCCAAACGGACGACCATTCTGGCCGAGCAAAGTGACCTGGATATGGCATTGGCCGTCGAACCGAAGCTGCAACCGGTTCTGCATCGGGCGACCGTTCTGGCCTGGTGTCACGGCCATGCCCTGAGCGGCCATGCCATTGAACTGTCCTTGAAGGGTCGTGGTGGCGCTGCGGGCCATAAATCGGCCTGATGCGTCGACCTGAGCCTGGAACTGCTCCGGGCCTGCACCGCCCTGAATGGTGTAAGCCCATGCCCCGCTCAGTGCGGCAAGACTGGCAGCGCCGGGAGGTGTGAAGCCGCCCTGGTTGCCATAGCCGCCGGACGTTTGGGTGTATCCCATGCCAGGTTGCTGTTGGCCCTGGCTCATTCCATTGCCCTGCATTTGAGCGGAAGCTGCACCGGTGAAAGCAAGGGCGGCGGCGAGAAGAATGTTGAGGCGTTTCATGTGATTTGATCCTTGTTGGGTTGAGCGCGCCAGATCAGCGACACGATCAACATACCGGTGCCCGGGGGTGCAGGATGTGAGCTGGTTCACTTGGGACGAAAGCGTTTGTTGCGGGAGGGTCCAGCGCAACCGAAAACAGCCCGACCTGGCGAGGTCGGGCTGTTGGCGCGGAGCAATGCATTCTACCTGGAAGACTATTCCCAGATCGAGTTGATGAAAGACTGGTGGGAGTCGACAGG
>TARA_R110000850_G_scaffold85460_8_pt1 | contig 19749 bp, 15 predicted proteins | sample TARA_R110000850 | Tara Oceans TARA_R110000850 (sample SAMEA4397586) | marine metagenome | biome: Polar Biome; feature: [SRF] surface water layer (ENVO:00010504); material: water (ENVO:00002006), including particulate matter (ENVO:01000060) such as... | depth 5 m | reverse complement strand
GGATGTTCGATCAAGGCCTGAATGCCCAATGCGAGCGTGGCGCGAGTGGTATCCACGCCGGCAGCAAAGAGTTGATTGAAGATGCCAGCGCGCTCCTCCACGGGAAGCCGCTTTCCATCGATCTCGGCACGACCAATGACGGTGATCAGATCGTCCTTCGGGCAACGTTGTCGTTGTTCGTCCAGACTGATCATGTACTGCGTTGATTGCTCGAGCGCATCCATCGCTGACAATGGCGCGTCAGGATCATGAAAGCCGAAAATAGCGTCGGTCCAGTCGAAAAGCTGGGGGCGGTCTTCCTGCGGTACGCCCAGAAGGTCTGCGATCATCGTCATGGGCAGCGGCCCGGAAATCGCAGACACAAAATCGCAACGCCCGGCCTCGATGACTTTGTTTATGACCTGCCGCACGTTCTCTCGAACGCTAATCTCCAGATCGGAAATGCGCCGCGGCGTGAAGGCTTTCATGACCGTCTTGCGTTGCTGCGTGTGCTGAGGGGGGTCCTTGCCGATAATCATCGCCTGCACGGCCTCCAGCGATCCCACGGCATAGCTGGGAATCGTGACGCCGCCCAGATTGGAGGAAAAGCGCTCCGAATCCCGCATGACCTCTGCGATATCTGCTGCCCGCACCAGATTCCAATAGCCGGTTCCTTCGCTCAGCGGCCAATCGGATGGCGCTTTGGACCAGGAAACCGGCGCGCTGCTTCGAAGCTGATCGAACAAGGCGTAAGGAGGCCCTTCTGCGAATAAACTGACGTCGCAGAAGTCAATTTCATTGTCGATATGTGAATCGGTACGGGACATGACGGCATCTCAATCTGAGTGCCTACAGCCTGCCTTGCTCAAAGCCGCCCTTCTGGGAAAAACCTGCTGACTTCGGTCATTCTGCAAAGGAATGCCGCGGAAGATCTGAACGGAAAGGCGGAACCGGATCGGCTTTGCCCGCACACATTTCCTGGCTGCGGATGCGCTGCGCTTGTCGAGTGTCGCCGCACGATAAGGCGTGTGCAGGGCCTGGACACTGCGAGAATCCGCTAATCGGATAGAGTCTGATGAGCAGAATGTGGCTTATTCAAAAAGAGCTGCCACGAATCCGGGGTCATTGGGTCAGGAATGCATCATGAGTCAGAACCAGCAGCAAGAAGAGATACGGTCAGGCACGCGCGGCTTGTTCAACTATCTGGACGATGGTGCAGCGCACTCGCTCTACCGCAATGGCAAGGTGAAAATGCGGCGCGATGCCGATGGTAGTGACAGCGAGATGGAGGGTGTACTCCTCAGCAAAAATACGATGTCCGTTGCCAATGGTCGCGATACTTCTTCGCGACTCCGGCGCAGCCTGACAGCCAATGGATTCGAACTGGTTCAACGGCCCTTGCTCGATGACGATCTCGACTTCTTTGATCACCAGAAACTGGTGCAAGACTATTATCCGCAGTGCGAGGCCATCGTGGCACAGGCCACAGGCGCGCGGGCTTACGCGTTTGATCACAACGTGCGTTCGGTTCAGGGCAAGAAAGCACAGCGACGCATTAGCGGAGGCCAGCAGGTTCAGGAGCCTCTGCACCTGGTCCACGGCGATTACACCCTGACCAGTGGTCCACAAAGGTTGCGTGACCTTGCCAAGCCGCCCAGCGGCAACGACAGCTTGCGCAGTGTTCTGCCGCAAGGGCAGGCCCTGCTATCGGAGGCGATTGTTGAACGCGCACTGGCAGAGGGCAGCCGATTCGCCATCATCAATGTCTGGCGCAACATATCCACCGAGCCGGTGGCGAGTCATCCGCTTGCACTGTGTGACAGCCAGACCGTTCATAGCGAAGATCTGGTTGTTTTCGAGATTTACTATCAGGACCGAATTGGCGAAAACTACTTCGCCAAGCACGCCGATCGGCATCGTTGGTACTACTACCCTGCCATGACTCGCGACGAAGCTCTGCTGATCAAGCAGTGGGACTCAGCCGGGCCACTGGCCCGATCAAAAGGTCAATTCAGTGATGGCAGTGATCCGGCGGCGCCCAGTACTTTCAGCTTTCACAGCGCGTTCATGGACCCGGCTACTCCGGCGGACGCGCCGGACCGCCAGAGTATCGAGGTGCGTTGTGTGGTTCTCTATTGATACAAGCCATTCAGATGGCGTCAGAAACCGCGTTATAGCGTGCGGAAAAACTTCTGGATATCGGCCACCAGAACCTCTGGTTCTTCCATCGGCGCGAAGTGCCCGCCCGATGCGTGCTCCGTCCACTGCTTGAGATTGTAATTTCGTTCACACCAGCGTCGCGGCATGGCGAACACTTCGTTGTCGAACATGCACAGTGCGGTGGGTGCTTCGACGGTGGGCTCGCGGTCGTGCGAGGGCTTCCAGGGATTGTGTGCGCACTCGTAGTAATAACGCGCCGAGGTTCCAAAGCTCTGTGTCGCCCAGTAAAGCGTCATCACGGCACATAGCTCATCCTTGCTGAAGCGGGATTCGACGTCACCATTGCAGTGGCTCCAGGTGCGACGTTTTTCCAGCAACCAGGAGCATAAGCCAGCGGGAGAATCATTGATGCCATGGGTCAGTGTCTGAGGCTTGGTGCCCTGTATGGCGGAGTAGCCACTCTCTGCGCCAAAGAAATGTTGGTTCTTGGCCAGCTTGTCCGGGTCTTCATCAAACTCGGAATCGGCCGGCCACTTGCCTGTCAGTACGGTCAAGGGCGTGGGCAAGGTCAGGTGAATACCCAGCACCCGATCAGCGTGCTTGTGCCCGAGTTGCGAAGTCAAAATGGCGCCCCAATCGTTACCGTGTGCGTAGAACCGGGGATAGCCAAGCTGCTCCATCAGGTCTACCCACATGTCCGCGGTGCGCCAGAAATTGATACCGGGCTGCCGCAGCGGCGTCGAAAAACCGTAGCCGGGAAGCGAGGGAATCACCACGTCAAAGGCGTCTTCGGCCTTGCCGCCAAAAGCCACCGGGTCCGTCAGCGGGCGAATCACTTTCTTGAAATCCCAGAACGTCCACGGCCAGCCGTGACTGAGGATCAAGGGCTTGGGATTGGGCCCTTTGCCGCGTTCGTGAATGAAGTGGATCGGGTTGCCTTCCACTTCTGTCTTGAAGTGCGAGTACTGATTGATCTCGTGCTGCACGGCCGCCCAGTCAAACTCTTTCTCCCAATACCGGCAGAGCGTTTTCAGGTATGCGGTGTTGGTGCCATAGCGCCAATCATCGTTGGCAAAGTCGTCGGGCCAACGGGTGCGGGCGAGCCGCTCCCGCAGGTCGATCAGAACCTCATCTGAAATCTGGATATGAAATGGTTCGATGGACAAGTTTGATCTCCGTGGTCATTCAGGATTCTGCGATCAGCAGATGGGTACCGAATAGTGCGCCGCGCTCGCCATGGCCTCAGCTCCCTGGAAGCGGAATAAACTCATCTTCGTCACCAGGTACTTTCGGAAATCGTCCTTCACGCCAGTCGCGCTTGGCCTGTTCGATTCTTTCCCTGCTGCTGGAAACAAAATTCCACTCCATGAAACGCTTGCCAATCTTCTCGCCGCCGATAATGGCGATACGTGACGCCTTGCTGGCCGTGATGCTCACGCCGCGCTCATCAGCGAAAACAGCCATGGCGTGTTGTGCAATGGTGCTGCCCTGCGCGCTGAGTTCGCCCTCGGCAACATAAACCGCGCGTTCTTCCGCCCCATCGGGCAACTGCAACGTCTGCCCGGCTTCAAGCAGCGCCTCGACATAAAGCGTCTTGAAGAAAGTCTTCACCGGAGAGGTGAGGCCGTAGGCCTGGCCGATCATCACCCGAAGTTTTACGCCGTCGACTTCCGCTGCCGGAATATCAGCCGACGGATAATGATGAAACTCAGGCTCAGTTTCTTCGTCGTCTTGCGGCAATGCCATCCACAGTTGCAGGCCGTGCAGCCGTCGTGGACTTTGCCTGCGCTGCTCACGCTCACGTTCCGAATGCACAATGCCCCGGCCCGCGACCATCAGGTTGATATCTCCGGGAACGATGGCCTGGACACTGCCAAGCGAATCGCGGTGCAGGATCTCGCCCTCAAAAAGATAGGTCACCGTGGCCAGATTGACGTGAGGGTGAGGCCGCACGTTGATGCCGGGGCCAGCGGGAAATTCCGCCGGCCCCATTTGGTCAAAGAACACCCATGGCCCGAGCGATTTACGCCCGATGGTTGGGAGCACGCGCCGAACCGAGAAACCGCCGAGGTCCTTCTCGTGTGGCTCGATGATGGTTTCTATGGCGCCGCAACTCGAAGACTCGCGGCAGTTCGATACAACTTCGGCGTTCTCATTGCTCATGTCCGGATCTTTCCCTGGCTTGGCTGAAAGCTCAGTCTATCCCGGTCGCGAGGAAGATCGATCCAGCATCGGCGGCCAATGCTCAGGCAGGTTCTGCTAGGAATCAGCGCAGCAAGCTTCGAGCGCTTCGGTGATCTTCTGCGGGTCAAAATTTTTCTTGACCCCAATCAGGACGAGTTCGGTCATCGGCGTGGTGACGCCCCAGCTTCCGCCGTCCACATAGGATTCGAAATTGCCGACCTTCTGGTACAAGGTGGTCAGCGGGTAGTTGCGGAAATTGATGAAGCCTTTCACCCGGTAGGTGACCTCCACGAGTTCTCTCATGAGTTTCACGAAGTCGACGCGGCGTATCGGTTTCTCGGTCTTGAAGACCATGGATTCAAACGGGTGCGAGCCCGCGTACATCGTCGGTTCGGGTCGGAAGGTGGATTGGCCAATGCGCGAGTCACCGAGCAATACGCCCAGCGGCACCGTGCCGTCCTCGGTTTCAAAAACAGCCGCGGTCGGCATCAATTCGCTGATGAGCTCGCGCACTTTCTGCGTCTGTTCTTCGCCGGCGAGTTTGGTGCGGTTGAGCACGATCATGTAAGCGCCGCGAATCTGACGTTCGAACAGGGCATTCCATTCTGCGTCGCGCGCATCCAGGGCATGCAGGGCATCGACCACGGTGATGACGTTTTCCAGAAAGACACTGCGACGCACTTTCGAGGTATTGAAGGTGCAAACGATGTTCATCGGGTCAGAGACGCCGCTGGTTTCAATGACCAGCTGTTCCGGCGCAGGCTCGGAGGCGAGCAGGGTTTCGATTCCGGCGACGAGATCATCGCGGATGTCGCAGCAGATGCAGCCGTTAGCGAGTTCCATCTTGCCGCCTTCGACATTGACCACCAGCTTGGCATCGATGTTGAGGGCGCCAAAATCATTGACCAGCACGGCCAGACGGCGGCCATCACCTTGCGACAGCAAACTGTTGAGCAGGGTGGTCTTGCCGGCACCAAGGAAACCGCCAATCAGGGTGATCGGCAGCATGCTGCGGCCGGAGGCTTGCTGGACTTCAGGATAACGGGCGAGGGGATTGAGCATGGCGATCGACAGCGCACAGCGCGTTAGGGTTGGAAATCAGAATCCAGAGCCTAACGCGGCTGTCGACAACTTTCGATTCGGGCGACCCCGCGCGGCGGCGCTTATCCGGCCTGCAAGTGCGCCTTACTTGCGCTTCCAGCTATCCGCGGAGGTTTGCACGTACCAGCCGGATTTGGCCCGGGCGATCCAGCGCTTGGCAAACACTTCGCGAATCTGGGTTTCCCACTCGGCCTTGCCATTGGCTTGGGCAATCTCGCGGTAGAGCGCGCTGCGATCGGCGTTCTCGTTGGCCAGCAAAGTCCGCACCGCATTGCGCTTGGGCAGGGGAATCAGGCTCGCATCCCGGGTTTCGATGAAGCCGTTGATGCCAATGCCGATCGCGCCGCTTTCCAGATAGGGCACCAGATCGGGAAAGCGGGATTCCATGCTGCTGGTCAGCTGCTTGATGGAAGGCGAGGAAATATCGAGGTCAGGATCAGCCGCATGCGCAGCCGGAATAAGGAAATCCAGCGCGCTTGCAGCGACATTTCGCAAAACAGGCAGCGTCTGTGACGAGGAAGTCTCACCTGCGGGAGGTGCGGCCGGAGCCGGCGCAGCGCTGCCGCCCCAGACTTCATCAATAACGCGGTCCGCGGCGGCCTGCGCAGCTGCCGCCGGAAAATAGACGTTGATGGTGACGCAGGCCGCCAGCATGGCAGCAATCGAGGCGGTGAGAAGCGGCAGCAGACGGCGCATGGGAGTCTCCAAAATCAACGTGTCAAAAGTATGAGGTCGTGGCCTGAAGCGCGATTGAACTCCAATTGAATCCCGGATTGAAACACGACGCGCCGGCGAAGGCGCACTTGCCTACATGAAGCCGACTTGCAGCTGCGCTTCCTCGGACATCATGTCGCGGGTCCAGGGCGGGTCAAAGGTCAGGTCTACTTCGGCTTCGGTCACGCTGGGCACGGCCAACACCTTGGATTTCACGTCTGCGACGAGAATATCGCCCATGCCGCAGCCAGGTGCGGTCAGGGTCATGGTGACGTTGGCACGGCGGTTTCCGTCGCCCAGATGTTCCAACTCACATTTGTAGATCAAGCCCAGTTCGACGATATCCACCGGGATTTCAGGGTCATAGCAGGTGTGCAGCTGTGACCATACGGCCTTCTCGATGTCATCGTCGCTGGCGTCTGCCGGCACTTCCGGGCCCTTCAGCGGCTCTTTTCCGAGGCTGTCGCCGTCCTTGCCCTCAATTCGGAAAAGGTGGCCCTGCACGAGCACGGTATAGCTACCGCCAAGCGCTTGAGTGATTTGCGCTTCGGCACCTTCGGGCAATTCGACCTTGGTCCCTTGCGGGATCAGGACGCCCACAACATCGCGGGTCAGCCGCACAGATTCTTGGCTGGAGGACATGCGTTGACAGTCAAACCGGTGAGAACGAACGTGCATGGTAAACCCGCCACGTTTCGTCCGCACGGCGTCGATGCCATAATTCCTCTTTAGTAACGGAGCCTCGGATGGCCCGCACTGCAATAAAATCAAAAGCGAAGCCGCTGGTTGGCATCATCATGGGGTCCCGATCCGATTGGGAAACCATGGCCAATGCGGCGCAAACCCTGACCGATCTGAAGATTGCGCATGAATGCCGCGTCGTTTCTGCGCACCGCACGCCGGATCTGCTGTTTGAATATTCCGAGCAGGCAGTCGGGCGCGGCGTGAAAGTGATCATCGCCGGTGCCGGTGGCGCCGCGCACCTGCCGGGCATGTGCGCGGCCAAGACGCGGCTTCCGGTTTTTGGCGTGCCGGTCCAGAGCAAGGCACTCAGCGGCATGGATTCGCTGCTATCCATTGCGCAGATGCCGGCCGGCATCCCGGTGGGCACACTGGCGATCGGCCGCGCCGGTGCCATCAACGCCGCATTGCTCGCCGCCGCCGTGCTGGCCACGCAGGACGCAAGACTGGCCCGCAGACTGGACGAGTGGCGCGCCGCACAGACACAGAAAGTGCTGGCTGACGAACCGCTGACCCTCTGATGCGTATCGGGATTCTCGGAGCCGGCCAGCTGGGCCGGATGCTGGCGTTGTCGGGCTATCCGCTGGGCTTGTCGTTTGTCTTCCTTGATCCGGCTGAAGAGGCCTGTGCTGCCGCGCTGGGAGATCATCAGCGCGCCGCGTACAACGATGACAACGCACTGGAAAAATTCTGTGCGAACTGCGACGTGGCTACGTTTGAATTTGAGAACGTACCCGCACAGGCGGCAAATTATGTTTCGCAGCACGTGCCAATGTTCCCCGCGCCGAACGCCTTGCTGGCGGGGCAGGATCGCCTTGATGAAAAAAGGATGTTCGACAAACTGAACATCCCGGTGCCGCGCTACATGCCGGTCGCCGCGCGGGAGGCACTGAATATTGCAGCCAAGAATGTCGGGCTTCCAGCGGTGCTCAAGACGCGGCGCATGGGTTATGACGGCAAGGGCCAGGCCGTACTGCGTTCAGAGCAGGATCTGGACCAGGCCTGGGACAGGCTCTCCGGTCAAGCTCTGATCATGGAGGCTTTCGTGAAATTCCAGCGCGAAATCTCCTGCATCTCGGTTCGATCCGCCAGCGGCGAGATGGCGTTTTATCCTGTGGTGGAGAATGTTCATCGCGATGGCATCCTGAGAGTGTCTACCCCGCGTGCAAATGATCCGCTGCAGGCGCAGGCCGAAGCCCACGCCCGCAAGGTGGCCGATCACCTGAACTATGTCGGCGTGCTCGCGTTCGAATTCTTTGTGGCCGATGGCGAACTACTGGCAAACGAGATTGCACCGCGCGTTCACAACTCAGGCCACTGGACTATTGAAGGTGCGGAAACGTCGCAATTTGAAAATCATTTGCGCGCCATTGCGGGCCTGCCGCTGGGTTCGACCGCATTGCGGGGCGCATCGCGCATGTACAACCTGATTGGCGATGCCATCGAAACACAGCAGATCGTCGCCGTGCCAGGTGCGCATCTGCATGATTACGGCAAGACGCCCAAACCCAAACGCAAAGTCGGACACGTGACAGTGACCGCGTCCGACGAAGCTGAACTCATCCAGCGCTGCGAACAACTTGAGAAACGGATTGAGCATGAACATTGATTTGCAGGCTTTTGATCACGGCATCTATGCACTGGATGCTGATTTCGTGCGCCCGCGAATGGCGGCCGTCCATCTGATTGTGGAACAAGGCCGTGTGGCGTTCGTCGACACCGGCACCTTTGAATCCGTGCCGCTGATGCTCGCTGCACTCGAACATCTGGGCCTGACGGTGGAAGCGGTGGACTACGTGATTCTTACGCACGTGCACCTGGATCATGCCGGCGGCGCCGGCCTGCTGATGCAGAAGTTGCCCAATGCAAAACTCGTTGCGCATCCGCGCGGTGCACCGCACATGCAGGACACCTCAAAACTCTGGGCCGGAGTGGTCGCGGTCTACGGTGAAGAAACCGCGCGAAAGGATTACGACGAACTCATTCCCATTCCCGGTGAACGCATCATCGTGGCCGATGACGGCAACGAAGTATCACTGGCTGGGCGCAGCCTGAAGTTCTTCGATTGCCCCGGGCACGCAAAACACCATCTGTTTGTCTACGACGAATCAGCCGCCGCCATTTTCTCCGGCGACACCTTTGGTCTTTCGTATCGTGAGCTGGATCAGGGCGAACAGAAATTTATCTTTCCGACCACAACGCCGACGCAATTTGATCCGCCGGCTTTGCGGGCATCCATTGATCACATGCTGTCGCTCAAGCCGCGTGCCATTTATCTGACCCACTACGCTGAGATTACCGATATTGCGAGCATGGGCGCGGACCTCAAGCGGCTGGTCAGCGAGCACGAGAAGCTTGCGCTGGCCTGGGAAGACTGTGAGGACCAGCAGCAGCGCAACGCTGCGCTAGAGCAGGGCGTGCAGGACATTGCCGTACAGGAAGCCGAGGCCAACAGCGGAGACCCAACCGACTGGTTGCAGGCGCTGGGCAATGACATCGCCCTCAACGCACAGGGTCTGGCGGCGTGGCTGGATTTCCGGGCAAAAATGAAGCAGCGCGCCTGATACAAATCCAATGTCGCCCCGTTGCCCATGGGGTGACGCGGCGCTGACCAAAGATCAGGCGCAAAAGCTGGGTAAGGTTGCGCAGCGATCCCCATGCTGCGGAAAACCGATCAGCAAATCTTCCGGCAGTTGCTGTTTGCCGTGCGCCTGCCCATGCAGAAGGCCGTCGCCATCTTTTTTTTTAATCACTCGCGCTCGAATCCGAGAATGTGATGGGCGCCCGCGCGCATGATCCTCGCAGTCAGTGGGCAGGCGATTCTCCTGCACCGATGCACGCCGGCGATTGCGCATCCCAGTTGGGGGGTTGAAGCGTGGCGGGCATGAGTTGCTGGAGAACGCGAAGCAGCGAATGCAGAAGCTAGATTCCCAGCGCCGTCCCTGTTTCCAGCCACAGCTTTGCATAGGCAATCAGCGCCGGATCATCTGACGGTGCAAAGGCTGCGACCGGTGCCCGATGCTCGCCCATTCGTTCCACACTTGAGGCATAGGGCACCACGGCCTGCATCGCGCGTTTCATGACGGGTGGCGGCGTTTCCAGCAATTCCTTATGCAGACTGCGGCGGCGATCAGCCATGGTGAAGAACGGCCGCAGCTTCTTGGCCTCAAAACCCTGCGCCTTGAAGTAGCCGCGCAGTTGCTCAAAGGCCCGCAGGGAGAGCCAGGTTGGGACCACCGGCACCAGAACGAGATCGGCAGCATTGAACACATTGTCTGCCACGTGCGACAGGCTGGGCGGGCAATCCAGCACAGCCAGCGCATGATCTTCGGAAAACGGCCCAAGCAGTTTGCTCAGCGCTTTGCCGGAAGGCTTGACCTGTTTGAGCATGATGTCGAGGTAGCGATAGGAGAACTCGGCCGGGATTAGGTTCAGGCGCTCATACGGCGTGGGTTTAAGCAGGCGACCCACTGGCGACTTGCCTTCCAGCACCTTGGACGTCTTGGTCGTGCTGGGCTCGCCATGCATGTACCAACTCGAAGCGCCCTGGGAATCCAGATCCCAGAGCAGCGTCTGATGGCCGCTGGCCGCCGCAAAATAAGCCATGTTGACTGCGCAGGCCGTTTTGCCAACGCCGCCTTTGACGTTGTAGATCGCTAAGGTTTTCACAATTTCTCCCGTCTCTTTATATCTGCAACATTTAGCATGACCGGGAGTCAGAGGCGAATCCCGTTCCGCTGTAGCGACGTATCTTTGGTTCACTTCCGTGGCCCCGGATTGCCCGTGAGCATCAAAAAGCAGGTTTGCGTTCTTACCCTCTTGATCGCCAGCGCGGTCCCACTTGAGGCCGCCGAACACACGTCCGGTCCCGACTGGAACGATTGGTCAGCGGCGTCATTTGCTCGCGCCAAGGCAGAGAAAAAGCCAGTTTTTCTCTATCTGGAGGCGGTCTGGTGTCATTGGTGTCACGTGATGCAGGACAAGACCTTCAGCCAGCCAGGGGTCCAGAAGCAACTGGCTGAGCAATTCGTGGCGATCAAGGTCGATCACGATGCAGACCCGGGGCTGGCCAATCGCTACCGTGATTACGGCTGGCCCGCGCTGATTTTTCTTTCGCCCGACGGGCAGGATCTGGTCAAGCGCGCAGGATTTATCGGGCCGGGACCATTCTCAGCGTTGCTCACCGCCGTGGCGGAGGATCCCACGCCTGAAGCGCGCTCTGCTGCGGCACCTGCGCCGAAGGCGGGACCGTCGCGGTTGGCCGATTCTGGCAGAGCCTATCTGCTGCGCCGCCACGAGCAGAGCTTTGATCCGGATCTGGGCGGGTTGCGCATTGCGCAAAAGTTCATGGACCGCGATGGCGTTGAGTATTCACTGCAGAACCTTGCGGTGCCGGGTGAGCGCGCCAAGGCGATCAAGACCCTGGACGCAGCGCTGGCCCTGATTGACCCTGTCTGGGGCGGGGTCTACCAGTATTCGACAGGCGGAAACTGGCAGAACCCGCATTTCGAAAAAATCATGCGGGTTCAGGCCGGCTACCTGCGCCTGTATGCGTTGGCCTATCGCCAGTTGGGAGATCCCAAATATCTGCAGGCCGCGCGAGATATCCAGCGCTACCTGATCGGGTTTCTGCGCAGCCCGGAGGGTTCGTTCTATGTCAGCCAGGATGCGGACCTCAATCCCGGTGAAAAATCCGCGGCCTACTTCGCCCTGGATGACGCCGCACGACGAAAGCTCGGCATGCCGCGCGTGGACCGCCATCAATATGCCGACGCCAATGCCCTGGCTGTTGAAGCCCTGGTCACGCTCTATTTCGCCAGCGGTGATGAGCAAAGCCTTGCCCATGCGCTGCGCGCCGCCAATTGGTTGCTGAATAATCGCCGCGGAAGCGGTGGCCTCATGCGTCATTCAAAGACCAGTGAGGCAGCGCCGCACTTGAGCGACTCGCTGTTCACGGCCCGCGCCGCGCTGAGTCTCTACGCGGCGACCGCACAGCGCGAATGGCTGCAGCTTGCCGATGAACTGGGGGCTGCTATCGGCAAGACCTTCAGAGATGATGAAGCGGGGTTTGTGACGGAGATCATGCCGACCGGTGTGCCCTTGCAGCCACGACCGCATCTGGCCGAGAACATCGCTGCCGCGCGGCTGTTCAACTTGCTCTTCCATTACTCGGGCAAGGCCGCGCACCGTGATTCGGCGCTGCATGCCATGCGGTTTCTCGCCGCAGTCGCTGCGCAGAAGCAGGTTTTTGAGGAAGCCGGCATCTTGCTCGCGGACACCGAACTCAGGACGGACCCGGTTCATCTCACCGTCGTCGGGGCCAAGGACGATGAAAATGCCGGGGCTTTATTTCAGGTCGCCCGGTCTTCTGAGGGGAGTTACCGGCGAGTGGAGTGGCTGGATCGGCGTGAAGGTGACTTGCCGCATGCCGACGTCACTTATCCTGATTTCAAGCGGCCCGCCGGCTTCGTTTGCACGGCAGGGCGTTGCTCCCGACCGAGTTACGAGCCGGAGGACTATGCGCGGCAAATTGATCGTTTGACGCAGGCCGCAATGGATCGCTGAACCCCGAAAAAACAAGCGCTGCAATTTAGAACAAAGGGTCTTAATATCCGCGCCCGCGCGCTACGCAGGGCCTCGTTTCCCGAGCGGTCTCGCGTACCTTGGCCAACATTGGAGGGGCGCTTCAGATGAGAGAATTCATGTACGACCAACCGAGCATCCTGATCGCCTCGATCCTGTTTGTTTCCATGCTCCTGAGCATTGAATTGGGCTATCGACTGGGCAAGGGCAGCCGCCAGAGCGAAATGTCCAAAGGGCAGGTTTCTGCCATCCAGGGCTCGCTTCTGGGTGTACTCGCTCTGCTGCTCGGCTTCACGTTTTCGCTGGCCCTGCAACGTTATGACAGCCGAAGTGCGGCAGTGGTGGACGAAGCCAACGCCATCGGGACCAGCTGGCTGCGAGCGCAGATGCTGCCGGGTGAGATGGGCAAGGCCGTGGAGGCAAAGTTGCGGGAATACACCGCAATGCGAGTGGCATCCGCAAAGATCAGCCTGGATCACGCTGAACAGCGTGAGGCCATGCTTGCCGATGCCGCCCGGCTTCAGGCAGATCTCTGGACACTGGCCAGACAGGCTGTTGCGCTGGACGATCGCATGGTGACCACCGGTCTGTTCATTCAATCACTGAACGACACCATTGACGCTTTCGGCACGCGCGATGCCGCGCTCAATCGGCATGTGCCGGAAGTCGTGCTGATTCTGCTGTACATCACCTTCCTGATGACGGGCAGCATTCTCGGTTACGGCTCCGGTGTCAGTGGTCATCGGGCCTCGCCGGTGGCTTACGTCATGGTGGGGCTGATTGTGCTACTGGTTTTCATCATCATTGATCTTGATCGCCCGCGCCGGGGCTTGATTGAAGTGCGTCAGGACAGCCTGATGGAACTGCATGCCAGCATGGAACGAGCCGCGCTTCCTGAAGCGCAGGCAGGCCCAGCCGATCCTCGTTGAAGCTCCTGATGACAGGCAGATCCAGCCGTACCCTTGCAAGAATCTGAGGTGTGAATCGGGTCCGCGCCAGGGCGCATTGATCCCGGTGCTGCTACCGCCCGTCCGACCCGTTGCCTGTGGCCGAAGACATCGGTGATAGAAATGTGAGTCTTCGTTAACAATAATGACTCGCGTCGGGGGCTGTTATGTTCGATTCCACGATTGGGCCTGCGAATCTCAAGGGCGGTCGCGGCGCACCGCAGTTGCGCGGCAAGACCCCACGCATGGGGCAACTTCTGCTCAAGCGAGGCGTGATCAGCCAGCGGCAGCTGGACATTGCGATGCAGGAACAAGCCGTAACCGGAGAGCGGCTCGGAAAGATTCTGGTCACGCACGGGTATGCGAGCCCTGCGGACGTGTCGAAGGCGCTGCGCGGGCAGCACAAGTATTTCTCCGCCATTACGGTCCTGATGCTGCAGGTTTCCAGTCTTGTCATGTCTGGTGGTCACGCAGAACAGCATCTGAAAGCGAGCAAGGCGCAGGCGCAATATCTGTCAGTCCTTCCCCCCGTCGCCGAAACAAAACCGTCCAGCATCCGGTTCACCGAGCTTTTTCAGGAGCAGATCACAAAAGCTCAATTGCCAGACAAGCGCGTGAGCCACTCGCTGAATCAAGCGGAGCTGGCGAAGCTCAGACTCCCCAAGGATGCTCAGCAAAGGCTGGAAAGCTTTCTGCCACATGTTCATCGCGCCGCAGAACAATTCGACGTGCCAGCGGCCTTGATCCTGGGCGTTATTCACACCGAGTCGCACTTCAGGAAAAACGCCAGCAGTTCGATGAACGCACACGGCCTGATGCAGATTGTCCCCAGGTTCGCGGGCAAGGAAGCCTATCCGGCGGTCTACAAGAAGGCCGGTGCTCCGAGCTTGAAACAACTCAGGGATCCCGGAACCAATATCCTCCTGGGCGCGGCTTACTTGCGAAAACTGGATCGCGTGTACTTCAAGAGAATTGCCAACGACGCGGTGCGGCGGGCGGCGGTCATTGCCGCCTATAACGTCGGGCCGAGCAAACTTCTGCGCATCTTCAAGCTGCGCGGAACGCCGGCGAATGTGGCGGAACTCAAACAGATTCTGGCCGAGCACACGCCGATGGAAACGCAGGCCTATCTGAGCAAAGTCACCGTCAGAAGCCAGATCTACAGCGCCGCACAGAGCCGGGCAAAAACCCTGGCCAGAAACACTGCGCGTCTGCCGCCGCAGCCTGCCTGAAGCCCACGACAGAAAAGGCCCCGAAACATCGGGGCCTTTCCAGTTTCAGCGCGGCGCAGTGCGGCTTAGTCGCCGAGGAAGCTGCGCAGATAGTTGGCGCGGATTGGATGTCGCAACTGGCACCGTAACGCAATGCGAGCCTGTATCAATTCGAAGCAAAATCCGAGCTGCTCCCGTCCACGAACCCGGATTCAAGCACCGTGATCGATTCTTTGGGATCCAGAATAGCCAAGCCTCGATCCCCCCAGCGGATGAGCTTTCCGGGGCCAGACCTGCCCTCCACCAGCACCGAGCCCAGGTCTTCCAGCGTCTCCAGATCGTAGGCGGTAATTCGCAAATAACCGCCAAGGTCGCTATAGGAATGTTGCAGGTAGAACGCACGGCCCAGGTCCTCATCAATGGCCAGGCTCAGGCCGCGTGTTTCGGAATTTCCCAGGTCTGGAAGGGATGTTCGCGTGTTCAGGTCAAATACCTGCCCGCCCGAAGCAAACAGACGATCCTGATTGAACTGCAGCTTTGACTCGGCCAGGGCCGCGATCCGGCCGTACTGATCTGCCAGCGTCAGGCCGTTGGCCGATACGGCGAGTTTGACGGCGCCTCTGAGCGGGTCCGCGCCGCTGCGCTCGCTGGCAATGCCATACAGGTTGCTGCCGTCACCGTCCCAAGTCAGGGCCCCTACATTCTTGGCCTCCAGGATCGTTGGCCGCTGGACCAAGCCATCAAAAAGGCGCACGGCATCGGTAGGCACCGTCGGTAGCGAGCCACTGGTTCTGACCGCTAGCACGCTTCCCGGTCCGGGGCTCGTCAGCATGGAGGAGACATAGATATCCGCATTGCCCGCAACACTGGCCAGATTAATGATGCCGGTGTGGGCGTAGTCAGACATGCGAATCTGGTGAATGAGCGGGGTGAATCTCTGCGACACATACAAATACTGGCTGTCCGAGGTCATTGCCATCAAGCGCGGCTCAAAAGGCAGGTAGGCCATGGGCGTGACACTCCCGGTGACCGGTTCTATTGCAGCAAGATCCAGAAAATCATCAGCCTCGGTATCGGATGGGTCTTTGGCCTCAATGTAAAGAATCCGCGCGCTCAGCGGCTCCCACAGAATCTCAGCCGCCGGAATTTCCAGTTTCGTGGAGGCGAGCACCGGGAAACTTGTGACGCGGTAGCTGAATGCTATGGGCAGTGACTCGGTCGGAATCACGCGCCTGCACGAGGTGTCAAAACAGGCGGTGGCGGAGGCTTTGATGGAAAACGTCCCCTGACCCGCTTCCCTGGGGCGGGCCAGCTGGAAGTCCACACGCTTGAATGGCGCGGCATCGGCGACTTCGGTAGAGACCAGAGTCGAATTGCGCATATCTGAGGCATCCACTTCCACCGTATAGCCTTCGGATGGTGGATGGCTCACCTGCACGATGGCACTGGCAACAGGTCCGTTCAGATCAGTAAGAGCAGCTTGCGCCTGAGACGGATTGACGATGCTGGCCAGCACCAGCCGATCATTGCCGCGCACATCGTAGGTGGTCGGAAAGGTGACTGGACTGCCTGCGACCTGGAACCGGCAGGCATCGTCGTGGCAGACCTTCATCACCACGTCCTGGTGATAAGTGCCCGGTGCCAGCGCCGTGCCAGGTTCCAGAGTCAGCGAAAGCGAGCCTCGTGTTGCATCGAGCTGAAAAATATGAGCATCGGCAATCGCGGGGCCCGTGGAACTGATCTCGAAAACCAGGCCCTCTTCCGGAACATTCTGCAATTCAAACGGCATCCCAAGCCGCGGAACGTCTGGCAGATTGAAGTTGGTGGTGGCGCTGCTGATGCTGCTGCCCAACATGCGCAACGTTGTGCTGCTCGTCGGCGGCGCGTCGGCTCCACCACCGCCGCCGCAGGCGCCGAGCAGGGCACATCCCGCGAGCAGCGGGATCATCAACGAACTTCTTCTCAGGTAGCTGGGCATGAGGAACCTCCAGAAGCAGGCATCTGCGGCCCGCCGGTGCAAGTTGGAATCTTCGCGCCGGCACCTGTGGGGAGGCATCGCGCCGAAATTCGAGAATCGAATAATGCGTAACCTAATGATTGCATCCGACTGAGTCATGACACGGATGTCAGACGGACCGATTCAATCGATAAGCGGGCCATGAGCGGCAGGCGCGTGCAATAAAGGCGCTCCGAAATATGGGGTACCTGGTTCGGCTCAGGCCTCTGACGGTGGTTCAGCGCGCCAGGAAGTGGCCCTGTTATTCGGCTGGGCGGGGGAAGCAGCGCAAGCGCGGAGGGTGGAACCTTGTCGGGTTGAATGCTCAGTCCGAGATAGGCTGCGGTATCGCCGATGAGTTTTTAGACACGTTGCGAGTCGCCGGGGCTTCGTTCCCAACGACGAGGCGTAATCTGGTCAAAGCAATGTGGCGAAACGTCCGGGGCTCATCCTCAAGGGTGTAAACGTGAGGAGGCGCACTGAAGCTGCGAGCCCCATCGACAGCTCGACAAGAGCCAAGTCCGGAGCGTTACCCGACCTCTGGCCAGCAGTTCGGTCGTGTCGCAACGATACTGAAGGGCTTCGACTTGCTCGGGGCCGACGATTTTCGGCTCACGCGCCTGTGCGGGAACCGCAATCGGCGCTAGCAATGAAGCGAGCATTCGGATCAAAGGCGCCCCCTTTGCTGACACTTTCACAACAAGAGTCAGGCGCCATCGTCAGGTGGCGAGCCCGCAGGTAGAACAAGCAAACCATCACCGCCCCAAAAAGGAAGGGCCCCGGATTTCGGGGCCCTGTCTTTTGCTACTTCTACTTGTGTGGCTTATTCGTCGAGGAAGCTGCGCAGATAGTTGGCGCGGCTTGGGTGGCGCAATTTGCGCAGCGCTTTGGCCTCTATCTGGCGGATGCGCTCGCGGGTGACGTCAAACTGCTTGCCGACTTCTTCGAGCGTGTGATCGGTATTCAGATCAATGCCGAAGCGCATGCGCAGCACTTTGGCTTCGCGCGGCGTCAGGCTGGCCAGAATCTGGTAAGTGGCTTCAGCCAGAGACTGCGATGTGGCGGAATCCAGCGGCGACACCGCGTTGCCGTCTTCGATGAAATCGCCCAGGTGTGAATCTTCGTCATCACCAATCGGCGTCTCCATGGAGATCGGCTCCTTGGCAATCTTGAGCACCTTGCGAATCTTGTCTTCCGGCATCTCCATTTTGATTGCCAGCTCTTCAGGCGTGGGCTCGCGGCCCATTTCCTGAATCATCTGACGCGAGATGCGGTTCAACTTGTTGATCGTTTCGATCATATGCACCGGAATACGGATGGTGCGTGCCTGATCGGCAATCGAGCGGGTGATGGCCTGACGAATCCACCACGTCGCGTAGGTCGAGAACTTGTAGCCGCGACGATATTCAAACTTGTCGACCGCTTTCATCAGGCCGATGTTGCCTTCCTGAATCAGATCCAGGAACTGCAGGCCGCGATTGGTGTACTTCTTGGCGATGGAGATCACGAGGCGAAGGTTGGCTTCCACCATTTCCTTCTTGGCGCGACGGGCTTTGGCATCACCGACGTTCATGCGGCGATTGATGTCTTTGATCTCATCGATGGTGATGAGGTTGTCGCCTTCAATCTGGCTGAGCTTGCCCAGCAGTTCTTCAATCTCTTCCTTGCGCGTGGCCAGCGTGGCGCTGTACTTGCGCTTGGCGCGGATGGATTTCTCCAGCCACTCGGTGTCTGTCGGCGAGCTGCCACGATACTTGGACAGGAATTCTTCGCGCGTCATGCCCGCATCGACGACGCAAATGCGCATGATGGAGCGCTCAATGGCGCGGATGGAAGAAATCTTCTGACGCAGATTGCGTGAGACTTCGTCGATGATCTTCGGCGAGAGCTTGAAGGTCATCAGCAGCTCGGCAACGTGCTCGCGCTTCTGCTGGGTTTTCTTGTCGGCGGCGCCAACTTTCTCAAGCGCGGCCCAGGCCTTGGAATAACGCTTGGCCAGCTCTTCAAAATTCTCGCGGCACTCTTCAGGATCCGGTCCGGTCGGGCCGGCTTCCTCTTCCTCTTCCTTCTTTTCTTCAGCGGTCTTGGGCTGCGGCGGCGGCGCGGGCGCAACGGGTTCAGCGTTGGGGTCAAAGAAGCCGGCAATCACGTCGGTGATGCGGCGCTTGCCCTCGCCCACTTCGTCCCAGGCCTCGAGCATGATGGCCACGGATTCGGGGTAAATCGCCATGGCAAACAGGGCTTCGGACAGACCCTCTTCGATGCGCTTGGCAATGCGGATTTCACCTTCGCGGTCCAGCAGCTCCACCGAGCCCATCTCGCGCATGTACATGCGCACCGGATCGGTGGTGCGGCCAAACTGGTCATCGTTGGAGGCGATGGCGGCCGCGGCTTCTTCAGCGGCGTCTTCTTCTTCTTCCTGCGTTGCGACGACGGCAGGTTCGGAAAACAGCTGGTTTTCACGGTCCGGGGCGTCTTCAAGGACGCCGATGCCCATGGTGCCGATCATGCTGACGATATCGTCGATCTGTTCGGAGTCGACAATCTCGGGCAAATGATCAGCCACTTCGGCGTAGGTCAGGTAACCTTTTTCCTTGCCAAGGGCAATCAAGACTTTGATTTGAGACTGTTTTTCTGCAGCGTTGGTGCTCATGGGCTCAGCCTGTCACGTGAACCGAAGTCCACAGATTGTTGCGGGGAACCGTATATTTTACCGGATTGGCCCCCAGTTAGACGAATTATTTGGCGCTAAGTTGCGTCGTCAGGTGCTTGATTTCCGCTGTTTCTGCGGCGCTCAGGGTCCGAATTTGGGCGTCCGCGAGCAGGCGCTTGATGCGGCTTTTCAGCGCTCGGTGGCGCAAGTGATCAATGGCGTCCATGAACTCGTTTTCAATGGCCTGATCATCTAACTGCTTTTCGACCGGTCCGAGCCGGTTCATGGCCGCGGCCTTGGGCGTGTCGCGCCAGTGCTCCAGCAGCTGGGAGGCTCGCGCCTCCGGGTGTTCGTGAAAGAAGTCGATGGCCTCCACCAGGATGCCGATGCCGACGATGTCTGATTCGGCAAGCAATTCAACGCCTTCAACCTTCTGGGCCAGATCGGCGCGCTCCAGCATCAGCTGCAGGGCCCGCTTGA
>TARA_R110000850_G_scaffold63426_2_pt1 | contig 19764 bp, 17 predicted proteins | sample TARA_R110000850 | Tara Oceans TARA_R110000850 (sample SAMEA4397586) | marine metagenome | biome: Polar Biome; feature: [SRF] surface water layer (ENVO:00010504); material: water (ENVO:00002006), including particulate matter (ENVO:01000060) such as... | depth 5 m | reverse complement strand
CACCTCGAAATGCTGGAAGAGCAGCAGCGCAAGGCAAAACGCAAATCTGCCTAGTGTTTAAAGATACCGGGCCACAGCGAAAAGCCCATTAACATCGGCTATTAAGAGAACTATGAACACCAAAACCTTTTTAATTACCGGTGGCGCAGGCTTTATCGGTTCTGCAGTAGTGCGGGAACTTATTCAAAACACTGCCCATAAGGTGGTGAACGTAGACAAACTTACCTATGCAGGCAATTTAGAATCCCTGGCAAGCGTTGAAGCCAATGAGCGCTACATCTTTGCCCAGGCCGATATTTGCGATGCACAGGCCATGCAACAACTGTTCGAGCAGCACCAGCCTGATGTGGTGATGCACTTAGCGGCGGAGAGCCACGTAGACCGCTCCATCGATGGCCCGGCAGAGTTTATCCAAACCAATGTGGTGGGCACTGCCATACTGCTGGAAGCCGCACGCGCTTATTGGAATAGCTTGGAAGGCGAGCGTCGCAACGCTTTTCGATTCCACCATATCAGTACGGATGAGGTTTATGGCGATCTGGCTGAATGTGAGGAGTCAGGAGCGAGGAGTGAGGAGGAAAACCCACCCCTCACAAGCGCGCAGCGCGGTCACGCCTCACTGTTTACAGAAACGACACCCTACGCCCCCAGCTCGCCTTACTCGGCCAGTAAAGCCAGTTCAGACCACTTGGTACGCGCATGGCAGCGTACGTATGGCCTGCCCACGCTAGTCACCAACTGCTCGAACAACTACGGCCCGTTCCATTTCCCGGAAAAGCTGATCCCGCTGATGATCCTCAACGCCCTAGCCGGTAAGCCACTCCCGGTTTACGGCGACGGCCAGCAGATCCGCGATTGGCTGTATGTAGAAGACCACGCCCGCGCATTGATCAAAGTAGCCACAGAAGGGCAGGTAGGCGAGACCTACAACATCGGCGGGCACAATGAGCAAACGAACCTGCACGTGGTGCAAACCATCTGTGAGATTCTGGATGATTTAGCGCCGAGTGAGGTGTTAGGCGTGAGGAGTGAGGGGGCAGAAGTGAGGAGTGAGGAGTTAGGAGTGAGGGAACCTTCCTCACCCCTCACAAGCCCGCAGGGCGCTCACCCCTCACAAGCGAAGCACCCTCAAGCGAAGCGCTCTCACAAAGAACTGATTACCTTCGTCACCGACCGCCCCGGTCACGATCTCCGCTACGCCATCGACGCCAGCAAAATCGAACGCGAGCTAGGCTGGGTACCAGAAGAAACCTTTGAAACCGGTCTACGCAAAACCGTGCAGTGGTACCTCGCCAACGAAACCTGGTGGAAACGCGTCCAAGACGGCAGCTACCAGGGTCAACGTCTAGGTAGTTTGTGAGGAGTAAGCGCTTCGCTTGTTAGTGGTAAGGGGAAGAGTTGTGAGAAAGCATCAGCAACTGCGGGTATGGCAAGAAGCAATGGATCTCGTTGTCGCTATTTACTCAATGACCTCATCCTTTCCTTCAGTTGAGCGATATGGGCTAGCTAGCCAAATGCAACGTGCTGCTGTATCTGTGCCAAGCAATATAGCCGAAGGCGCGGCTCGTGGCAGTAAGCCCGACTTTTTAAGATTTTTGCATATAGCACGTGGTTCGCTCAGTGAACTTGAAACTCAATGTCAAATTGCCCAACGCTTAGGGTATATGGATGATATTTCAGCACTGGAACTAGCGATTAACTCTGTATTTTCACAGCTAGGCAGGCTGATCAAGCATTTAAAGGCTTCACTATGACATCTGAACATGCACACCTCACTCCTCACGCTTCACCCCTCACTATTTTCATCACCGGCGGCAACGGCCAGGTCGGCTTTGAGCTACAACGCCAATTTTCCCTATTCGGTAATGTGTTAGCCCCTACACGGCATGAACTTGATTTAACAGATGCCAATGCAGTAGACGCCTACTTGGCTGAACACCAGCCTGCGTTGATCCTCAACGCCGGCGCTTACACAGCGGTTGATAAAGCCGAAAGCGAACCAGAGCAAGCCAGACGCCTCAATGCCGAGCTGCCAGCACAATTAGCCGAGTATGCGGCCAAGCACAATATTCCGCTGGTGCACTACTCTACTGATTACGTCTACCCAGGGGATGGTGAAACACCTTGGCAGGAAGACAGCCCCACAGCACCGCTGAGCGTATATGGCCAAACCAAGCTGGAAGGCGACCAAGCGGTTACCCAAAGTGGCTGCCAACATCTAATTTTCCGCACCAGCTGGGTATACGCCGCCCGCGGCAATAACTTTATGAAAACCATGTTGCTTCTGGGCCGCGAGCGCGACGCACTGAGCATCGTCAACGACCAAATAGGCGCGCCCACCCCAGCACGCCTAATCGCCCAAGTCACCGCACTAGCGTTCACGCCTCACAATTCACCCCTCACCCCTCACATAACATCAGGCATCTACCACCTGGCGCCAAGAGGGGAAACCAGCTGGTATGGTTTCGCCAGCGAGATTTTCAAGCAAGCACAGGTACTTGGCGAAGAGTTAGCGATCCAATCCGGCACCGTGAGTGGCATACCCACCGTGGAATTTCCAACCCCCGCCCAGCGCCCGCTCAACTCACGTATGCGCCTGACTAAACTTGAGGCCGCGCTTGGTGTCACATTACCGGTTTGGCAACACCAGCTAGCGCTAACGCTTGCAGAATGCTGTGAGGCGTGAGGGGTGAAATGTGAGGAGTAGACTTCCCACCTCACCCCTCACGCCTCACAACTACTACTTGTTTCATCACGGATGATAGACCATGACCACCTCACACCTCACACCTAACCCTTCACAAAGAAAGGGCATTATTCTAGCCGGTGGCTCCGGCACTCGGCTGCACCCCATTACCCGCGGTGTATCCAAGCAGCTCCTGCCCATCTACGACAAGCCGATGATCTACTATCCGATCTCGGTGCTCATGCTAGCGGGCATTCGTGAAATACTGATTATTTCCACGCCAGAAGACCTCCCCCAATACCAGAACCTACTCGGCAACGGTGAAGATTTTGGTATCAGCCTGCAGTACGCCGAACAACCAAGCCCGGATGGCCTCGCCCAAGCATTTATTATCGGTGAAGAGTTTATTGGCGAAAGCCCCGTCTGCCTGGTGCTAGGCGACAATATCTTTCATGGTCAGCACTTTTCAGACCAACTAAAGCGAGCTAGCCAGCAGGCTAGCGGTGCCACCGTATTTGGTTACCTGGTTAAAGACCCAGAGCGCTTTGGCGTGGTGGAGTTTAACGAAAACGGCAACGCGATCTCCATCGAAGAAAAGCCACAAAAACCCAAATCGGCGTATGCCGTTACCGGTCTGTACTTCTACGATAACGATGTCGTTGAAATTGCCAAAGCCGTAGAGCCTTCCGAACGTGGCGAGCTGGAAATCACCAGCGTCAATAACGCCTATTTAGAGCGTGGCGACCTGCGCGTTGAACGCTTGGGCCGCGGCTTTGCCTGGCTAGATACAGGCACTCACGACAGCCTGCTGGAAGCCAGCCAATACGTGCAAACCATTGAGCACCGTCAAGGCCTCAAAATCGCCTGCCTGGAAGAGATCGCTTGGCAACACGGCTGGATCGATGACGACCGCTTAGCCACACTCGCCAAGCCCCTCGCCAAAACCCAGTACGGCCTATATCTCCAACGCCTTTTAAAAGTGAAGGGTAAAACGTGAGGAGGGAGGAGTCTTGCTCCTCGCTTTTAACGCCTCACACCTAACTCTTCACCTTTCACGAGCTATCTATGCACTACGAAAAACTCGCCATTCCCGATCTAGTCCTGCTCACTCCCAAAGTATTTGGCGACGAGCGGGGCTTCTTCATGGAAACCTTTCGTCAAAGCGAATTTGAAATCCACTGTGGTAACTACCAGTTCGTTCAGGACAACCACAGCAAGTCCGTTCAAGGTATTTTGCGGGGCCTGCACTACCAATATAAGCAGCCCCAGGGAAAGCTAGTACGCGTTACCCAAGGGGAAGTATTCGATGTCGCCGTTGATATGCGCAAGAGTTCACCGACGTTCGGCCAGTGGGTAGGGGTAACCTTAAGCGAAGAGAACAAGCAGTTGCTGTGGGTGCCACCTGGGTTTGCCCACGGCTTTTACGTGACCAGCGAAAAAGCCGAGTTCCAGTACAAATGTACGGATTACTACGCGCCTGGTGACGAAGTGAGCATTAGCTGGGATGACCCTCAGCTCGCGATTGAGTGGCCTCTAATAGATGGTAAAGCGCCTCAGGTGTCAGATAAAGATGCCAATGGTCTAGCGCTTAACGAAGCACCCCAATTCATATCAGTAGGAGCCAATACACGATGCCACGGGTAATCTATCTTGGCCTTTTTGCGTTGCCAGAACACACGCCAATGACGCTCTCAGCGCTGCAACAAGCACCTGAAGAAGTGGGCGCGCTAACGTTGGAGACAAATTCCAGCAGTCAGTTTGAAGTTCTCAGTAATTGGTTACAGCAAGAAAGCAAGCCAGAGGCAGTGCTGATATGGCCCAAGCCAACTGGTTTCATTGCCGATTACCTGGCGCGTGAAGAACCTATTGAAGGTTCACTTGTAGAGTGGAAAAACATGGCTGAGCGTTTACTGAAACTGTTTCGCCGCCATCGAAGTCAACTGACGTTATTAGGCGTGGCTGCAGGAGAAGAGCTAAACTCTTCCGAAAAGCTACCCGCTAAAATAGCTAACGAGACAACCCAGGTCGAAATGGCTGTAAAGGACTTGCCGCAAACAAGGCCACTATACCGCTTAGCTGCGGCACAGCTCGCTGCTGAAGATGCAGAACTACAGGAAGGGTTGGCTTTTCTCATTGCAAGCAGCCATGCCTGTAGTGTGCCCAGTGAGGAAACAAGCGAAACCGTGCGTTCGGCTCTACAAAGCGCGAAAGAAAGCCATCACGCAAAGCAGCAGCTTAAAGTGCTAACTAATGAGCGTGATAGAGCGATGGAAGAGAGCAAGCTATTACTCACTCAGCTAAATAGCGTACAGAAAGCATTAGAAGCGACCGAGCAGAAAATTAACAAGCGCGATAACTCCCTGGAAGAAAATGAGCTGTTATTGACACAATTACACATTGTTCAAGAAGCACTGGAAGAAGCTTATATAGAACTCAAATCGGGAATCGGCGAAGCAGAAGGTAAAAGATTGAAAGGCATCATGACCTGGCTGCGCGCCCATGCTCGCCGTCAGTCTGCCGCTGTTTACAAAGGTCGCGATAACCAAGCATTAAAAGAATTAGTCGACTTACTAGAGCAAAGCGAACTATTTGATGCCGATTGGTATCTTACGCAGTACAAAGATATTGCCGAAGCCAATATTAACCCTGCTGAACACTTCATAAAGTTCGGCGCGATTGAAGGACGTAACCCAGGCCCCCGGTTTAATACGGAGTTTTATGTGGCGACATACCCTGATGTAGCTGCCTCTGGCCATCACCCGCTACTGCATTATTTGCGTGATGGCATTAACGAGCAGCGTAAAACACAGGAGTCGCCTACATGAACGCTCCTGCATCCATGCAGCTTATACACATAGGTCCACTGCGCCAGGAGAGCGAAGCTCTTCTTAAGCATATTGATCTTCCTTCGCTTGTTATTACGCCCATGCCCGAGCGTACAACGCTCAAAGGCATGCAGGAGGTTTTGAAACATGTTAGCGCCGCAGTTGCTCCACAGGCAGGGGAAGCTACGCGCTATAGCTACAACGTGCCTGGATTTGATAGCTTATCGCCCGCGTCGGGGCTTAAATCGCTATATCCCGGAGTTGCTGAAACACAGCGAAAACCAGTGGAAACACAGCCGCTAAATGAATTGATAAGTGAGCATTGCCCATCGGGTACGTTAATGACCCACTTGGTTCTGGAGCAACCCGAGCAGGCCTTGTCACTACTGCAAGCGTGGCAAGAAGAAGGCATGTTAGATAACCTCGAAGAGCTTTTTGTGCGCACCAGTCCAGTCAGCCTTTATGAAGGTATGCCAACTCAGGCAGAGCTAACTGCTTGGTGCCAACAACATGGTTTTGATACTAGCTCAGAGAATATTGACCCTGCTAGCAGTGAAGACCCGGAATTTATACTGTTTGAATTCAAACGTAACGCGCTACACGTACCGTTAAAAGCCGCACAAGAAAAAGTGGATACGCTTAAGCAAGAATGTGACAGTCTCCAAAACAAACTTGCCGAATACGAAAAACTTTTGAAAGAGAATGCCAATCAGCTTACCGAAGCAGCTGCAGCATTGCGTGAGACCGATACACAGCTCAAACAGAGCACGCAGCAGCTTGATGAGAAATCCTCACAAGCGGAGAAAGTCAGCAAGGAATGTGACAGTCTCAAGCAACAGTTGAGTGAGAAAGAAAGCACCATCATGCAACTCCGTGAGGAGTTGGCTTCTCAGCAGCAGAATCAAGAAGTTATCCAAAGCTGTTTCGAAGCGCTGGAAAGTAAATTGGAAGGCAAGATGGAGTCGCTATTAGGGGAACAGCGAAGCTATATTCAGCAAACCAGTAATGCGCTTGGGCAGCATGTGACCCGACTAGCCCATAAGCAGCGCGATGAACGAGCGCTTACTCACTACCTGCAGCATGGTCAGAGGTTAGTGAGCACAGAGCTAGATCCTGGCTACGCTCTAGCTTTATTAGAGCAGTATCATTCGCAGCGTTACGATGTGGTGGTGGTGTTTGGTAATGCTGCTACTACTGAGCTACTTGCAAAAGCAAATGTAAACTCGCATGCGAGCCAACCTCAGCCCATACTGGAGCGCAGGTCTAAAGATTTGGTAACTCCTTCGGAAAATGATCTGCCAACCTCTATTATAAGCATAGATCATCAAAAGGTGCAGTGCGCTGCAACTATTAAAGCGCTAGAGGCTAGTAACTGTCGGCAAGCTGTCAATATAGTACATGCTCCTTGGATAGAGTTTGAATATCAAGAAAAAGTCACACTATTTTACGGTGCTGAAGATACACTTAAAATGCTTAGTCAATGTCTATCAGTCGGCGCTAGAGTGATGGTAATAATATCACCTGAAATCGCAAAAGCTAACCATGGTTCCCATGCTGGGCTATTACAGCTATTACAGCATTTACCTACACAAGCATTTGAAATAATATTGGAAAATTTAGATAGTCATTTAGAAAGAGAGTTCATCAATGATTGGAGTTTTCTACTAGATATTCGACAGCGCGAAGGAGAATGGTTTCCTTTTCCTAATGCCTTACGACTACAGGTGAAAGAATGAATTCTTTGTGCAATGACATATATAGCAATATGTTTTCAACTTAAGGTTTTCTCCCTTTTATGTTAAGTATTTAAATTTATGAGATATACAATGAGTATTGTTAAACAAGCAAATGATCTGTTTAGGAAAAAAAACTACCATGAGGCAAAAAAAGCCTACATCTTAGCTGCAAATATGTATGGCGAAAGATTATTTGAAGGCAATGTTAAATTATGTGAGCTTCGAATTTTTAGAGATAGCTTGCTCGTTAAAGAAGGAGGGGATGAAGATCTTCATCAAAAGCTTAAAAAAATGTCTGTTGTTGCTTGCGAAAAAACGAAAAAAGCAGAAAAAAATTTAAATAGTGGTGATGTGAACTCAGCACTTAAAAGTTATAGAGAAGCTGTTGTTGATAATCCTGATAATTTCGACGCTATTTTCGGTTTGGCGAAAGTGTTTAGGTTTAAGAAAGATATTTTGCTGGTTAAAGAAGTTCAAAAAAAAATAAGCGAAGCTATTAATTATAGTGTAAAGAAAAAGAAAAAAGTTGCAAATGAGTTTTTGGAAGCTATAAGTATCATCAATTCGGAAATCATGAGTAATGCTATAGTTAATGGTGTTCATCCTCTTTTAAATAAAGAAATGAAAAGCAATAGAGAAGAAAAAGAGCCAAGAAAAATATTAATACTGACTTGCTTATGGCAAAGATATGAAGTTGCAGATTTTTTTCTTAAATATTTTTCTGAAATGAGAGGGTTGGTAAAAGATGAAATTGATTTACAGCTTTTAGCAATTGGTTCAGAAGGTGAAGTTACTAGAAACCTAGTAGAGGGCTATGGGTTTAATTATGAAGAACATGAAAACAAACCACTAAGTCAAAAATGGGAGTATGCTATAAGAAAATCTAAAGAGTATGATTTTGATGCGGTAGTTATATTAGGATCTGATGATATAATTGGTAGTGATGTATTGCGTCACTATATTGAACAGTTAAAGAAAGGTTATCTTTTTTATGGCTTTTACGATGCCTTTGTTTATGATGTGAGATTTCAGGGGCTTTTATATTTTGGTGGATATGGTGATGTCGCTAGTAAAATGCCAGAGCGATTAGGTGAGTCTGTGGGATTAGGCCGTATGATTTCCCGAGAACTATTAGAGGCTTTGGATTTTAGTATATGGAAAGATATTGCAGTTAACTCTTCCCTTGATAGTTACATGAAAAAAAGACTAATAGATGAATTTATGCTATATCCGATTCATGAAGGGGTTAGTCATATTGCACCTGAACTAGGTGGGTTTAAAGTTGGACAAATAGGCGGTTTTTTCGAGGAAAATTCACTTTTTAGTCTTGGCACGAAGTCCGATGTCAATATAACAGACTTCCAAAGATTTAGATCCGCTGATATTGCAAACGAAAAAAAATTGTCTGAAATAGAGGAGTTTTTAAAAAACAATATGACTCCGTCTTCATATAAATCATTAAAAAAGATGGCTAAAGTAGATGTGAGTATTATAGTTATGGCGCATAAAGAATCTATCTATCTAGATAGGTGTATTCAAAGTGCTGTTAGCCAAGATTTTAGTGGAACATTTGAAATAATATTAGCATCTGATTCTTGTGTTGATTTGAAAAAATATTCAGATAAATATAATATAAAATTTTCATTGTCCAAAAAAATAATTAATAATACATCGTGTGCAAAGAATCTTAATGATGCAGTTTCGATTGCTACTGGAGATTATATAAAAATTATGGCATATGATGATTTTATGCCTCAAGATTCTATTCAATTACTTTATAATGAAGCAATAAGTAATAAAGCTAGCTTAGTATATGCAAATTCTTATGAATATTGGAGTGATGATAAGATAATTGAATATAAGCCTCCTCAGATCGATATTAGTATTAAACAGCAGAAAGAAAAAAATATTATCCATGGCGGGACTGTTTTTTTCAACAGAGAAGATTTTTTATTAGTGGGTGGTTTTGATGATAGTTTAATATATGCGGAAGAATATGATTTTTATTTTAAGCTTCTTGCACATGGCATGAATTTCAGGTATTTGGATAATTTTGTTTATTATTATAGACGACATAATGAACAAAAAGGGACGTTAAGTTTGTCTAAAGCAGAGAAGGAGAATAAACAAAAAATAGTCAATGAAATTGGGAAAAAATATTTAGGTCTTAAAAATATAGATAATGAAAAGAAGCCAATTGATGTTAAGAAGCCTGTTGTTTTTGGTATAGCGACAATCAAAGAAAGAATTGATAGTTTGCGTGAAACTCTTAGTTCTATATATAATCAAGCAGATATTATTTATGTGTATCAGAATAACTATAAAAATGACAATGTAATAGATGACCCTAAAAATAAAATAGTTTATGTAAGCGCTAGAGAAACAGGTTCCGATTTCGGTGATGCTGGTAAGTTCTATTCATTAAGCAAGAGTGGAAGTTGCTATTACTTTAGCGCTGACGATGACCTTGTTTATCCTGAAGACTATGTGAGAAAAACAGTAGCAGAGTTAAATAATAATGTGGGCTCTATCGTTACCTATCATGGGAAGATATTTAAGCCAAATGCAAAAAACTATTTTAAAGATATTTGCATTAATTTTAGATGCTTAGATTACGAAAATAAGACTTTACCATTACATTTCGGTGGAACAGGAGTCATGGCTTTTGATACATCTTTTGTTAAGTTACCTTTCAATATTTTTGAAGAAAAAAATATGGCTGATGTTTGGGTCGGTTATTATGCTAAAAGGATAGGGGTTAAGATTATACATTTGCCACATACAAAAGGATGGATAAAAGAATCTAAAAATATGGCCACGAGTGATAAAAAGGTAACTATATATGAAACAAGAAAATTAGATAAACAGAATGTCAAAACCGAGAATGTTGTGCTAGAAAAGTTTTTTAATTGCGTTTATGGTGAAGCAAGAGATAATATTTCTTAACGCAAAGGAGAGTAAATATAATGACTCAAATTTTTAAAAATGTTCTTGTCCTTGCACCACACACTGATGATGGTGAACTAGGAGCTGGTGGCTTCATAGCCAAGTTGGTAGAGGACGGAGCTAAAGTCACATACGTCGCATTTTCAGCTGCTGAGGAGTCTGTGCCAAGTCATTTGCCAAGAGATATTTTAAGACATGAAGTTAAATCGGCAACTTTATGTTTAGGTATTAAACCTGAAGATTTAATTGTTCTTAATTATCCTGTAAGAAAGTTAAATTATTATCGTCAAGAAATTTTAGAGGATTTAATTAAAATAAGAAATTCATCTGAGTATGACTTGGTACTGATTCCATCTTTAAAAGATATTCATCAAGATCATGCTGCAGTCGCAAATGAAGGGGTTAGAGCTTTTAAAAATACGACTATATTAGGCTATGAACTTGTATGGAATAATATTACTTCAGACTCTACCTGCTTGATTAATATTCAAGAAAAGCATCTAGAGAAAAAATATTTGGCTTTACAATGTTATAAGTCGCAAGAGCATCGTAAATATATGGGTCAAGAGTTTATATTCTCTCTTGCTAGAGTTAGAGGTGCTCAAATTGGGAAGGATTTTGCGGAAAGTTATGAGGTGATAAGATGGGTTATCAGCTAAAAAAACCGGTTTTACTTGCTCAGTTATCAGAAGCATTAGATTTGGAAGTTGTAGGCCCGAATGCTTTAATAAGAGAAGTAAGTGCTTACAGTTCACTAACAAAAAATTGCTTATCTTTTTCAAAGAACGTAACTAATTTAGTTGAAAAAAGTGTTTTAATAACATTTGAGGATCAGTGTAGCTATGAATTGGATAACTTGAGCTATATTCTTAGTAATAACCCAAGGCTGGATTTTATACGCGTTCTTAATTTTCTTCAAGATGAGATTGGTTTTTCAACTTGGAGTGAGCCTTCATATATACATCCTTCAGCTATTATTGGGAAAAATGTAGTAATAGAAGATGGATGCCGTGTAGGTGAAAATACTGTTATAGAACATAATGTTGTATTACATTCAGGAACACGTATAGGTAACAATAGTCGTATTCGTTCTTGCTCATCTATCGGAGGTGATGGTTTTGGTTACGAACGATTAAAGAATGGTGTTCCAATACGATTCCCTCACCTAGGAGGAGTATTGATAGGAGATAATGTAGAAATTGGTGCATTAAATTCGATATCTTGCGGTGCTTTATCAGATACAGTAATAAAAAATAACGTAAAAACAGATAACTTAGTGCATATTGCACATAATTGTATTATTGATGAATCTGTATTGATAACAGCATGTGCAGAATTAAGCGGAGGAGTTACAGTTGGGAAAGATGCTTGGATAGGCCCCAACGTTAGTATCATGCAAAAAGTAAGTATAGGTGAAGATGCTCTTATTGGCCTCGGTGCTGTCGTGACTAAAAATGTACCTATTTCAAGCATTTTCGCGGGTAATCCAGCAAAAAAAATTAGAGACAAATGATGAGTGTAAACAAACAGTGCATAGCCGTAATAGGGCTTGGCTACGTAGGCCTTCCATTAGCAGTAGAATTTGGAAAGCACCGTAATGTGCTTGCCTACGATATAAACGAAAAGCGAATTGCAGAACTGCGGAATGGATACGATTTCACATTAGAAATTTCAGAGAATGAATTACAGTCTGCTTCAAATTTACATTTTTCAAGCGACGTAAAAGAGCTCAAGAAGTGTAATGTATATATTATTACAGTTCCTACACCTATAGATGATAACAATGCACCGGATTTAAATCCTTTACGCAAAGCTTCAGCGATGATAGCAACTGTGATTAAGAAAGGCGATGTGGTGATTTATGAATCCACTGTCTATCCAGGTGCAACAGAAGAAGTGTGTATTCCTGTGATTGAGAAAGGTTCTGGCTTAAAGTTCAATGAAGATTTTTATGCAGGATATAGCCCCGAACGTATTAATCCAGGTGATAAAATTAATACACTAACAAAAATTAAAAAAATCACATCTGGTTCTACGCCTGAAATCGGTAAGTTTGTTGACGAACTCTATTCAACTATTATCATGGCCGGTACGCATCTTGCTAGTTCCATTAAGGTAGCGGAAGCTGCGAAAGTGATTGAGAATACCCAGCGTGATTTGAATATTGCCATTATCAATGAATTTGCCAAAATATTTAATATTTTGGGTATTGATAGTCAAGAAGTCCTTGAAGCAGCAGGCACTAAGTGGAATTTCTTACCCTTTAAACCAGGTTTAGTTGGGGGACATTGCATCAGCGTTGATCCCTATTACCTAACCTATAAAGCGAAAGAGGTTGGTTATCAACCTGAAGTGATTCTAGCGGGTCGGCGTATTAACGATGGTATGGGACAGTACACAGCTACGCAATTAGTTAAAGCTGTTAGTCGTAAGAAAATTCATATAGATGAAGCACGTGTGCTTGTTCTTGGTTTCACCTTTAAAGGTGATTGCCCTGATGTTCGCAATACCAAGATTATCGATATGGTTAAAGAGCTAGAAAGCTTTAATATGCATGTTGATATTTACGACTCTTGGGCCAATTCAGAAGAGGTTCAAGAAGAGTATGGTCTTAAGCTTGAAGTCGATTTAATCGAAGGTGTTTACGACGCTATTATATTGGCAGTTGATCACTCTGAATTTAAGCAATGGGGCGCCGAGAAAATACGCTCTTTTGGTAAGGAAAAACATGTTCTTTATGATGTGAAGCATGTTCTTGCTAAAAATGAATCAGATTTACGTTTATAATAGGACGGATATTTAATATGAAGAACTTTGCTTTAATCGGTGCTGCTGGTTATATCGCACCTCGCCATATGAAAGCGATTAAAGAGCTGGGCCATAATTTAAGTATCGGCTACGATACTAATGACTCCGTAGGCATCATCGACAGTATTTCTCCTGATAGTGAGTTTTTTACTGAATTTGAGCGATTTCAAGAGCATGCCTATCGTTTAAAACGCAACCCATCAACTGCATTGGACTATGTGGCTGTTTGCTCTCCCAACTATTTGCACCATTCACATATTGCAGCTGGCCTTAGGTTGGGGTGTGATGTTATTTGCGAAAAGCCGCTGGTGCCGACACCTGAACTCCTGGATGAACTAGCTGAGGTAGAGAAGGAAACGGGCCAGCGTGTTTATAATATTTTACAATTACGTCACCATGAAGCTATATTGAAGCTTAAAGAAAAAGTAGCGAATGAAAATCGCAGTGAAAAATATCAGGTAGATTTAACCTATATTACTTCACGCGGAAAATGGTATATGGAAAGCTGGAAAGGCGATCCGCGTAAGTCATTTGGTGTTGCTACTAATATTGGTGTTCACTTCTTTGATATGCTGCATTTTATTTTTGGCAAGTTAGAGAAGAATGTCCTGCATTACGCTAACGACTATAAAGCATGTGGCTACTTAGAGTATGAAAAAGCTAGGGTTCCATGGTTTTTGTCAATAGATGCTAATGACCTACCTGACGAAGTAAAAGGTAAGCAAACCACTTTCCGTAATATAAGCTGTGAAGGTGAGCAAATAGAATTTTCCGCCGGGTTCACAGATCTTCATACAATTAGCTATCAGGAGATTCTTGCTGGCCGCGGTTATGGTATTGACGATGCTAGGCACTGCGTTGAGACCGTACACCATATTCGAACAGCTCAGCCTGAGGCTCCTGCTGAAAATGAGGCACATGCTTTTCTGAGAAAACTCATCTAGGAGCAACGCATGGATTATCAAGTACATGAATCTGCAATCGTTGATGAAGGTGCCCAGATAGGTGAAGGCTCCCGAGTTTGGCACTTCGTGCATGTGTGTGCTGGTGCCAGAATCGGTAGGGGGGTTTCCCTTGGCCAAAATGCTTTTGTTGGGAATAAGGTCACAATAGGCGATAACTGCAAAATTCAGAATAACGTTTCAGTTTATGACAACGTTCACCTTGAAGAAGGTGTTTTCTGTGGCCCGAGCATGGTGTTTACCAATGTTTATAACCCTCGCTCACTGATTGAACGTAAAAGCGAATATCGTGATACTTTGGTAAAGAAAGGGGCCACTTTGGGTGCCAATTGCACCATCGTGTGTGGTGTTACCATTGGCGAGTATTCCTTTATTGGTGCTGGCGCTGTCATTAATAAGGATGTCCCGGCTTATGCATTAATGGTAGGCGTACCTGCGCGGCAAATTGGCTGGATGAGTGAGTATGGTGAGCAATTGGATTTGCCATTGGAAGGCCAAGCAGAAGTCGCCTGCCCTCATACGGGTAAGGTTTATCATCTTAATGGCAAAACTTTAACTAAAAGTGATTGATTATCATGCAATTTATTGACTTGGCTGCCCAGCAAGAGCGCATCAAAGATAAAATAGATGCCAATATCCAGAAAGTGCTTGCGCATGGTAATTATATTCTTGGCCCTGAAGTCTCTGAACTTGAAGATAAATTAGCTGCATTTACTGGTGCTAAGTATTGCATAACATGTGCTAATGGTACCGATGCGCTGCAGATTGCGCAGATGGCATTAGGTATAGGCTTCGGTGATGAAGTGATCACTCCAGGCTTTACTTATATTGCTACAGCAGAAACGGTTGCCTTATTAGGCGCTAAGCCAGTCTATGTGGATATTGACCCAAAAACCTACAACCTTGATCCCGCCCAATTGGAGGCGGCAATTACGCCGCGTACTAAAGCTATTATACCGGTATCACTGTATGGGCAGTGTGCGGACTTTGATGCGATCAATGCGATTGCTGAAAAACATGGCATTCCTGTAATCGAAGATGCTGCTCAGAGCTTTGGCGCTAGCTACAATGGAAAGAAATCCTGCAATCTCAGTACAATAGCATGCACGAGTTTTTTTCCTAGCAAGCCTTTAGGCTGTTATGGCGATGGTGGTGCTATTTTCACAAATGATGAAGACTTAGCGAGACTGCTTCGTCAGATAGCGCGCCATGGCCAGGATAAGCGCTATCATCATGTGCGTGTTGGCGTGAATAGTCGCTTGGATACACTGCAGGCGGCCATACTGCTACCTAAGCTTGAGATATTTGCTGATGAGATTATAAAGCGTAATCAAGTTGCCACTTCCTATACGCGTTTACTTAACGATGCAGGTATTGTTAGCACACCTTTTGTTGATGAACGGTGTGTTTCAGCTTGGGCACAATATACTATTCTTGTCGAAGACCGTGAAGAAATCTTAGGTAAATTGAAAGAAGCCGGTGTGCCGACTGCAGTACACTATCCTATTCCTTTAAACAAGCAACCCGCTGTGAAAGATGATACGGTAAACCTGGTAGTTGGTGATGAAATCGCTAAAAAGGTAATGAGCCTACCAATGCATCCCTACTTGTCTTCTCAGGATCAAAAAAGCATTGTTATGGCTTTTTAGTAATTTTCTGTTTTGAGTTTTATTATGAATAATAAAAGTATTATAAAAAAAGACAACATCGATGCTGAATCATTAATGAAGTTGGCCAAAAGCTATATTGATAATGAGGAGTATCGTAAGGGCGAGATGGCCTATAATTGTCTTTTGGGTTTGGAAAAAAAATCAATTAATTTAGTCGTTAGTAAAGCTCAAGCACTGAAAAATCAAAAGAGGTTGGCAGAATCAATTTCATTGTTAGAGATGGCAGTTGAAATTGGTTTTTTTGATAGTAAATTATTGCATATATTAGCTATTTATTATAGGGATAATAAGTTATGGTCTAAATCTGAAAAATGCATATGGGATATTATTATACGAGATAAAAAATATGCGGCTTCTCTTGGGTTCGCAATTTTTGCTTCAGATATTTTGCGAAAAAGAGGGTATGTTAATTCTGCGTACAGTATTATTTGTTTTTCGATTTATTTGGCAGAGTGCTCCGGTAAAAATGTACCATTTAATGCTGTTGCAATAAGAGAAGAGCTAAATTACGAAACATCCTGTGAGTATTCAATTGAAATATCTCATCGGTTTTACGATGTTATTTATAAAGGTTCGGATAAATACGCATCTAATTCTGAAGATTCAGTTTACGTCCCTGTCTGGAGTAAAGTGCTTAACTTTTTTCAAGATAATAATGTTTTAAACGTTGTTGATATTGGTTGTGGGCCTGGCCAATTTGCTGAGTATGCAATTAAACGCTTGCCAACTCTTAGTTATACAGGATTTGACTATAGTTCTGTTGCCATTTCTCAGGCCAAAAATAGAACAAAGGGGGTTGAGTTTATAGAAGGTAATGCTTTTTCTTCTTCCTTATTAACTAAAAATGCTGCTGATGTATATATATTACTTGAGGTGCTGGAACACATAGAGAAGGATTTGGATCTTTTAGGTAGTATGCCAAGTAGAGCTTCTGTAGTTTTTTCTGTTCCTAATTTTGATTCTTTTGGGCATGTGCGTTTCTTTTTAGATGAAGACGAAGTGTACGATAGATATAATCATCTATTCTCCAAGTTAGAAGTGAAGAGTGTTATTCTCAAAGGGTACTCTACTATTTATCTTGCATTTGGTAAGTTGAAATGAATATTCAGTCCTAAAAGGTTGGCTATAAATAATGCGATTTGATATTGTTTCTGCTAACCAAGCGGAAATGGCACTTAAGAGTGAAAATTTTTTTCGCAGTTTTGATATATGTAGAAACTGCCTTAAAAAAACACCTGGCGATGCACTGCTTTATATTATTATGGCGAGAACGATTAGCCGTTCACCTACGGCAGTTGATTCATGGGAAGATGTAGCGGAAATTACAGCTTCTTTTCTTGATTTCAATAGGCAAAAAAATATTCAGACTTTCTCACTATGGCACACACTTAGCTTTATTAATTCATGTTTAGTTAGTAATCATCTTTCTCAAAATGATGGGCCTTTGATAAAGTTTTTAAAACAAAACGGTCGGAAAGTACCTGAGAACAAAGTTAAATTGTTAATCTTGACTTGTGTCTGGAAAAGGCATGAGTTAAGCCGTTTGTTTTTTTCTTACTATGAGGAGTTGGGGAAAAAACTCAGCCCCGATATCGATATTCAAATAATTGCTGTGGGTTCGGAAGGTGAAATTAGTCGCAGTATTTGCGAGGAATATGGTGTTCATTATTTGGAGTACCCTAACCAGCCATTATCTGATAAATGGCAAGCTGGGCTTAACTATGCACGCTCATTTGCTTTTGATGCATTAGTGGTTTTAGGTTCAGATGATTTTATATGTGAAGACACATTTAGATTTTATTCTAAGCAGGTGTCTAAAGGTGCTCTTTTTTTAGGTTTTCAAGATTGTTATTTGCATGATTTCTCTAGCCAAAAAACAATTTATTGGAAAGGTTATGGCGCTTCTAATGAACAACAAAGTCAACCGCACAGGGTTGGCGAAACAATTGGCTTGGGGCGTGTGCTCAGAAGAGAACTGCTAGAGTTTATGGATTTTGATTTATGGGAAGGAATGGGTGCAAATAAATCGTTAGATGGAATCATGAAAAATAAAATTATAGGCAAAACAGGATTTCTTCCAGTCAAGCCTGTTCATGGTTTCGATTTGAAGTTGAATGGTGATGATTATTTGTTGGGTATGTTGTCTTTCCGATTAAAAGACCTTGGGCTTTTCGGCGTTGATGTTAAGGTGAGCGATAATGTCACTGCCTTTGAAAAGTATATAACATCTACTAATGTTTATGATGATGTGACTTTAGAGTTCTCTAAAAATGGTCGCCTTGATTTCTTGAATAATCTCTAACGTGAGTTTTTATGACTAGTAAAGTTAATGATGAAAGTGAAGTCGGCGCTCTTAAAAAGCGTTTGGAGGAGTTGGTTCATATTCAAGCAAATGAGAGAGCTGAACTAGCAGCGAAAATTAGTAGTCTTCTAAAGGAAAATGATGGTCTAAAACGTCAAGTGCGTGAGTTAGAGGCGAAATGCAAACCTCATGCTGCTACTTCAAATGTCAAGACTAAGTCGCCAGAAAATGAGTTTGGCTTGGATTTTTCTTTGCCTGAAGAGCGGAAATGATTAATTATTTAATGTTAGTTTTTCATTAAAGTCGTGTTTTTCATGATTTCTGAGCAGTGTGTGTGTTGATGGGCGAATATCACCCTACGTTATGGTTATGTGTAAGACATTGTATTGTTAGGGTTGGTGTTTTGTTTGCTTTTATTCTGTCTGGAATAAGCTGTATTTTTCTGCTTTAGTAATTGTTAATCAATAATTGTAGGAATACTTATGTGCGGAATTGTTGGCGCGATTGGCGCAAAGGATAGCACCGCCTTTCTTTTGGAAGGCTTATCTACATTGGAGTATCGCGGTTACGATTCAGCAGGATTGGCGTTGCTATCGGGTGAGCACAGCAGTGGTTTGCAGCGTGCCCGCTCTAAAGGCCGTGTGGCTGAATTGGCCGCTTTAGTGAAGAAAAAGTCGCTAAGTGGTCATTTGGGTATTGCCCACACCCGTTGGGCCACTCACGGCGTACCGGCAGAACGTAATGCCCACCCGCATATCTCCGGCGGGTTGGCGGTAGTGCATAACGGCATTATCGAAAACTACGAAGCGTTGCGCATTCAGCTACAGGGCTTGGGGTATGAGTTCACATCAGATACTGACACCGAAACCATCGCCCACCTGATTCAGGCCTGCTTTAAAGGCCAAATTGGAGAGCCCGCTGAAAACCTCTTTTCTGCCGTGCAGTGCGCGGTTGAACACCTGAAAGGTGCCTTTGCCCTGGCAGTGATCAGTGAAGAAGAGCCGGACTGCTTAGTGGTTGCCCGTGAAGGTTCGCCGCTAATGCTGGGCGTTGCGGATGATGGCTATTACGCTGCGTCTGATGCTTCTGCGCTGCTCTCTGTTACCAAACGCATGATGTATTTGGAAAATGGTGATGTGGCTCGATTAAGCCGCGAAGCGGTGGTTGTCGTTGATGGTATTGGCCAACCGGTCGAGCGTAAGGTCATTACTTCAAACCTAAGCGCTAATGCGGTAGAGCTGGGTGACTACAGCCACTTCATGCAGAAGGAAATCTTCGAGCAGCCCCAGGCCCTTAGCAATACGCTGGAAATGATTAGCGGGGCAGGGCAGCTACAACCGGGCATCTTCGGTGCGGAAGCCGCTGATATTTTCGACCAAGTAGAAGCCGTGCTGATCCTGGCCTGCGGTACTTCCAGCTATGCGGGCATGACCGCCAAGTACTGGATTGAGCAAGTGGCAGGCATTCCTTGCAACGTAGAGATTGCCAGCGAGTACCGTTACCGCCAAAGCGTCGCTAACCCTAAACAGCTGGTGGTGGTTATCTCACAGTCGGGTGAAACGGCGGACACGCTGGCGGCGCTTCACCACGCTAAATCGCTAGGCCACACCCATACCTTGGCGATCTGCAACGTACCGGAATCCGCCATTGTGCGTGAAACTGCGCTGCGTTTTATTACCCGTGCCGGGCCGGAAATTGGCGTTGCCTCTACCAAGGCGTTCACCACTCAGCTAAGCGCACTGTTCCTGCTGACCCTGCTGCTGGCTAAAGCCAACCAGCGGTTATCCGAAGTGGATGAAAAAGCCTACCTGAATGAGCTGCGCCATCTC
>TARA_R110000850_G_scaffold87797_1_pt1 | contig 19765 bp, 22 predicted proteins | sample TARA_R110000850 | Tara Oceans TARA_R110000850 (sample SAMEA4397586) | marine metagenome | biome: Polar Biome; feature: [SRF] surface water layer (ENVO:00010504); material: water (ENVO:00002006), including particulate matter (ENVO:01000060) such as... | depth 5 m | reverse complement strand
AATATACAAGTTTTTGACAGAACAAAACATTTTTATAAATATCCTAACTCAATGCAATACGGTGTTTACGTAGATTTCTTTGATAGTGTTGATATTAATATAACAGAAATTCCACATTGGGAAAAAGGTATTAAATATTTTAGAATTGGGCTTCATATTTTAAAAGGTGGCTTTATTGATTCTTTATTCATTAGACCAAAAGAAAACAGATTTAAATTTGTTGAATTTACATCAAGACCACAAGCAAGAAACGCAGCAATAGAAAAAGCAAACGAGATACACAACTCTAAAGGATAATAAAAATAATTAAACTCTAATGTAATATATTAGGGTTTTTTTGTATATTAGCGTAATAAATAAATAACCAATGAAAACAAATAACGACCAAGAAGACGCACCTCAAGAATTTAGTAAGTGTATTTGCATACTAGATATGGGTGACTGTAACTGCGTAAAGGAATAGATATGGCACTAACTAAGATGCAAGAACACTTTTGTCAAGAGGTGGTTAAACAAGATACTTACAGTGCTGCTTATAGGATAGCTTATGACTGTTCTAAAAGTACTTCTGAAAGTATTAATGTGCGCGCTAGTGAGCTAATGGCAAACAGTAAGATTATAGTAAGGGTACAAGAGCTTAAAGATAAATTGGTTAACAAAGTACTATACACCCTAGAACAATCCGTTAGACGTGATCTAAAGCTTATTGAGCGTTACGAAAGCGCACTTGATACACTAGAAGATGACGAAGCAATAGAAAGCGACCTAACGGCAGCGGAAAGAACTATTAAATATATCGGTGTAACTGGTTACAATAGCGCACAGGATAGACTAGCCAAGCAACATGGATTTTATGAAAAAGACAATAACCAAAGTAAAAGTAAATCCGTTGTATTAGTTGAAAGACGAATCATAAAAAAACCTAATGAAACTATCAATTGATACCCCTGAATGGGCTGAGCCTTTATTAAGTCCTTACAGATACAAAGGTATTAAAGGCGGTAGAGGTTCGGGAAAGTCGCATGAGTTTGCTAATCAAGTTGTGGAGGCTCTTATAATAGATGCTAACACTTCTATTGTGTGTATTAGAGAAATTCAGAAGTCTTTAAAATTTTCAGCAAAGAAACTTATAGAAGATAAAATTCTCTTGATGGGTGTATCTCATTTGTTTGAAATAACCCTAACGGAAATAAGAGCTTTAAACGGTAATGGTATTATCATCTTTCAGGGTATGCAAGATCATACTGCTGATAGTATTAAATCACTAGAGGGGTTTGATATTGCGTGGGTAGAGGAAGCACACTCTTTAAGTAAGAAGTCTTTACAACTATTAAGACCTACAATAAGAGCGCAAGACTCTGAACTATGGTTCAGTTGGAATCCTCAAATGCCAACCGATGCAATAGATGAGTTCTTTGCTTCAGAACCAAACAACAGTATATTAATTCACGTAAACATATTTGATAATCCTTTTGCACCTCAAACTTTATTAGATGAATGCCAAGAGGACAGAAATAAGCTAGACCCTGAAGACTTTGCACACATTTGGTTAGGTGATTACAATTTGCAATCTGATAAGCTTGTATTCGCTCCTAAAGACTTACAACGCTTCACGATGGATAGCATTAACTTGCAAAACAAAGTAGCAGTTATCTCTTTTATTGATGTAGCAGATGAAGGTGAAGACAGTCTTTGTCAGCCAATAGGTTACATCATAGGGCAATATATCTACATTACCGATGTAATACATACACAAGAGAATAGCAGCTATACGATACCCTTATGCGCCTCTAAGATCAATGAACACAAAGTTAATAATACAGGAGTAGAAACTAATGGAATGGGGTCAATGTTTTATAAAGACCTTATTAAATATACTAAGCCTACAAGCGCGGTTCTCCCTATCATATCAACAGGTAACAAGCATAAAAGGATTATAGCCAACGCACACGTTATAAGGCAATATGTTAAGTTCAGAAGCGATTACGAGCATGGAAGCGACTACGATAAGTTTATGCGTGAACTATTCGCTTATACTAAAGATGGAAAGGTTAAACACGATGACGCGCCAGATGCGGTAACTGGATTAGTTGTGTTGGGTCGTGAGTTGTACGGATAGAAAATAATTTAAAATAATTTGCTTTTATAGTTGCGTATGTGCATAAAGGTTGTATATTCGTACCAGAAATAAAAACAAACATCATGACAACTCTACAACTTTTTAAATCAAACGAATTAAACGCTAAGAACCTTAAGCAAGAACTTAATAAATTAGGTGTTAAAGTTCTTAGAGCAAGACAAAATACTAATGGTGTTCTTTTAACTGTTTGCCCGTTAAGCACAGATAAGGCTAATGAATACCTAAACTCAAAAAACATAGGTATTTACGCTAATGTAGTAAACACATTAGAGGCTGGCAATAAAAATCATGCTGATTATGGAACTGTATTTCAATGGGTAAAACCTATAAACGCATAAAACATGGAATTAATTAAGTGCATACACACAACGCCACTTAACGAACTTCTTTTAGAAAGAGGTATTTATTTTGATGTTAAAGACAGAAAATTTAATGCTTATATGTTAAGTAAAAAAGGAATTGATTTAGGATATTATAGTGCTGATGCAGCACATAAAAAATTTATATTAAATGAAAATAACAGAATTAGATAAAGCTCGAAAAGATTATAAAGAAAAAAAAATATCTTTTAATGATTTAGAGAAGATATTTTTCACTGTGGGTCGTGATAAAGAAATGAATGCTTTTTACAATAGCCCCGTTTATGATAGACCTAACGTTATAGTGGGATTAACACAAGAAGAAATGGATGTACAATGGAACGAAATTATAAAACAATGAACAGGCAAAAAGAAGATTCACTAATGCAATGTATATCATACTGCATAGAGAACAACGATGTTAATAATGCTACTCAAAAGATAATAGCCTATATCAAAGATGAGCTACAAGATCAGTTTAATGAAATAGAACAAGTTATATTATCTGATAAAATACCAGCAACAGACAAAGAAGTATCTGAAGCACTTATATCAGAAGCAAAGAGAAGAGGTTACAAGAATGGGAACTATAAGTGTTTAAGCAACTATTTTCCAACAATTGAAAAGGTTAAAGATGTTTTTTTTATTAGAGATGGTTGTTTATTTGCGGGTCTTACTGAAAACTGTAATATTATTTTTAGATATGGCGTATGGGCTGAGATAATAGAAGAGCCTGTGTATGAGTGGCGGTATGTTTATGATGGCACTTATGTAATCAAGGAATCAATACATCACTACACTAGTAAAAAAGACTTTAAATTAAAAAATAAATTCCTTACACCAATTAAAAAAGTAAAGGGATCAAAGAGAATTAGAAAGTAAATAAAAATTAAAAGTAGTGTGCGATTAGCAATGTTTAACGTATCACTTTAATAAAACCCCCTTACTTAATTGTAGAGGGGTTTTTTCATAGGGTATAAATAACAACTAATTAACACTAAGCAATAAGCGTAAATTGCTAAGGTATGGATTGGAATGGTTTTTTAGATAAGATGAGATTTAGTGCCACAAGAAATGTTGATGGCTCTATATGGTACGATCTAGGGAGGCAAGCCGCTTCTTTTGACGGATACACTTCTGTAAGCGTTGCAATGAATAACCCTGTTATCTTCGGGTTAATTGACCGCATAGGCTCTTTAGCCAGTCAAGTAGAGTTTTATCAAGGTGATAACCCTGATAACAATGAAACGGATTTAATTGAGCTTATGGAAATGCCTAACGCGTTTCAATCAAAGCAAGACTTTATTAAAGAACTAACATGGCAGCGTTTTGTCAATGGTTTTGTTTACACTATTCCTATTCATCCTGAAGGAATGAACGACGTAAAAAACTTAGATAGCCTTTACAACCTTTCAAGCCAACACATAAAATACAATAAGGAATTTCAGACAAAACTACTTCTTAGGTCTGAGTTTGATGAAGTAAAAGACAAACAATTTAACTACTCAATAGACGGCAAAGACAGAAAGTTTAACGTGGGTGAGGTTATAGCAATGTATGACGTTGCAAACGGACTTACTAAAGACTTCTTACTTACAAGCCCTAGCAGAATAGACTCTTGTATTATGCCAGCGGTTAACATGATTAAGGCTTTAGAAGCTCAAAACGTTATCATTAACTCAAATGGTAGGGAGTTGTTCAGTTCAGCACAAAAGAGCGGTAAAACTGGCGAGATGGCTTTTGCTGGTGGCTTACCAATGGACGGTAAAGACAAAGAAGCGATTAAAAGAGTAACTGAAGGTTATGGATTAACTGCTGGTAAGACTAGATCAATACACACAAATCAACAAGTAGCATGGGAATCATTACATATACCCCTTAAAGATTTAGGATTAAAGGAAACTATTGATTTATGCGCTGCTTTAGTCGCTACAACCTTTAACGTTCCTAAAGAAGTAATTCCTTTGTTTGGGGATAGCAAGTATGAGAATAAAAAGTGGGCTGAAGTGTTCCTTATTCAAACACCTATTAAACAATTGATGGATGACTTTGTAACGTCATTTAACAACCGTTATGACCTTAAAGGTGAAGAACGTTTGAACTATTCTTTTGATCACTTAGAAGCCATGCAAATGATTGAGGACATGAAAGCAAACAAAGCATTTAAGATATCTCAAGCACTTAAGAATTTAAAAGACTACGGAATGGATGACGCTGCGAGTTTGGAGTTCTTAGAAAGCTTAGGAATTAAAATATAAAAGCGATCAAATGACTAAAGAAGAAATTAAAAAAATAAAAAAGATTAAAGAAATAAAAGAAATTAATCTTAAAGAATCTAAGGATATACTAAAGGGAGATAAAAATGATTAAATGTGAAGCATTAAACAAGGATTTTTCTACTAAGGAAGAATTATTTGCAGCACTTAAAGAAAATAAAAGTGATATAATTTCTCTTAAAAAAGCTCAGGTACAAAAATCATTTGAAAAGGGTTCTAGTGTAAAAAGTAGAATGCTAGATATTAGTAAGCAGTTAGAAACTATTAAGAACTTAACATTAACTGCTGATTGTTATTATATAGTGGTAAACACCACAAATATACTTGATAGTCACATGGACGTACACTTAAAAGGTATATGGAATAAAACAGTTCAAGATCAAAAAGGTAAAAATTATCTAATTGTTGACCATAAGTTAGAAGTTGAAAAGGTTGTGGTAAGAAAAGAGCATGTTGAGATGATAATTGCAGAAATACCTTTTAGCGCAATTGGTAAAAGTTACGATGGCAACACGCAAGCATTGATATACAAAGTTCCTAAAGACAAGGTTAAGAATGAATTTATCAAAGAATGGTTAGAAAGTAAGGACGAAATTGAAGCTAGCGTTAGAATGCAGTATGTTAAAATAGAACTTGCTATGAATAGTGATAATGTCAATGATAAAATAGAAAAGGCTAACTATGACACTTACATTAACGAAATAGCTAACAAAGATGACTTTGAAGAAATTAACTACTTTTTCATAGTACAAGAAGCAAAGAATATAACAGAAAGTAGTTTAGTTGTAGCTGCTTCAAATAGCTCAACTGGAATTATGAACTATAAACAAGAGCCGTCTGATGACACTCTTGCGATTAAAGATGCAGCCGCTAAAGCACTGCGAACAAAAGAATATTTTATTAACTTAAATTCATAAACTATGAATGAATGGAACAGTTTCCTTACAGAAAAGGGACACACAAAAGAAACGTTCGCAGCACTTGACGCGGACAAAATGGCTGAACTTACAAGCGAATTTCAGACAAAACAACTAGACGCGGTAAAAGATGCCGTATCTAAATCTTTAAAAGCTGATGATGTAACTAAGCAAATTGAAGAAGGTATTAAAGGATTAGTAAATCAAAAAGCTATTGACGACCTTATTGCAATTGTAAAGTCACAAGGCGAAACCCTAACAAAAATGAAAAACAAAGACGGTGTTCAAGCCGAAAAAGTTCAATCTATTTCACAAGCTTTTAAAAGCGCAATTGAAGCAGATAAAGAAGCCTTTAATTCTATTAAGGACAACATGAACGCGGGACTTTCCACAACTACAAAAGCTGCGGGAACAATTTTAGTATCTACTAACACAACTGGACGTGTTGCAAGTTACGAGCGTGATGCTGACAGATCAAAAGTACAAAGAAGAAATCCTTTTCTTTTGGAATTAGTAAATGTATCATCTACTAACGCTGCAAACATTACTTATGTTGAGCAAGTTAGTCCAGACGGTGCGCCAGCTATGACTGCTGAAGGTGTTATTAAGCCACTTATTGACTTTGACTACATAGAAAGAACGGCAGCAGTTAAGAAAATGACCGCAGCAGCTAAGATGTCAAAAGAGATGATGGATGATGTTGAAGGTTTTGTATCTGATACTGAAGATGAATTGATTGAGCGTTTAGAGCTTTTATTTGATGAACAAATCCTTTCTGGTACTGGTACTGGTACTGATTTGATCGGAATTGAAGTTAACGCAGTACCTTTTGCGGCTGGATCATTAGCACTTAGTGTAGAGCAAGCAAACAACTTCGACGTAATAAGAGTTGCTTCTAATCAAATTAGACTTAACAACTTTGACGCTACTGTTGCGCTTGTTAATCCTTCCGACGCTGCTCAAATGGACTTGACTAAAGCGACTGACGGACACTATGTAATGCCTCCATTTACAAGTGCTGATGGTACTGTGATAAAAGGTATTCGTATCATTGAAAACAACGGCATAACTGCTGGCGACTTCATTGTAGGTGATCTTTCAAGATTCAAAGTAAAAGTTCGTGAAACGCTTAATATTTCTTACGGTCACTCTGATAATGATTTCCGTTTGAACTTGTTAACAGCACTTTGTGAAGGTAGAGCAGTTGCTTATATCCCAACAAACTACTTCGGAGCTATCGTTAAAGGAACGTTTACCGCTGCAAAAGCTGCATTGGAAACGGCATAATAATAGTAATTTAATAATTTAAAAACGTAAAAGATGGCAGATAAAGATAGTAGTGCAAAAGCAGTTAAGACAGTAGCAGAAGGTTACTTCAAAGATAACACAGTTGAAATTGAAATCGACGGAAGAAAGGTTAGAGTATTTAACCAAGAAGCCAAAATGATTCAAGAAAGACTAGTGGCAATCGCTGCAAAAGCAAAAGGTAAAAAGTAAATTATGACAATCATCAATCCTACATATTTTGAAAGCGGTTTGTTCTACATTCCACAACCAAAAGCCCAATATAGTGCTAATGAGTCAAACAACGATTTGGACAAAGCTATAACATTGTGGGAGGGTGATTTGATTAATAACGCTTTAAACCCACCGCTTTACACGCTTATTTTAGATCAAATTGATCCAATAACAGGAGAGGTATTAATAACCGCTCCTGATTGGATTAAAAACATAGTTAATGGGGAAACTTACGTATATCTAACGAAAACTAAATACTTTAAGGGGCTAAAGGAAATAATTCCCGCTTATGTATTTTCTAGGAACATGGCAGACACTTATATTGATAATGGTATAACTGGAGCAAGACGCCTTAAAACGTCAAGTGCTGAACCAGTAAGTGCTACACCTTTATTTGTTAGGTCATGGAACACTTTCGTAAGGTCTTATCAATCTGAATTTACCCAGTTCATGGACTTGCCAGTGTATAGAACATACGCATACGGCGTTCTAATTGACTACTACTACGGTAAAGAAAATGAAGATGTTTTTACTTCTTTATTGGAGTACTTATGTGATAAGTCGGAGTTAATGCCTGAAATCTTTGTTGATCTTAATATGAAAACTTATAAACTAAAGAATGAATTTGACTTCTAACATACCTGAAAACACTCTAGGTTATATTATCAAGCAGATGCCTAATGTAAACGGTCGCAAAGTATCGTACCATTTCGGCTCTTATGATGAGTTAGTTAGATACTTAGGCGTCTATAAAGAAAGTAATTACCCGTTAGTATGGTTGTTACCATCTCAAGACACCGTATCAGTTGATAAGATAGAAAAAAGTTGTGAGTTAATTGTTTGCATAGATTTTGACAAAGAAGATGAGGACGTTTTAAATACTACTCGTTTTGATTTTACATTTGCTCAGACACTTTATCCAATAGCTGATTACATACTTGAAGGAATCAATATAACACAAGGAATTTCTTACAATAGCGAAAGTTTTGTATTAGATAAATTTCCTAATTATCAAGAAACCGAAAGTAGAACACCACACCTTTGGGATGCTCTTAAGATCACCCTAGACGTTCAGTTTTTAAATAATAAATGCTTAAAACCTATAAGAAAATGGCAAAGCTAGATAAAAAATCCACTATCGAAGTGGTAGCACTTAAACAAGTACCTTACACGTCACACAAGCTAATTCGTAACTACGGAGATAGAAAAGTTGGTGAGGTTGTAAAGGCTGGTTTAAAAGGTGTTCAATTTTTGAAATTAAATAAATACATTAAATAATGGCATTAAATAGCATAGTAAACACGATTGTTTGCGGTGGTAACGGGTACTTAGGTACGGGTTTAGCAAACTGCAAATTTGACTTTGACAACATGAGCGGTGGCGGTGTTGGTCTTTTAAAAGTAGGTACTGATATTAGCGCGGTTGCTTCAATGGCTGAGTTTAGAGCGTTGCAAGTTGCTGGTTCTTTCTTACCAATACAAGGAATCTTTAACGTTGAAGATCAAGGATCAGAAGATCAATTTGAAACTTCTGAGTCAGGTCTTGAGGCACTTTCAACAAAAGGACTTTTTAAATACAAAATTGACTTTACAAACGGTCATATGTATCACAAAGTGCTTGCAAGTCTTGAAGGTAACAACCGATGGGAGGTTATCATGTGGGATGCTGCGGGTAACTTAGATTTAAGAGAAACTGCAACAGGTGAATTAAGAGGTTATTCTACTTCACATGTAACAGTAGGAAAGCCAACTAACAAGAGCGGTGGAACAACTGCTAAGCAAAGTTTAATCTTTCAACTATCTAACAGAGCGCAAAAGGATAATCAATTATCTTTTATTAATGCAGATAAATTAGATGCTGACGGTATCACTTTACTAGAATTAGAAGGTGTTAATGAATTGGAAATTTCTCTTGATCCAGTAGTTGTAGGAGCTACTTCCATAACTGGAACACTAAGAAGTCCTTTTGATAACACTTTGACAGAAACTACCTTAGCAGTAGGTGACTTCACTTTTACAGGTGCAGTTCCAACGGCTGCGGTTGTGAGCGAATTAGGTATCTTAACCTTAACAGTTCCAGCGGTAACTTTAGACGATGTAATTACGGCAAGTATTACGGGAGTATTTGAAAACGCGAGCAATCAACTTTTCAAGTCTAACATTGGAAAAGTTATAGTAACTGCATAAGTTTTAATTTTAACTTAAATATCAAAGCCTATCTAATCACTTAGGTAGGCTTTTTAATTATGGGAACAATCAAATCAGTATATGACAAAGTTCATTTTGCTTATCGGTATTTACCCGATGAGATTGACAGTATAGTGATGCGATTATCAAAACAAATACTTGATTTAAACAGGGAAGATCAGTTATTTGAAGGTATGCTTAATGATGGTAAGTCATTACCTAAATATAGTAGGGCTACTGAAGAAATAAGTAGGGGAACAACTGGAAAAGGTTATCCAAAAAGACAAGGTGATGTTTTTAATATGTATGCAACAGGCTCACTATTTAAAAGTATAGACGCTATTTATACACAAGAGCAATTGATTTTTAAAACTACTGACCCTAACCATCCATTTATAAAACAAAGACCTCAATTAGCTAAAAAGTTGTTTGGACTTACTAAAGAAAACCAACAAAAACTTAATTACGAATTAATCCTACCAATGATAAGAAAATGGGTACAAAGCACGATGAAGTAGTATTAGACAATTGTAGTAAATTAAACGTTGATAGATTTGACAAAATAAGCACTACGGGCGATATGTTTTGGCTTTTAGAACGTTATAAGGGCGATATAATAGAAACAAGCATTGACTTAAAGGAAGTATGGCAAAACGTCTTAGATGAGTTTAGTGAGGTTATAGGGAACGATAGCGGTAAGATAATAGCGAATAAACAAATAAGGCTTACCGAAATGATCGCAAAGAGTTATCGTGTTGCTAATGGCTTAAAACATTATTATAGTAATGCAATGAAGGACGAGTTTAAAGAATCCCTTAGCGCGTTGCTAAAGTCAGATGGTTTTGATCCAGAAACAAACAAAGAAGACAAATTGCTTTTAAAATTAAAGTCTTTAAAGAATAAAATTAAATGGAGTAAATCAGATTTAAAATCTATGATTCCAGAAGCCACGCAAGGCAAGAAAATCGATGTAATAGAGCAATTACTTTCTTTGGAGCGGGTACTGGATTTAAAATATCAATTAGATAGCGAAAGTTTATCAGTTAAAAAATATGCTTTTTTAATAAAGGCAGCAAATAAAAAAGCAGAAAAAGATGGCAAATGATATTATAGACATTGTAGTAAGTAAAAAGGCAGTAGATGAAGTTTATAAACTCGATAACGCCCTGCAAGAAGCCTATAAAAGCTTTTTACAATTCTATGAACTAAGCGTTAAGGCTGGTAAAGTTCCAACGGCAAGCAATACCACACCGAAAGCACGTAAGCAGCTTAACGAAATGGAAAAGGCTATGTTATCGCTTGAAGCTACTGAAAAGAAATTATCAATAGCACAAAGTGATGTTAACAAAAAACTAATAGAAAAAAGGGAACTTCTTAGGGTTTCAAATCTAAAGGTAAAACAAGCAGCACAAGAAAATAATAAGTTATTAGGCGCATATGCCAATCTAGGAGCTAAACTAGCACGTTTAAGACGTGAGTACAAAGATGTGGCAGCATCGGAAGGTGTAGCAAGTAAGAACGCTAGAAGACTGGCAAAAGACGTTGTTAACCTAGATGCTAAGATGAAGCGTATAGATGGAAGTGTGGGTCAGTTTGGGCGTAGTGTAGGTAACTATTCTAGCGCGTTTGGTGGTCTTTCAAATAGCCTTAGACAAATGGCGGGTGCGTTTGGTTTTGTAGGCGGTATTTATTTATTTGCCAATGCAATACGCGATTCTTTTAATAGAATAAGGGAATTCGATAAAGCGATGCAAAACATTGCGGGTGTAATGAGAACTACAAGGGGTGACATAGCAGACCTTGAAAGGGAAATTACAACAGTTGCGGGATCAAGTGTAAAAACTTCTAGGGAAGTAGCGGCATTAGCAGAATCTTTGGTGACTTTAGGAAAGACAAAGGAAGAAATAAAAGCATTGCTTAAGCCAGTAGTTGACTTGTCAATTGGTTTAAATGCTAGTGCCGATGAAGCGGGTGAATTTCTTGTTCAGATGCTTAATACTTTTGGAGATTCAACAGATGAAGCTGCTAGATATGCCGACACTATTGCAACCATTAGAACATCTACTAGTTTAGATTTTCAAGGTATGAGGGATTCATTCCAATACCTTGCACCTATATCTAAGTTATTAAATAAGGATTTAGCTTATACAGGTAGCTTGATTGGTATTCTTTCGGATAACGGTATCAAGGCTCAAAGGGCTGGTAGGCTTTTGGGGTCTGCTCAGTTAGCACTTGCAACAAAAGGATTAACTCTTAACGATGCTTTAGAACAAATAAACAGTAGTATTAATAGCGGTGCGACTGCTACACAAAACGCTGCCGTTGCTGAAAGATTACTTGGTGCAGAGGCATCTTCTTTAGGTATTATCTTAGCAAACAACACAAAACAAATAGATGAACGCGCTGAAGCAATAAGAAACAGTTCAGGCGCATTAGATGACTTAGTGGGTCAACAATTGGAGTCGTTAGATGCTAAACTTAAAATATTAGATTCTACTTGGGAAAGTTTTATTTTATCAATATCAAATGGTGAAGGTGCATTAGGTAACTTCTTTAAAAATGCTATTGAATTTGCGACGGACTTTTTAAAGATGATGAACCAATTCAATGAAAATCCTGAAGATAGAAGAGCAAATGCAGAAACGGAAGGACTAGCAGCGGGTAAACAATTTATTGATATTACTCAAAAATCTGGAATGAGTGATGAAAATAAACAAATAGCCATTGACGAATATAGACTAGAAAAACAAAAAGAGTTTAACGATGTTTATTCTAAAAGGGCAAAGTTAGCTAATGACGTTGCAATTGCTGAAAGAAAACTTGGTGAAACTGGTAATAGTGCTGGTCTTTTGGGTGGTGATTCATTAAAACAAACTAAATTTAAAAAAAGCGTTAAAGATTCAAACACTGCTTTAAGTGACAACGCTATTAAACTTAATGAGATAAGAGCTGAGTTAGTTGCTATATCTGAATTTCAATTAAGAGGAACGGAAACAGAAGCGGGGGTTACTGAAGCCGAAGCAATTAAACTAACTGCAAAAGAAGGTAAGAAAGCAGACGATGAAAGAAACCAACGATTAAAAGATTCCTTTGCTCTTAAAAAGTACTTACTAGAACAAGAGATTGAGTTAAATGATGAGATAGCAGAAGATGAAGAGGTGCAATATAACGCGCGTGTTCAGGCTTTAAATAATTTTCAAGACAAGAGCGAAGACCTTTTAGAACTTGAAAGGGATGAAAACTTAAGAGGTTTAAAGCGGGGGACTGATGCTTCTAAGTTAGTTTGGGCGAAGTATCATGATGACGTTAGTAAATTACATAAAGAGTTCTATAATAGATTAGATGAAATATCTGTACTAGATGAAATTGAAACAAATGATGTAATAGAAAGCCCTTCGCTAGATGACACCATGAATGCTTTTGCTTCATTCTTTGGGTTTGATCCTGAAGACATGCTTAAGCTATGGGAAGAGTATGTTGCTAGGATGGAGAAGATAGGAAAAGATGCTACTTTAAACGCTTTCTTTGATGAATTAACAGTATCTAGTAAGGAAGCTGGGGAACAATTAAAAGAGGTAGCAAAAGAAATAGGTAGGGAGTTAGTAAACACAACAAATGCAGTTTTTGACAATAGAATCCAGCGCATTGATGATGATGTTAATAGAACAAATGACTATTACACAAACATACTTGATAATGAACAATTAACAGAACAACAAAGAAGCGCGTTAGAAGCTGAAAGAGATGCTAAAGTTGCGGTATTAGAAAAGAAAAAACGCGATGAACAACGTAAGCAAGCTATCTTTAACAAGACAGTTGCACTTGCTGAAATTGCAATAAACACCGCAATAGCAGTTTCTAAAGTAGCTGCTCAAACAGGCGTGTTATCACCGTTATTAATTCCAGCAATTATAGCACTAGGAGCAGTTCAAGCAGCTACCGTATTAGCCACACCAATACCACAATATAAGCAAGGTAAAAAGAAAGGCGACAATTACGAAGGTATGGCATTACTTAACGATGGTGGACGCGATGAGGTAAGGTTAAAATCTGATGGAACTGCTGAACGTATAAAGGGGCGTAACGTTGTGGATTTTGTAGGTAAAGACGATATAATCTACCCTAGTGTAAGCGCGTTTAACTCTGAAATGGGTCAAGTATTAAATGACAACGCGATAAGTTCTAGTAGAGTGGTTAACGTGAATAACAAAGGGTTTGATTTAACTATGTTAAACGGTATTAAGACAGAAATAAGCAGCGGAATAAAGCAAGGGTTTAAAAGTGCTAAAATAACTAATGTGCAAAACTTTAAAGGCAATGATTTAGATTCTTATATAAGATCAAAGATGCACTAAAGGGTAAAGATTAACTAATAAATACTACACAAAAACATTAAGTTTACCTTATGCGTAAAGTCAGATACATTTTAACAACTAAATCCAGCGGGGTTGTAACACTAGCCACCGACCCCGACGGATGGAAAGATGACGAAAGACAAATTGTCAGGGATTCAAAGTACTATGGTCTTATTTATGAATTTGCTGGTGAGCTTAGTTTTTCACAAGATGGTTACGAAATAATCACACAAGAACTTTCAACCAACGGACACAACGCAAACATATTATTAAGGCGCGATAGATTAAACTATAACGATGAGTGGGAACTTGATTATATAGGAGCGTTAGACGTTACTACTAAAAAAGAAAATGATAGGACAATATCTTTTAAATTGTCAGACGCTGGACTTACAAAGACAATTAAGGCGCAATTCAATGAAAAGTTTGAACTTGATAGGTTGGATTCTGTTAACGGTACAACTATACCCGCTTTAACTTATGACATCATAACTTTAACAGGTAGGAATTTATTGATAGATAGTAAGTTACAAGATAACGAACTTAAAACCATAACGGCAGTTGGTGATGGAGTAAATGGATTTGAAAACTACTACATTCCAGCACTTACAAAAACATTTTCAGGAGATACAAACATAAATTCTGTTTTTCCTTTTCCTTTAAAGCCAATAGATACTGGATCGGATTTTAGACCATCTTTAAATAGCAGTCATTTTATACTATTGCAAAATGATATTGAAAAAACTATCGAGGTAAGAACTACTTTAGACTTAGATATTGAGTGTAATTTTTCAGGCTATGATGCTTTTATATATTTAGCAGTGTATGAATTTGACGGTACAAATTACACTTTTAAAAGTTCTATTAATTTAGTTTCTGAAAATGAAGTACCCACTACCGTTTTAAATATTAATCAAGTTGATACAAACAACATTAGTCTTTCGGAAAACGATAGCCTTGCGCTTATTGTTTACGTTAAGGACATACAACAAACTGGTGGTTCAACTTTTCAATATAGCGTAACACAAAGAGACGTATTAGTTGAAACAAGCGAAGATTCAAAATTCCAACAAACAACTTGCGAGGGGCTTTCTGTATATAATGCAATCAACAGACTAACTGAGATTATCACAGACAACCCCCTTGCTAATTCATTAGGACTTAATGACGAATGGAAAGAGCTATATATTACAAATGGCTTTAAAATAAGAGGTTTTGATGAAACCATAACCATATCACTTAAAGAGGTAATGGAATCGATTAAATCTGTCTTAGGCTATCACTACGGAATAGAAAGCAACCTTTTTAGAGTTGATTCCTTCAGTACGTTTTTTAACCTTGATCCTTTAATGACATTAAAAATAAACGACATTGAAGAAACTTATAATGATTCTTTAATATTTAATTCTATTGAAGCGGGATATAAAGACGACACCGATTATGAAGAACGTCAGGGATTAGATGAATATAACATTGGAGCAATATACAATCATGGCTTTCAATCTACTGATAAAAAACTTGATTTAATTAGCGAAATAAGAGCCGATAGCTATGGTGTTGAGTTTGCAAGGCGTAAACAATTTGAAGACTTTCCAACAGAAGACACTCAATATGACAAAGATAATTTTTTTATTGACTGCAAAGTAGATGGATTTTTGCAACCTAGAATATGGAGTGATGACTATTCAGTTCTTCCTACTGGTGTTTATAGCCCTGAAACCGCTCAAAACCTACGTCTAAGCCCTTCATCAAACATTTACAGACTAAGTAACACTTTTGCACAAATATCAGATTACAGAAGCGGTGTCACAAGGTTTACATCGACTGAAGGAAACAGTAAACTAGCGACTACTTTGATAGGCGGTTTTGAAATAAAAGAAAATGAAGACATACAAAACAACACTCTTTTATATCCTATTGTGCAACCTATTGACGTGAGTGGAATTATAAAACTTACTGAAGCGCAATTTGATTTGTTAAAAGGAATGACTAACGGACAAATGAACGCTTATAGGTCGATAAGATATTTTTACAAAGGCGAAGAACAGTTAGGGTTTTTGCAGTCATATAATAACGAGGGTGACGGTACAATTAAATTAATAAAAGCAAATCTTAGAAGATAATGAGATCAGTAATACAAATAGATTTTACGGGAGCAATTCCAGCAGTTAGCGACTTTATAAGGTTGTTTGATCCTGAACTCTTTGGGTTAAATGGATTGACTACATTTAATTTTCAACGGTTAAGACCTACGGAAAGTACGCGTGTTAACGGGGATGCCGCTCAAACCGCTGCAAATTACGCGCTTGCTTTTAATTTAGATTATAATGCAAGCGGTGTTTTCTTGGTTACAGTAGACAATGAGATAGTTACTATTAAAGTAGATCAAACAGGGGCATTTGATGGATGGATAAAATCGGCTGCATGGACTCCATCGGTTGTTATTACTTCTGAAAATATAGATACTGATCTTGAATTAATTGATATTCAGTATGGTTTAGATAATTCAGACCCTTGCAATTTAATAAAGGTTTTTTTAACGTTTAATAAGGATGTTTTAGACTTAACGCTTCCAGTAGTATCTTCAACAATAAGCGGAATAGTAGATTTTAGTTACGCTCGAAATGTGGCTTACCCTATTGAAGCAAATGTAGGTGCGGACGTGTTCACTTCTAGTCAAAACCTAAATAAGACACCTTCTGTATTATTAGCATCAAACATAAGCACAAGAACAACGGCAACACCAAGCGGTGCGACACTAGTAGCAACCTATTTAGGGAACTCCTTTTTACTTTCTTTGGAGTATTCTTTAGACGGTGTAAACTGGCAAGTATCAAACGTTTTTGGTGGGCTTCCTGATGCAGATTACACAGTTTATGTGCGCGATCAATACGGATGTCAAAGGTCAATAGTTGTAACCATAAGTCAATTAGTAATAGGAGAAAGTCAAGTTCCTGACTACTTTTACTTAAGTGAGGCTAACCCTTTTATATTTGCTAATGACAATGGAACTGGTTTAAATTCAAAACTCAGTTTTAATGAAGGAACGGACGTTAATTATTCAGCTCTACACATAGTAACTGACACCGATGCTCCAACGGTTCAATTTAAAACAAATCTAAGTAACGTAACAGTTGACATATTAAATTGTGAAGGTGTTTCAGTTGCTTCTCTAGCCGTTGTTAAAAAGACCGCAAATATAAACTACTTTGATAAAAGGGACGCGGTTAAATATACAGTTGAAGATAGAGGGCTTAAATACATTAATATCTACTTTGAAGGTGGAAACATCTATGATATTTTAAATGCTATTACAGGAACTTATACAGACACTAAAAGCGTTCCAGTTGGTTACGATCAAGGAAACTTTGTAACGTTCGACGGAAACACCGAAGTAATACTTCAATTAGTTTACAATCAAACGTTCAGTAGATTTGAGATAAGAACTAGTTTAGTATCTGGCGTTGATATTTTGCCTACTCCTATACAAATAAGTGCTTACTATAACATTCAAGACTATGACGTGTACGAAGCAACAACAGATTTCACCGCTTTAGATGGTTATTATCAGATTAAAATAGACGCTAAAAAAGAAGACTTAACACAATTTGCAACCTATTTAAGTGAAAGCATTCTAGTTTCTCCTGAATCTGAACTACCTAAACATCATTTAGTTGAGTATTCAGGTACACGAAATAGCGACTTGTTATTTTCTAGGGGGTTACGTAACATTATAAGAGTGCCTTACGACATTACGCCAACAATAGAAATGACTGGGGAAACTGAAACATACCAAACAGATACAAAATTAGTATCAATTGAAACTAGGAATTACGACAATAGAGTGTTTAATTTTGGAGCGGGTGAAAACCCTTTAACAACTCAACAAATTAAATGGCTTAGTTTAATACTATCGCATGACGTTATCTTTATTGATTATGATAACTACCTTAAAAAAGAACAAGGGGAAAGCTCAAGGCTAGGAAGTTCAAACGCTTATAGGTTTATCCAATTAATGCAAAGGGAATTTATCTTTTCCAGTATTGAGGGGGTTTATAACACTGAAAACGCGATTGACACTATCAATATTACTACTCCTACTTACGCTTATGTCATCACTGGTAATAGTTTGATTGATAGTAATGGATTGGTTGTAAATGGTAACTGATGGCTCTTTTATAGGCTTGTCTTTAGGTGTGAATAAGTCAAATATTGACATGAATAAAAACCTACCGATAAGCCCTGAAAGAATAAGTAGTAAAATTAAAATAATAAATACCATCATAGGGTATAAAGATAACTAAAAAAAGCGTATAAATTAATTATATATTTATAAGATATGAGTGTTGAACAAAGATTAGTGAGTTTAGAAAATACGGTTGGTAATACAGTTTCTGTAAATGCCTTACCTACTAATGCAACTATACCTACTGCTGAGAAAATAATAATTAGTAACACAGCAGATAATGAGTTTGATACTGTTCCAATAAACTTATTTGCTACAAAGGAAGACTTGAATGCAGCTTCAATAAGTTTAGATGATACAAATTTATTGGTTGCACCAGCAGTTGAGCTACAAGATTTTGCGGAAAGAGTTGATTCTGCATTATTAACGGATAGGGGTACAGGCGTTTCAATTTCTTATGTTTCTTCTGTTATAATTGGTGGAACTACTTTTTCGCAAGGAGCGGTTAAGGCAGAAATAAACAGTGATGAAGGGTATTTTTATATTGATTACGCGGGAGCAGCGGGAGTAACTGTTGCTTCTTTGTCTTCTCCCTCTACTTTTGTTTATATAAATAATGCGGGTGTTTTGTCGCAACAAACAACCGAACCGACAAGAGAGGACTTTACTAGAAAGATATTTGTTATGCGTATCGCAATGAATACTGTAACTCAATTAATAATTGGTTTTGAATATCTTAACAATCCTATTGGACACTATGCCAACAGTATGAGGGACATTTATTCATTTCTTTTGTCTCAGGGCGTGCCGTTTAAAAAAGATCAAGTAATTACTGGTAGAGCTACTGATTTAGGATTTAACGTTTCGGCTGGTAGTCTTATGGAATTTGGGGGTACTGGAGATATTTATAACCCAAATACTAAATCTTTCCCACTAATAGATAACGTGCCTTTTTTCCTAGCAGATAGAACCACTTTTGACGCGGGGGGAAATACTGCCCTACCAAAGTTTTGGGATAATAACGGAGTTCTAACGGCTTTAGGGTCTACAACTTTAGTAGGTCATAGGCTTTATAGATTTAGTAATGGAAATTTTGTAATGCAATACGGACAAGGAAACTATGCAAATATAGTACTTGCAAGAGCGGGTGTTGTATTAGAAGATTATGTTTTAAATCCAATTCTTAAAAACGCAACTTTTTTCGGTTGGTGGTTAATAGAATCGACTGCAACAAACACAGGTGGGACAACCTTAACAGATTTCAAGGAGTACACAATAGGGATACAAGGGGGGAGTTCTAGCGGTTTATCTGGGGCTTTATTAAGAGGAAATAACCTTTCCGATTTATTAGATGTTTCAGCAGCAAAAGAAAACCTAGAAATTCAAAAACAATCAGACATAAACGCAAGTGCTTCTTTGACTGTTGGATCAAATGGAATTAAGGTTTTTTGTAATCCAACTGCTGCAATAAACATAACTGTTGACCATTTAGCACTTAAAACAAACCATGAGAACTATTTTGTAAATGAAAGTGCATTTAATGTAACATTTGTGGCAAGTGTAGCAAACTCAACTATATTAGTAAGCCCTAACGCATTAATATTACAACCAAATGGAACGGCTTATTTAATTAGAAAGGGAGCGTTAAACAAAACCTTCTTATACATATCAAATCCATAAGTTATGAGTTTAGCAGCAGCATATATGTTTGGTAGAAAGCAAGGTCTAGGTGTTGATATTCCTTTGGCAGATTTTATATCTTATTGGAAATTTAACGGAAACTCAAATGATAGTGTAGGAACAAACAACGGAACGTCTACTAATGTAA
>TARA_R110000850_G_scaffold80785_3_pt1 | contig 19812 bp, 17 predicted proteins | sample TARA_R110000850 | Tara Oceans TARA_R110000850 (sample SAMEA4397586) | marine metagenome | biome: Polar Biome; feature: [SRF] surface water layer (ENVO:00010504); material: water (ENVO:00002006), including particulate matter (ENVO:01000060) such as... | depth 5 m | reverse complement strand
GAGATATCGTCGCTTTTTTCTTGATCTCTCTCGTCGTCCTGAGCGACACTAACCGCACCAGAGTTTGATGATGTCGATTTCTCGTCCTCTGAGGCCATTTTCCAGTGAACCCAGCGATGAAATTGAACTGTCTCGCAGCATATCTTTTTATGTCCGATAATGCAAACTTATTGGACATAATTGTGAGCAGTAAAGTAGGGCGCTTTGTGCGTTCTTTTGTGGCCAAAAGCGCCGCGATGAGGTAGGCTCCAAGCATGACATTTGCGCGGCGCGATCACATCAACGACCCTGAGACAATACCCCGGATGCCCGCCTGGGTCACGTTGGCGCGCCCCGATACCCTTGAAGATGTGGCGTTTTTGTCGGGGGCAGCGCTGGCTCATCTGCATCTTGTGTTGGCCCGCGGGGACGTCCCCCATGCCTTGTTGCGGGATCGGCTCGCGCTGTGGGCCGCAGAGGCTTGTGTCGCGTTTTCCGGGCGTCCCGAACGGGCAGGGGAGCTGCGTGATGCGCTGCATCTGCGGCGCCCCGGGGATTTGCCCGGCCCGGCCGGTGAGATCTGCCTCAACTGGCGCCGGGCGGTGGAACGGCCGGTGTCGATCAAGACGCTCTGCCGCGCGCTTCCGGATCTGCAGACCGCGCAGATCGCAGGATGGCTCGATGCAGGAAGCGGCGCGCCGGTCGCCCGCGCCGCAATGGTACTGGAGGCGGTTGTGGCGGAGGTACCAGCGCTGATCCTTGCTGATGCAGCCTTCGCGCAGGCGATTGGCTGGGACCACGTCGTGCCCTTGCTGGCAGGAAGTTTGAAACGCGCCGACTTGCGCGAGCGCGGCGAAGACCTGCGGCTGGCCTGTCATCGCGCCGTCGTTGCGTCAGCGATCGAGGCCGCGCGACTCGCCGCTGATCTCGCGCGGCGGGCGGCGCATTTGAAAGCGGTCGCGCCGAAACTGCGCGCCAAGGGGGCAGGCGAGGCGGTCGAGATGTTCCTGACCCGCGATGCCGTGGCGCCGTCAGCGCTGCCCTTGCCGGATCGTGCTGCGCGGCGGCTATGCGACCGGCTTGTCGATCTCGGCGCGGTGCGCGAGTTGACCGGGCGCGATACCTTCCGGCTCTACGGGGTTTGACCGGTGGCCAAGGATCGATCCGAACCCGAGCTGGACCGCGAGTTGGACGACATGCCGCCGGAGTTGCGCTGGCGGGAATGGATGCGGCGGATCGAGGCGGTGCTGTTTGCCAGCGCCGCGCCGGTGCCGCGCGAGGATCTGGCGCGCGTGGTGGGGCAGGGGGCGTCGGTGGATCTGCTGGTGGAGGATCTCGCCGCTGATTTGGAGGGGCGAGCGTTCGAGGTGGCGAAGGGGGCCGACGGTTGGCTGTTCCGCACGCGACCCGTCTACGCGCCCGCGATCCGGGCCGCAGCGGATGTCGGGGATCAGCTGCTGGATCTGAGCGAGTTCGATGTCGCGGTCCTCGCGGCCATCGCTTACCACCAGCCAATCACTCGCGACGGGCTGAAGGACATCTTCGGTAAGGAAATCAGCCGTGACCTGATCGGGCGGCTGCATGCGCGGAGCTTGATCGGGACCGGGCCGCGGTCGCCCCGACGTGGGGCGCCCTATACCTTTGTGACGACCGAGCAGTTCCTCGTTGCCTTCGGGTTGGAGAGCCTTGGCGATCTTCCCGATCGGGAGCAGCTGGTGGATGCGGGGGTTGTGGGCGAAGCACCACAAGGCGATTTCGGGTAACCAGTTGCCGATGTTTTTGGGCCCTAAGACTCTGTGAGAGCATTGTTTTCCACCCATGGTTTCGAACTTGCCGGTCTCCGTTGTCGATGCCTGACGTAAACTCGGCCGTTCTGCTCATCGTTTCATCTGCAGTGCAACGATTCATGTGGGGACCCAGAAATATTCACAATTTCAACGTGATAATCGTTTCACAACTTCTGGATGGTGCTTCAAGCCTCCAGTCGAGGCAACTCACTCCATACCTATTGTTTGAGAGGGGTGCAAAGCGGTCTGACGGCAGTGCAGCATGGCAACTGGGTCAGGATCGGAGAGCAACCTTTCACGCAAAATGGGGTTCACGAAACTGTGGTTTCCCTGCCGACGAGCAATAACCGTCATTTTAACAGGATGGGCCGACATCGCAGCGTCTACATCAATGGTTGATCTTCTGGATCGCTCGCTATCGTCCGTGTTATCGGGTACAGACCTTTCAGCGAACATTGTCGGCGGATCTTCCGCTACGGAAAGCGGAAAAAAAGATACTGCCGAGAACCTTCCGCGTGTGCTCACCGACGAATGTGTCGGCCCTTATTTAAGGACACTTATCTTAGCCCTCTCACTATTTAAGCCGAAACCTGATTGCTTAAATAAAGCCGCGTTCGCATAGTGGGGCATGTCCGAATCAGAATCCAACCTCCGGCTAGGCCGCATTGTCGAGACCCCTGTTGCGGGTGAAATTGTGCGTGCCTTCGTGCCGCCCGCGCTGCCGCCGGAACCGCCGATCGACGTGCTGGTTCTTCTTGAGCGGCTCAGTCAGGCGGAACGTGCCTTGGGTCGCCTGGACGGAATCACCGTGCTGCTACCGCGCCAGGAGCTGTTTCTTTATATGTATGTGAGGAAGGAAGCCGTCCTTTCGTCTCAGATAGAAGGAACACAATCTACCCTTTCGGACCTTCTCAGATTCGAGACCGAGGCGCAGGCCGGCCAGCCGATCGACGACATCCGCGAAGTCTCGAACTACGTCGATGCGATGATGTATGCGCTGGAACGGCTGGAAGAACTACCGCTTTCATTGCGTCTGATCCGCGAGATGCACGAACGCTTGCTGCAAAGTGGACGCGGTGGGACGAAAAATCCCGGCGAATTTCGACGGTCTCAGAACTGGATCGGTGGCTCACGTCCAGGCAACGCGCTCTTCGTGCCGCCGCCGCCGACCGAGATGGATGGATGTCTCGATGCATTCGAGCGATTCATGCACGAGGACGGCTCCCGTTTACCCGCCCTCATAAAGGCAGGGCTGCTGCATGTCCAATTTGAGACTATCCACCCGTTCCTTGATGGCAATGGCAGGATCGGCCGCTTACTGGTGACGCTGTATCTCTGTGTCAACGGTGTGTTGCGTAAGCCGCTCCTCTATTTGAGCCTGTACCTGAAAACTCATCGCGCCGACTATTATCGACTGCTTCAGGAGGTGCGCGAGCACGGTGCATGGGAAGCGTGGCTCGACTTTTTCCTTACCGGCATTGCGGACACGGCCAATCAAGCGTTCGAGGCTGCTACCCAAATTGTCGATCTGTTTAAAGGAGACCGTGAACGGATCACGGCAGAGAGTGACCGGGCAGGCTCTGCACTACGTATCCACGATCTGTTTCAGCAAAACCCGTTCCTGACGGCCAACCAGCTCGTACAGAAGACGGGTCTTTCAGCCCCCACGGTCAATGCAGCGCTTGCTGATCTGGAGCGGATTGGCATCGTCGAGGAAATCACCGGGCGCAAACGGGGGCGCGTGTTCAGTTACCGGCGATATCTCGCTATCTTGAGCGAGGGAACGGACCCGCTCCCCACGACGGCCTAATGGGGGAGTCCGTGCCGACTAAAATCATTTCCGCTACAGAATTCGCGACAGCATTCGACCTCAGGCCAAACCTCGTGGCATGGTTCCTTGGGGCTGGCGCGTCGGCTGCTTCCGGCATTCCGACCGGCTATTCCATGATACGCGACTTCAAGGCCCAAATCTTTTGTCGCGAGACGAACCTGTCAAAGCGTGAGATCGACACGGCTGATCCAATCTGGATCGACAGAATCGATGCCTTTTTCCGACAAACCTCGCTGTTGCCACCTGATGGAGACCCCACAGAATATGCCAAAGCCTTCGAAGCGGTGTACCCAGAGGCCCGGCATCGCCGCCAGTATATCGACGATGCGATCTCCAAGGGCACTCCCTGTTTTGGACACAAGGTGCTTGGTAGCCTTATTGCCGCTGGCAAAGTCGATAGCGTTTTCACGACAAATTTCGATCCGCTCATCGAGGAGTCGGCACATTCGGCAAATGCAATCTTGCCAGTAGACGACCAGAACCGCCCGACTGTGGCCGCCGTCGATTCCGCCGACCGCGCAATGCGGTGCCTAAGTGAATCGGACTGGCCGTTAGTCGCTAAGCTCCACGGAGATTATCAGTCGATCGCGATTAAGAACACGGGGTTGGAACTGGAGGAACAGGACGCCCGGATGCGGCATGTACTGGTGGAATCCGGAAAGCGCTTCGGACTTATTTTCGTCGGCTACAGCGGACGCGACGCTTCAATCATGGAGGCGCTGAACAGGATCCTTGATACGCAGTCGCCATTTCCCAACGGGCTGTACTGGCTCACCTCGTCATCGTCGCGATTACTGCCCGCAGTGATCGAATTCCTAGAACGCGCCGAAGCGGCGGACGTGGACGTGGCCATCGTCGAGTGCGCGACCTTCGACGAACTGGCTGCCGATATCATCAAGGTAACCGATCTACCCAAGCCGCTTCTTGATCGGGTGATGGAAGGGCGACCTACGCCGCGCCTCATACCCGTCCAGATTCCAAATACCAAAGCCCGCGCATTCCCGGTGCTACGCTATTCGGCAATTCTGCTCCAATCGATGCCGGCTGCGGCCAGGCGCATCAGGCTGAGCCAACCGACGACATCTACAGAGGTGCGCGAGATCTTCAAGGCGAAGGGATGTCGGGCGACGGCGGCCGCTTTGGGGCGTGAGCTAGCGGTGTTCGGGCGGGACCTAGAAATCTTGGATGCCTTGGCTCCGCTCGGGCCATCACTAGCTGGAACGATCGACTTAGATCCGGTCGCCGATAGCTGGGCAATGGGATTGCACTACGACACGCTCGTGCGATCTCTCGCCCGACAGCGCCCGCTCATCTCACGCTACAGGCGTTCGGGCCACTCGCTCATCGTTGCAACTCCGCGCGACGGCGATGATCCTGATCGAACGCGGCGTCAACAGCAAACCCTATCCAGGCTGCGCGACGCCTACGGCACCAGTCTGTTTGGCACGGTACCCAAGCTTGGCTTCCCGTTTCAGGAGGGTGTCCACCTCAAGCTGGAGCAGGTCGATGGAAAGTGGTGGTGCGGCTTCGAGCCCTACACTTTCGTCCAGTTACCCCGGCAAGACACTTCTCAAACGGACGGTGCGAAGGGTCTGGTCGCTGAAGAAGCTCCGGCTGAAGTGGGTATGCGAGCCGAGCGCCGAGGTGATCCTGCTGGTGACTGGCGCCGGGAACGATGGGCTCCGCGCTACAATAGGAATTGGGCCGGCATTATTGGGGCGTGGGCCCAACTCCTGACCGAAACGGGGGGCACCACTCGAAGTGCCTTCGGACTCGAAGATGGCACTGGCATTGATGCCGTCTTCAAGGTGTCGCCCGTCACAGGGTTTAGCCGACCGTCGCATCACCACAGCTACTTCGACAGGAGCAATTGATGGCGAACCCAGCCCTCACCGAGTTGCCGCCATTCACGCTCTTGGATGAGCCTGACCTGTCGTTCTCGCCATCCGACACCACCCAGGTAGATGTTCATCCATTGCGCGGCCTCCGAAATTTCGGGCCGTACTCGAAAGGTTCATTTAGCGGATACACTCCTAGCATTCGAATCGCGACGGTTGGGCCGGAGGGCGCTTTCCATCGTCGTGGCGATCTGATGAAGCTGTTGCGTGGCGTGCATCGGCCTTCCGACCGATCAGAATATGTGCCGGAATATCCCGGTTTTGAGCACCTGTTCCGCGTGTCGCTCGATGCTGCACCAGCGAGTGCGCACGTCAAGTGGCCGGATCACCTCGAGCAGTTGCCGGGCGACGGCAACGCGCAGCATCGCTTATTTCTAGCAATGGATGCCGCGCTCCGTCGCCTCGACGCTGTGCGCAACGAGTTCGACGTTGTGCTGGTCCACTTTCCCGACAACTGGGACATGGCGACACGCGGAAAATTCTTTGACGCACACGACGTGCTGAAGGCTTTGGGCGCCAACTATAATATTCCGACCCAGGTTCTGAACGATCGCGTCTTCACCTTCAGCTTTAAGGCCTCTCTCGCGTGGCGACTTTCTACCGCACTGTATGTGAAGGCTGCGGGCACGCCGTGGAAGCTCGCGCCACTGAAAGGCGTGCCAGCGGATACCGCCTACATCGGGTTGGCCTATGCCCTGCGCGGTGACCAGCAAGACGCGCATTATGTAACGTGCTGCTCGCAGGTCTTTGACATGGACGGCGGCGGCATGCAGTTCGTTGCGTTCGAGGCGCGAGACCCGGTCGCTGACGTCGCCGAGGCTCGCAGGAACCCCTTTCTTAGCCGCGACGACATGCGCGCAGTCCTCGCCCGTAGCCTGGAACTCTATCAGGGGCGCAATGGCGGCAACCTACCGAAACGCATGGTCATTCACAAGACGACCGCCTTCAAGGAGGCAGAAATCGAGGGCGCGTTCGACGCGCTTGCTGGTGTAGCAGAAATAGAGTGTGTCGAGGTCAGCTCGGCATCGTGCTGGCGCGGCGTTTGGCTCATCAAGTCGGGAGTAGAGAAGCCTCCGTCAAAGCCGTCTGGATTTCCCGTACCGCGCGGGACGATGGTGATCCGAACGGGCAATTCCGCCTTAGTGTGGGTGGCGGGCAATGCTCCCGAAGTCTCGACCAAGGGCGATTACTATCAGGGCAAGAAGAGTATACCGCGACCGCTTCAATTGGTTCGTCATGCCGGCAGCGGACCGCTTGAATTGACCGCTCACGAGGCGCTGGCGCTGACCAAGATGGATTGGAACAACGACGCACTGTACGACCCTGTGCCGGTTAGCATTCGCTATTCGCAGAAACTCGCCCGCACGATAGCGAACGTTCCGGACCTGCCGCGAAATGTCTATCCATATCGCCTGTTCATGTAGGTATTCTAGGTTGAGTACTCCCTGATATGTTGCATACCGAGCCACCTCCATCTGCCACTCTTGCGCGCATCTTGCACCTAACGACTGCCGGATCGGTTTCCTATGGCCATCTTCTTCTCGAGCAGCGGGTCACTGCTCTCTCAGATGCCGACATAGCTGAACTGCGCCCCTATTTTGAGTCGGCCCATCAGGACGCACGCGAGGTGTTTCATTCGGCCGCCCGGATTTCGCTTCATCCCGAAGATGGCGAAAAGGGAGATCATGCGATCTATCCCAATTGCCTCCCACCAAAAACGATCCGCGGTCTATTCGGTGAGGTCATGTGCGGGATCGTCGCGGAAAATTACACCCTAGTCGGTGGCAAGACATGGCGCGTGCCGATTTTCCTTTTCCGGGAGCATGCCCCGGTCGCGCGATACATCTTCGATCTCGTGCGCGATCCAGCACGGGTCAAGGAAGTTCACGGACGCCCTGGAAATGACTTCATCGGCCTTGAACTCGCTGCGGACGGAACTGTTTTGGCTTTTATCGCCGGGGAAGCGAAATGGCGCGCCGATCTAACGGCCTCGACGATCGACACGATCATGAAGGGCGACGGCCAGGGCAAAGGCGCAGCGCGGGTGTGGGCAAACAACGGCGTCTGGAACGACATCAACACAGCCCTGCTGATCCCTCAGGGAATTCAGCAGATATGCGATCTCCTGAAGATCAAGGATCGCGACGGAAATGCCCACACGATCTTTTCGCTGGACCAGGCGCTCCTAACGGATGTCGGGCCGCCGCGCACCGACATGGTGTTGATCGCCGGCAATCGCGCGGCGACGCGCGCGGTCGGCACCGCTCTGCTTCCGACAGCGACGCCTCCCGCGGACTATAAGGCCGGGCGGCCGCTGCAGATCGTCGAGATCGTGCTCTTGGGCGGTGAGAACATGATCGAACGACTCTACGCATCACTTTGGAAGACCAATGGCTGAGCTTGACGAGGAACGGCGGGCACTGGCCGAAAGTTTTCGCTTAGGTCACGCAATCGAAAATGCGCTAACGGCCCAGCAAGCGCGCTTGTTCGTGCGCTCGATACAGAACAGCTGGGGCGTACAGCCGCTGACCTGGACGCAACGTCAGTCGCTCGAGCTGTTCAGCGACGCGCGGCGGCTGTTACATGCTGCTGGCATCTTCGAGGATACTGACGGCCCCGATAGCGAAGCGGCGACGTCCTGCTATCGCCGAGCAGGAGAATTGCTCGAATGGCTCTCGCGATCACGCGATAAGGTTACACGGGAAGTTCCAACAGAGATTCTTGCGGCAGGCGCCTATCAACTGGCCGGGCTCCCAGCGATGGCAACGGGAATTTTGCGGCGGTTTCAGGTAGGCGGTGCTGGCGGCATCATTGTCGCATTCCTGTCCTGTGACTTTGATTCCGTCCTGGAGCGCGCTGCGGTCTTCTGGCAGGACAATTTCGAGCTCACGGGGCGAAATGGCTCCGCGCACCTACTGGACGCTGCCGAAGACAGCGCTGAGGGGGCGCTTCCTCCGATGCCAGAGCCAGCCAAGGAATGGGATACGGAGGAGGAAGATGCCCCCCGTAAGGCGCCCTTCAGCCCTGTCGCGTGGTATGTCGTCGTAGAGACCGTCCGCACGCTCGGTTTGTTGGCTGAAGGCCTGCGGCGGGGCGAACAGACCCGAACGGGGATCGCCCTAGATAAGCTGAAAACATTGGCCGATATCGCGACACGTTGGGCCAATGACGAGACATGGGTGATGCTGCGCCTGGTGTTGGCGGCAGCCGAGCGCTTCGTGCGGAATAGTCTGCATCGGCGCGCGGCAGCTCTCGTTGGGGACACGCGTTCGACGGGCAATCAGCTACGACGCTTTGCGCGCGAGCAATTTGGACGTGGACGCGGTGTGTTGTGGGCCTCGCAGATTAAGGGGCTCGAGCGACTAACGGATGGAAACGCTTTCGCCCTCTGTACCCCGACGGGCTCAGGCAAGACTATGGTTGCCAATCTCGCGCTCGTCAAAGAGCTGCTACTTACGCCGCCCGAACCGGGAGCGCCTGGACGGCTCGCCCTCTATCTCGTTCCGTCGCGAGCGTTGGCAGGTGAGGTCGAAGCCAAACTCAGCTCCGAGTTCCGAGGCGAGAACGTCGTGATCACTGGTCTCTACGGAGGGACGGACTGGGGCATCACCGATAACTGGCTAACGACCGAAACGCCCACGGTTCTGATCGCCACCGTTGAAAAAGCCGAGGCGCTGATGCGCTATGTTGGTAGGCTGTTAATTCATCGTCTAGCTTTGCTTATCATCGACGAGGCGCATCAGGTGGTGGTGGCGGGAACGCCCAAGACAATGCGCGACCTGGCGGCACACGGCGATCGATCCATACGGCTTGAAAGCTTGGTATCTCGTATCCTCGTGCTCAAGCCGAACATAGCGCGGATCGCGCTTACTGCGGTTGCCGGCGGCGCGGCGCCACCGGTATCGCGATGGATTGAGGATGATGACGCCGCTATACCGGTAGGTCTCGGCTATCGAAGCAGTCGTCAACTGGTCGGGGTGCTGGAATGCCGCCCTAAACAGTCCCCTTTCATTACTTTGGAACTGAACAACGGGCAGCCTCTCTATGTGCGAGGTCGCGATGCGCCCGTGTTCCTTGCGCTCGGCTTGCCGCCGATGCCCGACCCGCCAGCGGGGGTGAAGAATAGCCTGCATCATTATGTGCAGATCCATGCGCTGTGGACGGCGCTGCATCTCGCCCCGAGCGGCCGACGTATACTGGTTTCGGTAACTCAGGGTCCAGATCGGATAATGCGGCGCTATGCCGAAGCATTTGATCTGACAGGATGGTCTGCAATCGCCCCCTTTACGCCGAAAACAGAGGACTCGCGGCGGCTGTTCGATGAGGCGCGTGCGGCCTGTGTCGACTATTGTGGTGAAGGGTCAAGCGAGGTCCGCCTACTCGATCGCGGCATCGCCTCAAGCCATGGTCAGATGCCGCAGCGGCTACGGCGCCTAATGGTTGAACTGATTGAAAAGCAGGTGTGTCCAATCACGGTCGCCACTGCGACATTGACCGAAGGAGTCAACCTACCTTTCGATCTCATCATTCTGCCGAGCCTAGAGCGTATCGTCGAATTCGGCGCTAATGGCGCGCCGGTAACCGATATAATTGCCACCTCGGAATTCCGCAACCTCGCTGGGCGCGCTGGACGGCCCGGGGCGGCGGAAGCGATGGAAGGCCTTACTCTGGTCTGCGTGCCAATGGCGAACAGCGCGACAGCGGCCACCAAGCAAGACGAGCAGCGCAGGCAACGTGACACTTATGTCGCAAACCTCAACCGGATGCTCCATCTATTGGCGCTCGAGGAGTCGGCCGATCTTGTGGTCTATGCGCCGCTGCAGACATTGCTGGCGTCTATATGGACAAAGTTGCGGGATCACCTCGGACTGCGAACTGTGGCCGACCTACACAATTTCCTTGAGCAGACGATGCCCGAGGGGGTCGGGACTGATCTTGGCGTCGGTTCGCCAGCACTGCTCGACATGCTAGGTGACAGCCTTGACGAGCTCGATGGCGTGATCATCGCTGCCGTCGACGAAATCGAGAAGCTGGAAGGCTTGCCCGCGGCGTCGCTCGAAGCCGCTTTGAGCCGTGTGTGGCAACGGACCTTCACCCGATACTCAAGTGCTGTAGAGGGCTGGATGGAGGCAGCCTTCATCAAACGAGGCCAAGCGGTGGTCGAGCGTCTATATCCCGACCCGGTTCAGCGGCGAACCCTCTATCAAATCGGCTTCACACCCTATGTCGGCCGCCAGTTCCAGCAAGTGTCGCCTCAGATCAACGCCGTCCTTAAGGCGGCAGCCGATTATGGTCGGCAATCGCCGGAGACGCGCTTCACGCTTTTCTGGCAGATCGGGGAGTTGGTACGAACCGGTCGAGGGTTCGGATTTACTTCACGCGGCGCTACTGAAGCCGCGCTGATCGGGCGTTGGCACGAGGTAGCCGGCTGGTGGTTACAACGCGAAGGTGCGCCACCGCCACCGCCGGTGGAATTGAGACGATGGCAGGGATTTGTTGCGAACAATCTGGAGTTTCGTCTCGGGGTGGCAGTGGGCGCTGCCGTTGCAGAGGCGTGGAATGCGGGTGCGGGTGAACTTGAGGTGCCTAGTCTAGACACGTGGCGGGCAACTAGCGGCTTGCCATGGATCGGTTTCTGGTTCCGCGAACTTTTACGTTGGGGAACATTGGATCCGTTTGTCGCCTTCTCGCTCGCACAGGGGATCGTAGGTACAAGGGACGAAGGTGCGGCACGACGTGTGGATTATAACTTATGGCTAGTTCAACGGGGCACACCGATTTCAGATGAGGACTTGATCGACCCGCAGCTCTTTCTCGAATGGTATAGGTCATTGCCGAAGCCGGATCGGGCCGCAGTGGCACCCAGCACGGTGAGCGCAAGATTCACGGAAGTGGAAGGGAAACTAAGTCGGTACGCGGTGCGGCCAGTGCCTGCTCCTGATGGCGTGATCTGGCTGGATCCCGCGGGCTTTCAGATCGCACAAAGCTTATCGATGCCTGGTGATCCCAATGTGAATGCATCAAGACGGGATTATGAACTGGTGAACGATGCCATTGGCGTCAGAATAGTGCGAACGTATTAGTTTCGCTTGCGTCGCGGCATGCATTTTTGGGGCGATCACCGTCATCTGTGACCTCTCTCAGGCGCTACCTGAATTGCCTACACGAACTCGGCCTTCTGGATTGGCTCCGAACAATCGCACTTGCATCTGCACGCGACAGACTCTGACCTGCCCCCCGAGGCTCCCTCATTCAAAACGAGAGTCTGCGAGCGGGCATCGAGGCGCAGCCGCGCCGCCCGGCCACTCGGGCCACCGCCAAGTTGGCCTTTGCGTCGGGCCTGGCACGATGACGAACTGCGTCCGCGGTCTTGAAAGATAGCGGCGTCAGCTCTTGATCAGCAGATCGTCGAGAGACTTGTTGGCCTCCAGGTGTTCCTTGACCCAAGCCGGCTGGCGTCCGCGGCCACTCCAGGTCTTGGCGGGGTTTTCCGGGTGCCGGTACTTTGGCGGGGACTGCGGTTTGGATCGTTTCGACGGCGCCGCGCCGGTTAGCTCGGAGAGTAAATAGCCTTTCTCGCGCGCGAACGCCTCGATGGCCTCCAGCGCTTCCTTGCGTTTTCGGGTCTCATATTCCTTGATCGCTTTCGCCACATCCTTCTGCAGCGACTTCAGTTCATCCAGGTTGAGCTTGTCGAGGTTAATTTGGGCCATTCGCATCCTCTGCACAGCATTGCATATAAAAAAAGCCTCTAAAGTTTCAGTCGGCAGGCAACAAGTCCCCCGCGAAATCATGCCGGTGGATGTTGCATGACCCCCGTATTGGCGCGTGCGGAAACGTTCAAAGCCGCGCTTTCCAGCCCAAGTTATTCGTCAAGAAACTTGAAACGCTCTGGCTCAAATGCCCGTGTTGGAAAACTCCCTATCCAAGTCGGGGCGACCAAGGTCTTCCCGGTATTGTTTCGAGCGTAGGACGGCCGGTCGCTGCCGATCTTCTGCTGGTCGAGCAATATTCGGCAGGCCGGGAATAATCTCGTCCATTTACCGATTACACCTCGGACGCGAACTGGCATGGCGGCGTGGCGCGTTTAACCGGTTGCAAAGCGCCGCACCGGCCCATCAACCGGTCTGATCGTCAAGCCGGGCATCGGGCGCGTTGGCTTTCACCGAAGCGATGCCGTTTTCGCGTGCGGCCTCGCTGTTATAGGCCTCGCTGGTGCCGATGACTTGGCCGTTGCTGGCCTTGAGGTTGAACATGGGTCTTCCGGCTGCGTTGGTCTTGCGCTCGTAGCGTTCGTCCAAGGGCGCATTGGTACGCACCGAGGTGATGCCGTTCTCTGCGCTGGCCTTTTGCTTGTAGCCCTCGCCGGTCAGGATGATCTCGCCATTTCCGGCCTTCAGACGAAACCGGTACTCCCCCGCCCTGTCCTCATAGAGCTCGAATTTACCTGCCATTCAATTAATTCCTCCAGAAGTCTGATTTCCTCGCTCAGGAGACAGGAGCGACGCGGGCTTGGCAAGCCCCGATTCCCATCACTGAACCGATCATACTGCGAGGCGCATCAAGCGATGCCGCAGGAACACGTGGTGCAGGAACCTCTCCGGACGGACAATTTTTATGCGCGTTGGACTTGAATTTTACCCAATTTCAAATCCAGAGATGATAGTATCGATCTCGGAAGCCAGATTTTCAGCCAAACATGAGAACGCCAACATGCCCGCGAACTCCACTTTCGAAATTTCGCTAGATCAAGAATTTCAGCCGTTTATTCCAGCCGCAATCTTGCGACTAAGTTATATCTATCCCGAACAGGAATTCCTTACATCCGAACAGGGCGTGACGGTGAACGGCACGTCCGAGACTGATCCTGTACGGCTCGAACGCGAGGTGACGTACCAGGTCTATCGCGAAAAAATCTTCCAGCAGACAATACCAATGCGGCAGGGTCTCTACGAAATATTGGCGAAGTGATGCAGCTCTGGCCGCTTCGGTTTCGCGACCTCGATAACCGCAGGACACTCCTCGCGGATGAGGCAGGAGCCTATTTCCTGGCGGAGAGCGAGTTTGTAGATCGCTACGCGCGTGATCGGCTTACACCGTCGGACGAACGCTTTCTGCGGGCGCAGGGGCATGCCTTCGAGCGGGAGGGCGATCTCGCCCATACCGGGTTTCTCACACGGTGGTCACGGCGCCAGTATGTCGGTGGCGGTTCAGCCTATGTCATTCTGATACCGACCCTGCGCTGCGATCTGAAATGCTCCTATTGTCAGGTCTCGCGCGCGCCGGTCGCCGCGAAGGGCTTCGACTGGGACGAGGAGGCGCTTCGGAAGGTGCTGGGCTTTCTCGACAACCTGCCGGTCGAGGAGATCCAAATCGAGTTCCAGGGCGGGGAACCGTTCCTGAGGCTCGATCACCTGCAGGCCGTCGTCGCCTTCGCGCGCCGGCGCTTTCGGCGCGTCCGCTTTGTGGTCTGCACCAACCTGCAGACCCTCGACGAGGACATCCTCGCGTTTCTTGATAGCGAGGACGTGCTGATCAGCACCTCACTCGACGGGCCACATCAGGTCCATACCCGAAACCGGACCGGGAATGATGCGCTGACCGACGTCTTCCTCCGCAACCTCGAGCAGGTGATCGGCTTGATCGGTCCTGGACGGATTTCCGCTCTGCCGACCATCGATATCGAAGACCCACCCGATCCCGAGGACCTGATCGCGGCCTATGAGGATTTCGGCTTCACCTCGCTCTACCTGCGCCCAGTCAACTACCAGGGCTTCGCCCGCAAGAGCCATCCCGCGGCCCGGACCTCGGCGGCCTGGAATACGTACTACCGTGGCTTCATTGACAGATTGATCGCACGGAACGCTCGGACAGACCGGGTGATGGAGGAGTTCTACCTCGCCCATTGCCTGCGGCGTATCCTGGCCCCTGGGCTGGACAGTCACACCGATCTGCGCAACCCCAACATCCCGACAGGTGCCAACGCCGTCATCGACTTCGACGGGCAGATCTATCCCAGTGATGAAGCGCGCATGCTGGCGCGCATCCGGCAGGTTGATCTCGCCATTGGCAACGTGACCGATGGCTTGGACCAGGAGAAACTGGCTCTGCTGGCGCCGGGCCACATCAACAATTTCGATCCCGACTGCATCCATTGCCCCTATCAGCCCTTCTGCGGCACTGATCCCGTCGATGATCTCTCGCGCAGCGGCCGGATCGACCTGCCGCGCCATGAGAGCTGGTTCTGCCAGCGCCACCTCGCTGTCTTCGATCTCGCGATTGAGCTGCTCTACAGCACTGACCCTGCGGTCGAATTCAGCCTGTCGCGCTGGCTGGGGCTGGATACCCTCCCGGAGGCCTTGAGGCCTGTCGCGCCATGATCCAGCTGCGCCTCAGATCGGAGTGCGACGGCGCGCTCGCGCCCTTCGTGACACGGATCGCGGAAGGGGAGCCCCGGTGCGCGGAGGATGCCACCCTTTCGTCAGAGGAGGCGGGCGTCCTGGGCTTCCGGACAAGTCAGGCCGAGTTCTGGCTTCGGGATGTCGGACCAACGGACATCGCGGGCGACGTGCTGCTCATCGAACCGCGGCGCCAGATTGCCCATCGTCTGATCCGGGCGGCCTCGCCGCACAACACGTTCCTGATCACCGAGCAATGCGACCAGCTCTGTCTCATGTGCTCCCAGCCGCCGAAGCCGCAGCACCAGGACATGTTCGCCCATTTCCTCGCGGCCGCCCGGCTGGCGCCGCCGGGCGCGCAGATCGGACTTTCCGGTGGTGAGCCGCTCCTGCATAAGGAAGCCCTTTTCGCCTTCATTGACGCGGTCTTCGCCACCCGCGACGATCTCAGCTTCCACATCCTGACCAACGGCCAGCATTTCGAGCACGCGGATCTGCCTTGGCTGCGCAAGCATCGGGCGGGCCTGCTCTGGGGTGTGCCGATCTATTCCGACGACCCCGCGACCCATGATGAGATCGTCGGCAAGCTAGGTGCCTTTGAGCAGCTGTCCCCGAACCTCGCACTCCTCGGTCTCGCCGGCGCGGCGCTCGAACTGCGGACCGTGGTCATGGCGCAGAATGCCCCTAGTCTACCGCGTCTTTCAGATTTCATCACGCGGCATTTGCCCTTCGCCGCAACCTGGGCGATCATGCAAATGGAGCGTATCGGCTATGGCCGCATGAACTGGAACCGGTGCTTCTTCGACAGCAGTATCGACTTCGCCAGTCTCGGCGCGGCCATCGATCTGATGCGTGCGCGCCGCCAGAACGTCACGCTCTACAATTTCCCGCTTTGTACGGTGCCGCCTGTTTATCGGGATCTCGCGGCGCGATCGATTTCGGACTGGAAACAGAAATATCTTCCAGCCTGCGGCGCCTGCAGCCTGCGCGACGGCTGCGCAGGGTTCTTCGAGTGGTATCGGGAGGAGGACGGATTCATGGAGATACGGCCGCAATGAAGAAGATCGGAAAATTCGCCATCACGCTCGCCGCCGCGGGCTACCTGCCGCAGGGGGCGCAGGCCATCATAGCCCCGCCACGGCCGGATCGTCACGACGACCCGCCGGCCTCGCTCTTCCAGATTCTCCGGGGCGAACACACATACACGCTGGCCGGGCACCGGTCGCATTCGAGCCACGGCTCACACGGCAGTCATCGCTCCTCCTCGAGCGGGGGATATTCGGGCGGCGGCAGTTCCTATCGCCCATCGAAACCCTCGAGCAACAGCACCCCGCCCTCATACGTCATGCCAAGCGCTCCCCAAGCTCCGAAAACCTTGCCCGGCAACAGCGCGGCCTTCACCGAGATCGTCAAGCGGGTACAGACGGCACTCTATGCCTATGGCTATTACACCGGGGCCATCGACGGGATCGTCGGCACCGGCACCAAAACCGCGCTTAGCAAGTTCCAGAAGGACTGGAACCTGAAGATCACCGGCACCATCACCCCCGAGGTCCTTGATGCGCTCAATATCGTTGCGAAGTAACTGGGTCCGGTATGTGCTGGTGCTGGCCTGTGGCGTGGTGATCGGCCAGATCGTTCCGCCGCTCTGGACCTGGGGGGTGATATTCGTCGCCGAGCCCGCCTACCAAGAGGCGACCTATCGCTGCGACCGCTCGATGCGCGCGCATTTGCTAGCCAAACAGAAGCTGGAGGCCGACCCCTCCGCCGAGACCGTGCGGGATCTCGAGGCGAGCGAGATCGCCCTGATCGACTGCCAGGATTACGATCTGCTGCGCAAGCGGCTGATGCTCATCGGACTCAACGAAACGGCGCTTGGCTACATGGCGCTCAGGGCCATAGAGGCAAAGGCGACAGATTTACAGGATGTGATCGAGATCCATGAAATCCGCTACTAGGTTCTTCGTTGTACTCGCGCTGATCTGCGCCGCCCCCGCCATGGCCGAGACCATGCGCGAGGCCGTCCTGCGCAAGGCGGCGCTCGAGAACGAATTGCGTCCGGTCGAAGAGTCTTGGCCCGATTTCGAACCGGAGAAGGCGGAGGTTGGCAGGCTCCTCTTCGAGAGCGAGCTTCTCTCGCTCACCCGCAACGTCTCCTGCCGCAACTGCCATCTCGACGAGTTTGGTTCTGCGGACGGTCTGCCGCTCGGTCACGGTGCGGGTGGTGTCGGCACCGGCATCGAGCGGATGAAGAGCCCGGCCGGGGTGCTCTCGCGCAGCGCCCTCGCCCTCTGGGGACGGGGCGGGGCGGGCTTCGACGTTTTCTTCTGGGATGGGAGGGTCGATGCCAGTTCGGGCGACGTCCGAAGCCAGTTCGGCACGATGGCGCCCTCCGACGACCCGCTGGTCGTGGCCGTACATCTGCCGCCAGTGGAGTTCCGTGAGATGATCGGGGAGAGCGATGCGACCGAATGGCTCCGCCAGGGCGACGTTGGCGCCGCGGCCCGGGTGCACCAGGAGATCGCCCGACGCATCCGGGAGACGCCGGAGATCGCCGCGCCCTTGGCGGCGGCATCCGGGCTCAAGGTCGGGGAGCTCACCTATTTGCAGATCGCTGAGGCCATTGCCGCCTTCATCCGCTCCGAGTTCCGGCTGCGGGAGACCAAGCTCCATCGCTTCGTTTTCCAGGGGCAAACGCTGACAGATCAGGAGCTTGCCGGCGGCCTGCTCTTCTACGGGCGCGGGCAATGTGCTGCTTGTCACAGCGGTCCGTATTTCTCGGACCTCGAATTCCACGCGATTCCCTTCGCGCAATTCGGATTCGGCTTCAACGGCTTCGGCATCGACTACGGCCGCTACAACTTCACGCAAGACCCCCAAGACCGCTACACCTTCCGCACGCCGCCGCTCTACAATGTCACGAAGACCGCGCCCTATTCTCATTCCGGCGTCGAACCGGACCTAGTCGGAGCCATCCGGGCGCATGTCGATCCCCTGGCGGAGACCGATACCAGCCGACTTTCAGCGCTCGACCGGGCCGAGGTCTATCAGAAGATCGCGCGTTGGTCGCTGGAGCCGAGCTACGCGGTCGAACTCAGCGACGCGGAGATTGCCGAGCTCGTCGCCTTCCTGGCGGCGCTGGAGTTCGAACCGGAGTCCGCGCGGTGAGGCGGGTACACCCGCGCGCCGTGCTCGAACTACTTACCCGGATCGCGGTCATCGGCCTCGGTTTCTCCCTGCCGGCCTGGCTCTATCTGGCGGAGCTGCGTCCGCAGATCGAGTTTCACCGCGCGGAAAGGGACGTCCGCGCACTGGCCGCCGCCTGCGATCAGGCCCTGCACACCGCGGAGGCGGCGGAGGAGTCCCGCGACCGGCTGGACCCGACGCAGGCGACGCGCCTAGACCTGTCTCTCGAGATTGGCCGATTGCCGTGCAAGAGCTACACTGCCCTCACCGAACGGCTTCTGTCAGCGGGCGTATCGCGGCATGCGCTCGCGGCCCTCAACCTTTCCGCGACCTCGGACCCGTTCTACCCGGACTTGCGGGCATCGCGTCCCGGCTCTTCGACCTCGCGCCGTTGCCGCTGAAGGAATACGTGCGTGATGCGAAGTTCCGGCTTGGCGAGCGGCTCTTTTTCGATCCGCTCCTGAGCGGGCAGGGGGATCGCGCCTGCGCCTCCTGCCACGTCCTGGCCTCCGCGACCGCGGACGGGGCGGCCCTGGAGACACGTCTCGACGTGTCGCAGGAATGGTTGCCCGAGGTTCCTGCGCGCAACGTCCCCGATCTCTGGAATCGCGATCACAACGATGTCTCGACGATGCTCTGGGACGGCCGGCTGCAGCCCGTGGCCGCCTCGGACCAGGTCGGGCTCGTGCTGCCCGAGTCCCTGTCGGCGACGGTGTTCGAGAATCTCATGGCGCTGCAATCGGTGCGCCCGATCGTTATCCCGGCGGAGATGCTCGGCGAGCCCGGCGCTGCCAACGCTCTTGCTCCCGAGGCTCGCGGCGCACCGATCCCCGAGGGGGTGCTCGCCCGCGTCGTATCGCGACTCTTCGAGGTCGATGCGCGCGGTCAGGCGGAGGGCGAGAGCTATCGGGCGCTGTTTCGCGAGAGCTACGGGATTGGGGTGGCCGACGAGGTGCGTCCGGCCCATCTCGGCAATGCGCTCGCGCATTATATCGAGATCGCCTTCCAGTCCCGGGACACGCCCTGGGACCGCTACCTCGCCGGCGATCTCTCCGCCCTCTCGGCGGATCAGAAGCGCGGGGCCCTCCTGTTCCACGGCATCGGCGGATGTGCGGTCTGCTACGCGGGTGACATCTTCAGCGATTTCGGGTTCCATTCCGTCGGCGTGCCCGACATCCGGGAGAACAAGGACCTGGGCCGGTTCTATGCCACCGGTATGGCCGAGGATCGCTTTCTGTTCCGGACGCCGCCCTTGCGGAACGCGACGCTCACAGCGCCCTATTTTCACAACGGCCAGGCCGATACCCTTGTCGAGGCGATCCGGCAGCATCTCGATCCCTATCGCTTCGCGCGCGCCTATGCCGAGAGCGGGGAGCATTTGATGGCGCCCGCGGAAATCGACGCGATATCGCCGATCCTGGCGTCAGGTTCGCTCATCACCGAGGAGCAGGTCGGACGGCTGGTCGCCTTCCTGGAGGCGCTGGAGGACCGCCGCGCCGGGACCCTGTCCCCCTGACCAGCCGTTGCTTGTCGTTTGGCCCTGCCGGACAGGCACGATCCGTCGCCCGTGATGGAGTGCGCCATGGGACAAGTCATCTGCGGCCGGGATCGGTGTTGCCGGGCGGAAGGTACAATCATGCGGTCCTAGCGTCCTCCTGCCTTTTGGCACTGTCCGCGTCCAAGGAGTCCTTGAGCGCTTTCATAGCCACCGGCTTTCTTCCTTTTGTTTTGCT